>ERZ795043.455-NODE-455-length-35442-cov-37.651680_pt1 | contig 35442 bp, 32 predicted proteins | sample MGYA00375127_ERZ795043 | MGnify/ENA primary metagenome ERZ795043 (study PRJEB30172, sample SAMN05518447) | compost metagenome | isolation source: Feedstock adapted compost from Newby Island compost facility, Milpitas, CA | place: USA:Newby Island compost facility... | reverse complement strand
GCGCTAACATCTCGTGATTTTACCGAAACAATGGGCTTTCGAAATTTAGGTTTAACAAAATTTCCTTCATATTCTCCTCCATTATTGCACAGGATAACCGTGAATAATACCTTTTGAATCAATATGAACTTTGACTCTAGTTTCTCCATTAGGCCCTACTGGCTTACCTAAATCATAAACCTTTACACTTCCATCGGGTTTCACCGGAGTACCCTTCACCCATGCTTCCTGTGTTAACCGTACACCATTCTGACCTTCAGGCCACTGAGACTTTGTTGGAACGTTATTCCCATGCCCTGGAACATGCTTACCTTGCTTTCCTGCGTCTACTTTCGGTGCTCCTTTCACACCTGCATCAACCAGACCTTGACTTGGCAACTTATCAGAATTACCCGTCCCCTTAGAGCTTACTTTCTTCTTGTCGTAAGCCTTTTTCGCGATCTTTATTTCATCAGCAAGTTTCACAGCTTTGGAAATTTTCTTGATGAGACCTAACCCCGGAACGGCACTTTGCTTCGCGTTCTTACGGATCGAGGCCCAGGTGTCAAATTCGCCCGGCTTGAATTTTCTCAGATGGTCCAGATAATCCAGGCCGACACCTATCATGACGTCCAGGCTGTAGTTCAGCAAAGCTTTCCCGAGTAATGCGATCAGCGCCGGTATGTGGCCGCTCGGGTCGTGATAGTTCACCGGGTTATTGTAGGCGTACACATACTGGTTCAAGCTTTGCGGATTCCCGATCTCGCCCTCGTACGTATCCTCGGAGATAAAACGTCCGAGGCGGGGATCGTAGTAACGCGCCTGCAGGTAATAGAATTGCGTCTGCCGATCCCAATAGTAGCCAGCGTAACGGAACGGGTTTTCTTTAACCAAATCGGTCGTGATATCGTCCGTCGGTTCGGGATTTCTTTCGCTCAGGATGCCGTCCAGTTCATCCGCAGCTTCCTCCTCCATGAGCGCAGACAAGCCCGCAGGAGCATTTCCGATTCCCGGATGATAATCCGGCTCGGTGTTGCCGCTGTCGTCTTCCGGTCCCTGGATGGAGCCGGGGCTGCCGTTGCCGGTGCCGAGATCGCCGATCCAGCCGATGCCTTCGCGGACGCGCTCGCCGAAGCGGTTGTACATGCGGGTGACGAGACCCCAGGCCGCCCGGCTTCGTTTCCAAGATCAGGTTGCTGTTTGGATCGTAGGCATACGTAAAGACATCCTGGCTGGAGTCGGCATGAACCACAACTTTCCGCACCCGTCGCCTTTGATCATAATCACAATTAAGAGCAATAAATTGGGTATTTTTTCCTAACATTCCTCTCCGGCTAACCAAACAAAAAAGACCGCCCATCTCCTGCCAAAATCGCAGGACGATGGCGGTCTTCGCAACATACGGTCAAAAACATGTTCCCGTGCAAACGTTATGCTTGAGCGGATTGCTTTTCTTCTTTTTTCTTGTCCTCGGCCACGTCATCCACGACATGCTTGGTGGAGTTGCGGAACTCCCGCAAGGTGTCTCCGATCGCTCTGCCGAGCTGGGGCAGCTTGGACGGTCCGAACAGAATCAGCGCCAGCACCAGGATCAGAATCAAACCTGGAATGCCAATATTCGTCGGCACCGTGACCCTCCTCCTTTCTACGCAAGTCAGCCAGCTTTCATACCAGCCTTCACATCAGACGAGGATACCGGGATTTTTGCTGTATTTGATGATGCCTTCAGCCGCAAGATAAGCCAACGCGCCGACCGTACCCGTCGGGTTCGCGCCCCCGTTATGCGCAAACGAGGATGCGCCCAGCACGAACACGTTTTCCGCCTCCCACATTTGCGAATACTTGTTGACGGCGGAAGTCTTCGGATCGGCTCCCATGATGGCGCCGCCCGTGTTGTGCGTGGACTGATAGGGCACGATGTTGTAAGGGCCCAGGTTGCCGCCCGGCACCACAATGTCAGCGCCCATTTCTTTCATGATTTCAGCGATTTTCTCCGCAATATATTTTACCATATTGCGGTCCTGATCTTCAAAGTCAAATGTGATCCGCACCAGCGGTTGTCCCCATCTGTCTTTGTAGATCGGGTCCAGATCCAGATAGTGGTGACGCCACGGCAAGGATGCGCCTTGGCAGCCGATGCTCAGGTAGCGGTTGAAATACTTGATGGAAGCGACCTTGAACTCCTTGCCCCAGCTCGGCGTGCCCGGCGGCACGGCGTTGTTGGCAATCGGACGTCGGCCGGTCTGGCTCAGGCTGATCATGCCGCCATGCAGGAAGTCCAGGTCGGAGTGGTCGAAGTAGTCGCCGTTGAGGTCATCCAGCGATACGCCCAGCGCGCCGGCGCCCATGAACGTGTTGAACTCCTTGTTTTCGAAGAAGCCCGTGGCGCCCATGCTGCCGACCTGATAGCAGTAGTTTTTGCCGATGACGCCCCGGCCCGTTTTCGGATCGTACGGCGTGCCCAGCTTGGACACAAGGAGCAGTTTGACGTTCGTGAACACGTAGCCGCACAGCACGACGATTTCGGCGGGCTGTTCGAATTCCTCGTTGGTCAGCACGTTGACGTACCGGACGCCCCGCGCCTTCTTGCCGTCATGCAGAATTTCAAGCACATGAGAATAAGGACGCAGCTCAAAATTGCCCGTTCTTTGCGCCACGGGGAGAACGGTGACCGTCGGATCCGCCTTCGCGCCGTATTCGCAGCCGAAGCGTTCGCAGTAGCCGCAATATTCGCAAGCCGCCCGGGTGATGCCGTCCGAGTTCGTGTACGATTGCGACAAGTTGGCCGATCCGCCAAGGAACGGGTTGTATCCCATCGCCTTGGTGGTGTCATAGAAAAGCTGCAAAGCCGGCGGCAGCTTCATCGGCGGCGTCGGATATTTCCAGCTGCGCGGCCGGAGCGGATGATCGCTGCCGGAGATGCCCGCCATTTCCACGAACTTGTAGAAGTACGGGTCCAGCTCCTCCTCGGTGATCCCCCAGTCTTGCAGCGTCATGCCTTCCGGAATCTTGTTTTTGCCGTAACGTTCCACGGTTTTCGTGTAAATCTGGAAGTCGTAATCCAGGAACAGGTGGGTCATGCCGTTCCAGTGCACGCCGGCGCCGCCGACGCCTTCGCCCAGCAGGAACGAGCCGTGCTGGCGCATTGGAAGCGCTCTCATAGATTCATTGTTTCGGAACGTCACCGTTTCCCGCGACAGGTTTTGCATCAGATCATACCGCAGGGCGTATCTCAGCTCGTCGTGCACCATCGAGAAGTCTGCGGTGCTGCGGTCTTTGCCCCGCTCCAGCGCAACGACGCTGAGGCCCGCTTTGGCCGCTTCCGCGGCCACAATGCCGCCGGTCCAGCCGGCGCCGACAATGACAACGTCTTTTTGGGGCATAACTGTAGCCATGACCTAACTTCCCCCTCGATTTTTCTTCATAACCCGTATCAGTGACCCATGTGGCTTTTCAGGCTGACCGGTTCGATCGTCGGCACTTCATCCTTGTCTATGTATTGCGTGTAGGACATTTGCGAACCGGGGTACTTCTTCATTCTCCATCCGCCCATATCTTTGTTGCCGCCGTACAGCGGATCGGAGTAGACGCCTTCCAGGGTGTTGGTTCTCAGCAGGCTGAAGAACGAGGCGGGCGGATATCCGACGAAGGTGTCCACTTCGCCTTTTTGCAGGGCCGTCAGCACTTCATCCTGCTCGGCTTCGGACAGCTCGGTGAACTTCTTGTTGTATTTCTTTTGGCACCAGTCCTGAATGCCTTTGATGCCGATTTCGTAGATTTCCTGGCGAGTGAGCTGGTACTGGTACCCTTGCGTAGGTTCTCCCGGATAGAACGGACCGGACATGTATTCCTTGCCGTTCACGCCGTAGCTGCCCGCAAGCTGATGGTCGATAAAATAGGCTGCGCCGAGCTCTTTTGCGCCCGGGCCGTTTTCGTCCGCCGGGAAAATCCGCTCCATGGCCGCTTCGACTACCTCAAACTGCTCCTGCGTAAAGAACTGAAGCGCTTGTCCGTAGTCGGCCGCCACCGTCTTTTCCACGACTTTTTCGACGGTCTGCGTCTCTGTCACCGTCTGCACTTCCACCTTCGGCTCGGGCGTTGCGACAGCATTGCCGATCAAGCCGCCCACAATCCCCCCGCCGATGACACCGCCGACCACAAGACCCGTCTGTTTCAGAAAGGTCCTGCGGTCCATTGTCGTTTCTGCCTTCTCAGGATTGGTTTTCAAGTCCGACATTTTGTAACCCCTTTCTTTTTTCTATGCGTGTCGCCCATTCCGAGATGAGAATGCCGCTCTCAAACAGCAGAATGAGCGGGACACTCACCAGAAGGTCCGAAGTGATGTCAGGAGGCGTGATCATCAGCGCAATGATCACCAGCACGAAATAGGCTTTCTTTCGCGATTTCCTGAGCATCCGGGGCGAAATCAATTCGAGTCGGGTCAAAAACAGGATTATGAGAGGCAGTTCGAACACCAGGCTGACAGGCAAAACGGTGTTGAACATGAAGGTCAGATATTTGTCCATGCCGTAAACCTCGGATGCGCCCAGGCTCTGGTTGATGGAACTCATAAACTGGATCATGAACGGAAAGACGATGTAGTACGCGAAAGAAGCGCCGATCAGAAAAAGGAAGAAAGACACGGGCACATACCAGAACGTGTTTTTGGCTTCCTGCTCCGTAAGTCCCGGCCTCACAAACTTCCATGTCTGATAAAACAGCACGGGCAGGGTGAAAAAAATCGCCACGATCAGCGCACATTTGAGGTAGATCATGAGGCCGTCGGTAAAGCCGAACACGTTCCATTCGATATGGGTTGTGTGTGAAGTGCGCTTGATCCAGGCCAGAATGTCGGGCGCGAAATAAAACCCTGCTGACATGGAAGCGAGAAAAACCAAAAGGACGATAATCAGCCTCTTGCGCAGTTCCGTCAGGTGTCCGATTACGGTCATTTCTTTAGCCATGGCGTCAACGATGCTCACCTCCCTGCATAGGGAGCCAGGACTGATGCGGAATCATTTTGTAGGCATGATTGGATTGCAATAATGTATATGATTATAGATTAATATATCATATTTTTTTTCGTTGTGAAATTATTCCATATTTTTTTCTTAATAAACATGTCATATAAAAAATTGCGAGGCCGCAAAGGAGGTTGTGACAAAACAACCAATGCCGCCTCAAAATGAACAAGATAGCGAGACTGTATCGGAGAACCGGTTCTTAAAATATGCTTATTTTGCTTCCCTGACTTCAAGAACGCCAAATGGAGATATCACAAGTTTCGTCAATTTTTGAGGTTGTATTGTTGAAAATATGGGGTTGTGACTCTAGGGCGGGTGCAAATTATAGGTACGATTCGGGTACATGGACACAACAAGACGACGAGTCCGGCTTATGGAGATTCGAACCGACCCGAGGAGACGCTGTAAGACGGTGAGATCGGCTTACAGAGGTTCGGAGTGACCCGAGATGGCGCTGTAAGGCGGTGAGACCGGCTTACGAAGGTTCGGAGCAAACCGAGAAGACGCTGTAAGACGGTAAAACCGACTTACGGAAGTTCTGAGTGACCCGAGAAGGTGCTGTAAGACGGTAAAACCGGCTTACGAAGGTTCGGAGCAAACCGAGGAGACGCTGTAAGACGGTAAAACCGACTTACGGAAGTTCTGAGTGACCCGAGAAGGCGCTGTAGACGGCGAAACCGGCTTATTATGGAGGTCCGGCGCGGCTTTGCGGGGCTAAGCAAGGCGGTAAAATCCACTTGGGCGGAGGGTTATCCCACGAGCGCCCCCATGCGCCGCGCCGCTTCCAGGATCGCGGGCAGATGCTTGAGCATCTCTTCATACGTCAGCCTGTTGGAAGGCCCCGACACGGCAAGAGCCGCCACCAGCTTGCCCGAACGGTTGAAAATCGGCGCGGATATCGCCGCCGCGCCCGGTTCGCGCTCTTCAAAGCTGGTCGCGTACCCCGCCGCGACAATGCCCTCCAGCTGTTCCAGAAACTTCTGCTTGTCCACGGTTTCCGGCCATGACGGATCGTTCAAGACTTCATTTCGCACCGCAGGGTCGGCAAAGGCCAGCAGCACCTTGCTGGACGCGCCGACGGACAGCGGCAGGCGCGCGCCCACCGTCGCCACCCGCCGGATGGGTTGCGCGCTCTGCACCGCCTGAATGCGGACCCGCTCATGGCCGTCCCGCACGTAGAGGCTGACCGTCTCGTCGATTTCATCCCTGAGCCGCTCCATCTCGGGCAGCAGGATCACCGACAGGTCATCCTCCCGGGCAAAGTTCGCGGAAAGCTCCAGGATGCGCAATCCGAGCCTGTATTTCTCCGACGCTTCGTCCCGGACGACAAACCCCCGTTCCTCCAAAGTCGCCAGCAGACGAAACACGGTGCTTTTATGCAAACCGACCTGCGCGGAAATTTCCGTCAGTCCCCACTCCGGTTTTTTCGCAAAGCATAGCAGGATATCCAGCGCCCGTTCGACAGCGCGGACGGTTCGTTTTTCCTCTTCCATATTATGTACTCCTCGTTTCATGCAATGAAACTCTGTTATGCACAACAGTATAACGCATCCTGGCGCCCGCGTAAACGCGTTATTCGTGTTACAGGAATATTACATTTTCGTTTCAATTTGACAAGTTCATTGACGGCTGCGCGGACAGCGTATAGCATGGAATTTACACTAATATTAAAGCGCTTACATGCGTGAGCGAGGGGGATGCAGCATGAATCCGCTTCCGGCACCGGTTGCCGCCCACGGCAACGTCTCCCTGCAAGGCGAACCGGCAAAACTCGCCGGCGCCCGCCTTCCAAGACGCCTTCTGCTTTTGGGCATGTCCTTGTTGTCGCTGGCTGCGCTTTGCATCATGTCCATCCACGCCTGGATCGCTTGGAAACTTGCCTACCCCGGCATTGCCCGCCTTTCGGTCAATCCCCTGGAGGCCAAAAATCTCGCCTATGAAGAAATCGTCTTCCCCGGCTTCGGCGGCACCGCCATGTCCGATGGCTGGTGGATTCCTTCCGGCGACAGCGCGAAAACCGTCGTGCTCAGTCACGGCTACGGCGCCAACCGCGAGGAGCTCTGGGTCCCGATGTACGACCTGGCGGAAATTCTGCATCGCGCGGGTTACAACGTGCTGATGTTCGATTACGGCTATGCCAGCGAAAAATTCCGCCATCCCGCCACCGGCGGGCACCGGGAAGCCCTGCAGCTTCTCGGGGCGGTGGATTACGCCCGCCAGCGCGGCTCCGAACGGATCGTGGTCTGGGGCTTCTCCATGGGCGCCGGGACGGCGCTGCAGGCCGCGCTGCGCCATCACGAAGCGCCGATCGACGCGATGATCCTCGACAGCATTTTTCTCCCCAGCAAGGAGACGCTGACCTACGCGCTGGAAAACCGCGGGATTGATCTTCCGGCCAAGCCTTCCCTTTCGCTGGTGGAACGGTTTTTCACACTGATCAGCGGCACGCGCCTTGCGGATTTGCCTGTGGAGCGCGCGCTTCAGACCGACTACCGTTTTCCGATTTTTCTGATTCATGGAACGAAAGACGCCAAATCGCCCCCAATGCTGGCGGAACATATCGCCTCACTGCAGACGCACCCCGCCTCCCGCCTGTGGATCGCCGAAAACGCCCTGCACGAGATGATTTTCCGCATGCATAAGGAAGAGTATTTGGCGCGGACGCTGTCTTTTCTGGCGGAAGCCGGCGTATAGGCAACGGACGGCAGCCGTCTCGCGCCCGGATGCGACAAATAGACCGCAGCCGCAAGCGCTTGAATCCGCGCGGCCCATGGAGCGCCAGACGTTCCGTGGCCGCATGCGGCGAATAGGCAAAAGCCGCCCCTTTCCGGCATACGATGGGTACGGATAAAACCGATCGCAAAGCCGGGAAGGGGTTTTGTCATGCATACGATCTATGGCGCCCTCGCGCCGCTGCGCCGGCTGGAGGAAATCGTCAGCTGGAAGAAGCGGGAAAAAGAGCTGGCGGGATTCATCCGGGCGGCATCGCCCGGCCTCGAGCCCCAATTCGCCCAATGGCTTGCGGATTGGGAACAGGCGCTGGAAGCGGCGCAAAGGCAGGCGACAGAATGGCTTGAGCGGGCCATCGGCGCCCGCGCGGGCGCATCGCCTCCGGAGACGGATCCGGAAGCGGCTGCTCATGCCCTCTGGGAGCGGGCGCTGCGCCAATCCCGGGAGTTCACCCGCCAGCTCGGCCTCTTGCCGCAGATGAGCGCCGCGGCGCGAGATGCGGCGGCATTCCCCGCATTGCTGGAGGCGGCGCGCCGGAACCTGGCCGAGCTTGAGGAGGAAGAGCGGCAGGATGACGGCCGCACGATGCTGCCGGAAGGCGCCTGGACGGACCCGCTGGCGGGCGGCCTCCCGTATCTTAATCAGGCAAATCCGGCGGAACAAAGCGCTGTCCCCATCGGCGGGCACCGGCTGCCGCCGCTGCCGTATCCGTATGATGCGCTGGAGCCATGGATCGACGAGACAACGATGCGGATCCACCACGACAAGCACCATCAATCGTATGTGGACGGCCTGAACAACGCGGAGAAAAAGCTGGCGGAAGCCCGAATGAGCGGAGATTTCTCGCTGGTCAAGCACTGGGAGCGGGAGTTGGCCTTTCACGGCGCGGGGCATTATCTGCACACGATATTCTGGCAGGTGATGAAACCCGGCGGCGGGGGACGCCCGGATGGCACACTGGCGGCGGAGATCAACCGCAGCTTCGGCGGATTCGAAGCGTTCCAGCGGCAGTTTTCCGAGGCGGCCAAAAACGTCGAGGGCGGCGGCTGGGCCATCCTCGTATGGAGCCCCCGCAGCCGCAGGCTGGAAATTTTGACGGCCGAGAAGCATCAGAATCTGTCCCAATGGGACGTCATTCCGCTGCTTCCGCTGGATGTGTGGGAACACGCCTATTATCTGAAACATCAGAACGACCGCGCCGCCTATATCCGGGACTGGTGGAACGTCGTGAACTGGGCGCATGTGGCGGAACGGTTCGAGCGGGCGCGAAAAGTGCAATGGACGCCGTTTTAGGCGTCCATTTTGCACTTTATGGGATTAAATTTTCAAGAGTTCCAAAAACTCGGAACGGAGCGCCGCGTTTGTGCGGAACTCGCCGCGCACGGCGGACGTCACCGTTTTGCTGCCCGGTTTTTTCACGCCGCGCGCGCACATGCACAAATGCTCGCCCTCCACCACCACCATGACCCCTTTCGGATTCAGCACTTCCTCCATGATGTCGGCGATTTGCGACGTGATGCGCTCCTGCACCTGCAGCCGGCGCGTCACGGCTTCCGCCAGGCGGGCGAGCTTGCTGATGCCGGCGATTTTGCCGCTGGGCAAATAGCCGATGTGGATTTTTCCGAAAAACGGCGCCATATGATGCTCGCACTGGCTGTAGTAAACAATATCTTTCACCATCACGAGCTCTTCATGCTGTTCGTCAAAGGCCGTGCCCATCACGTCCCGGGGGTCCACCGCGTAACCGGCAAAAATTTCCTCGTACATCCGCGCCACGCGGGCCGGCGTGTCCTGCAAGCCTTCCCGTTCAACGTCTTCCCCGATCAGCTTCAGAATCTCGCGAATGTGATACTCCAGCTTTTCCCTGTTGGCACGGACGTTCTCGTTCACATAGTTTCTGATATCCGCGTTTTTGTTATCCGCCATGAAAGGCAACTCCCCTTTACCGTTCCCGCCGGGTGGGCCCCCATGCGGCTGCGCGCCGGTTTCTTGCCAACCGGCCGGGCCGTCATTTGCGGGTATGTTTTTTCAGCATTTTCTGGGCTTTCTGGAGTTGCTGCTTGTTGAGGTTGTAGCCCATTTGCTTGGCCATTTTGGCGAGCATTTCCGGATCGTTCTGCATTTTGGTGAGCTGATTGCGCAAATAAAACACGCCGACGACAAATCCGATGACGGCACCGACCACAAGGGTGATTATCGGAATAACAATATCCCACACCATCGGTATTTTCCTCCCGCAATACGTTCAAAATAATACCCCGCGCCGTTAAGCACGAAAAGCGCAGGGAGTCGGTACTTATCATATCATGGCCGCGCGCGGCAGCGCAAACGGAATTCGCCGGCGGGCCGTTTGGTCAGCTCAGCACCGATTCGATGAAGATCGTCGGGTGCTGCGCCAGGTCGATGGTTTCAGCGTCGGCATCGATGTCATCTTTGCTGATAATGCGCACAATCGGCCTGCCGGGCAGCCCGCGGTGCTGGCCGACCACGACGCCAACCTTATGGTTGGACAGCCGGACCGAAATGCCGTTGGGATAAATCGAGACAAACCGCATGAAGTGCGTCAGCACCTCGTGGTCCAGCTTGGTTCCGCTCATGGCGTTCATGCGCTCGCAGGCTTCGTGGGGCAGAAGCGGCTTGCCGTTTTCCACCGTGCACAGCAGGTTGTCGTAGGTGTTGGCCACCGCGACGATTTTGGCGTAGGGGTGAATTTCTTCCCCGGTGATGCCCCGCGGCAAGCCCGAACCGTCCACCGCCTCATGGTGCTGAAACGCCACATGGGCGATGAGCAGGCTGTATTCGCGCTTCGTCTTGAGCATCTCGAATCCCCGCCACGTATGGTGCGAACGCCCTTCCTGCACCTCCGGCGCGTTCACCTTGCCGATGTCATGCAAAAGCGCGCCGATGGCGAGGTCCTTGAGCTGGATCATGTTTAGTCCCATGTTCAGCCCGATCAAACTGGACAGCATGCATACGTTCAAGGCATGCACAAACATGGCGTTGTCCGCCGTGCGGATATCCGACAAATGCACCATCACGTTCGAATTTTTCATCACTTCATCGAGAAGCTGATCAATGGTATTGCTGATCGCCTTGGTGCTGAAGTCTTTGCCGGATTTCAGCGCTTCGAACGTTTCCGACATCTGCTGGATGACGGCCCGCTTCGTCTCGTCCGAAAGCAGATCCTGCATCTCCACGTCGCGGTACTTCGGATCGTCGATATAAATCGCCGTGACGCCCAGCCTTCGCAAGGTGCTGATCATGTAAACCGTCAGCTGAATCCCTTGCGCCAGAAGCACCGTGCCGTTGGACGAAAATATCGTTTTGCCCAGAATTTGTCCAGGTTCAACGTAATCAATGTTCACCAGTCGCATGCGCGTGTCCCACCCGGTCCTTCCTGAATGTCAGGCTGCTGCAAGCTGCTTCTATTTTAGCGAATTCTGCGGATTTCCGACAGCATTTCCGTCTTTTTGCGACCATTGTACCAGCGCTTCCCTCACCATCGGATCCGACTCTTGTACCAGAGCCTCCTCCAGCGCCTGCCGGGCCTCCGCCGTGCCGATGCGCCAAAGCGCCCATGCCGCGGTGTACCTCAGCTCGGGGCGCGGGTCTTCAAAGAGAACGCGGCGAATATCCGGCACGGATTCGGCATCCCGGAAATTGCCGAGGGCAATGAGCGCGTTGCGCTGGATCGGTTTGCGGCCTCGCCAGGCGGCGGCGCTGGCGCCGAACTTTTCTTTAAACTCCCGGTTGCTCAAGAACAAAATCGGATTGAGCAGCGGCTTGACCGTCTCCGAATCGGGCAGAAACTCCTCATGATGGCGAAAATCAAGGCCCTTGTTTTTAGGGCAGACCACCTGGCACGTGTCACAGCCGTACAGGCGGTTGCCGATTTTGCGCATAAACTCGTCCGGCAGCGCCTCTTTGGTCTGGGTCAGATAGGAAATGCAGCGCTTGGCGTTGATTTGCCCGGGCCCTGTCAGCGCGCCGGTCGGGCAGGCGTCGAGGCAGGCGGTGCAGTCGCCGCAGCTTTCCTCGACCGGCGTATCCGGCTCCAGCGGCAAGTCGGTGATCATCTCGCCCAGATAAACCCAGGAGCCGAATTCCGGCGTTATAATCGAGCAGTTTTTGCCGCCAAATCCGAGCCCCGCCCGCTCCGCCACCGCCCGGTCCGCCAGCGGCCCCGTATCCGTCATCGGCATAAGGCGCGCATCGGGCACCCGTTCCCGGATCCATTCCGCCAGGTTGTCCATGCGGCGCCTCAAGACGTGGTGGTAATCCTCGCCCCAGGCCGACCGGGAGAGGATGCCCCGCCTCTTGCCGGGTTCGGATACCGGCGGATGTTTCAGCTTGGCCGGGTAGGCCACCGCAATGGCGATGATGGAACGGGCGCCGGGAAACAGCAAGGCCGGATTCGTCCGCTTGTCCAAATCCGGCTCCTCAAAACCCGAGTCATATCCTTTTTCTTTTTGCCTGATCAGGCGCTCCTTCAACTCCGCGAAAGGCTCGGCGGAAGCGACGCCGATCTTGTCGATGCCCAGTTCTGGCGCGGCCGTTTTCATGTCTTCCTTGAACCGGCGCCAGAAGGCGCTGTCCCGCTTTTCCACGGCCGCACCTCCCTTCAGTTTTCGTTACATGATTTCATTTCCATCGTGCATTTTTTCCCAATTGAAGAAAAGCATATCCGACGGCCACCGGCAACGGGCTCAGACGGATATGCTTTCCTGATCAAAAGTCAAAAGGCAAGTTTGAAGCGGCGCGCACGGATCAGCCCGCCACAATGGCCAGCGGCCTTGGCGGCATGGCAAAATCCACCGTCGTGGCGCCGAGCGCACGGTAGAACGGCCACAAGAGTTCATTATGCTTGTCCCTTGCGATGATGACTTTCAGCACGCGGCGCTCACGGAACCGGTCATGCATGGCTTGCACCAATGCCCTGCCGATGCCGCGGCGCTGGTAGTCCCGGTGAACTGCGATGCGATACACGTACCCCTGATGCTCGTCGATCGTGCCGATCAAGACTCCTACTACGTTTCCTTCCACAGTGGCCACCAAAATCAGCTCGCTGTCCCACGACAGCTGCCGGGCCAACGCGGCCATCGTTTCCTCACAGCATTCCTCTGACAGAACATCCTTCAGCAGAGCGGCAACCGAGCGATAGTCCGACAGATGGAAAGAACGAATTCGCATGATCGCAAGATCTCCCCGTGCGTACAGAATATTTACTTAATATTTACTGTCGCCCAACGTATTTATGATTTTACGACAAGTACCCGGGATTTTGGTAGCCATTTTTAAAAAATTGTTCAAAAAAATTTTTGGACAAGTCTCAATATTTGGCATGAAGCGCTTTAATTAGGTCATTTTTTAGTTGATTTTGGAAGTATTTCATGTAAAAAGAAATTAAAAGACCCATGAAGGGTGCTTGTTGACTTTCCAAACATCCATGTTGATTTAATCCGGGAAATTTAGGATAATGAGGAAGGTACATGAATCCAAAGCCTAATCCGGGAGGTAATCGCAATGGCACACCAACTGCCTGAACTGCCTTACGCCAAAGACGCTCTGGAACCTTATATTGACGCTTTGACGATGGAAATCCACCATGGCCGCCATCACAAAGCTTATGTGGACAACCTGAACAAGGCGCTGGAATCCGCGCCCGAACTGGCCAGCAAGTCGGTTGAAGAGCTGATCTCCGACCTCAACGCGGTGCCGGAAAACATCCGCACGGCCGTCCGTAACAACGGCGGCGGCCACGCCAACCACTCGCTGTTCTGGCAAATCATGTCCCCGAACGGCGGCGGCGCTCCGACGGGCGCCCTCGCGCAAGCGATTGACAACGAGCTGGGCGGCTTCGAAAAATTCAAAGAAGCGTTCACCGCAGCCGCCACGGGCCGCTTCGGCTCCGGCTGGGCATGGCTGGCCATGGGCAAGGACGGCAAGCTGAAAGTCTACAGCACCCCCAACCAGGACAGCCCGCTCATGGAAGGGGACACGCCGATCCTCGGCCTGGACGTTTGGGAGCACGCTTACTACCTGAAGTACCAGAACAAACGCCCGGATTACGTCGCGGCTTTCTGGAACGTCATCAACTGGCCCAAAGTCGCCGAACTGTATGAAGCCGCGAAGAAGTAATCGGCAAGGCCGGCCATCACGGCCGCGCTGCGCTGAAACGAAAAAAACCGGAGGCATACCCGAAAGGGTTGCCCCCGGTTTTTTCTTTGCCGCTTTGCCGATTCGGTTTGCCGCTCCAACGCGCCGGCATCCCCTTCTTTCGATCCAATCCCGCCTTAAGCCGCGGACCCAAAAACTTACGGCAGCACCACAAAATTCGAGGCGACCGGGCGTTCGCGGCCGTCGGAGGGGCTGTTGAGCACCTTGCCGTTATAGTAAAACGTGCTGGAGCCGCCGCCGTCCAGGTTATACGCGTCGCGGACGTTGAACTCGAGCAGCTTGTCCTGCGCTTCTTCCAGCGTAACGCCGTTGCTGTAGCCTTTTTGCCTGCCGTCGATGACGATGAGGAGCAGATCGCCGTTGGCGAAATTGCCGATCAGCGTGCGGGGCTCTTTCTTGTTCGCCCACTTGGCGGGGATTTTCAGCTTCTTGCCGTTTTCCAGCAGCGTCGGCACGAAGCTGGCGCCATGCACCACGTTCAGCGCCTCGATTTCTTCCCGCGTTTTCAGTTCGCCGCCCACCAGCTTGCCGTTCTTGTCAAAACCGATGAAGCTCATGTCGGTCCGGCTGAACGTCTTGATCTCCCCATCCACCACCGTGATGCCGATGGGGTACAAAAGGCCGTCCTGCCGGGCGAAACCGCCGGCGTTGATGGCCAGCTTGGCGCCGGTTCGCTTGGCGGCCTGGCTGGTGGTTTCGCCTTTGCTCCCCACTTTGTCCTGCGCGAGCACGAGGCGGATGGCCGACGGATCGTGCAGCTTCACCTTGGCCATATATCCTCGGTAACCCGCTTCCTTCAAAGAATACACCTTGATCGTCGCCCGCTTGCCGAACGTCTGGCCCACCGGATCGCCCAAAATCTTGGACAGCACCAGATCCAGCGCATCCTTCGCCTGCTCCCGGTGGCTGCTGCTTACCGCCAGCATCTGGTCCACCGATTGCCGGCTCTGCTCGGCGGCCTGCTTGTCCAACTCCGCTTGCGCAATCAACTCCGACAGAATTCCCTGCGTGGAATCCAGATTGTCCGCCAGCGCATCCGAAGCGGCCCGCATCGCGCCGTAAAGCTCATCCAGTTCCGCCGCTTCCCGGTAAATTTGCTCCCACTCCTGCTGCGCCGGCTCAAACGCCGCGCGCGCCTCTTCCATCCGGTCGCCAAGCGGCGGCATATTTACGCCCAGCGCCAGTGTCAAACCGACGGCGACGCAGACAAACAGCCACAGGATTCGCTTGATGTCAGTAGACACGGGCCGCTTCCTCCAGCTTCGCGATCAGTTTTTTGAGCGCGTCCAGTTCCTTGCCCAGATCCGCGATGCGCTGGCTGAGCGTCTGCTTCGTCTCATCCGCGGACTCCAGCGATTCACCCGCCAGGGAAAGCTGCTCTTTTACCGCCTGCATCTCGCCTTCGATAACGGCAAACTTTTCCTTCAGTTCGTCCAGCTGCACCCTGTATTCGCCCAAAACCGCCCGAACCTGCTCCGCCTGCTGATTCAACGCGGCAGCCTCGCTGCGAATTTCGCCGAGCTGGAATTGCAATTGATCCACATAATCATTCATCACAAAAAATCCGGCCGCCAGCAAAAGCAAAGCCACCAGGGCCGGAACCATCCGCCGGAGGTTTAAGCCGGCTTCCCGCCGCCTGGTCTTCGCCGCTGCACGGCTGCCCAAATCCGGATTCAGCTCATGCTCCAATTTCGCCATGATGACAACCCCTTTGATGTCCTTTCTATCACTCTAGCGATTCCGCGCAGGTCTGTCAAAAAAATAAGAGAGATTTAAACCTTCCTCACAGATCGTGAATCGTCACTTCGCTGCGCACGAGAAACCGCAGATTGATCTCCGATTGCCCGATCCCCGCCGAAATGTAAAAAGGCCCGTTCGTCCCGTGGTGCAATCCCCTGTAAACGCCGCTTCTGGCCAGCCGGCCCATGTTATAGAAGAGAAAGAAAAACGGGATGTTAAACTGCTTGCCGTGCAAATGCCCGGCCATCAGGTACTTATATTGACGCTTCAAATGCAGCACAAGTTCCGGCGTATGGGTCAAAACCACGCACGGTTTTTCCGGATCCGTGCCGCGGAACGCCTTCTCGATATCGCTTTTGCCGCTTTCAAAATCGTCGATGCCGACCCACTGGATGCCGCCGGCTTCCGCCCATTCGTTCCGCAGCACTTTCACGCCCGCATCCTCCAGCGTATGTATAAGCTGATCCAGCGCCTGCGGCGGCAGCCGGTAATCGTGATTGCCCAGCACGGCAAAGACGGGTACGCCTGCCGCGCACGCGGCTTCCGCATACTGCCGCACCTTGGGCAGGCGGCGCGCCTCCTCCGTGAAATCGCCGGTCAGCGCCACATAATCCGGCCGCGCTTCGGCGATCAGCCGCTTAAGCCTTGCGCACCCCACCCGGATCCTTTCCGCGTGCAGGTCGCTGATCTGGAGCACCCGGATCCCCAGCCCGCAATCGTGCCGGACACGCACCACTTTCAGCCATTGAGTTGGAAGGATAAAGGTCAGATAAAAAAGAAGGACCGCCCCTGTAAGGCCAAAAACGAGAATATCAACGTCCCCCTTTTCTTCAGCCGCCGATATGGCGGCCTGTCGTCCGTCTCTAATCATCATACAGGAAAAAGGGCCGCCTTAGCCAAGGCAGCCTTTGACAAAATATGGCGACCATCGTTTACTGCCGTGCCAGTACACTTTTTGCAAAAAATTCATGGCTTGGCAATGAAAATGACTGGAAAAAGAATGGGAAATGGTGGATACTAATATTAACCCAAGCCCCCGGAGGGTGCTTCCGGGCGAAGGCTGCAGGTGTCCTTCAAATTTCCTGAAGAAAGGTGAGGATGAACATGACGGAAAAACGGGAAAAACGCGCAAGCGAATCCGAAAGCCGTGCAAAACGTGCCTCACGCCATCCGTCAAAAGGGAGCAAGGATTCCAAGGCAACCTCCGTCCCGCCCGGAATGACGCCCGGCTATGACTACGTTTGGGACCCTGACGAAGCGTATTCGGATCCGGACTACGTGCCCGACCCGGAAGACTACTACCCGGAGGACGATCCGGAAGAGTATCGCTGAGCAACTCACGCCAGGCGCCGGTACCGTTGCCCGTCCGGTCCCGCGCAGCCGCTTCGCCCGCACTGCTTGCCTGTCGTGAGGGCGTAACGGACATACGGAACCCTTAGAAGCCAAAAAATGAAGTTCTGAAAATGTAACGGACACCAGAGACGCTTAGAAGCTGAAACAGCGGGATTTTCCGCAAAAATCAGCCCCTAAGCGTCCGCTGTGTCCGTTACAATTTTTTATAGCTCAAAAATCCGTTCTAAGCGTCCCGTATGTCCGTTACAAACTCACGAGCTTCGATTAGGGACCGCGCCGGCTTTTTCAAACTCGATTACCCCCAACTTCCGTTCAGCAGCGCATGCAAATCCGTATCGGATGAGACATTGAACCGCTTTAAATACATAGGCCGGTCCCCAGGCTTCACGAACCCCGGAATCGTCGTAAAGGCCATCCGGTATCCTTCGCCCGCCAATTGACGCACCATGCGGTAATTAAAATCACCGAACGGGTATGCAAAATATGGCGTGTCAATACCGATGCTTTTCATGCGGGCGATGTCCTCTTTCAGCATCGGGATATCCCTTGTCGCAGCGTAAACTTTGCCGCAGTGTTCCTCTTTTTTGTAATGCAAGTTAAAGGTATGACTGTGAAATTCGAACACATCACCGGCCGCCTGAATCTGTTCCTTGCTCATAAAGCTCATTTGATCCGGCTGAAATTCCCCGTCAGCTTCCTCGCGAACGTAATTCCCGATCAGAAAAACTGCGGCACGAAACCCGTACTTCTTCAAAATGGGATAGGCGTACACGTAGACATTCTCATAACCGTCGTCAAAAGTGAGAACCACCGTTTTTTCGGGCAGGCGAATCTTCCCGTGTACATAGTCTTCCAATTCGCTTAACGAAGCCGTGTAATACCCTTCTCTATACAAGTAATCCATGCCTTGTTCGAAAGCTTCCAATGCAATGATGGAGTTGTTGTTCGGGTCGTCATACTCCTTGGGCGCAATATAGTGATACATCAGCACGGCAACACGTTCCGCGCCGGCGCCATCCCCGGTATAACCCTGGTTTCCGTTGCCGCTGAAATCCCCTTTTGGTAAGGGATGCGTGAAAGCATATGCTTTATTCTTGACCAGATTGGCGGCCAGACAAACCTTTTGTCCGATCCCGTGCGTACTTGGCAACGCGGCCAATATGATGGCGGATAAAAAAACGAGCGCAACCGCTGAAAAAATGATTTTCCTTTTCATGCAGAATGGACTTCTCCTTGCCAGTGTTTTGACATCGTGATCCCCAAACCGCCATCTCTCTGAAAATCAGATTCACACTTGCACAGCCACCGCCACCAGCCTGCCGTTTTCCGCGGATGTCTCGTAATCCACCGTGATCGTCCCTTTGGGAAAAGGCACTTCCATGCGATAGGCGGATGTGTTTTCCGCGCTTTTATCAGGCAACTGTGTGGTCTTCAGATCCGCTCTGCTCATATAGGCCAGGATTTCCTCCAGGCCGGCGCCTTCGTACAGGCCCCGCAAATGCTCTGTCCACCCATCCCCGTCCCAGTCAGGCGCTTCCACACGGATGTCATTCTGACGCATGTATTCCAGCAGATTGGCCACCGCTTGACCATCCGCTTCCTGCATGGCCGCCGTCAAGATCACTTCCGGCTGGTTTAACGTCAGCCAATGACTTTCGAGATTTTTGGCCGCAAGAAGCGCAAACACTTCCTGCGTATTGCTTTCCGCCGCAAACCAATAAGCCCGGACATCCAAAGGATTGATGGAGCTTGCCGCCGGAATCAAGAAACGCCCGTCCCGCGAGACGCGAAAAACCTGCGAAACATTCTGGTCCGGCGTATATTGCAGCACAAAGACATGCTTTCCGTCCCCGCTGACCATCATTTCCGCGCGCAGCGGTTTGCGCGGATTTTCCTGTCCCGGCAGGATGGCGGCGGCGCCGTTCATGCTGGAGTAATAGACGCTGCCGTCCTCCGCCGTCTCGCGGACAAGACGAAAGGCCAGCCGGCTCTTGCGGAGGTGCGGCTCAACATTTACATGCGTCGTCAATCCGCTTATCGTCCGAACTTCTTCATCCACATCCCAGACGATGTCCGCAACTCCTCTCAGCACGCGCGGTTTCTCCGCTCCCGAAAGGTCCGGAAGGCGGATACGGATGCGATAATCCCCCGTCCGCCACTCATAAGCGGTATAAGAGCGATCCGCAAAATAAATGAGACCCGGCGATTTGTAAAAATACGAAACGCCCTCCAGCTCTTTTTTGCCGCCCGCATCAAAGGCGGCCAAATGCCAGCCGGAAGCCATAACGGCGCCCAGCCCGGCCAGCAGCGGCACCAGCGCCACAGTCACGTATTTGGACACCGGCTTGATTTCGGCTTTACGGAAAGGCAATTCCGGCACCGGTTCCCGGTCCTCCCGCAGTCTCCCGGCAAGCCGCCGCATCAGTTCCGCGATCAGCAGGGTTCCAACGGCCGCATAGATAACCAGCGGCACGGCGTACCCCCATGGCGGCGGGAGAAACTTCGCCAAACCGATCAGAAATGTGCACAGCATCGCCAGCAAAGCCAGCGGAAACAACGTTCGGAAATAACGGAAGAACAATCTGGGCGCCTTCGCCAGGCTTTCGCTGAACGAAATGTCCTGCAGCACCATGATGTAAGGCCCCAGCGCAAAAAGCAGCACGGCGAAGATCAGGATGACCCCAAGCGGGATAAAGATCACCGCCAGGAAAAATGCGACTCCCGCCAGCACCCAGCCAAACAGCGTCCACGCCAGCATGCCGCGGAAAAACTTGCGCCCGCACGGAATGAGCGGAACCGCCTTGCCTTCCTCAATCCATCCCTTAAGGCCGCCCAGATACATGCCGCGGACAAAGCTCTGAAGCAACACGAACAGGGCCAGCACCAGAAACGAAGCCCATCCCCATTCTTGCGTCCCCGTTTCAAACAGCGTATAGGGAATTTTCAAATCGGACAGGGTCGGCATATAAAAGGGAAGAGTCGCATTTACCCCGAACTCCTGCGTATTTGCGTTTCCCGAATGGAATGTTGCCGAAAACTCGGTGACAACGGAAAATCCGAAAAGAATCCCAAGACCTGTTACCGCCGTGGTGAACACTTCAAGCGCCAAGACCAGCACAATCAAACGCCAATATCCCATTGGTGCCTCCCCAAAACATTTTCAAACAAACTTCTCCACATTGGGCCCCTTTTCAGCCCAGTTCCGTCACACATGCCAACTGCCATACGCATCGCCGCCAAAGGGCTTGCGGCATGTTGGTCCCCATTATTATAGCATGAGGAATAATTTCCCTCGGCCTAGACACCATAACCAATAATGGAAAATAACCGCTCCGGAGGCGCGCTGATGGTACACAGCAGAAAGGACAAACAGCATCCGTTGATCTCCGGCGACCTGGTCCGGGACATTATGTCCGCCCTCGGGTCTCCTCCTGATCTGTTCTGCCGGACCTTGTATGTGCCGGACACCGAACAGCTCGCCCTGCAATGCGTCTATTTGGAATCCATGATCGACAAGAAAACCATCGACGATTACATCCTGAAATCGTACATGGAAAGCACGTTCGCCGAGGGGAAATCTCCCCATTCGGAAGAATGGGACAATTTCTGGCGCGAACGGTCTTTTGCGGAACCTTACCACTCCCTGAAGGAGCAAGCCATCCAGGCGCTCATCGAAGGTCAGTGCATACTGATTGACTACAAAAAGGAACGCATTTGCTTCGTCAATGTCACGTTTCCCAAAGATCGTCCCATTGACGAGCCGAAATCGGAATCGACGATCCGCGGACCGCATGAAGGATTTACGGAAAATATTCTCGTCAACTCGGGGCTGCTCCGCAAAAGAATTCGCAATCCGAATCTCCGTTTTGAGCCCATGGTCATCGGCAACCAGTCGAAAACCACCGTGTATTTGACGTACCTGCAAAACCTGGCCCCGGATGTGCTGGTGCGGGAAATGCGCAGCCGGCTGTCGGCCATCCAAACCGACAGCGTGCTGGACAGCGCCTATCTGGAGGAATTTCTCCAGGACCGGATCTGGTCGCCTTTCCCCACGCTGACCAACACCGAACGGCCCGACATGGTGGCCGCCCATCTGCTGGACGGCAAGGTGGCCGTCATGGTGGACGGCACGCCCGGCGTTCTCATCGCCCCGATCACGTTCTTCGAGTTTTTCACTTCTCCCGAGGACTATTACCAGCGGGCGGATATCGCCACGTTCATCCGCTGGCTGCGGCTGATTTCATTTTTTACGGCCGTGTTTGTGCCTTCCCTGTATGTGGCGGCCACCACGTTCCATCAGGAGCTGATACCAACCCAGCTGCTCATCAGTCTGTCCGCCCAGCGGGAAGGGGTTCCCCTGCCCGTGCTGGTGGAAGTGCTTATTATGGAAATCATGTTCGAAATCATCCGGGAAGCGGGATTGCGCATGCCCCGGGCGGTTGGCCAAGCCCTTTCCATCGTGGGCGCGATCGTGCTGGGCCAGGCCGCAGTGGAAGCCGGCCTGATCTCCGCCTCGATCGTCATCGTGGTGGCCGTCACGGGCATTACCAACTTTGTGGTGCCCGTCTACAGCTTCGGCATGTCCCAGAGGCTGCTGCGTTTTTCCTTTCTGATCATAGGCGGCTTTCTCGGCTTGTTCGGCATTTTGTGCGGCGCCTTGCTCTTGCTTGCCCATCTCGTGTCGCTCAAATCTTTCGGCGTTCCGTACATGGCTCCCGTGACGCCGGCCCAAGGCAGCGACTGGAAAGACGTGCTGGTCCGGGTGCCCCGCCCGTACTTGCGGCCGCGCGGCCTTCCGAGCGTGATCGAAAGACTGAAAAGGAAACATTGACGGGAGTGGCTGATCATGACTCTCCGGCACGCGGCAAGCCTGCTGATCCTGCTCGCCGCCGTCCCCTTGCTCTCATCTTGCTGGGACAAGACGGAAATGAACCAGCTCGCGCTGGTCAGCATGGTGGGCGTGGACAGCGATCCGGACAAAGGCACCATTAAGGTATACTACCAAATCATCAACCCCTTGAGCGGCTCTTCGACCATCAAGGCGCCCGGCGGCGAACAAGCGCCTGTTTACACGTACGAGATGGAAGCCAAATCGTTCGGAGAAATCAGAAGTCAGATCTATAAGAAATTGCCCCGAAAATTGTTTATCGCCCACTACAAAGTGCTGCTCGTATCGGAGCAGACCGCGCGGCAAAGCATTCGCGACTACGCCAATTTCATTGAAATGCAGCCCAATGGCCGTTCCTCCATTCCCATGCTGGTCGTTGAAGGACCGCTTGAACCCGTCATGAAAACATTTACGCCCCTGGAGAAGGTGCCATCCGATTCGATCCGGGCCCGGCTGGATCAGCTCATTCAAAATTCGCTCCTTTCGGAAAGGAATATCAGGATTACGGATGTCATCGAACGGATGCAGCAGTCGCGCAGCATCGTCCTTCCCATTTTGACCCGAATCGATGATGCGCGCTCCGCAAAAAGCGGGGAGGTGGCCTCAAACATCGATGCGGAGCAAGGCAGTTTCATCATTTCGGGTGGGGCCGTGTTCCAAAATTACCGCATGACCGGCAGGCTGAATGATGAACAGATGATCTGGTATCACTTGCTGGCCGGCGACAAGGGGCTGCACGTGCGGCTGTTTGAGGTGGAAGGAAAACCGGTTTCACTGGAATTTCATCTGGATCAGATCAAGCGAAAAGCCTCCTGGCAATCCGGGCGTCCCGTCATTCGGATTTTCATGGATATTGAATTGTCCACCGCCTATACCAGCGAGTACATCCCGAAATCCCGCAACGAGGTGGACAAGATGGAACAAGAGGTCAGTCAGGCCATTGAGCGTGAATGCTACAAACTTTATGAATTGTCGCGGGAGCGGGAGTGGGATTTGCTTGGAATCAAATATTTGCTGCGCAGAAAGACGCCGGATCATCCGAATATTGAAGACGCGGAAAAAAACGCCAAGGTTTCCATCCAGGTGAACGCCCGGCTGAAAAAAATGGGCAGCTTGCAAAAACCTTATGACGAAACAGGGGGAGGATCATGATATCCCGCTTCCAGTTTTATCTGTTGACGATCAACTTTATCATCGGGACGACTCCCTTCGTCATGCTGCAGGGGCTGATCGCCATCGGAAAACAGGATGCCTGGATATGGCCTTTGCTGACCGGAGGCGCCGGCGTGCTTGCCGGCATGTTCTGGCTGCTGCTCTTCCGGCATTATCCGGGCAAGAACCTGGCGCAAATCCCGCTGGAAGCGATGGGCCGCTTTCCGGGCGCCATCGTGTCTTTTCTGTTTTTTGTCTATTTCTGCAATCTGTCAGGCTGGATTTTGCGGAACTTGAGCGATTTTTTGAACGGCACCATCATGCCGGCGACGCCTGCCATCGTTTTTCATATCATGTTTCTCCTGGTGGCTTGCTACACCGTGGCTCAGGGCGCGGAATGCGTTGTGCGGCTGAACCAGATCGTGACGCCGCTGTTGTTTTTTCCGTTCTGGATTGTGTTTCTGCTGGCGACGGTGAACTGGAACTGGGAGAGATTTGAGCCTGTGCTGCATCTGAATCCCGTTGTCTTATTCCAGCATCCCGCCTTTTTCGGTTTTCCGTTTCTGGAAACCATCTCGCTCACGATGCTGTTTCCGTTCGTCCAACAGGGGCCAGGCCGGCCTTTCCTTCTGGGCATCCTTACCGCTGCCGTATCGCTCAGCATCCTTGTTTTTGTGATCATCGGACTGCTCGGAGCGGACAGGGCGTCACAGCTGACTTACCCGGTATACACGGCCATCCAGGAAGTGGCCATCGGGGAAGCTTTGGTCAACATCCATTCCGTCATTTCCGTCATTTTGCTGGTGCTGATTTTTATCAAATTTCTCGTGCTGGTGTATGGCATTTCAGAAACGCTGCAGCAGGTGGTTCGTCCCCGGACGCGCTGGCCGCATTTTCTGAGCTTGATGATTCTGCTTACGGCCATTGCCCATTCCATGTATGAAAATCCCATTCAGAACGCCCAATGGAGCGAAGAATACTCCATTTACTACAACACATTTTTCACCATCGTCATCCCCGCGCTGCTGCTTGTGGCCACCTGGATCAAACGCGCTTATCAAAAGCGGCAAAATTGACGAAAGGGACGGAGGATGATGCCCGCATGCTGCTTCTTCATTTTGTGCTGGTGCCGCTGATTGTCCTGCCGGCGGCAGGCTTGCTGCGAAAAGGGCACTACCGTGACGCTGTCATCTTTGTTTCCGTATCGCTGCCGGGCTATGGGCTTTGGTACTGCATCGCGAATCAACGGCCGTTCATCATTACGCTGTTTCTGGAGAAGGTGATCAAGATGTTCATTTGATTCATTCCATGGCAAAAAAAATCCCGGGCCAGCGCGGAGTCTAGCTTCCGCCGCCCGGATTAAGTTCAATCACATACGAAGTAATTGCCTTGATTTTCGACGCCTTGCCGGAGCTGAACCGGAATACGTCACAAAAAGCAAATTCGCGCCGGTCGCCGAGGACGAGCGTGCCATTCACCGACCCGGCGTTTCCGTGGGTGATGATGTTCTCGATGCGCAGCGCCGCCGCTTCATGATCATGCCGCTGCCGCAGCGCAAGCGCCAACGCCTCTTTCCCCCGAACCCGCCGGTCGCCGGCGATGTCCCAGACCACGTCATCCGTCACCCATTCCGCACAAAAGTCCGCATCCCGGCGGGCTGCCGCGACGCTCCATTCTTTCAGCAGCCGCTTCTTCGGCGAGTTGCCGCAATCTTCCGCGCATTCGACTCTCATGTCCATCACCGTCACGCATATTCGTCAGGCTGGCTGAATTCTTTGGCGTTGATCTGATATTTGTTCATCTTGTACAGCAAATTTTGCCGCGACAGACCCAATCTTCTGGCGGCTGCGGCCGCGTTGCCGTGGCATTCCTGCAGCACCTTCTGGATCATGTTGGCTTCAAACTCATGGATCCGTTCATGCAGCGAAAACGGTTCCCCGTCATCCGGCAGCGCGGCCGGATCATGGGCGATCTTGCGGCGAAATTCCCGGATTTCCTGCGGAAAATCTTCCAGCGAGATGCGCTCTTCCCTGCACAGCACCACCGCCCGCTCAATGGCGTTCTCCACTTCCCGCACATTGCCCGGCCAGGGATATTCTTTCAGAAGCTCCATCAATTCCTTCGAAATCGTAAATTTCTTGCCGGTTTTTTCCCTGTGCCGCTCCAGGAAAAATTCCACGAGAACGGGGATGTCTTCCTTGCGCTCCCGCAGCGGAGGCACGTGAATGTCCACGATGTTCAGCCGGTAATACAAATCCTCGCGGAACTTCCCGCTTTGGACCATTTCTTTCAGATTGCGGTTCGTGGCGGAAATGATGCGCACATCCACCCGCCGCAGCTGGTTGCTGCCGAGCCGCATGAACGTCTTTTCCTGGGTCACCTGCAGCAGTTTCGCCTGCAGGGCGGGAGAAATTTCGCCGATTTCATCCAGGAAGATCGTGCCCTTGTCGGCGGCCTCGAATTTTCCCTGGCGGGCGGTGACCGCCCCGGTGAACGCTCCCTTCTCGTACCCGAACAGCTCACTTTCAAGGAGCTGCTCCGGAATGGCCGCGCAATTCACGGTGATGAAGGGCGCTTTGCTTCGCCCGCTCAAATCGTGAATCAGCCGCGCAAACATGCTCTTGCCCGTACCGCTCTCCCCGTGAAGCAGCACGGTGGCATTCGTGTCCGCGACCCGTTCGATGAGCTGAAAAATGCGGTTCATCGTGGCGCTGGCGCTGACGAACGGCTTGATCGAGGAAAGCTGCTTCAGCTTTTCCTTCAGGGTGTCGTTTTCGGCCTTCATCATCAGCCATTCGTAGGCCCGCTCAATCACGAGCACGATTTCCTCAAGCTTGGCCGGCTTCGTAATATAGTCAAAGGCGCCCGCTTTCATGGCGGCAACGGCGCTCTCGATATTGCCGTATGCGGTCATGACGATGAACACCTTGTTCGGATACAGGGGAACAAATTCCTGCAGCAAATCCAGCCCGGTCGTATCGAGCAGCATCATATCCAGCACGACGATGTCAACTTGCTCATGATGAATGCGCGTGCGCGCTTCTTCTCCGCTGGATGCCGTCAGCACGGTATATCCTTTCTTCTGGAGCGAAGATTTCAGGATTTGAAGCAACTGGATTTCGTCATCCACCAGCAGTATCCGTTTCATGGAGCCGATCCTCCGATCCTTGAGGATAAAAGCATTTGGGTATTTGCAAGATCAAAGTGGCACCTTTCCCCTCTTCGCTTTCTGCCCTGATCGTTCCGCCATGCCGGATCATGATTTCATGGGCGACGCTGAGACCCAGACCGGTCCCCGAGGGCTTCGTGGAATAAAACGGATTGAAAATCCTGGGCAAATGATTGGGATGAATGCCTTTGCCGGTATCGCTGATCTCCACGGTCCACGTTTCGCCGGAATCCCGGACCGAAACGCGGAGCACGCCTCCCTCGTCTCCGATGGCCTGCAGGGCATTCAGAAGGATGTTCAGGAACACCTGCGCCATCTCGTTTCTGCTGACCCAGGCTTCCGCCGTAAGGGGTTCATAGAACCGCTCGACAGTGATGCGATGTTCCCGGATGCGGTGGCGAAGCAAGTACAGCAGCTCTTCGATGATCGGAATCAAATCTTCCCTGGAACGGTCTTCCATCGACTGTTTCTTGGACAGAAGCAGAAAATTCGTCAGCAAATGATTCATCCGGTCCGAGGTGTTCAGGATGTGCTGAATCAATTCCCTGATTTCCCGGTAATCGGGCTCCTTATCGTTCAGCTCCATTTCCGCCGCCTCGGCGGCTGCCTGAATGATGCTGAGCGGATTTTTGATCTCGTGGGCAATGCTGGCGGTAATCTGGCCCAGGGCGGCGAGCTTTTCCGTTTGCCTCAGGTAATCCTCCATCTTCTTGATTTCGCTGACATCGCGAATGACCAGCAAGGCGCCCAGCACCTTGTCGTCTTCTCCGCGAAACAGGGAGGAATGGATCTTGACATCGTACCGGTTGCCGTATTTGTCCGTGATGTAGCTTTCCACCTCGTGAAACTCCATGCCCTCTTTCAGCGTCTTCCAGGACAGAAAATCGTCCTTGCTTTCTTTGAATGGAATTTCGAGGATGGACTTGCCGATCAGCTCTTCCCGCTGATACTGCGTGATCGTTTCCGCCGCCTTGTTGAAGGTGGTGATTTGGCCTTCATTGTTGATCGTGATGACGATATAAGGCATGGACTCCAGAATGTAAAAGAGCCTTCTTTCCTTCTCCGTCAGCTCTCTCGCCATCTGGTCCATGACGACGGACAGATCCTGCAGTTCATCCTTCGTGGTCAGCAAATCAAATTTCTTCCGGGCATTCTCCTTATACTCCTGGGCTTGCCGGGTCAGCTGGAGGATCGGCCGGAGCACGCCGGTGGAACCGTAAATTACCAGTCCGCCGAGCATGAGCATCGTGATCAGGAATGCCGTGCGGAGCAGATTTTGCACGTTTTTGGCCGGCGCCATCGCCTGGGCGACGGCTTCGCCGGCAAGCAAACCCATCTGGCCGAATTTCATCGGCCTGTAGGCCACGATTTGCTGCTGACCGAACAATTCGTCCTGCCGGATGCCGTATCTTTGCTTGTAAAGAAAATCATACAGCTCGTGATCCGCCAGCGAGGTGCCGATATAGGATTGGTCGCTGTGGGCGACGATCGTCCCTCTCGCGTCCAGAATCGTATTGAACCCCTGTTTGTCGATCTTCAGGTCGTTTAAATCGTTCGATAGCGTTTCCACATTGACATAGGCGGAAGTGCCGCCGATCATCTCCCCCTTGTCGTCCAGGATGGGATGAACGACGGCAATCGCCTTTTTCCCGCCGGGAAGGTCGATGAGCGGCGAGAAATAATAGGTGCGGCTCCATGTCAGCCGATCCAGAAAAGCCGCCGTCGGCAATTCCTCCACATATTGGATCTCCGGCACGCTTTCGATGGTGCGGCCTTCGGCGTCGTACACATGCACAAACATATACAGCGGATTGTAGGCGACGATCCGCTCGATTTCCGAATGATAAAAGCCCGACTCGTCCATGTGGGCATACCATCCGTAAAATTGGGAAATGACCCGGGTATCATGCAGGATCTTGTCAAAAATGTCATTCATGCGCTTGCTGAGCGTGTTGGCCAGCAGTTCATCCCGGTAGTAAACTTCCTTCTTGAGCGAGTTGTCCAGCACATACATCGTGAGAATATAAATAAGGGCAAAGGTAATGAGCACAACGACCGAAGTTTGCACCAAAAATCTTCTGACCAATTTGGATTTCAAAAGATTCATCGGTTGGCCCATCTCCTTTGCGCTCCCGTTCATTATACCAGATTGTGCGGAGCTTCTCGGACATGAAGGAGGCCGGCATAATTTGGCGGCCGGCGCGCCGCAAGAAGCAACTGCTGGCTGAACCATCTTTCCGCGGGCCGGGTGTGGAAGCGGAAATACGCCACGCGCTCGCCCGGCTGCATGACCTCGGTCTGATCCAGTCCCTCAAGCGCGTCGGAGCCGTAAAGCCCGCTGCCCTCGCCGTATCCGGCCGCCAGCACATACGCTTGCGCGGACTGTGCCACAGCCTGCATGGACGGCGCTTGCCGCGGCACCGGATGGGCGGCCGGCACAATCACCAGATCGGCCCGATGAACCGCCATCAATCCCGCCGCTTCAGGAAAATTCGCCTCGTATGCCGTCAGCATGCCGACCCTGCCCAGCTTCTCAGAGACGGTAACCGAGATTTCGCTCCCTGGTGTGGCCCACAGGCGCTCCTCGCCGGTCAAATGGGTTTTCCGGTACACCCCTTCGATCCGGCCTTCCAGGCTGATCAGAACAATGGAATTATACAGCTTGCCCTCCTTCGCCTCCAAAAAGCCGAATGCCAGGTGAATGCGGCGTTCGGCCGCGAGCTTCCGGAAGCGCGCGATCGCTTCCCCGTCCAGGCTTTCCGCCAGCCGTCCGGCGAATGCGGGCCCGGCGGGCGGGCCGGTGAAGGCAAGCTCGGGGAAAACGATGATGTCCAGCCCCTCGTGTTCCGCCGCTTCCGAGACGCATTGGACAAGCCGCTCCATTTTGCCCATATTGGCCGCCTTGTCACCTTGAACCGGCGTCATCTGCACGACCGCCGCGTGAATGAGCCGGGACGGATTTTCTTTCACCGGATCCCAGGCGGACAAGTCCAGCATCAAATTATGGTACAATTCGGGTCTCCGCTCCCCGAGGAGGCTCTTCCTTGCATTCGCGTACAGCGCCGGGTCCACGACGGCATATACGATCGAATCGGGCGGCGGCGAAGCGGCCGGATCGTCCCCGGCGAAAAATTCCCCTTCCGCCAGCTTGTTTCCGAACGGATCCCAGACGGCGCTGCCGCCGATCATGTGAAAATCCATTTCCTTGTCCGCCCGGTTGGCCGCCACAATGTAAAGCCCGTTCTGCTCCGCGCGGTATTTCAGCACCGCCAGGGACTGGCCGCTGGAATTGGTGGGAAACGCCAGCAGGTCCGCGCCCTTAAGCGCGGCGATCCGCGCGGACTCGAAGAAGGTGGAGTCCATGCAAATGTTCACGGCCAGCCGGCCCAGTTCGGTGTCAAATACCGGCACCCCGAGATCCCCCGGCGCCGCCCAGCGCGTCTCCGCCTCCCACAAATGCATTTTGCGGTACGTGCCGACAACCCCCGCGGGTCCGATCACCGCCGCCGCAATGTAATATAAGCCGGAACGCGGATCGACCTCCGGCAGGCTGATGACGATGTAGGCGCCGTATTTGCGGCAGAGTTCCCCTAACCGATCCGTGGTCGGCCCCGGAATGGGCTCCACCAGATCCCGGATCGCCTGCCGGTCCGCAAAATGATACCCGGTGGTGGCCATCTCGGGGGTGACGATCAGCTTGGCGCCCTCTGCCGCAGCCTGCGAAGCCAGCTGATAAAGCCGCTCGATGTTTCGCGTTTTTCGCGAAAGCTCCGGGTTGAACTGCAAACAAGCCGCCTTAAACGGACGCTTCATCCCTTCGTTTCCCCTCGCTTGATGCGCTTTGACCGATGCCGCACGCTTCCGCCAGGAGCTCGACGAGATGGACGGCCGCGGCCTCGCCCGCCATGCCTGCCCTTTCGACGCCGGCTTTCATTTGCAGCATGCAGCCCGGATTCGTCGTCACGATGATGCTGGCCTTCGTTTTTTTCGCCTTGTCCATTTTGTCGTCCAAAATTTGCATCGATTCCTGAAAATGCAGCAGATTATATATGCCGCCGGAGGCACAGCACAGATGGCTTTGCTCCATCTCCGCGAACGTGACGCCGGGAACCGACTGGATGAGCTGCCGCGGTTCCTTCCACACGCCCTGCACATTGCGCAAATGGCATGAATCCTGATACGTGACCACAGCCTCCACCGGCTTCACATAAGGGAGCGGGCCAAACTCCACCAAAAGCTGCGAGACGTCCTTCGATTTCGCGGCGAATGCTTCGGCGCGCCGGCGCAAGTCCGGATCTTCCCGGAGCAGATGGGCATACTCCTTGAGCATGGCGCCGCAGCCGCCGGCGTTGCTGACATAATAATCGGCGACCGTCGCTTCGAAGGCCTCGATGTTCTTCCGGGCAAGCTCCTTCGCCTGCCCCGTATATCCCTGATGGGCATGGAGCGCGCCGCAGCAGGTTTGTCCCTTCGGCACGACGACTTCCAGCCCGGCCAGCGTAAGCAGCTCGATGGTTTGCCGGTTGATCCGGCTCATCAGCGCATCCATGACACAGCCGGCGAAGAAGGCGACCCTGGCTTTGCGCTTGCCCTTGGCGGGAAACACTTTGCCCCAGCGGTAACGCCCAAGCGGCGATTCCACTGCCGGAATCACCTTCTCAAAAGCCATCAGGGGCGCAAAACGTTTCCCGAAAAATTTGCTGGCCCGCACCAGTTTGCCAAGTCTCATCCGCTGGTAGAGCCACATGCCGGAACCGGCCAGGCGCAGGCGGCGCGGATAAGGAAACAGGTGGCGCAGCACAAGGGCCGTCACTTTCCGGCTGAATTTGTCCTCCGCCCATTTGTCTTGCTTTGCTGCGCTTTGCTGATGCATCGTGATCGTTTCCTTCGCCGCTTCCAGGATGCTGCCGTACGGCACATTGACGGGACAGGCCGCCTCGCAGGCGCGGCAGCCCAGGCACAAATCCAGCGGCTGGGCGAGATGTTCGCCGATCTCGATTTTCCCCTCGGCGGCCAGCCGGACCAGGTTGATTCTGCCCCGCGGCGACGCCGATTCCTTGCCCATGGACAAATACGTCGGGCAAACCGGCAGGCAGTAACCGCACTGCACGCAGCGGTTCGCGCTTTCGTGGGCGTTCTTGAACAAAAGTTCCCGCAGTGATTCCATCAAATCAGCTCCACCCTGGTTTGGCCGGGTCTCGGGAAAATTTTGCCCGGATTCATAATGTTGTTGGGATCCCAGCTTTCCTTGATTTTCCGCATCATGGCCAGCCCGGCGGGGCCAAGCTCCAATTCCATGTACGGGGCTTTCAAGGTGCCGATGCCGTGCTCGCCGGACAAGGTCCCGCCCAGCGACAGCGCCGCTTCGAAAATTTCGCCGATCGCGTCTTCCACCCGTTTCATTTCTTCCTTGTTGCGCTTGTCCGTGATGATGTTCGGATGCAAGTTACCGTCGCCCGCATGGCCGAACACCACAAGGTTCAGCCGGTATTTCTCCCGGATCTCCCGCAGCTTTCTCATCATGGCCGGAATCTGGCTGCGCGGCACGGTGGCGTCTTCGGAAATTTTGGTCGGCCCCATTTTGGTAATGGCCGGGGACACCATTTTGCGCGCTTTCCAGATCGCTTCCCGCTCCGTCTCATTCTGGGCCACCTGCACCAGGCTGGCTCCCTGGTCCCGGCAAATTTGCTCGCATTGGACAATCTCCTCCGCAATCGCTGCGGGATGGCCGTCCACTTCGATGATGACAATGGCTTCCTTATCCACGGGCAAGCCGCAAGGGGAGTACTCCTCCACCGCCCGGATGCAGGCGTTGTCCATCAGCTCCATCGCCGCCGGCAGGATGCCGGATGACAATATTTTGGTGATGGCGTGGCCCGAATCTTCCACCCGGTCGAAGGCGGCCAGCAGCGTTTTGCGCGCCGGGGGCTTGGGGATCAGCCGGAGGATGACTTCCGTCACGATGCCGAGCGTCCCCTCGGAACCGACGATCAGCCGCGTCAGGTCGTATCCCGTCACGTTTTTGACCGTTTTGCCGCCCGTGCGGATGATGTCGCCCAGCGGCGTCACCACTTCCAGCCCGATGACATATTCCTTGGTGGTCCCGTACTTGAGCCCCTTCGGGCCGCTGGAATTTTCCAGAATGTTGCCGCCGATCGTGGACACGTGGGAACTGCTCGGGTCCGGCGGATAGAACAGTCCCGCTTCTTCGGCCTTCTTGTGGATGTCCCCCGTAATGACGCCCGGCGACACGATGGCCAGCATGTTCTCCCTGTCAATCAGCAGCTTGTTTTTCATTTGGGACATGTCGATCACCATGCCGCCTTCCACGGGCAGAGGGCCGCCGCTTAATGACGTGGCGCTTCCGCGGGGATAAACGGGGATCCGATGCCGGTTGCACAATTTGACCAGCGCGCTGATTTCTTCGGCGGACAGCGGCTGGACGACCACATCGGGCAAATACTCGCCGAAAGACGCGTCGTAACCGTACGAGTGGCGGTCCGCCAGGCCGAGCAGGATGCGTTCCTGCGGGATGATCTGTCTGATTTCATTCAACACTTCATCTTTCATGTCCAACACCTTTCATCAGGCCGACGTCAAATGCCCAGCAGGGCGCGCGGGTTATGCACGAGCATCGTCTCGATTTCCTGTTCCCGGATGCCGCACTGCAGCAATTTTTCGACAAACTCGCTCAATGCCTGCACGACCGGAATGTTGTGCGCCTGGCCATAATCGGTCACGAGCACGCATGAGGCCGCGCCCAGTTCACGGATGGTATCGGCCATCGCCTGCACGGAAAGATCGTTGAAATCTTCGCCGCAGGCCAGATAGCATTTTTCGATGATGGCGCCCTTCGCCGCCAGGCGGCGCTGCATGTCCATCGGCACCGGGGCGATGCCCAGGTCGGCATGCTGGACCAGGATTTTCTCGATTCCATGTTCCAATGCCGCATCCACCAAAAGTTCCGCCTCTTCCGCGCTCAGATGCCCCGTCGCCAAAATAATGCCCGCTTCGCCGATGAGCCGCAGAATTTCCCGCACGCGGGGCAGCAATCGGCGCTGTTCGTCCCATATTTCCAGGCCTTCTTCCGGATGGACGAGCGGCCGTCCGCTGTTGAAAAACCGGGTTTTCTTCTTGGCGAAATGGCACTGGTGCTGATGCGAGGAGAAGGTCGGCATCCAGATGATTTTGGCGCCCAGCCGGATGGCCGCGTCCACCGCCGCAGGAGACAGCCCGCCGGTAAAATGGTTGCATACCAGGCCGCCGTACACATGGAGCCCCGGCTCTTTCTCGCGGATCAGGGATGCCCGATCCGCCGTCATGGATTCGTGGGATTTGAGCACAACGCCCGCCATGCCGGCTTTCTTAACGTCTTCAATCAGTTCCCAGTCCGTCTGTCTGCGCGGAAAAATGCTGGGATGGCTGTGGCAGTGGAGTTCGATGGCGCCTTTCAAGAGCGGGTGATACGCTGACATGTTGCATTCGCCTCCTGCATCCTGCTTTGAGCGCATAAATGGCGCAAAGGAGGACGGCATATGCATGCCGTCACCCCTTGCCTAGGCTCACAGGACTTTGAAAAACTCGATCACATGGTCCATCAGCCGGTTCATTTCCGGATGGTCCCTGTACATAAAATCGTTGTGCTTGCCCTCGATCCAGTAAAGCGTCTTCGGCTCCGCGGCGGCCGCATACAGCGCCTCGGCTTCTTCGCGCGGATGCAGCAAATTGTTCCGGCCGTGTCCGATGAAGAGCGGACGGGGCGCGATTTTCGCCGCTTCGGCTTCGGCGTTCATTTCCACGATCGATTCCGTGAATTGCACCGCCGTCTGTTTGCCGAAGGCCGGGATGTGCGCCAGCTCCACATTCACATGCCGCTCGGTCGTTTCATCCAGCGGATAATGGAGGAACGGGTCTGCCAGGCGCGACTGGCCGGTGGTGACCCTGCGCACGCGGTCTTCTTCGATGTCCTGCAAAATGCGGTGCCAATCCACATAGGTGTGCACCGATTTCAGCCATCTTTCCCCGACGTAAAATCCGTTCAGCGCCGCGACGGCCTTCACTCTTTTGTCCGCAGCGGCCACGCGCACCACGTTGGATGCGCCCATGCCCCAGCCGATCAATCCGATCCGCTCCGGGTCGGCCTCCTCCCGGGTCCGCAGGCAGGTGATCGCGTTGCGGATATCTTGCACCTGCTCATCCAGGATCACTCTGCCCGGGACGCCTTCGCTTTTGGCAAATCCCCGGTAGTCGAAGCCAAGGCACACGAAGCCGGCCCTGGTCAAATATTCGCTGAACAGCTTCGGGTAAAATTCGTTGAACCCCTGGTATCCGGAATTGGGGATGATGGCCGGACGTTTCTCACCCGGCTGATAATCATCCGGCAAATACAGCGTGCCGTCCAGCTTGCATCCTTCACTGTAAAATTCAATATGCACTTCCCGCATCGGCTTTAGGTCTCCCTTACGCATTGGTCAGTAGTTTGGTCAGCGACCGAATGTTGTCCAGCTCTTCCAATCGCTCGATCTCATCCAGCAAACGCGATGAACGCTCATGTCCGATGAGCGGCTCGCACAGCCGGAAATATTTCGCCCGGAGCTCCTCTTCGGACAACGGATAATCGAAGTCTCCCGCCGCCTGGCACGTTTCGGATTTCAGCACCCGCCCGTCGCCGAGCCGGACTTCGACCCAGCTCAGCGCCTTGCCCGGGAACACCGCATTCAGCTCGTCTTCCACGACGACCGAACATTTCTCCAGCATTTGCAGTACGGCCGGATCCTCCAGCCGGTGCAGCACTTCCCGGGGGCCGACTTCGCCATACACGAGATAGCAGGCGGCCGGGAAAAACAGATGATATTGGGCTTCTTCGGTGTCTTTCGGCGGCGTATGCTGCAAGCGGGCAGACTCCGTGAAAGTATGGATCACGAGCCCGCTTACGTCCGAAGGCGCAAACGAATGCCGGGCCTTCAGCTGCCGCAGCGCTTCCACCGCCGGCTGCGCCCAGCGGTAGCACGCATGGGGTTTATAGTAAAGCTCCTTGACCCGGTAGCGGGCGCCCAAGTCTTCCAGCAGTTCCCCGGCTTCCGGAAAGCTGAACAGGGAGGGGATGCCGGTAAATCCCTGTTCGGCCAGATAAGCGGAGCTGATGCCCGTCATGCAGCCCCAGCCGATGCCGTCCTTCACCATCGACGGTTTGTCTATGCATCGCATCATGGGCGAATAAGTGGAGTGAT
>ERZ795043.454-NODE-454-length-35480-cov-15.050078_pt1 | contig 35480 bp, 23 predicted proteins | sample MGYA00375127_ERZ795043 | MGnify/ENA primary metagenome ERZ795043 (study PRJEB30172, sample SAMN05518447) | compost metagenome | isolation source: Feedstock adapted compost from Newby Island compost facility, Milpitas, CA | place: USA:Newby Island compost facility... | reverse complement strand
ATACTGATGAAAATTGCTGCGCGGGAATTCGAAAGAATTTCCGCGCATATTTGTCTGAGGAGGTTGATGTCATGCGTATCTTTGTGGCGGGAGCGAGCGGCGTGATCGGACGGCGGCTGCTGCCGAAATTCACGCGGCCGGACACGACGTGACCGGCCTGACGCACCGCGCGGAGAACATGCCGCACATCGAAGCCGCCGGAGCGCGCGCGGTCGTGGCGGATATTTTCGATCGCGATAGCGTGATGCGCGCGCTGGAAGCGGCCCGGCCGGATGTCGTCATCCATCAGCTCACGGCGCTGAAGGAATGGAACCTCGAAGACAACGCGAACATTCGCAAGACGGGAACGCGGCATCTGGTCGACGCCGCCCTCGCCGCCGGAGCGAAGCGCATGATCGCGCAGAGCATCGCCTGGGCGTACGAGCCGGGCGAATCGCCCGCTTCGGAGACGGACGGGCTGATCGCGGACCGGGTGCGCCGGCGCGAGATGCCGGCCACGGACGGCGTCACCTCGTTCCTCCATGTGGAGGACGCGGCGCAGGCGGCGGTGCTGGCCCTCGATTGGCCCGACGGCATCGTCAACATCGTCGACGATGAACCGGCCGCCGGCACGGAATGGCTGCCGCATTACGCCGCCCTGCTCGGCGCTCCCGCGCCGGAGCTGAAGCCCGGCCGCGGCGGATGGGAGCGCGGCGCATCGAACGCGAAGGCGCGCCGGGAGTACGGTTGGACGCCCATATACGGAAGCTGGAGGACCGGATTCGAACAAAGCCTTGCGAGGTGATGCCATGGAAGCAAGCGAAGCATCGAAGGGAGGCGGGCGTTCGGCAGGGAGCGGGCAGGCATCGAACGACAAGCATTCGGCCGGCGGCGGGTTCTTGACGCACGGCGGACATACGGCTGACGGAGGGCATGCGGCGGCCGCCGGACCGGAGAAGGCCGAAGCGCCGGCGGCGGGCAGGACGTACCGGATGTCGACGAGCATCCTCGTCTGGTGCGCCCTCGCCGTGGTGTCGAGCCTGTACATCACCATCCCCCTTACGCCGCTTTTCGCCCGGCAATTCGATGCGCCCCTGCAAGCGGCAGCGTGGACGGGAAGCGCGTTCTCGCTGGCCTACGCCGTCGGCCTGCTGCTCTGGGGCACGCTGTCCGATCGTGCGGGACGCAAGCCGGTCATCGTATTCGGCCTGCTCGCCCTCGCCGTCATTTCCCCGCTGATCGGACTGGCCGGCACCCTGCCCGCGCTGATCGCGCTCCGGGCGGTTCAAGGGCTCGCGGCGGCGAGCTTCGCGCCTTCCGCGCTGGCGTATGCGGCGGAGATGTATCCCCCCGGCAGAAGCGTCACCGTCGTCGGGCTGATCACCACCGGTTTCATGTCGGCCGGGGTGGCGGGGCAGATCTACGGCAGCTCCGTGGCCGAATCCTGGGGATGGACATACGTCTTTTATTGGCTCGGCGGAATTTATCTGTTGTCGGCGGTTTGGCTCGGAGGGTGGCTTCCCGGGGGTACGAGACCGCGCAGGAACGAACGGTTGCCGGATCTTCTCCGCCAATTCGGCTCCCTGCTGAAACAAAAAAAGCTCCAGGCGTGCTACCTGATCGCGGCGACCTTCCTGCTGGCCTTCGTGGGGATGTATACGGGGCTTGAAGCGGTGCTGACCCGGCAGCTCGGGTCCGATCAGATGCTGCTCGTCCGGGCAGCGGGCTTGCCGGGGGTGCTCCTGTCTCCGCTCGCGGGCCGGCTGGCTGCCAGATTCGGCCTGCGCAAAGTGCTGCAGGCGGGACTTGCGATGGCGGTCATCGGGCTGGCGTCCATCGCCGGCGGCTTGATGCTGCCCGCCTTCACCCTGCCGATCGTCATCCCGATGAGCCTCATGCTGGCGGCGGGCATCGCGATCGCCATCCCTGCGCTCATCGCCATCATCGGCATGCTCGGCGGGGAAGCCCGGGCCATCGCCGTAACGCTTTATACGTTCATCCTGTTCATCGGCGCGACGCTCGGCCCGCTCGCGGTCCTGTGGACGCTCCAGACGACCGGCCGGGATTACGCGGCGTTCGTCCTGCTCACGGCCCTGATGCTCGCCGGCTGGGCGGTTTCCCGGCGCCTTCCGGCTCCGGACCGCTGACGGCGGACGTGACGGCCGGTCTCTTTTTCCGCAGATTGCTTCAGGATGCGACCAGCGTCTGCGCCAGTTCGAAGCAGTGGCCGTCCGGATCCTTGAACGCCGCCAGCTTCACGAAATCGGGAATCGTCTGGATCTCGCCCGTAAAGGTTACGCCACGGGCCGAAAGCGTCCTGACCGCCTGTTCCACATTCTCGACCTCGAATACGGTCGACGTCGTGATCGGCACGACCTCTTCGGCCTCCATGAAGCCGATGGTGCAATCCTTCGTGTTCGTCGTGATGATGGCCATCCTGTTTCTAGCAAAATGCGCGGACACCGGTTTCTTGCAAATTGCGATTTTGAGTCAGAATACCAAAGCGCCGTGGTCCTCGTACCGGATGCCCGTATCGCGCTGCAGCCGGTCCAGCGTCTCCAGATAGCTCGTGTATTCGGGGCTCAGCACGCGCATCTGCCCGATGAAAACCGTGAAAAACCCCGCGCGATCCAGACTTTCCTTGAGCTGCCGGGCGTTCTCCGCCTGCATCCGGCCGTCGGGCCACGAACGGAAAAATTCCGCTTGCTGCTTAAGCTCCTCCTTCAGCTTTTCGTACTCCGCCTCCGTCGGGGCAATGTAGCGCTGCTGCATCTCCCGGTAGGCGGCCGCGATCTCTTCGAATTCGCTGTCGTCGAGTTGATTGATCTGCCCGGCCATCGGCTCCGGGATTTCGAATGACTCCATGCTGTCAACATAGTCGACCAGCCGATCCCAGGCCGCCTCCTTGTCGGCTCCCTCAAGCGGCCCGTCCAGGAACGCGCCGAAATGCAGCGCCATGAACTTGCCCATCGCGCCGGGGAACAGCTCCAGCAGCTTGCGCCGCATGTAGTCGCCCCGGCGTTTCCGCTCCTCTTCCGCCGCGGCGACGAACCGGCCCGCCTCGTCCAGACGCGACTTGCCCCCGTCATCCGGGGACTGCTCGGCCGCCTCGATCAGAACGAGCAGCGCGCTGCGGCGCTGATTGAGCTCGGCCGCCTCCGTTTCGGTCTCCGCCAGCCGCTTGCGCAGAAGCCCGGCCGCCCGGTCCGGATGCCGGATCAGGTCCCGGATGTCCGGGATCGGCATGCCGAGGCTCCGGAGCAGCCGGATGTACCGCAGCCGTTCGACATCTTCCCGGCTGTACGTCCGGTACTGGTTGTCCGGATCGACGGCCGGCGCGATCAGTCCGGCTTCTTCGTAATAGTAGATGGCTTTGCGCGTCAGGCCCGTGAGCCGCATCACGTCCTTGATTCGCATCGTTCCATCGCCTCCTTGACCCCACGATACACGTTTCCCCGAGGGAAAAGTCAAGGGGCGGATGCGAATCCGGCCCCTGAATCGGTGAACCTGCTCTATTGCGCGTTTATCCATTCCACGAGGGCCTGGATTTCCTCGTCGGACAGACTGCCGCCGAACGCGGGCATCTGTCCGCGACCCTCCTTGATGACCGTGAACAGTTCATCCGCGCTCAAACGTTGATCGACGTTCTTCAGTTCGGGTCCGAAGCCTCCTCCGAGGTCGGCGCCGTGACAGGACACACAATTGGCTTTGTAAACCGCTTCCGCCTGCGCCGCCGTGCTGTCCGCCGGCGCCGTATTGTCCGGCTCCCGCGTGTTCGCGCCGTCATTGTTGCCGCCGCCGCATGCCGAAACGCCGAGTCCAAACGCGGCAAGCAAGACGGCAGCGAGCCAAACCTTTCGTTTCACCATTCGTTCAAACCCCCCGAAGATGATCGGCAGCCGGCGGAAGGCCTGGCTGCCCGATTCTTATTATGGTACATCTTGCCGGTCGTTTATGACGGCACCGGGGGCTGATCCCGATGGCGATGATGCCGATGCGCGAACGGATGCCTTACGGGCTGAACCGCCAACTGTCGAACTTGAACAGCATCCGATCATCCGGCTTTCCTCTGAAGACGAAATATACATCGTGCACGCCTTCTGCGCCCGCAATGTCCGTCGTCACTTCGATCCATTGATCTTCGCCGCTTCCCGCGGGCACTTCAAGCGTCCCGATCAACTTGCCGTCCGGACGGTCCAGACGCACTTCGATCGTACCGCCGCCGCTTCCGCTCGATACCGTTGCCGCGAAAGCGGAAGCCCCGCTGCCGAAATCCACATTGGCGACCGCCGTCCAGTCTCCGTTGTGGATGTCGGTGACCGCCATGTTCGGGGAGGACGATCCGGAAGCATCCTCCAAATCCGCGGGCTCCACCGCGATGCCCGCGCTCCATGCCATCGTCTCCGCTTCCACGCGGACGAACGGGTCAAGATGCCGGACCGGCTCCACCCCTTTCAGATCGGCGATGATCTCCCGTATGGCCCCGTCATCGTCCAGGAACACCCGGTTCAGATGGGTCGAGCGATAGCCCATCGCAACCCCCATCGCCTTGGCCAATGTCTGGGCATGATAGGCGATATACCAGTCCCCGTGAAACTGGAACAGGACATGGTGGTTGTTGCCGCCGACGCCGAAGAAATGCCCGGGATTTTTCAGAATCGTCCCCTTGTATTCCCAGGGGCCCATCGGATGATCGCTGACCATGTAGGCGATCTCCCCTGGCGGCGGGCTGCCGGGAGGTCGGACGCCGCCGGCGAAGTTCGAGCAATACGTGTAGTAATACTTCCCTCCGATCTTGTTGATGCCGGAGTCTTCGAACATGTAGGGCGCGGGAATGGTGACCGCCTCCCCGACCACGCTGATCATGTCGTCGCCGAGCTGCATGACGCGCGCGGTGTTCGGCATCGCTTCCTTCCCTTCCGGGATGCCTCCGCCGAAGTAAATATAGGCTTTGCCGTCGTCATCGATCAGCACGGCGGGATCGAAGAGCCAGGTAACATCCCGGACGCCGGGCGTCGCCCTGGTAATGAGCGGCTTTCCGATCGGGTCCCGCCAAGGTCCGGTCGGACTGTCCGCGGTCAACACGCCGATTCCGCTGGCGTTGTTGGCAAAGTAGAGGAAGAATTTGTCTTCGCCGTCCACCACTTTATGCGCAATGGCAGGCGCCCACGACTGCGTCGCCCACTTCGCCGCGCCGTTCGGGCCGGCCGCGTGAATATAGCCGTGATCGGTCCAGTTCACCAGATCGTCGGATGAGATGACCGACAGCTTGTTGATGGAGCCGTAACTGTTCTCCTTCACGTTCCCGTCCGCATCGTATTCCAGCACATCGCCCGTCATATACAGATAGACGCGATCCCGGTACACCAGTGCGTACGGGTCGGCGCCGAACTTGTGAGCGACGAGCGGGTTGCCGTTCGGCGGAACTTTGCCGACCGCTTCGGCCGGCGGCGTGAAGCTTGCCTTGGCCGCGGCGCCGCTGACATCGTACGGCTCCGTCCGCTGATCGGCGCGGACAACCTCCAGGCGGCTTACGTTGATTTCCTCATTCACCCGGGTCGTCAACTCCTTTCTCAACCTCAATTGAATGGTCAGCAATGTCTTGCCGGCATCCCGGTTCATGAACGAAACGGCCGAGCCGTCGGAGTTTTCGACCAGAACCTGCAGTCCGTCTTCCGTCGATTGCCAGGCGACCTCCCCGGCCGTCAAATTGCTTCGGTTCGGCACGACTTGCACGACCTCGAACAGTTCCGGAATCCGGACCGTCGCGCGAATCTGCAGAACATCCGCCCCTGCCGGAACCTCGTCCATCACCAGCCGCACGTCATAGACCGCGTCCTTGCCGCCGCTCAGCTCGATGGCATCCTCTTTCAGATAGGCCGCCGGCACGGCCGGTGTCGTCGTACCTTCCGCGTCGCTGCTGAACCGGAAATAATCAATGTCCACGTATCCTCCCGCAGTCCGGGTGGCGAAATTGAACAGGGCAAACCGATACCCCATGAAATGCGGAATCGTGTACCGCATCTTAAGTTCGCTTCCGAACTCGGTCCAATCGGCGCCGTTCAGGCTGTAGTAAAATTTCGCCCTGTCCGTCACGAAGTCGAAATCGATCTTCAGATAGACCTGTTCCTGCTCCAGTTCGGTCCGCGCTTTCTCGACGCCCTTCTCGACCATGACGATGTAGCGCCGGCCTTCTTCCCGGGTGACGCCGATGAATCCGTATTCCTGCTGGAAGGCGGCCAGTCCCGCATAGTCGCCGTCCAGCATGCCGCCGGTGTCCATCGCGATCCAGCCCGAGCTTCGGGGACCGTAACTTCTTTGCGTCAGCGTATTCCGCGCCTGCAGCAGATCATCGGCAACATGCCCTGTCCTGAGCCGCAGGAATCCTCTGCGCTCGGTCAGCGACCACATCGTATGGTCGGGCAGATGATTCCATTGCCAGTGCAGCCCGAGTTTCGACCCGTTCGGGCGGTCCTCCGCATCTGACTCCTGGTCAAATTCGTCGCTCCTGGTGAGCGGCTCTGCCGGACGGCCTCGGCCCGGCTTTTCGAATTCGAGCGGAACTCTCCCTTCCTCATCGCCGTAAACGGGCCAGCCGTCTTCCCAACGGACCGGGACCAATACGGGGACGCGCCCCACGGCATCCCGATCCTGGAACAGCATGGCGTACCATCTTCCGTCGGGCGTATCCACCAGCCCGCCCTGGGCAACGCCGCTTTGCTTGTACCCCATCGTATCGCTCAGCACGAGCTTCCCTTCATAGGGGCCGTCAAGCCGATCGGACCGGTAAACATACTGCCTGCGAATCTTCCCCTGTTCCCACCAGATGAAGGTCAGGTAATACTTGCCGTTGATCTTGTAAGCATGCGCGCCTTCCATCCCCGGTTTTCCCGAAGACAGAATGACCTTGTTCAGCCCCGAGGGCCGGATCGCCTTGTAGTCCGGGGTCAACTCCTTGATCGAAATATTTTCGGCACCGTAGATGATATACGCTTTATCGTCATCATCGAAGAACAGGGCCGGGTCGTGCATATAGCCCCCGAATTCCGTCCGCTCCCAGGTTCCGGCCGGATCGTCCGTGCTGAAGAGATACGTCTTGCCCGTATCCAGCGACGCCGTCAGCACGTAGAATTTGCCTTTGTGATATTTCAGACTGTTCGCCCAGGTGCCCTTCCCGTAGGCGTTCAAACCGCCCTTCAGCTTGTAGGCGTCATTGTCTTCGATGCTTTCATACGGATAGCCGACGATCTCCCAATTCACCAGATCGGTCGACCGCATGATCGGCGATCCGGGCAGCATGTGCATGCTGGTGGTGACCATGTAATAGGTGTCCCCGACGCGGATGACGTCCGGATCGGGGAAATCGGCGTAGATCACCGGATTGGAGGCCATCTCGACCGGGCCGTCAACATGCCGGGAGTCAGAATCAAGCGACAGAAGCAAAAAAAAGAGGGCCGCCAGCACGAGAACTGCAGTGGGCCACAAGAAGAACGATTTCTTTCGCATGCATCATCCTCCCCCGTGGTCGCTTACCAGTGTATCGTCGGCAAGCGGGAGGAACAACCGGATGATCGATTCATCATCACCCGTCGAAGGCTGGGTTTTACAGGCCTTCTCAACTGGCCGACAGCGTATCCCGGTATTCCTGCGGTGTCATGCCGGTCACCTTCTTGAAGAACCGGGTGAAGGAATGCGCCGCTTCGTAGCCGACCGATGCGGCCACGTCCCGTATTTTCAGATCGCCGTCCCGAAGCAGCTCCTTGGCTCTCCGAACCCGGCATTGATCGATATATTCGGACAAATTGATGCCGCGCTCCTGTTTGAAGAAACGGGACAAATACGACGGGTTGAAATAATGGATCTCCGCCAGCCGGACCAGGGAGATGTCCTCGTCCAGATGATCCTCGATATATCGGCAGATGCGGTCGATCACCTGGGCGGCCCGGTTCCGCTCATCGAGCTGCTTGTACCGGAAGATCGCGTGCGAAATTTGCTTCAAGTACTGAAATCCCTCTTTCATGGACGCATGATCGTCCAGGCGCAGCAGCTTCCGGTAATCCCCGATTTGGCCGTGCAGCCCGAACCGGTTGATGCAGCCGTACAGCACGACCGCCACCGAATAATACGCCTGGATCGCCCGCTGCACGCCGGCTTCCGACTGCAGCGCCTCGTTCGACAGCTCCTCCAGATCTTCGAAGAACGACTCCGCCCGCCCGGCTTCAAGATGGGCCGCCAGCATTTCCGCCTTGCGCACGGGAAGGACCGCTTCCCTGCCGGAGCATGCGGCGGCCGGATCGGCGCAATCCCGAAGGATCATGAAGGTGCCGTCGCCGAACATGAGCTGCTGCAGCTCCCGCAGCCTCTCGTATTGCCGGGTGATCGCTTTCCATTCGCAGCAGCTGCCGCTGATCGCAAAACCGATCTTGAGCCCGAGGGATGAGAGGCAGGATTCCTGGACAAGCTCCAACGTTCCTTCCAGATAGCGGATCAGATGGCCGTCGAATTTCTCCCCCGCATCCCGGGACGGCTGGAGAAACCACAGAATGTCGCCGTGCCGGTCCGTGATGTCGACGCTTCGCGTCTGTTCCGCCAGATACGAATCCCAGATCGATCGGGCCGAAGCGAGAATCGCGCTCCTCTCGGTGTACGTCTTCCCTTCGGGGAACGACAGCCGGCCGAGGACGAGCACGACCGGATGCTCCGGGTCCAGGTCAATGTTCAACTTGCGGAACTCCCGGACCAGCACCTCCGTGTCCGCGCAATGCTTCTCGCTGTCCTGGAGCAAGTACCGCATATAGTCCCCTTGCGCCATGATTTCGAATGCGAGCGCTTTTTCGCGGGACTGTTCCAGCATCCGGCTTTCGATCTGGCTGCGGTGAATCTCTTGGACAATCTCCCGCACCAATTCCTGCAGCTTCGCATACCCTTCCGTTTTCAGCAAATAGCGGACATTCTTCAATTGAAATGCCCGATAGGCATAATCGAATTCACTGTGTCCCGTCAGGAAAATCACATGGCATCTCGGCCAATAAAGCTGAATCTCCCGGGCCAGGTCCAGGCCGCTCAACCCGGGCATGGCGATATCGGCCATGACAATGTCGATTCTTGTTCTCGCCATCCATTCCAGCGCCTCTTGTCCGGAATAGGCTTTGCAGACATCGAGATGCTCCGGCATGAACCGGCTGAACACTTCGTACAGTCCGTCCGTAATGATCTCCTCATCATCCACGACCAGCAGTCTGTACATGTCTGTTCTCCTCCCCGAACCGGATTCGAATCGCCACTTTCAGGCCGTTCAGTTCACTTCTGGACGGGAACAATCCGCTGCCTTCACCGTACGTCAGCACAATGCGCCGATGGATGTTCATCATGCCCGTCATTTCCTGGGAATCGTCCATGCTCGCGAGCCGGTTCTTCAGGTCTTCAATGCCGGCGTCGCTGATGCCGTTCCCGTTGTCCTCGACGATAATCTGCACATGGCCGGAATCCATTTCGAAGGTGATGCGGAGGAAGCCTTCGTCCGGCTTCTTCTCGAGGCTGTGTTCGTACGCGTTCTCAATGATCGGTTGGACGATCAGCCGCGGAACCCGGATGTGCTCCATTTCCTTCGGCAGATCGTCGAACTGCACGTTGATGCGGCGCGAGAACCGCAGTTTCTGAATTTCGGTGTACATTCTCGCGTGCCGGATTTCTTCTGACAAGCACACGTTGTCGGCGCCGTCGCGGGTGATGAACCGGAAGTATTCGCCAAGCATGTTCGTGAACAGCTCGATCCGCTCGGTATCCCCGGTCTTGGCCAGTGAATTCAGAATGAAGAAACTGTTGTACAGAAAATGGGGGTTGATCTGCGATTGCAGCTGTTTCAGCTCCGCCTTCTGCATCATCAGCTTCTGTTTGAAGTCCTGGTCGATGAGCGTCTGCAGCTTGATGAGCATCTGGTTGAACCGATTGTACAAATAGCCGAATTCGTCATTGCGCAGGTGATGAATCCGGATGTCCAGATCGCCTCCCTCGACTTTCCGGAAACTTTGCACGAGCAGGAGCAGCGGCCGGTGGACGACCCGGTACGTGGAGACGGAATAGACGATGATGGCGATGGACGACGCGAGCGCGAACAGCCACGCCCACATGGTGAACTTGCTGAGCGGCCGCTTGACCGCTTCTTCGGGCAGGAGCGCCACGACGGACAACCTCAGCTCACCGGTATGCGCTTTGTCGACGTGATATTTCCGGCCTTCCATTTCGAGCTGCAGCGAGTTTCCGGTCACGCCTTCCGCGGCCGCCAGATAATGCTGCATAATGTGGTCCGTCCGATCGTCGCTGGCCAGCATGAACCCCGCTTCCTCATCGAGCAGGAACGAGCCGCTCTCGGGATAGACGTTGATCTGCCGCAGCGATTCCCGCAGTTTGTCGGCATCAAGTTCAATCTCGATCAGCACGGCGGGCTTCTCTCCCGTCATGCCTCCGGCCCGGTAAACGCCCAGATGAAGGGCGCCGTTCCGTTTGATCAACCGGCTTTCGCCGGCGTTCAATGCGGATCGCATGTCATCGTATCGTTCACGGTCAAAGTCGTAGACGCCGTTTTCGGCCGAAATCGTTTTGCCGATGGAACGGATGTGCACATAAATGTCCTTGATGTACGCGCTGCTGCCCTTGATGGAAGTCAGCCGATGGAGCATGTAGTTGATGCTTTCCCTGCGCTCGTTATTGTCCATCTTGTCCCATATCATGGAAATCTTGTGGAGCTGTCCTTCCTGCAGCAGATCGTACTGCTGGATTTCCAGCCATTCGATCTCACGGTTCAAATCCTGCAGATAGGAAGCGAGCTGCGCCAGCGTGTTTCTCGAGATCTCCTCGCCGGCGTTCTTGTAGCTCCAGTTGTACAAATAAATGCCGAGCAGAATGATGGGCAAGACCACGACGAGGTGCATGATCACCAGTCTGGCGAAAATGGTGTTGCACCGCAAATTTGCCGGTATTCTGATCAAGTCCAATCCCCCGATGCCGCCGTTCTTCCGCAGCCGGACATCCGCTGCGCCCCGGGCTCCGCGACTTGTCCGGGTCTGTCATCTTCTCGCAGCATGCCACCGGTTCACTTCCTCGGTGATCTCCCTTCCGCCCAGGCGGTGCCATTCCTCCACGAAGCGGTCGAATTCGTCGATCGGACTGCCGAGAATGATGCTGATGAACGTATCGTTTTTCAAATTTTCCAGAATGCTCAGACGCTCGATCATCGTCTCCGTCGGGGCGCCGTAAAACCGTTCGTACAGCAGTTGGCCGTTCTTCTCGTACTGGTCAAGGATCGCGAACGCCCCGTCCGGGCCGTACGTCTTCTCCCAGCCCCAGCCCGTCTCATCGTTTTGTTGCAGATAGGCCTCGATTTTCCTGTAAATCGATCGGGCTTCGTCCTTGAGCACGGACATGTCGCCCGTGCGCCGCGCTTCTTCCAGTTGACGATAGGCTTCCAGGTTTTTATGCGCCGGGAACGGCGTAACCGGTGAGAGCTGCCATGCGGGGTAGGGTGTGCTGTAGTAGGTTTCGTATTCGGCGGTCTCCCCCCAGTTCTTTTCCAGATGCAGGTTGAACAGCTTCACGATCGCCTCGGGATGTTCATACCCTTTCCGGACGGCCAGGAACTGATAAGTCGGGAATCGAAGCGGGACTTTCACTTCCGTTCCGGCGACCGCCACAATCGGGAACGCCCCCCATTCTGCTTCCGGGTCGTTGGTGTAGCTCGCCTGCACATCGAACGAAGCCCATTGCTGGCCGTACGTCATGCCGATCTTCCCGGCGGCAATCTGATCCCTGACTTTGATGCCGTCCTTGAATACGAATTCGCTGTCGATCTGACCATCCCGGTACATCTCCTGGAGCACTTGCAAGGCCGTCTTCACTTCCGGCTGCACCGCGCCGTACACAAGCCTGCCCGCATCGTCCTCGATCCACAGGTTCGGATAGGCGTGGAAACCGGCCATGAACCCCGTCAACCCCTTGACGGGGTCCCATAAATACTGGGTGACGGCCAAGCCGTACGTGTCGTGCTCGCCGTTTCCGTCGGGATCGTTTTCTGTAAACGCTTTCGAAATGGTCAACAAATCCTCCATCGTCCGCGGAGGTTTCAAACCGAGCCGCTTGAGCCAGTCGGTTCGTATCCACAGAAATTCGGCGCCTTCAATGGACGAGAGCGTTTCCGGAATTCCCATCAATTTGCCGTCGATCGTTGCCGCTTCGAAAGGGCCCGGCCCTTCCTGACCGAGAATCTCCTTCGTGAACGGCGTGGCATATTGCTCATACACGTCGGTCAGTTCCTGGATCAGACCGGCTTCGCTGAGCTGCCGAAGCTGCTGGGCATCGACCTTGACGACGTCGGGAATGTCTCCCGAAGCAAGCGCAGCCCCCAGTTTCTGACGGTAGAGATCGCCCTTGGCCGTCCATTCGTACGTGATCCGGACGCCCAGCACCCGTTCATACAGCCGGGTCCACCGGTTGTCCTCCAGCGTCTCGCCCGGAAGATGGTCAAGCAATCCGTACAGATTGTCGCCGGTTTCCCGCACGAATGACAGTTCCACCGGAGGATCGTAGCGGCTCAGTCCGGGATGCGCATAGGCCGTCTCTTCGATCCCGGAAGGCGGAGGCGCTTCCCTGACGTCTCCGTCACCCCGGCATGCCGTCAGAAGCAGGACAAAGCTCGCTGCAGCCGTTGCCAGTCCGACCATTCGCTTGAACGGCATCCGCAATTCGGGCAACCTCTTTTCCCATTCGTTTTCGAAGCAAAATTGCGTGTATTTTTTATTATTTCGGCATTCCGCAGATCAGGCAACGTCCATATCTTGATTTTCTTACCCGTTTTTTACGAAATTATAGCGTATGAACGAAAAAAAGGAGCCGAAATCGTCGGGATTGCGGATTCCGGCTCCTGAAACCATGAGTCGCCCGGGCTGGGTTACGTTCTTCTTTTTATACTAAAATAAATCTGATAAGGTTCATAGCCAATATCCCGGATTCGCTTGAATGAAATGGCGGGATCCTGATTGGCCGTCTTGAAGAAATACCGCCAGCTCCCCCACTCGCGTTCATTCTCCATTACAATTTCGGAAGCGATGTCCTCACTCTCCACGTAGAGGATCCGTTCCACGTCGCATATGCCCGCCAACACTTCGGGGCCGTAACGAAAAGCGCCCGTATTTTCGTCATCGGGGAGCGGAACGAAACGAATGCCGATCGGCAGCAACACGCTGATCTTGTCGCCGTCCCGCCAGACCCGCCGAATCGGGTAGAATCGGGTGCTGTCCGACGTTTTTCCGTGAAACTCATCGTTCACATACAGGACAGCGTCCGACATGATCCATTCCGGAATTCGAAAATGGATTGCGAACGGCTGCTGCACGGATGTGCGGATCACGAAATCGTACTTTCGGTATGGCGGCAGGTTTTCATGAATTGCCGCAACTTCGTTGATCGACTGATAACCCGCAGTGTTGGAAGAAGTCATGCTGTTTCCGTTCATAGGATCCTGGGTCTGAATGATCCGGAGTTCCCCTCCGTTGATTTCCGTTGTCATCTCGGAATTGAAATATTGGCAAATGTAAATGTCGTCCCGGTCTTGATAATAAATGCCCCTGTTCCAGGCGGCATTCGCCTGAACCATGGTTCCGTGGCAGCAGAAGAAACTGCTCGTTTCCGTGCTCCAGTCCTTGCGCAATCCGGCCTTCATCGGAAGAAAGTACGTGAGCAGCCCGGTGCCGGGATGGTTGTGCGGATTGCCATTCAATGCATACTCCCGGTAATAGGTCTGCGCCATTACCCCGTTATAAAGATTGTATTCCCTGTATTGCGCATAGCCGGGGTCACCGGTATGCCTGAACAGAAATTCCGCCAACCGCATCATGTTGTACACCGTGCAATGCTCCTGATTCTTGTCCCCGAGGCGGGCTTTCATCTTCATCTTCGGCATCCAGACTTCCCCGGAAGTCTGGCCGCCCGTGGCAAGGAAACCTCTTTCCGTCACCGCACAATTCCAGTAAGCTTTGACAACGTCCATCCAACGGCTGTCGCCGGTTACTTCATACGCTCTGGCACAACCGAGCACTTCCGGGATCGTCGTGTTGGCATGCATGTTCGTGAGCGGATCTTTTCCTTCCAGCAAGGGCTGAAAAAGCCTGCCGCGGTAATAGCGTTCAAGCAGCGTCTTGTACTTCCCGTTGCCGGTAATGTGCAGGAGATCGGCCCATACCTCCAGCATGCCGCCCGTCTCGACATCCAGAATGTCATCGAATTGGTCGCGGGTAAACCGGCCGCTCCATTCCACGAACCAGTCCGCGAAACGGTCCGCGATGTCCAGCGCCTTCTGATTCCCCGCGTACTGAAACGAATCCACCAGGCCCATGAAGAGCTTGTGAAGATTGTACTGCGGCGCCCAGATCGCTTTACCGGCAGCGATCCAGTGCAAATATTTCTCGGGAATCGGACCCGCCCATTGTCCGCCGTTGTCCTTCTGGCATTCGGCCAGTTCATCGATGATGCCATCCGCCTTGGCTTTCAGTTCCGCATCTCCGGTCGCATGATAATGAATCGCCGCCGCCGACAGCCAATGTCCCAGGAAATGGCCCCGAAGCTGACAGACCGGCGACTCCCAGCCTCCGTGCGCCCACGGCGGAATCTCTCTGCCCGAATACCGGCCGGCCTCCAACCGATAATTGAACAGCAGGCTGTCGCTGTTCAGCTTCATCAAGTACGCCCGGTTGGCTTGTTCCCGGCGCCGCAATTCGTGGTCGCGAATGATGACGTTTTTTCCTCTCAATTCATACATGAAAGGCCCTCCATTCATGAATGCTCATCGCCGGAACGTCAGCCTCGCTTCTCGTAACGGAAATAATCGAAGTCGACATAGCCGCCGGTTTCCCGGGTGGCGTAATGGAACAATCCGAACCTGCAGCCCATGAAGTGATCCAATGTATATTTCAATTGCAGCGGACGGCCGACGGCATGCCACTCGCCGCCGTCCGCAGAGTAGAAGAAACGGGCAAGATCCGCGCTGTCACGGAAGTCGAAGTCGATTTTCAAATGAATGCTGTCGCCGTCGTACCGGATTTTCTCAACCACCTCTTCCCCGCCGTCTTCCCCTCTGACGCACATGGCAACATAACGCGCACCGTCTTCCGCAACGTGAATGCCGACGGTGCCGTAGAAATGCTGCAAGGCGACCAGGCCGGCGCGGTCTCCCGGTTTCATATGTGCAAACTCCATCAACGTCATGCCGCTGCACGCCGGGCCTTCCGTCCGCTGCGTCAGCGTATTGCGGGCATATTCCACGCTGCGTGCCGGACTTCCGGTTGCCAGCCTGAGCCAGCCCGGCCGCTCCGTCACGGACCACAGGCTGTTATCCGGATTGTGATTCCATTGCCAGTTCAGCGCCAGCCGGTTTTCGCTGTAGTCGAACTCATCGCTGATGACGAGCGGCCCCGCCGCCGCGTCCGGCAGCTGCAGCTCAAAAGATTGCGGCACCTTGCCATCCGTACCGAACACGGGCCAGCCGTCTTCCCATCGAACCGGAACGACGCAGGGCACCCGGCCGACGGCATCGTGGTCCTGGAACAGCACAGCCGCCCATTCGCCCGCGGGCGTATCGACAATGCCGCCCTGCGCAACGCCGTGGTTGCGGTAGCCCATGTCGTCATCGAGCACCACCCGCCTCTCGAAGGGCCCGAGCAGGTTGCGCGACCGGTAACAGATCTGTCTGCGGCGCTTGTTGCCGACCTTCGGCCATTCGATGAAGAACAAATAATAGTAGCCGTTCAACCGATAGGCATGGCAGCCTTCGCACCTCAGCCCGATGCCTTCCCGTTCCCCGACGAGCAGCAGTCCGTTGATGCCGCCCGGCTTGACGGCCGTCAAGTCTTCCGTCAGCTCCGTAATCCGGATGTCGCCGTTGCCGTGGATGACATAGACGCGGCCTTCGTCGAACAGCAGGCTCGGATCATGATAGACGCCGTCGATGACGGAACGTTCCCACGGCCCGTTCTCGATGTCCTTCGTCCGGTAGATATAGAACCGCTTCATGTCCAGACTCGAGAAGCACACGTAGAACGTGCCGTCATGACAGCGAAGATTGGGGGCCCATGAACCTTTGCCGTAGATCCCCTTGCCGTCCGACAACTTGTGGGCGTCATGATCCTCGAGCGTCTCGAACACATAGTTCACGATTTCCCAGTTCTTCAGGTTCACGGACTTCATGATCGGGCATCCCGGCATCGAATGCATGCTCGTGCTGACCATATAGAAAACGGATCCGACCCGAATGACGCTCGGATCGGGAACATCGGCCCAGATGACCGGATTGGTGATAAGCGTGCCGCCCACTGTGATCGCTCCTTCCGATTGGCGTGTGGCTGCTTGCCGGCATCATGCGTCTTGCGGCTCCTGCCCGGCGGAATCGATGACCGCCCAGAACGCCGGTTTCGCATGCAGCTGCCGGTCGAACAGCAGCGGCGCATCCGTGCGGTTCTGCACGGGGAAGTTGTTCAGCCACGTATGATCGTCCGCAATTCCCCAGAACACGACGCCGCCGATAATGTCCTTGTTCTCCCTGAACGCTTCGAACAGCTCGCGGTACCGGTCGGCCTGCTTCCGGAGAATGTCCTCCGGAATATCGCTTCCGTAGTCTCGCCGGTCGTTCCAGGCATAGAGGCTCATGTCCAGCTCGGTGACCAGGTTATCCAGGCCGAGTTCGCTGAATTTCTTCATCGATTCGATGATCTGGCTGACGGAAGGCCCGTGGATGCTGATATGCGTCTGATGTCCGACGCCGTCGATCGGCACGCCCTTGTCCAGCAGTTCCTTCACCAGCTCATAGATCCGGTCGCGCTTGGCGGGACTGTCCGTACCGTAGTCGTTGATGTACAGCTTGATGTCCGGTCCGCCCGCTTCGCGCGCGGCGCGAAAAGCCGTCTCGATGTAATCGATGCCCGCGATCCGGTACCACGGGCTTGCCCGCATGCCGTCCGGATCGCCGGGTTCGACGACCTCGTTCACCACATCCCACGACCGGATATCGTCTTTATACCGATCCACGACCGTGCGGACATGCCGCTCCAGACGTTCCAGCAGCAGCTTCTTGTTCGCTTCGCGTTTCTCCGGGTCGGTCTCGTCGACCATCGGTTTGCCTTCGGGATCCAGGAAGAACCAGTCCCCAACCTGATTATGCCAGACCAGCGTGTGGAAACGAAGCTCCATGCCGTTCGCTTTGGCAAATTCGACAATCCGGTCCGCCGGCTCCCAGTTGAACCGCCCTTCGGCCGGCTGGAGCGAAGCCGGTTTCATCGCATTCTCCGCAACGATCATGTTCACATGCTTCTTGAGCAGCTCTGCCCGGAGTCCCGATGTATGGGCCGGCTCAATGGCCGCGCCGATCGGGAACAGACCGGCGTACGCCTCGGCCAGCGACGGAATGTCCGGTTCCACGGAAGGCGCCGGCGCCGCTGCGGCGGGTTCGGGCTCCGCCGGTGACGGATCGGTTTCCCCGCCGGCCGCTCCGTCGCCGGCTGACTCGGCCGAATCGTCCGTTATCCCGGAATCGCTTGTATCCGGATCTTCCATGACCGCCGCCGCCTCGTTCACCTCGTCTGCATCCTGACTGCCGTCCTTGCCGCTCAGCACCAGCCAGGCCGCAATGCCCGCAATGGCGATCAACACCACAATGAGACCAACCTTCAAGATCTGCGTTCCCCCGAAATCCATCATGTTTTACTCCTCTCCCAGCTTCAGCGCCTGCGCAATGCGGATTCGCGTCAAGCGAACCGCGAGGATGAGCAGGCCGACGGCCAGCGTAAATCCGACGATGGCGTAAAGCTGCACGTAATCGCTCAACTGCCGGACGATTTCGAACGGCGGCACCTGCTCCGCGGCGGCGAAGGACATCTCGAACAGCGGAACGAACAGATCGCTGGTCAGATTGCCGATCCAGACGCCGATGACGACGGCCGCGGCGGAGGTGAGCGCCTGCTCGCTGACGAGCATGCCGATCATCTGCGGATACGGAATACCCATGGCCCTCAGCACCCCGTACTGGAGCGTCCTTCCGGACAACGTCAGCATCCAGAAGATCAGAAAGCCGAAGAAGCTGATCAGCATGGAAATGACGAAGCCCAGCGTCATGACGCCGTTGATCGCCAGCCGGAACGGCTCGTTCCGGGAAAGGATCAGCTCCTGCTTCGCATCGCGGAGGCTGACGATCTTGATCGATTTCTGCATCAACTGGTCATAGATCTGCTGGCTGGAAACGCCGTCCGCAAGCTTCAGCCACACTTCGTACGGTTCGAGCGCCAGCCGCTTCTGGATGGTGCCGAGATGGCCCACGATCAGCTGCGGTTTGGCGAGCCGCTCGTCTCCGGTGCCTTCGCGCTGCGGCAGCGGGTTCCAGGTCGGCCAGTAATCGATGATGCCGTAGACGGTGAACTGGACCTGGCTGACGCCTTCCCAATAGATGCGGATCGGATCGCCCGGCTTGAGTCCGGCCGCGTCGGCGATCGACCGGGAAATCAACACCGCCCGCGGATTGGGCGCGATCAGATTCAGATAACGGTTGATGGGGTGATCGAGCAGCCCGTCCTTCATCCAGGCAGTCTCGCCGAATGCCTTCGTGTCGATGCCGAGCAGCGTAATCTTTCCGGTCTCGCCGCCCTTGCTGACAAACATGGCGCCCTCTTTCCGGAACACCTTCGCGACCGACTCCACGCCCTCCAGTTCCCTGAACGGTTCAAAAGGCGGCTCGGCATATTGGATGCGTCTCGGACCGGCAAGTCCGGCCCCGGACTGTCCCTGCTGAGGAACCATCTGACCGGAAAACGCCGGCGCGTCGTTCTCCCAGCGCGTCATGAGGACCATGTCAGCCCCGATGGCATAGCGGATTTTGCTTTCCATGTTGTCATTGATCGTCCGGGCCGCATTGGCGCTGAACAGGCCGGTCGCCACACTCATGACCAGAAACATTTTGATCGTCAGGTACTGTCCGGATGAGCGGCTGATCTGGACGAGCGAGTAGTAGAGCGCCGGCGGCCACCATCTGCGGCCTGCCATGTAGACGAGGCGGATGACCCACGGGTAGATCCGCAGCACGAGCAGCCCGGCGCCCAATGCGAACACCGCCGGCATCAGGAACAGAAGCGGATCGATCTGCAGATCAGCCGCATCGAGCGCCAGCCGCTTCACATCTTCCTGCCGCCGGGTGAAGTTGTACAGCAGGTAGACGGCTGCGCCGACGAGCATGAAATCAAGACCGGTCTTGTGCCAGAAAGGCATCTTCGTCATCCGGGCCATTTCCTGCTTGCGGCCCACGATGCTGACTCTTGTCGCCAGCAATGCGGGAATGAGAATCAGCAGAACCGCTCCGCCCGTTGCGAGCGCCGCAACCTTGTACGTGCCGACGTCCAGCGCAACCTCCAGCGCGGAGCGCTGCACGAAGGACAGAAAGACGTTCGTCGCTCCGAGTATTTTCGTGAACAGGACGCCGAGGGGCGGTCCAGCAGCCAGCGCGCCGAGTCCGAGCAGGAGGCTTTCGAACGCATAGATGCCCGTGATCTGCAGCCGGCTGGCCCCGCGGCTGCGCAGCACGGCGATTTCCGTCTTCTGCCGCTCGATGATGAGATCGGCAACCATATACAGATAGAACACGAGCATGATCATGACGGGCGCGTAAAGCGCCAGCATCATGATGTCCAGCTTCGACTGCTTGCCTTGATAGGCTGCTGCCGTCGCGGTCGCCGGGATGTTGACCTCGGCCACGCCGAACCTGCCTTTGAAGTAGCGGCGGATGTCCCGGTCGGCCGCAACGAACGCATCGATCTTGTCGACGGAGAGCTGTTCGATATCCAGGGCGTAGCGCCATTCGAGCGCGGAAATGGCCAGCTTGCCGCCCTTCGTGAACTCGCGTTCGAACTGTTCAAACGGAATCAGAAAGCCGTCGGAAATCTCGTCGGTCAAATACGGCAGATAAGGATCGGCTTCCGGCGCCGTCTCCATGATGCCGACCGGGATGACGCGGAAGCGGACCCGTTCGTCCTGCATCGATTGCGCGATCAGCTCTTCCCCGAGATCGCGCTTCACCGCAAGCAGGAACTTCTGCGTCACCAGCGCTTCGAAGACGCCGTCCGTACGGTCCGCCGGCATCCGTCCGTCGATCAGCCGCACCCGCTTCTCCATGTCCGACAGCGCCTTGAAGCCGCCGGCCGTGTTCTGCGCCCGGATCTCCTGTTCCGACGCGTCCGCCCCGTAAACCTTCAGCCTCTGCGTGAACCTCTGCTGGTAGAAGGACAGCGCCTCAAGTCCCGTCCGTTCCGGAATCGATCGGACGAAGCGGTCGGCCTGGGCGATGCGTTTCGCCGTCTCTTCGTCCGCCTTGGCCGAAGCGACGGTCGTACTGATCCGGATGAAGCCGGGATAGACGGATTCCCTGCTCTGCAAGAGCTGAAGTTCTTTGTACAGCGTTCTTTGCAGAATGGCGTGGGAGTACAGCGGCATGGAGCTGAACAGCGCGACGCACACCGTAAGACCGAACCACAGGTTCAGCTGCAGCCATTTGTTCTTGGCCATCTTGCGGAGAATCATCATCAACAAGGCCATACGCACACCCATCCCGCGCCCGGCGGTCCGGGCACTTGTTGTTCGGTCAGTTGTTCAGCACAACCATCTGGCCTTCTTCGAGCCCTTTGACAATCTCGACTTCGGTCGGCGTCGTCAATCCCGTCTCGACGTCCACCTCTTTGATCCGTTCGCCCTCCACAACCTGCACATAATTGCGGCCCATGTATGAGCGGATCGCCGAGCGCGGCAGGACGATGACGTTCTCCCGTTTCTGGAGCGGGATCGTCAAGTCGGCGCTGTGGCCGATCTGTACGTCTCCCGGCGGGTCGTCGATGCCGACAACGATCGTCACCCCGTTGCGCTCCGCCCCCGCGGGATCGGCAGTCAACGGAGCGCTGGAAGGCGTCTGCAGCACCTTGCCCGTGTACTCCACGCCTTTGTACTTCAGAAAGGCGGGCATCCCGACTTCCAGTCCGAACAGTTCGCGCGATTCCGCCGCCACATAAGTCAGCTGCACGCTGTCCGGGTCCGCGATGGTCACGATCGGCTGGTATGCGCTCACCGTGTCGCCCTCTTTCATCGACGCGACGAAGATGACCGTACCCGAGATCGGCGCGTGCAGCCGCGCCTTGCCGAGCCGCGTCTCCATCGCCTCGAGCATCTTCTGCTCCCGTTCCAGATCAATTTCCCGCAAGCGAAGGTCGACGCCGCTTGCGCCGGAAGTGCGCGCTTCTTTGTAAAGCAGCCGGGCGCGCTCCACGTTCAGCCGCTGCAGCTCCGCCTGGAGCTCCAGATCTCCCACTTCCAGTTCCGCCACCGGCTCGCCGGCCTCCACATGGTCGCCGAGCGCAACATTGATGGATTTCAGACGTCCGCCCGATTCCTTGAACGAGAGCGTCTCCACACGGGACGAAACGAAATGCGCCGTGCCCCTCAGGTACGTCTCGATCGTCCCCCTGGACACCACCGTGTAATCGAGCGGTTCCCTGGCGGGTTCGACGAGCGGCGGCTGAAGCGCCTCGTCCTCGACGGGGAGAAACGAACATCCGGAGAGAACAAGCGATGCGGCCGTAAGTACGGCCAACACCGCAGCCAGCCCTCTTGCGCGGAACATCCGGTTACGCCCCCTCTTCTTACCCGACAAGTCCGGTCCGTTCGATGCTTTCCACGAAGTAACGCTGCACGAACAGATAAATGATGATCAGCGGCAGGATGGCCAGCAGAATGCCCGTGTCCTGAACCATGCTCTGGTAGAACGGATCCTTGTTGGTCGCGACGCCGCCTTCAAGGAAGATCGACAGATTGTACGGCAATGACGCGAGCTGCGTTGACATGACTTTGCTCGACGTCAGATAGGTGGTCGTGAAGAAGCTGTCGTTCCATTGCCAGACGAACGAGAAGAGCAGCACGGTGACGATGGCCGGCACCGCGTTCGGCAGCATGATGCGCGCGAACGTCGCGCCGACGCCGGCGCCGTCGATGTAGGCGGCCTCCTCGATCTCCCTGGGAATGCCCCGGAAAAATTGCCTGAAGATAAAAATGAACAGCCCCGCCTTGAGCGAGTTCGCCGTTACGGAAGTCAGGATGAACGGCCAGTACGTATTCAGCAGATTGACGGTTTTTCCGGTCAGCAGCGGAATGAGTCCCATCAGACTGAAATCCTTCAGGTTCATGTAAATCGGGATGAGTATCGTCGTGGGCGGGACGAGAATCGTCAGCACGACCCCCGCAAAAAGCAGATTGCTGCCTCTGAACTTCAGCCGGGCGAACGCGTATCCCGCGACCGCGCTGGAAGCGGCGGTCAGCAGCGTGGTCGTCCCGGCCAGCGCGAACGTGTTCACAAGCGTCTCCCAATAATCCATGATCGAGATGGCCTGCCTGAAATTGTCCATGGTGAAATGTTCGGGTATCCAGACCACGATCGGCGAATAGAGATCCGTCTTGTCCTTGATCGCCGTCGATATTTTCCGCAGAATCGGGTACAGGATGACATACGACAATCCCGTGATCAGCACGAGCCGGATCAGCGACCACAGCCATCGCTTCCAGCTCTCCGGCGACAACAAGCGCGCGATCGTCAACTTGAGCGCCCCCCTCTATTCCTGATAGAAAACTCTTTTGGATACGAAATACGTGGTAATCAGCAAGATCAACATTACGACCGCGAAATAGATCCAAGCCATCGCCGAACTGAGTCCGAAATCGAAGTTGTCGAATCCGGTCGAGATGATCAGATCCGTCATCGCATTCCGGGAGAACGAGTCGATGATCGTATAGACGACGTTGACCAGGATGAGCGGGCTGACCATCGGGAACGTGATCTTCCAGAACGCCTCGTATCCGGTCGCTCCTTCGATCTTGGACGCTTCATAGAGCTGGGGGGAGATCGTCTGGATGCCGGCCAGGAAAATGAGAATCTGCACGCCCGACTCGCTGATGATTTGATAGATGCGGTCGACGGCCCCGGTCAGATACAGGACGATCGTCTCGCTCACGCCGACTTCCAGCATCATCCGCTCCAGCTCGAAGGACCGCAGCACATTGATCGGGCCGCCGGAAGCCGCGTTCTGATTCATGATGGTCTGCACGAGGCTGGAGGACTCCAGATTCGCGATGATGCCGGAAGCGAGAATGACCGGCAGGAAGAAGATCGCCCGGGCCAACGCTCTGCCGACGAATTTCTGGTTGAGCAGAACGGCGAGAAACAGGCTGAAAATGATGATGAGCGGCACGTTCACCACCATGTTGACGACCGACTCGGTGAGCGTGCGGTTGAAATTCGGATTGACCGTCAAGGCTTCCACGTAGTTCGCCATGCCGACGAACCGGATCGTCATCCCCTTCGAATCGGCATCGATCGCGCTGAGGCTGTACCGCAGGGACAGGATGAGCGGTACGGCGAAGAAGAAGACGAACCCGAGCAGCCATGGCAGGACGTACAGGAATCCCCAGATTGCTTTCTGCTGCGCATAGGTCAACGGTTTGCCGCCGAATCGCATGAACCGTTTCATGACCGCTCGCCTCCCGTCACATAGCTCTCGGCTTCAATCGTCCGGCCTTCCGCCGTCACCGGGTGTCCGTTGTAGTTCACGATGACCGACATGCCGCTTTCGTAGACCGTCTTGAATACGCCTTCGTCCAGCTTCTCGTGGGCAACGATCCGCTCGTGCCGGACGTCTTTCAGCACCTCGTTCACTTCCCGGTAGATGTCGGCCGCCTTATCCATCCACAGCGCATAATGGACGGCGTACAAATCATGGTGATCCGTATCTTTCACCTTGTAGTTCGGCTCATGGATCCAGGTGAAGGATACGCCGGATCCGTACTCCAGACAGCGGAGCACATATTGCCGCTCGTTCGGATAGTGCGAGAGATTGAACGGCGCTCCCGTATAGTCGATGTATCCGCGGATCACCATCTGGTAGAACGGAATCGTCTCGTCTTCGATCTTGAATCCGCTGCTCGCCAGCGGGGCGTTCGTAATGTCCGTCACATAAGGCAGCGCGTACGCGTTGCCCCCCTCGGCCATGATGTCCAGATCCGCCTCGTGAATGCGCTGCATCGCGCGGACGGATATGATCTCGGACTCGGCGCGGTCGATCGTCCGGCGTTTCCGGTAATCGCTGTTCAGACGGTCGGCGAGATCCCGCAGCGAGATGCCGCCCGTCTCGTACGCGGCTATGCCGTCGAGCATGCCCTCGACGTAGGAACCGACCAGCCTCGGGGATACGACATAGGACGGCGATCGGTTGACATCCCGCCGGCCCAGCGCCGGATCCAGCGGATAGATCGCGGCGGGCACGCCCCGCAGCGTCCGGGCGGCATCCTTGGATTCCCTGAAACTTTTGCCCGAATGGGCCATCACGACGGCGACATCCGGGAAGAACGAAATCCCCTGCTCCCGGACGAACGCCGTGAATTCCCGCAATCCCCGGCTCCCGCCGACCGCCCGGTCAACCGCGATGCGTTCGGGAACGCTGTGATCGAGTCCGCCGTTGAACCAGCCGGCGTACTTCAGGTTGATCCGATGGACGCCGCGTTCCTGCAGCCGGCGGATGATGGTCTTCGCCTGCTCGAACGTCGTCAACGGTTCGAGCGCACGGTACGGAATGCCGACGACATGCTTCTTCTTGTCGATGCTTCCGATCAGCTGCAGATAGAACGGCATGTCCGTTTCCCCATCCGTCTCCCGGTCCGTCTGCCGCCGGGGCAGTCCGCCCGTGCGCTCCAGATATTGCTGATAATATTGGGCCATTCCCGCATACGACGCCTCCCGGCCGCTCAGGAACGCGTAGCGGATCGTAAAATCCGTCCGCACCGGACGCTCCTGAAACTTCGGCAGCGTGCGGTGCTGATCGTCCGCCTGCAGCGTCACTTCATCCTTGTTGATCATCTGAAAGCTCGGGTACACATAGTTGTAGCTGTTCAGCCGGCCGGCGACGTCGGCGTTGATGGACGCGACGGAAGCTCCCTGCTCGATGATCGCGAGGAAGGCGCTTTCTCCCTCCCGGATGATGCCGAACACCGGCAGCCTGACCGCCTGCTCCCGGATCGCATCCTCGGTCCTTTCCATCGTCAGATCGGTTCCGTACACCGTTTGCCGGTAGGCCGGAACCATCGTTTTCCCGTTGTTGAAATGAATGAGCGCGCCGGAACCGTCCGGAACGAAGATCGAGCCTCTGTCATCCTGTCCTCCCGCCCCGAAGAAGCTGAGGACGGAAACCTCGCCTACGGGAAAGCCTTCGGGATACCGGATATCGGCGACCGGAACGTTGACCAAGAGATTGTCGCCGTCCAGGGTGTATTCGATCGCCGCCAGGAAGATCCGCGCCTCGGGTTTCTCCTGCGTGAACCCGAGCTCCTCCATGTCCTGCTGCAGGTCTTCTTCCGTATAGCCGGCGTCTTCGAACGCTTTGAACGTGCGGGCAAGCTGCAGTCCGCTCAGCGCGCTGTCGTTCCGCACATAGACCGGTTTGTCGGGGTCTTTCTTGTATGCAATGGTCAACGCGCGCTGCCCCGTCCGGTCCAGCTTGCCCGACAGTTCCTTGAAGCGGGCTTCGCTCAGCATCAGCGGCAGATCGGCGGCCGTCCGTTCGGCGGTGCCGAATTGCCAGGTCACCCGGACACCGTCCGGGATCGGTTCGAACGCGATCTGCTTGTGGGCGACGCTGTCCGTATAGGTATTGATCGATTGAAGCTGTCCGAATCGGTTGTAATAGTCCAGTTTCAGCTGCGCCGACAGCAAGTCTTTGTTGACTCCGGAAGCGATCGGATCCTGATCGCGGTCGGGCGGGTTGCTGTGCCAGATGTCCCCGCTCCGCTTGTCGCGGACGGCGATGGCGCCCGTCTGGTCGTCCACGAACAATTGCAGATATTCGTTCTCGGCGATGCCTTTCATCCCGGACAGCTGCGCATCCGTAAAGGAAGCGGCAAGCGGCGCTCCCGGCGTGAACGCATCCGTTGTCCCCGCGGTTTCGTCCGCCGCTCCCGGATGGGAACCTGAGCAGCCCGCCAGACCGATCATGGCCGCGAGGCACGCGATCAGCAGCGGTTTTCTCACCATGCGCATTCCGCCCCCTCTTCAATACCGTAAGGAAATCTCCTGATAAATGACGGTGACGAACGAGACGATCTGCTGAAGCAGGCTGAAGAAGAGCAGACAGATAAACGCCAGGAAGCCGATTGCCACCACGGTCAGCAGCATCGTCCCGACCGTCTTGGCGGGCGTATATTGATGCACCGTCATATTTCCGACGAACAGCAGATACAGCGACCAGAGGACGGCGACGCTTTCCGAGAAATAATAGAAAGCCGCTTCCTGCAGCGTGATCGCGTTGCTCAGCCAAATCCAGGGAAAACGGATGATGATCATCGGGATGAGCGCGAAACAGGTGGACGCAAAGATCTCGACGAACTTCCCTTCACCATCCATCAGCGTCGTGAGCGACCAGTTGGCCACGCACCAGAACAGGACGGGCACGGCCACATAGACGATCTCCATCAGGCTGTTCATGTCGTCCGGGTTGTACAGATGAACGACAAAGCCGCTGTACTGGCTGCTCAGGATGTTGGTGGCGGCCATCAGGACCAGAATGGCAAACGAAACGATCAGATTGGCTTTCCTGCTTTGTTCGTACTTGAGTTCCCAGTAACCCGCGAACGGATGGAAAATGAGATAGAACGGGAACCGGACAAGCGCTTTACTCAAGGGTTTCGGCCCCCTTCCTTCTCAGCATCTTCCTCAGTTTCTTCAGCAGCAGCAGACCGGCGGTCACCGCCATGGCCGCCGACAAGACCGCGGGCAGATACTCCCGGAGCACTTCCTTGCGGCGGAGTTGGAACGCCTTCGAATAGTTGCGCTGATCCATGCTCAGCTTGAAATACTGCATCGCTTCGGCATATTTGCCCTGGCGCAGCAGCGCCTTCCCGATGCCGGAGTAGGCGAATTCCAGGTTCGCGTTCATGTCGACCGCCTTGCGGAACAGTTCGACGGCCCGCTCCTCGTCCCCGCGGTAGTAGCTTCTGACCGCTTCATTGAGCGTGCTGCCGTATTCCGTCACCTGGAACAGCGTAATTTCGCCGAGCGCCTTGTCCAGAACAAGGAAGTCGTCCCCCAGCCGTTCAATGGCGACCGGCGTGTTGAATTCGCCCCGTTTGTTCCCCAGCCCGCCGAAAACGTACATCAGATGTCCGTCGCCGTTGTACGTGAAGATGCGGCCCCGCTTGGCATCGAGCACGGAGTAGATCTCGCTGTCCGCCACGTCGATGTCCACCAGCCGGGAAGGGCCGGCGCTTGCCGTGTAGCGAATGTCTCCCCGCGGGCTGAAATAGCCTTCCCTGCGCAAAATGTCGTTTCCGTGCGCGTTCAGCTTTTTGATCGTTTCCCCCCATTGATCGCCGTTCGTCGCGTAGATGAATCCTTCTTCATTCATGTCCAGGCTCGTAAATTCCGTCGGCACGAACAGCACCATCCGGCTTCGCTGCTCGCGCGTCGAGATCCGTTTCCAGAACAGTTCGACCGGATCGACCCGGACGCGATTGGCGCCGATGAAGGAGGTGAACGTTCCGTCGGCGTTGAATTCCATGAAGCCGTCGAACACCCCGACCGCCAGCACGTACAGCCGCTGCGCCTTGTCGGCGGCAATTCTGACGGGCTGGAATACGAAGTTGGCCGGAAGCAGTTCGGATTCGGGCGACTCGATCACCTTCACCAGATGGAGCTGACGGTCCAGATGGACGATGCGCCTGTTCCCGGTATCGGCGATCAGCACTTCCTTGTCATCCGTCACGAAGATCCCCTGGGGGTTCGCGAACGTATCCGCATGTCCGTCCCGGACGAAGGAATCAATGACCGACGCCGGCTGCAGCTGCCGGTCCAATACGACAATCCGGTTGTTGCCGGAATCCAGCACATAGATGTCACCGTCCGCCGTAACGAACAGATCGTTCGGTTCCTTGAACGGCCCGACGCCGAGATCCCGGCCGTTCAGCAGCGCGGCCGGCAAATACGGCGCGGGCGAACTGACCGTATCCCCCCAGAAGGAGTAGTTGTAGGCCACGGGGACGCCGTCGGCCCGGGCGGCCGCTGTGCCCATGCCCGCGCCGAGCAGACCGGCCATCGCCAGGAGGACGACGACGTGTTTGATCCGCATGCTCATCCGCATCCTGCGCCCCCTTCCTAATCTTTCATCCCGGATGAGGCCATCGTCTGAATGACGTTGCTCTGGGAGATGACGAAGAGCGTGATCGGCACGATCATCAGAATGAGCGCGACCGCCGCCCCGACGCCCGCCCGGGCGATGCCGCCGAGCGAAATTTGCCCCAGCGCGTAATGAAGCGTCTTCAGGTTTTCGCTGTAAATGAAGCTGCCGCCGTCGCTTCCCCACAGCATCGGGAACTGCAGAATCATCAGCGTCAGCCACGCCGGTTTTACGTTCGGCATGACGATGCTCCAGTAAATCCGGTATTCGCTCGCGCCGTCGATCTTGGCCGCTTCCAGCAGGGCGTCCGGAATCTGCTCCATGAACTGCTTCATCAGGAAGAGGCCGAGCGAGAAGGCGAGCGACGGCACGATGATCGACGCGTGCGTGTTGATCCATCCGAGCCAGGACATGACCATGTAGTTGGGAATGGCGGTGACATGACCCGAGAACATGAGCGACAGCACCACAATCGAGAACAGCGTCCGGGAACCCGGAAAACGGTACTTCGCCAGCGGGTAGGCCGCCATGGAGGCCAGCAGAATATGTCCGGCCGTCCCGATGATCGTAATGAGCAGTGTATTGGCGATGTACCGCGACAGCGGCACCCAGGAGTTCCCCATCAGGGCCACCAGGTCGTAGAAGTTGTCCAGCGTCGGATTGCGCACGAAAATCCGCGGCGGAAAAATAAACAGTTCGTCCAGCGGCTTGAACGCGTTGTTCACCGCGTAGATGAGCGGGATGGCCGAGAAACAGCCGAATACGCCGAGAAACGCGAACAGAATGAAACTGACGGTGAACGAACGGTTCAACCTTCTGCGGATGCGAAAGGCCGACCACAGTTTGTAGGTCATGTCATTCCCCCACCTTCCGCAGCAGCTTCTGCGTCATCAGGTTCGTCCCGATCATGATGAGGAACAGAACCGTCGCAATGGCGGACGCATAGCCCATCTCGAAGCGGATCGTGCCGTAGTCCATGAGATGGGTGACCACGGTGTGCGCCGCATAGTTGACGCTCGGGAACCCCGCCAGCGCGATCGAGATATCGGCGACGGCGAAGGAGGCGGTGATCTGCATGACAGCGCCGAACATGAGTTGCGGCCGCATGGACGGCAGCGTGATGTACCACAGTTCCTGCCAGCGGTTCTTGATGCCGTCCACCGCTCCCGCTTCGATCAACGTCTTGTCGATCGTCTGAAATCCGGCGATGAAGGCGAGGAAGCTGGTGCCGAGGCTGAGCCACAGCTGGACGATGATGACGATGGACAGGATATACTTCTCGTTCGTCAGCCATTGGATCGGCTCCAGAATGAAACCGTACCGCATCAGAAAGCCGTTCAGATAACCGTAGCTGTCGCCCGAGAACAGGATCAGCCAGATGAAGAACACGTTCCCGGAGATGGACGGCGCGTAGAACACCAGCGTCATGAAGGCCCGGATCTTGGGCGACAGCTCGTTGATGATCCAGGCGAACAGGAAGCAGGCGAGATAGCTGACCGGACCGGTAATGAGCGCGAAAATGAACGTATTCTTCAAGGCGATGATGAAGATGTCGTCATCCAGAAAGAGCCGCGTATAATTCTGCCACCCCACGAATCGGGGAAATTCAAGCATGTTGAAATAGAAGAAACTGAGCCCCATCGAGACCACGACCGGTATGACCGTGAAGGTAAAGAAAATGAGCATGTACGGGCCGATCAGGATGTAGTAGTGCCTGTTTCGCTTCAACTCTCGCACCAGACCGGCCAATCGCGACTGCTTCTTCGCACGGGAAAGGCCGGGCACGGTGTGTCGGGCCGTTTCGGCTTGCATGGGCTCACCCCCGGCTGCTTAAGGCAAATTGAACTCTTTGCGCTTGAGCGCGATTTCGTCGTTGATGTACAGGACATAATCCGACAAGGCTTCGCGGGGATTCTCGTTCGCATTGACCACCCGGCGGAAGGCGTTGTCCAGATGTCTGCCGGTGAAGTATCCGCCCGGCACTTGCGGAATGCCTTTGACCCATTTCCATTGTTCTTCCAATTTCTTGTAGTCTTTGACCGGCCACGGCAGTTCCGCGAGCGCCTCGACATTCGCCGTCGGGTAGCGCGCCGCCTCGCCCATGAGCGCCTCCATCTCGCGGCCGTACATCATCTGCGTGTCCTTGTCCGTCCACCACTTCAGGAACGTCCAGGCCGCGTCCTTGTCTTTCACCTGCCGGAGCATCACGGCGGCGGTGGTGTGGCTGGCCACATCATGGCGCACGGTTCCGTCCTCCCGCACCGTGCCGGGGACGAGGGTGAATTCCCACAACCCCTTGATTTCCGGCGCGAATACCGAGAGCATGTTGTACATCGTATAGTCCGCTATGCCGATCGGCATCTCGCCCGTCCGGAACCGGTTCGGGAAATCGGCGGTCAGCGGAAACTTGTAGCTGGTGTAGAACTGCGTCCACCGTTTGAACACGTCCATGGACGTATCCGAGTCCAGCGCGCTGCGCTTCTGGTCGTCCGTGTAGAACTCGCCGCCGTTCTGATAGAGCAGCATGGCGAACGCCGCGTTCGGCACCAGGTTCGCGTTGTTCAGCGTGTTCTCGAGCGGCAGGTAGAACTCCATGTTTTTCTTCTGCAGCACGGAGATCATGTGATAGACCTCCTCCCACGTCTCGGGAGGCGTCAGGCCGAGCTCCTCCAGAATGTCCTTGCGGTAGAACATTACCGGGAACATCTGCTGCTCCGGCAGCGCATACACGCCTCCGCCGTACCGGTAAGGCGTCAAGGCGCTTTCGCGGAACCGTTCCGCCACTTCCGCAAAATCGGGGAACGTAGACAAGTCGATCGCCGCGCTTCTCATGGCGTAGTTCACCGGCACTTCCTCGCCGACTTGCAGGGCGACGTCCGGCCCTTCGCCTGCCAAAGTGGCCGGGAGCAGAATCTCCGCCGGCACGAGTCTGAGCTTCACGGCAATGTTCGTCTCGGGCGTAAAATAGTCGTCGATCAGCCCTTTGAGCACCTGCGCCTGATCCCGCCCCGTCGTAATCCAGACCGTGATCGACCGGTCCCCGCCGCCGATGTTGCCGATGCTGTCGTAATCCTCGGTGTACGAGGCGACGAGGGAGCCGAGTTCGTGCTTGATCCGCTCCAGCAGCGTCGCTTCCGCGCGCGGAGGTTTCCGGTCGGGAGAGTAGATGACCAGATAATCCAGCGTCAGCGGCTGCTCCCGCACGGTCAGCAGCCAGGTGCCGAGGGCGCCGACATTGATCTTGAAGGAATTCAGGCGTCTGGCGACGGTCTCCGGATGCGCCGCCATTTCCTCCAGCTGGTGGACCATCGTATGGAGAACGGCGACTTTGTCGCTCCGTTCGCCCGTCGTCTGTTCCAGATAATCCGCCACGCTGCGGATCGTGTCGGCCTGCTTCCCGAGGACGTCCAGCATGTCCGGAATCCGCTTCTCCAATTGATAGTCGCGGTAGGGATCCGGCGTGTTGGACGTGATCATGACGATTTTCCGATACAGCTCGTTAAGCTGAAGCACGCTCGACTCGATCGTCCGGATGAGCGGCGCGATCTCGCCGAGGGTCACCTGCATGCGGAGCCGGTGCTTGCCTTTGGTCAAATAAAAGAAATAAGGCTCCTCCTCGCCCAGGACGTCCGTTCTCCATTTCATGTCGAAGTCAAACCGGACCCGCTTCATTTCCCGGAACGGATATTGTCCGTCGATCATGATGCTGCGGGTGGCGAACAGGCCGCGCAGCTGGTCCTGTTTGCGCTTCAGCGCGATATGATACAAGCCGTCCTCTTCCACTTCGAACTCCCATTCGATCCACTGACCGGGAAGCTTCCAGTTCAGTCCGCCGATGGTGTTGATCCGGATCTTGGAGACGTGGTACGGCTCGACCGACGAACTCGACCGGTCGGCCAGCGGATACAGGGTCGGCGACGACTTGAGCACCGCATCCTCCGCCTGGAGGATCACAAGTTGATTGCTGGCCGGCTTCAGCCCATCCGCTTCATAACCTTTCCTGACCTCTTCGTACGACTTAATTTCCGGCTCCTGGTACAGTTCGATGTAATCGATGGCCATCGGCTCCCGCAGCGCCGTCAGGGTGATGCGCTGCACGCCCCTGTCGAAATGGAACGCGTACGGCTCGTCGACATCCCCTTCACTGTCCGTGAACGAAGCGATCCGCCAGGCCGGTTTCTCGACCTGGGTCGGCCGCAGATCATTCCCCCGGTCGTCCCTGCGGATCGTATCGTGCCGGTTGCCCCATGTCCGGTCGAACAGCAGCAGTTCCGCCCCTTTGAAAGGGATTTCGCCGTTGATGCTGAACGACCGCTCGACAGCCGAACTTTTGCCCTGAACCGGATAATAATGAATGCGGATGTTGTACAGTCCCGGGCGGCTCACCGGAACATCCCAGCTGATCGAACCCGTCTCCGGCGTCAGGACGGCTGTCCCGTCGAGCCCTTCATAACGGTCCACAACCGCGAAGCCGTCTCCGACGGTCTCGACAAAGTCCTCTCCCTCGATGCGGATCACTTCGTCCGGCCGTTCCGCGCCGGCATGGCCGGCCAGGTAACGGTCATACCCGTTGCCCAAGCTTTCGTCCGTCACGGCAACGAAATCGGCCATCGCCCGGACGCGCCCGCCGCTGCCGGAGCCATCCGAACGGTTAAACATCCAGACAGACAAAAAAAGAACGGCAAGCACGAGTGCAAGGTACGCGTACCTCTTCTTGCGGATGTTCACCATTCTCCTCTCCTGCGACACAAGATCGAAATTGGACGACAGTCCCCGGATAGAAGCGTTCTATGCGGGGACTGTCGGTCACCGTTCCGTTTGCGCGTGTCTACGATCCGTACACTTCGTCGATGGCCGCCTGGAAGACCGGCTTGTATTTTTCAACGACGGTGGAAACCGACACGCCGCTGTTCAGCTCGCCTTCAAAATCGTAGTAGCCGAGGTTCGGGAAGGTATGGTGATCCAGCACGAGCATGTTGGGCGCGACCATTCTCGCGTTGTTGATGTCGTCTTCATTCGTGAACAGCGTCTCGTACCAGCCTTGGTCCGGGTAATCGTAGACCGAATCGATATCGTTGATTTTCTCCCAGATATACATGAGCTGTTCGGGATTCGGAATGGCCTTCGGGATCGTGAGCGCCTGGTACAGCGCTTCGAAGGAATGGTACTCCGTCGCGCTCGGCCCCTTCGGGAACGGCACGAAACCGATGTCGGCATCCGGCATATCCGTCTTGATGCCGCTGAGCTCATGCAGCGCGCCCGCATACATCAGCGTGTTGCCCTGGCGGAAGAACTGGCCGGGCTCCGTCCAGTCGCCGCCTTCCGTCGGTCTGCTCACCTGTTCGGTTACGAGACGCGAGACGAAGTTGAGCGACTCGAGCGTTTTCGGATCATCGAGATTTTGTTTGTCATCCTTCGTGAGCGACGTATTGTTGGAAGCGAGCGCGAATTCGAGCAGCCCCCGGTTGGCGAGGCCCCAGGTATCCAGCTTGCCGTCGTTGTTCGTATCCCGGTTGGCGTCCTTGGCCACCTGGATGAACGTGTCCCAATTCCAGTTGTCTTCGTTTACATATTCTTGAAGCGGTTTGATGCCGAGCTGATTCATCAGCGTGCGGTTGTAGAAAATGCCCTGGACCAGGTTGGCGTGGTTTTCGGAAAATCCGTAGCCTCTGCCCTGGTAGGTGTAGTATTCATTCGTCACTTTCTGGTTGAACGCGTTGGCGTTCTTCGTGTACTCGTCGATCGGCCAGAGCAGATCCTGCTTGACCAGCGCCGGCACGGTGTACGTCTTGCCCAGCCGGACGATCTCGCCGATCGGTTCGCCGGCGAGCAGCGACGCCGTCACTTTCTGCTGATATTCGCCGTAATCGATCGCAATATATTCCACCTTGAAGTTGTGCTTGGCCATCAACTCTTCCAGGTTTTGTTTCCGCTGGATGTTGTCCGGATTGTCTTCCGGAATGGTCATGTCCCACCACGACACGATCCGGATCGTCTTGCCGCCCAGGTCGAAATCCATCTCCGGCGTCCGGTACACGTCATCGTCCAAATCTTCCGTCTCGTCGACCGGCTCGTCCCCGGTCTCCGTGTCGACGGTTGTCTCGTTTCCGGACGAACCGGTGCTGTCATTGTTGCCGTTATTGCTCGAGCCGCCTCCGCTGCATGCGGCCAGCAGCAGGAGCAATGCGCACAGCAGCATGGCCATGGTGCGAATCCGCATTTCGAATCCCCCTCGTTCGGTTGACTTCGCCAAAGAGTTTAGCGCTTACAAACGAGAGGCAACAACCGGACGGACACCAGATCTTTCACCCGGCAAACGATAGGATCAAAACCGGCAGACCCGCCTTGCGCCGGACTTCGGAGCCGAACTTCGGAGCAACAAGTAAACAACGGCGAGCAATGCAAAGAAAAGCACATTGTCGGTGTTCCGTGCGGTTTCCATAATGAAAACTGACAGCGTCGTCATTCCTCGAGACGACGGGCTCCGAATAATGATGGGCAGGGGGCGAACATCATGCATCCGGTGCTGCTGGTTGATCCGAATGATCATTCGAGGGAAAAAATCAAGAAGATGATCGAGCGGAACCGCTGGGGATTTGCCGTGGAAGGATGGGCCGAGACGTCTGCGGACGCCATGTCTTTGATGTCCCGGCGCCTGTTCTCGCTTGTGCTGATCAACATTCGGCGCGAGTACACCCGCGGCATGCAGTTGTGCGACCAGATCCGTCAGAAAAGCCGCATCCCGATCATTCTCGTCGGCGGAAGGAAAAGTTTCCATCTGGCCCGGAAAGCGATGCGTTACAAGGTCAGCGACTATTTGCCCGACCCGGTATCGTCCGACGAGCTGCTGCGAAGCCTGCAAACCGTCAAAAGCGAAATCGAAACCGCTTCCGCTTATCCGTCCGGCCTGTCCGGCGAAAATACGCAAGCGCTTTCTTCTCCATCCGGCATCATCGATCAGGTGAAAACGTACGTTCGGGATTCGCTGCACGAGAACATTACCCTGAAAGAGATTGCCCGCATCCTGCACTTCAACTGTTCTTATCTGGGGCAGAAATTCAAAGAACACGAGAATATGACGTTCAACGAGTATCTGCTGCGGCAGCGCATGGAAAAGGCCAAATCGCTGCTTGCGCATACGCACCTGAAAGTGTATGAGATCGCAAGCGAAGTCGGCTATTCGGACCTGGACTGGTTCTACAAGAAATTCAAAGCGTACACCGG
>ERZ795043.452-NODE-452-length-35750-cov-6507.787141_pt1 | contig 35750 bp, 23 predicted proteins | sample MGYA00375127_ERZ795043 | MGnify/ENA primary metagenome ERZ795043 (study PRJEB30172, sample SAMN05518447) | compost metagenome | isolation source: Feedstock adapted compost from Newby Island compost facility, Milpitas, CA | place: USA:Newby Island compost... | reverse complement strand
CCGCACATAGATGTTCCGCTCCCTGTTTTATCACAGTCCTTATCACACGATATTCCGCTTTTTGAAATGCGCGATGTTGAGGTGCAATACGGGCAACAACAGGTATTGAAACACATTCACTGGCGGGTATATCCAGGCGAACGGTGGCTTATTTGTGGGCAAAATGGTTCCGGAAAATCGACCTTGCTGAGTTTAATCACCACCGATCATCCACAGGCTTATGCACAGCAGGTGTACTGGAGGGGTAGGCGCAGGGGAAGTGGAGAAAGTATATGGGAGATTAAACGTCAGCAGGCTTATGTATCACCCGAAATGCATCATTATCTTCGTACCCAACAAGATTGTCTCAGCTGGTTCATGCAGCAGGTGAAGCCTGGCGTCTCCCATTCAGCATCAGGCCTCACCATAGAGCAGGAGGTATTGCAGTATTTGCAATACTGGGATATGGAATCCTGTGCCGGTCAACCCGTATCGCAACTTTCTACCAGCGAACAACGTTTATTATTATGCATCAGGGCTATGCTCATGAAAGCTCCGTTGCTTATCCTGGATGAACCCTGTCAGGGACTCGACGCGTATAGCCGTCAGCGGATAAGTGATATACTGGACAGGTGGAGTGCCGATCCTGCATTTACATTGCTGTATGTGACCCATGAATTACATGAACTGCCGGCTTGCATCACCCACATGCTGTATCTGCACCGGGGCGAGATCGTGTATAGTGGTCGCTATGATTACCGGCTTGCCGAGCACTTTTTTGCCCATCAGGTATTGGCTTAAGACCCGCCTCATGAAACCATATGATCGATTAAAGCATGTATGGCCAGCGATTTTCATGATATTAATCGCGTGCATTCCAGCATGGGCGCAGGTATTTGGCGGTGATCCCGCACGATTACACTGGAAACAAATCAACACCGATACCATACGAATCATCTTTCCTGACGGAATGGATGCACAGGCCGAACGCGTGGCCAATATCATCACCGACATCAGTGCATTTCACCGGCAGTCGATAGGCTTTGCGCAGCGGAAATTAAATGTGGTGCTGCAGAATCAAACCATACTCAGCAATGGATATGTGATGCTGGCACCTTTTCGTGCAGAGTTTCAAACCACACCACCCCAGCAAATGGACCAGCTGGGCAGCCTGCCCTGGTTAGACTTTCTCAGCGTGCATGAGTATCGGCATGCATTGCAAAATATGCATTTCAACGTAGGACTCTCGCACCTCATGCGCATTGCTTTTGGCGAAGCCGGACAGGCGTTTGCAACGGATGTAGCGATTCCCAACTGGTTCTGGGAAGGCGACGCCGTGTTTATGGAAACTACCCTTACACCTCAGGGCAGAGGCCGGTTACCCGAGTTTTTCGATGCATACCGGGCTCTTGCAAACGCCCATTTTCCCTATTCCTGGATGAAATTGCGAAATGGCTCTTATCGCGACTATGTGCCCGATCATTATCCCCTGGGTTACCTGTTATGTGCTTATGGACGAGAACTATACGGCGATACCCTGTGGAAAAACGTAACCCACAAGGCGGCAGCTTATACCCACTTGTTTTATCCATTTTCGCATGCATTGAAAGATTATACCGGAAAATCGGTAACTACATTTTACCGGGAAGCCATGCAATATTTTGATGAACAATGGAAACACGATAATCCCGGTGTGTCGGATGCTGCTGTTCCACTCACCCAGGAACACGGGCACTATCTCGATCAACAATACCCTGTTTTTATATCTAATGATACCCTGCTATTCGTGCAGAGCAGTTTTCAAAAATTACCGGCAATTGTGTGTATGGATCCTCACGGTACCGTGCATCCGCTGGTTCGTCCGGGAATTGTGGTTGATGATTATTTTACCGCAAATCGTGATGCAATCGTTTGGGCCGGATATCGTAATGATCCGCGCTGGGGCTGGAAAGATTACGGTGTTATCATGCGATATGATCAGGAACATCATCAGATAAAAAAAATTGCCCATCGCACCCGATTGTTTTCACCCGCCCTTTCACCCGATGGACGGCGAATTGTGGCCGTATCCGTGGATGCGAATCAGTTGGCGCAATTGAACATATTCCGTACAAACGATGGCGCGCTCATCGACACATTCATGAATCCGTATCATGGCATGATGGCCTATCCTCGTTTTTCAGCAGATGGGAAAATGATATACTACATTGCTCAGGACTCCAGCGGGCGATCGGCTATCCTTGCACGGGATTTAGCTGGTCGTGAAACGCGTATCATCACACCCTTCACCTACCATCCCATTCAGCAATTTTGTCAATCCGGTTCATGGATTTTTTTTAGTGGAAGCTTCGCACATATTCAACAGATATATGCCGTTTCGCTGAAACATTCTACCATTTATCAAGTAACCCATGCTGCTGCAAGTTGTTATTCGCCTGCTGTATCGCCTGATGGACGCTGGCTGGTGTACAGCCAATTTACCCTGAAAGGAAATCGATTGATGAAGCTTGCATTAGACACCACGCAATGGTCGCCTGTAGATAGCATGCAATTATTCGCTACGGATGATCCGTATGTTCACAAAGCCCTGCAGGCTGAGCGTGCGAATGTATTGCAGCAAACCCCTCATCGATATTTTACAATTACAAATTATCCGAAATCTTTTCAACTCATCCATATCCACAGCTGGGAACCTATTCTGGATGATCCGGATTATGGATTTCAGATTTTATCCGATAATATCCTCAACACTTTTTCTTCTGCTTTGTTTTATCAGTATAATCGCAATGAAACATCACATAGTATGGGTATATCGGGCACCTATGGCGGCTGGTATCCGATATGGAGTGTAAGCGGGCAATACACGGCTCACCGGACTGCATGGGAATCAAATGGGCAACGGGTTTTCTGGAATGAAGCCTCGACAAGTTTATCGGGCTATGTACCCTGGAATTTTTCCGGCCGTATGATGGGTCGATACCTGATTCCTTTTGCAGGAATTCATGCACTTCATGTGGAATATCCGGCACAGAAGGGTATTGCGCCTCATGCTTTTTCACTTCCCTATTTTCATACGGGTTTACAATTTGTACAACAACGTATGCAGGCTCGTCAGCACATTGCTCCTCATCTGGCCCAGGTTTTATACCTCAGCTGGTATCATTCACTGGGCTCACATTTTGCAACGCAATTATACAGCAGCGCCGATCTGTATTTCCCCGGATTCTGGCCTTCGCATAGCCTGCTTTTACAATTTGCCTGGCAAAAAAAGGATACGGCCAATACATATGCATTTCCTGATGCATTTGTGTATGCAAGAGGATATCATGCACCTTATTATGATCAAATCATGAAATGGGGATTGAATTACCAATTCCCGGTGGCATATCCTGATTGGGGTTTTGGGGGTATTCTGTATTTTTTACGTTTGCGACTTAATTTGTTTTATGATGATAGCAAAACACTTTACTATGTGCAGCAACAAACGGCTCATCAACGCTTCCGATCCACAGGTATAGCCTGCACGGCCGATACCAGATGGTGGAATAGCTATCCATTGAGTATTACGCTCAGGTTCAGCCATTTGCTCGATACGGATCCGCTATCTCCAAATATGCGGAACAGATGGGAATTGATCATTCCCTTGCAGCTTCATTGATTTTTTTGCAGTGAATCAATCACCCAAATATGCAATGGTGGCGCACCATATTTGATGCCCGTAGGGTCTTCAGCAATGATATGATCAAAAAACAATTGTTCGCCGGCATGTAAAGTTTTTTTCACACGCGCTTTCCACAAGGTATCCAGCTGATTCTGTAAAAATGTAAAACCGAGGTATTCCGGGACTAATTCAAAACGTTCCGTTGTATCATTGAATATCGTGTCCACATGCAGATAACCAAAATCAAAACGCGTAACCTGATATTGCTTGCCCCTGGTATCTTTTACCACCAGTGGTGAATCGATGAGTTGAAGCATCAATTTTGCAGGAACATGGGTCGCAGAATCATATCCCAGCAGGGTGTAAAGCCTGGGGCCTTTCTGGTTCAGTGTGTCCAGTATCCGTGCCGAAGGGGCGAACAGCTGCTGAGCATGACAGGCCATGATGCCGCTGAAGACTCCCATCAATAATGCTGTGCTGAGATGCAGGATACGATGTTTCAACATTTGCAACATGAATCAGCAAGTTTACGGAAGGGCGCGTAGCGTTTCTTCAATAACCCTGATTTTTTCTATGGTGTCCTGTTTTTTCTTTTGTTCACGCGCTATTACTTCAGGCTTTGCATGTTGCAGAAAACGTTCGTTTTGCAGCTTCTCTTCAATTTTTTGTAAAAATGTTTTCAAATAATTTAAATCTTTTTCCAGGTTTTGTTTTTGATGATCCGATGCTGTGGATTGCAATTGAGGAATCCGGATATAAAAAATATCTTTTCCCACTACCGTGCTGATGGCCTGTTCCGGGGTATGATCTGTAAAAACAATTTTCTCAACGCGTAATTGTGCATGCAGGATGGGCATGCACGCATCATATATATGCCGTTGTGCTGTTTGAATCCATAGTTCGTATGGTTGTTTTGATTTGATTTGATGCAATTGCAACACTTGCCGCACGCTGGCGATAACTTCTTTCAGCAGCAGTCCCTGTTGTATGATTGTTTCATCCACCTCCGCGGCTGCAGGCAAGGGTTTGATGATCAGGTCGTCGTCTGGATTGCGCGGGGATAGCTGGTGATATATTTCTTCTGTAATAAAAGGCATGAAGGGATGCAACAATTGCAACAGGGTTTCAAAATAAGATTTGGTGATTTGCAGGCCGGCTGCATCGGGAGCGGGTTTCATCCATTCCAGATACGTACTGCAGAAATCTTCCCAGATAAGCGTGTACAGGTTTTTCAGGTTCTCGCTGAGTCGGAATTGAGCAAAATCGTTTTCGCTTTGTTTCACAAATGCCATCAGGCGGTGCTGGAACCATTTTACAGGGAAATCTGATACTGGATTGGCTTCTGTCTGGATTTTTGATTCCCAGCTTTTGATGAGCCGCAGTGCATTCCAGAGTTTATTACAAAAATGCAATCCCTGTTCGCATTCCTTTTCATCGAACAGCAAATCATTTCCAGCTGGCGAGGAAATCATCACGCCGAAGCGTACGGCATCGGCCCCGTATTGGTGGATAAGTGCTGACAGATCGGGCGAATTGCCGAGTGATTTGCTCATTTTTCTACCCTGTTTGTCGCGCACCATTCCAGTGAAATACACATGATGAAAGGGAACTTCTCCGGTAAAATGCAGGCCCGCCATGATCATACGGGCCACCCAGAAAAAGATAATATCCTGTCCGGTTACCAGTACGGTGGTGGGGTAATAGTAACGCCAGTCGGCATTGCCGGGTCGGGTAATGCCATGAAATACTTCCACAGGCCAGAGCCAGGATGAAAACCAGGTATCCAGCACGTCTTCGTCTTGATGCAGCTGTACCTCGGGCTTGCCTGAGGCGCGACATGCCTGCGTATAAGCTTCTTCGGCCGTTTCGGCCACATAAATATTCCCCTCTTCATCATACCAGGCTGGAATGCGATGTCCCCACCAGAGCTGGCGGGAAATACACCAATCCTGCACGTTTTCCATCCAGTGCCGGTATGTGTTCAAGAAACGTTCTTCTGGATGAATCTGAATTTTTCTTTGCAATACGGCCTCCAGCGCGGGCTCTGCAAGGTCTTTCATTTTTAAAAACCACTGTGTGGAAATCCGGGGTTCTACCACGGCATGGCTTCGCTGGGAAAATCCATTTTTATTGACGATCGATTCTGTTTTTGTGAGAAATCCTTTTTCGCGAAGTAAATCGGCGATTTTATTTCTTACCACAAACCGGTCTTCGCCCACAAACAGCTGTGCTGCCGGGCTCATGGTACCATCGGGGTTCAGTACATCGATTATTGGTAAATGATGTTTCACGCCCAGCTGATAATCATGCGGATCATGTGCAGGTGTGATTTTCAGGCAGCCTGTTCCGAAGGCCTGGTCGACATAGGGATCGGCAATGATGGGAATACGCCGATCAATGAGCGGTACCCGGGCCATTTTCCCGATCAGATGCTGATAACGCGCATCTTCAGGATGCACGGCTATGGCTACGTCGCCCAGTATCGTTTCCGGACGCGTGGTGGCTACGATGATGTCATCCGTTGAACCTTCCAGTGGATAACGGACATAATACAGGGTAGACTGTACTTCGCGGTATTCCACTTCTTCATCGCTCAGCGCGGTAAGCGCCACAGGATCCCAGTTAATCATACGCTGGCCGCGGTAGATAAGCCCTTCACGATACAGGTGCACAAACACCTTGATTACGGCCCGGGCATATTCGCTGTCAAGGGTAAATGTGGTCCGCTGCCAATCGCAACTGCATCCTAATTTTTTTAACTGCTCATAGATGATGCCCCCGTATTTTTCTTTCCATTGCCAGGCGTGTTGCAAAAAAGCCTCTCTGCCTATATCCTGTTTGCGGATACCCTGTTTTTTCAACTCATTCACCACGCGGGCTTCCGTTGCAATAGAAGCATGGTCGGCACCCGGCACCCAGCAGGCATTGTAGCCCATGGCGCGTGCGCGCCTGATAAGAATATCCTGAATGGTTTCGTTTAAGGCATGCCCCATATGCAAAACCCCCGTCACATTAGGGGGAGGAATAACAATGGTGTAGGGCGGGCGCTGATCGGGTTTGGAATGAAAATATCCTTTTTCAAGCCAGTATGCATACCATCTCGCTTCTACAGGCTGGTGCTGATAAGTTTTGGCTATTTCCATAGTTGCAAAAATATTGCTTGGTGTGCTAAAAAAGCCAATTGCCTCACAAAAGGACCATCAATAAAAAATGAAATGAAAAATACATTTTTGAGGTACCTGAAATACCTCAACTGTCCGTTCGGGAATTTAATCGGGAAACCTGTTTAGCACTTGCAGGGTATATTCCACCATGGGTGGATGTATATCCAGATGTGTAACCATACGGATGGAGCGAGGGCCAATGGGGTGAACCAGAATGCCATGTTCGCGCATGAAATCGGCAAATGCCCGGGCTGTATAAGGGGGTTTCAGTTCGAAAATCACAATATTGGTTTCCACGGGCAAGAGCGATTCCACTGCAGGATGATGGATAAGCGCTGATGCCAGTTTTTTGGCATGCGCATGATCCTCGGCCAACCGATCGATATGATGGGCGAGTGCATACAATCCGGCTGCAGCCAGAAATCCGGCCTGGCGCATGCCTCCTCCCATGAGCTTGCGTACCCGACGGGCTTTCTGGATGAGCGCTCTGCTCCCCAGCAATACCGATCCTACCGGACAGCCCAGTCCCTTACTGAGGCAAATAGAAAGCGTATCGAACAGGATACCGTATTGCTCCGGTTTTTCTTTTCTGGCAATCAGCGCATGAAACAGGCGAGCCCCGTCCAGATGGAGCGATAAGCCACGTTCCCGACAAAGGTCACTGATGCGCTTCAGCTCATCCAGATCATAGCAACAACCGCCACCCCGGTTCACCGTATTTTCAATACACACCAATCGCGACGGGGGTTTATGAATTTCATCCGGCTGGATGGCTTCTCGAATTTGCTCGGCCGTTATCATACCGCGATTACCCGGGATAAGATGCGCCTGTACACCCGAATGAAAAGCCATGCCCCCGGCTTCATACTGGTACACATGTGCCAGCTCGCTGCATATCACTTCGTCGCCAGGTTGGGTATGTATCTTCACGGCAATCTGATTGGTCATGGTTCCAGAAGGGCAGAACAGACCGGCTTCTTTGCCGAATAAGGCTGCCATCTGTTCTTCTAACGCTTTAACCGTGGGATCTTCACCCCATACATCATCGCCGACCTCCGCTTGCATCATGGCTTCCATCATACCGGGTGTTGGTCGGGTAACGGTATCACTGCGAAAATCAACCCTTGTTAGAAAATTCATAAAAAATGATATTTTGATTACTTTTTTGCTTGCAAAATCGTTATCATCTGTTGTAACTTTGCGGCCAATTTTTCACCGGGTTTTGTGTACATACATCACAGAAAACAGCCATTCGAAGCAAAAGATGACGATGATGTGAAATAAAACTTATGGAAATCAAGCGCTTAAATAATCTTTAAGAGTGTAAAATTCGTTGATTCTTTTCATTTAAAAATCATCTATTCATATGAGGCAGCTTAAAATTGCCACACAAATTACCAACAGGGATTCTCAAGCAGTAGAAAAGTATTTGCAGGAAATCTCCAAGATTCCTTTGCTTACTCCGGAAGAAGAAACCGAGCTGGCGCGGCGCATCAAGATGGGAGATCAGAAGGCGCTGGAACGTTTGACAACGGGCAACCTGCGTTTTGTGGTATCGGTAGCCAAGCAATACCAGCATCAGGGGTTGAGTTTAAGCGACTTGATTAACGAAGGAAATCTGGGGTTGATTAAAGCCGCTCAGCGTTTTGATGAAACCAAAGGATTCAAGTTCATTTCCTATGCCGTGTGGTGGATACGCCAGTCTATTCTGCAGGCTCTGGCTGAACAGGGAAGGTTGGTGCGTTTGCCGCAGAACAAGATTGGTACCTATAACAAAGCCACCAAGGCTTATACGATATTTGAACAGGAAAACGAACGCGAACCTTCGCCCGAAGAATTAGCCGAAATCCTTCAGATGTCTGAAACGGAAATCAACAATATTATCAGCAGCAATACGCGTCATACCAGTCTGGACGCACCCGTGCATGAGGCCGAAGATGTGGCCATGGGCGATTTGCTGGAAAGCAGTGAACAGACCGATGAAGATGTGATGCGGGAATCGCTCCGGGAAGAAATCCGTCGGGTGTTGAAATCGCTTTCGCCCCGCGAAGCTGAAATCGTAACGGCTTATTTTGGTCTCGATGGAGAAAATGGAGTTACTATCGAACAAATTGGCCAGAAATACGACCTCACGAAGGAAAGGATTCGCCAGATCAAAGAAAGGGCCATCAAACGCTTGCAAAAAGCGCGGTATAGCAATGCATTGAAAGCCTATCTGGGTTAAAGATATCACTGCCTGCCTATAGGTGGTGATTGGTGAACAGCAGGGGCCAGGTCTTCAGCATACTGGCCCCTTTTATTTTTGAAACTTTCATTACGTAACACAACCCGGGAATAGGCTATCTTCACATCCAATTTGAGCCGCCTCGCATGAATGGAATAAGATACATATGGAGAGGCCTGATAGCCTCTTGCCTGATGTGGTGCGCGGGATGTGAAAAAGATATTCATATCCAGCTGGCTTCTCCAGCCGAAGAGCTGGTGGTGGAGGGGGTTATCGAAAGTTATCGACAGCCTGTTGTGGTCCTCACCAGAAGTTTCAGTTATTTTTCCCGGCTCGATACCCAATTACTGTCGAGCCTCTTTGTGCACGGTGCACAGGTTTGGGTAAAGGACGAACAATTGCACGATAGCATTTTGCTTCAGGAGACGGCTCACGACACTACGGGTGGCATTTTGTTTTATGATTATCGCCCTCAGGATGGAAATCGTTTTGTGGGTTTACCCGGACATGCCTACGATTTGCGTATTGAGCTGGGTCGTAAGCAATATGTTGCTCGAACCACCATACCATCAACCGGCATTGAGCTCGATTCGCTGTATTACCTGCTGGTGAAGCCCACCCGGGAAAATCCGGATACCGATCGGGTGGTTTTGTTTGGCCGCTTTTATGATCCTCCGCAGCTGGGCAATTATGCGCGGTATTTTACAAAAGTAAACAGCGAGCCGTTTTACCCGGGATATCATTCTGTAGCCGATGATGAGGTGGTCAATGGAACGGTATTCGATTTTCAACTCGATCGGGGTGTGGATAAAAATCAACCCCTTGACCCGAACACCTATGGAACCTTCCGGCTGGGCGATACGATAACGGTGAAATTTTGTGATATCGACAAGGCTACTTATGATTTCTGGCGTACATGGGAGTATGCTTTTACAACCAATGGCAATCCCTTTTCCGTGCCCGTGCAGATTCTTGGGAATATCCCCGGTGCGTTGGGCTACTGGGGCGGCTATCGGGTAATGTACAAATCGATTTATATTCCAAAATAAAATCAACTTTTATGGCAGCAGAACACGTTAAATTATTGATTATAGGCTCAGGGCCTGCCGGCTATACGGCAGCGATTTATGCTGCTCGCGCCAACCTGAATCCGGTGCTCTATCAGGGTCTGCAACCCGGAGGTCAGCTCACGATTACTACGGAAGTGGAGAACTATCCGGGTTATCCTGATGGCGTACAGGGTCCTGACATGATGCAAGATTTCGAAAAACAGGCGCGTCGGATGGGAGCCGATATTCGTTTTGGTATCGTTACCGCTGTAGATCTTTCCCGGCGTCCATTCCGGGTGGTTGTGGACGAAGAAAAGGAAATCGTGGCCGATGCGTTGATTATTGCTACGGGGGCATCGGCTAAGTGGCTGGGGCTGGATTCGGAGCAACGGCTCAACGGCCGTGGGGTTTCGGCATGTGCGGTGTGCGACGGTTTCTTTTTCCGGGGTAAGGAGGTAGCTATTGTGGGAGGTGGCGATACGGCGTGTGAGGAAGCGCTGTACTTATCCAAATTATGCACCCGGGTGCATATGCTGGTGCGGAGGGATCAGATGCGTGCCTCACAAATCATGCAGGACAGGGTGAAGCATACGCCCAATATCCAGATTTACTGGAATACCCAGGCGCTCGACATCCTTGGTGAGGAAAAAGTAGAAGGAGTGAAGGTGAAAAACACCATCACCGGTGAGGAGCGCATCATCCCGGTATCGGCTTTTTTTGTAGCCATCGGCCACCAGCCCAATTCTGAATTGTTTATCGGTCAACTGGATATGGATGAAAACGGCTATATCCGCACCCGGCCGGGTAGCACGCATACCAGCGTGGAAGGTGTTTTTGCCTGCGGCGACGTGCAGGATAAAATTTACCGACAGGCGGTGACGGCAGCCGGAAGTGGTTGTATGGCTGCACTGGATGCCGAACGGTACTTATCCGCACAGGAGCACATCCAGCGCCAGCATGCAGGCTCCGTGGCCTCTTAAAGCAGTTTGAAAGATTATGCGTATGCTCATCTACCACTGTTAAAGTCCCACGGCAACCTCATCCCTCGAATGTTGCTGAACTCCGGTCTTCAGCCCTTGTGCTGGTTTGATTTGTGCGCTTGCATGCTGATAAACAGCGCTGTAGGGCACACTGATATTGCCTGACGGCGTTACTTCAATACAACGCAGTGTTAAAGATTTCCCTGCGGGCAGGTAGAGGGTAAAGGGTTTCTTGAATAATTCCGAAGTAAGCGTTGGATTGCTGCCATCGAGGGTATAATAAATTTTCGTGCCCGGTAAGATGGGTTTTAAATCGATGGTCAGGCTATCGGTTTGCAGGGTACTATCCTGTAGGCCAATGGGCTCGGGAATGCGAAAATGTACACCCGCTCGATCCAGCCAGTAGAGCTGAGCAGGGAGCCGGGTCAGGAAATCCTGATAATCTTTCTTTGTAAGGGGCGTCCACGCAGCCTCGGCAAGCGCCAGCATGCGGGGGAATACCATATATTCGGCTTCACGTGCGTTGGGAATATATTCCGTCCAGAGGTTGGCCTGCATGCCAATGATATAATGTTGCTCATCGGGGCTAAGTGCCGATGGCACGGGATTGTAGCCATATACTTTCCATAGCGGCAGATAGCCACCAATGTTCAGCGGTTCATAGGTGGGATTACCCTGTCCATGATCGAAATACAGCCACTCACCCGGGGTCATAATTACATCATGATGTTGTTTCGCGGCGGCAATGCCACCCTGTTCGCCCCGCCAGCTCATCACCGTAGCGCGCGGTGCCAGTCCTCCTTCCAGAATTTCATCCCAGCCGATGATATCGCGGCCATGGGCATTCAGGAATTTTTCGATTCGCTGGATAAAATAGCTCTGCAACTCTTCTTCATTCTTCAACCCCAGCGTTTTCATGCGTTGCTGGCAAAGCGGGCATTGCTTCCAGTGGTCTTTGGGACATTCGTCACCGCCAATATGAATATAATGGCCGGGGAAAAGTTGCATAACGCGGGTGAGTACATCTTCCAGGAACATAAAGGTGCTGTCGTTCCCTGCGCAAAACACGTTAGGCGATACACCCCATTGGGTCCACACTTCATAGGTGGGGCCGAACCCCTTGCAACCCAGCCAGGGATAAGAAGCAAGCGCAGCCTGTGCGTGGCCGGGCATTTCAATTTCTGGAATCACGGTAATATAGCGAGCAGCCGCATAGGACACGATTTCTTTGATTTCATCGTCGGTGTAGAACCCGCCATAAGGTTGCCCGTCGAAGATACCGGAATTGTGTCCGATGACGGTTTCTTTACGGAAGGCGCCAACTTCTGTAAGCCGGGGATATTTGGGAATCTGTATGCGCCAGCCCTGGTCTTCGGTGAGATGCCAGTGAAACCGGTTGAGTTTATAACGGGCCATCCAGTCGAGATAGCGCTTGATAAAGGAAACCGGAAAAAAGTGCCTTCCGCAATCCAGATGCAGACCCCGGTAATGAAATCTTGGGCTATCGACAATTTCTACCCGTGGAACCTGCCAGCGGTCGGCTTTCCCGGCAGGCAACAGTTGCAACAGGCTCTGGGTACCGTAAAACAAACCCGCTCCATCGCCCGCCGTGATGTTGATGGTTCGCTGATCCACCCGTAAGATATAGCCTTCGGGCGGTGTGGCTCCAGCTTTGATGAACAGTTGCAGATCCGCATCTGCAGGCGAATGGGTAAGGGGTAATGCAAATCCATAACGTTGTTTCAGGGTTTCATTCAGCAAGGCTGCAATATGTTGGGCCTCGGCGCCCGATGCATAGATATGGCTCCCGGCGGTTAATGTGAGTGAACCTTTTTCTTGCTTCATCGACACGGGCTCAGGGATGATTGCTATATGCTGCCCGGCTGATTCGCCCGGGGTGGATGACGACATTTGTCCATAGCCTGAAATGTTGATCATCAGGCTGGCAGTGAGCAGGAGTACATGTTTCATAAAAAACAAATTTCATTTGTTGCTTCAAAAATAGGTGAATAAATAGAGAAAAACGCAGGCAACCGTTGGATAAACATCTGTAGTCGTTATTTTTGTGGCAAATCGTTTTCGCATGTCGAAGCCAACTTTATTGATATTAGCTGCGGGCATCGCCAGCCGCTATGGAAGCATGAAGCAAATTCAGCAATTCGGACCCGGTGGCGAAACCATCATGGAATATTCTATTTATGATGCCATTCGAGCCGGATTCGGTAAAGTGGTATTCATCATCCGTAGGGATTTTGAAGATGCATTTAAAAACATTTTTGAACCCAGATTAAAAGACCGTATTCCCACCGCATACGTATATCAGGAAATGGATGCTTTTCTGCCGGCTGGTTTTCAACTTCAAGTACAACGGGCAAAACCCTGGGGTACGGCTCATGCGGTGTTATGTGCCAGAGATGCCATACATGAACCTTTTGCAGTCATCAATGCCGATGATTATTATGGTCGGGAAGCATTTGAGAAGATGGCAGCATTTTTACAAGAGGAATGTGCGCCCAATCGATTTGCCGTGCTGGGTTATCAGCTGGGAAATACGCTCTCGGATTATGGATCTGTTTCACGCGGCGTGTGCGAGGTGGATGCTCAGGGCAATTTGAAACGTATTCAGGAACGCACCAAAGTGTATCGACAGGATGGACAGATTGTGTATGAAGAACAGGGACAAACTTTCCCTCTGCCCGCTCATACGCCTGTATCGATGAATTTCTGGGGATTTGATCCGGCTTTTTTTAGTATTGCTGAACCCCTGTTCCATCAATTTGTCCACGAGCATGCCCTTGATCCTAAGGCTGAATTTCTGATTCCTGCCGTGGTGGATCATTTCATTCAACAAGGAAAGGGTACGGTGAAGGTGATTCCCACCAATTCGCCCTGGTTTGGCGTTACCTATAAAGAAGATGCCCCGCTGGTGATTGCAGGATTTAAAAAGCTGGTAGATGAAGGTGTGTATCCATCCATGTTATGGAAAAAATAAGCCTTGCAACTGAAATTTATGCTGCGTTCGGATTAGATCGGAATCGGTTTGTGGCAAAGCGTTTCGGCCACGGATATATTAACCGAACTTATTTGCTGGAATCGCAAAACGGAGAGCAGTATATCCTGCAAAAAATCAATACACAGGTATTCACGTCTCCTGAACTCGTTGCCAGTAATTACAGGCTCGCTGCTAATTTTTTAAAACAACACTATCCCGATTATTTATTTGTGGCACCCTTGCGCACCACAGATGAAAAAGAATATTGCATCTGGAATGGCGAGTACTGGCGACTTCTTCCTTATATTCCTCATACCGTTGCACTGGATGCAGCCACTGCCCCCGAACAGGCTTATGAGGCAGCCCGGCAATTTGGAAGACTCACCCGCTATCTGCACCATGCTCCCCTGCATCAATTTCAAATCGTGATTCCCAATTTTCATAACCTTACCTTACGATACAGTCAACTGCAGGAAGCCATCCGCAATGCAAGGGAAGAACGACGGGAATATGCAGAAGAATTAATTGAAGGTTTTCTGGATTATTCTTCTATTGCCATTCATTTTGAAGAAATCAAAACTGAAAAGGCTTTCCCCGATCGCCTGATTCATCACGATGCGAAGATGAACAATGTTTTACTGGATGAAAAAACTTTTAAAGGTGTATGTGTCATTGATCTCGACACCCTGATGCCGGGTAAAATTATTTCTGATCTGGGCGATATGGTGCGTACTTATGTTAGCCCCACGTCGGAAGAAGAACGTGATTTCAGTAAAATTGAAATTCGCGAACATTATTTCGAAGCATTGATTGAAGGATATCTGGATGAATTACGTGATTTACTCACTCCTGTAGAAAAAGCATCACTATTTTATGCCGGTTTATTTATGACCTATATGCAGGGCATTCGTTTTCTCACCGATTTCTTAAATGAAGATATTTATTACCCCATTCAATATCCCGAACAAAATTTTTATCGTGCGAAAAATCAATTTGTATTGCTTCAACAGCTTATGGCAAAGCAGGAACTGTTAAAAAATATCATTCAAAAACATTTGCATACCTGATGCATTATCGCTGCCAAACAGGCCATTGATCGGTGCGAAAAGGAGATGCAGGTAATCCGGCTCGATTGTATAAGTTGGGCATGGCCGTATTCGAAAATCCGAAACGTACGGCTACCGGATGTGCGATCTGACGATTCCATACCACCAGTGTATTTTTTTCAATTTTTGCCTGAGCCGGCAGGAAGTGTTGATCGTTCCCGGCAATATAAATATCGGTGAGCTGTTTACCATTACCGCCGATCATCAGTCCATCGTCTGCAAAATCAAAATAAATGCGGATTCGATTTCCTTCTATTTTCATGGAATCGTACAATGGACCGGAGCACACGATGTTGTTCAATCCATATGTTTTTGCTAATGCCCACAGGGCAAGCCTTTCGCCCACATCCTGTTTATCTTTAGGATGTATGTCGCTTGTATCGCCGGTGATATCTGTGGTAATCACAATGCCCGTGCGCGGCACCTGACGATATACTTGAAGTTGGGCTTCTCTGATCAACGCACCGGCATCGGGTGTTTCATATCGGTAAGGCGCAATTTGTACGAGGTAAAAAGGAAATTCTTTCTGCCAGAGATTGCGCCAGCTTTGGATCATGCGACTTAAATCTTCTGCATAAGTTTGAGGATTATGGGTATTGGTTTCGCCCTGATACCAGATAACACCCGCAATCGGTATAAACTGCAGCGGAGCAATCATCGCGTTAAAAGCAAGGCCGGGTTTCACAGGCCACCATGGTGAAGCTGGCAGAGTTGCTGCCGATGCGGCAAGGGAAGGATGTTGCACAAAAATGCTATCGGGCATCCAGGTTTCAACGGGTGTGCCGCCCCAGCACGACTCAATCAATCCAACCGGAGTGTGTAAATGTAAAAGCAGGCTTCTTCCAAAGAAATAAGCTACCGCACTGAAATCGGCTATGGTCTGAGGTGAGCAAATCTCCCATCTGCCACGCAACTCCATTTGTTTACAGTCAGATGTGATTTTATATACATGAAACAAACGCATTTCCGGAAATTGCATTCCTGTAGCTTCTTCCTGTTGTCTGGTAATAGGCGACCAGTTTGCGCTGAATTCCATGTTCGATTGTCCGCTGCATAACCAGGTTTCACCAATTAAGATGTTATGAATGATTATTTGTTGATTACCGTTACCAACGGTGATTTCGTAAGGCCCGCCCGCAGCCGGTGTGGGCAATTTCACTTCCCAGCGAGCACCCGATGAAGCACGCGTTTTTAATGTATCGGTTAACCATCCCGCTTTTATCCATACCTGTTGTCCACCGTCGGCCCAGCCCCAGAATCGAACGGTATCGTGTTGTTGCAATACCATGTTGTCTGAAAAATAATCAGGCAGGCGAAGCTGCTGGGCAAATGATGATTGCAACCGACAGATACTTATGCCCAGTAATAAAAAAATAATTCTTTTCATATCTGATATTTTTTAGGTGAAGATAAAAAATGTATGTGTACTAATTTGATTGCCCTGAAAAATTGTCTTTATCCATAAAAACCACTGCACTCATGAAACTACGGCCTTTGCTATTGAAATTAAGACTTATACATGCATTTATCTTGTTGCAGGCCCTGAATTTGTTTTTCACTGCCCGGGCACAACAAGCCGAGCCTCCGGCTTTCTGGGAAAACGAGCAAATCAATGCTTATCATCGCGAGCCCATGCACGTTTCTTATTTTGCGTATGAAAATAAAACACTTGCACTGAGGGATGATCCTGCACAATCAGCTTATTTTCTTTCTTTGAACGGCAACTGGAAATTCAAATGGGTGGATAAACCCGACGATCGCCCGTATGGTTTCTGGAAAACAAATTATGATGATCATCTATGGCAGGATTTTCCGGTGCCCGCCACATGGGAAGTGAATGGATATGGGATTCCTATTTATACCAATATTCGATACGATTTTGATTATTTGATAAAACCTGATCCACCTCATGTGCCGCATACATACAATCCTGTGGGCTCATATCGGCGATGGGTGCAAATTCCCGCTACATGGGAGGGTAAAAAAATTTTTCTGCATTTTGGTGCTGTGCGTTCTGCATTTTACGTCTGGGTGAATGGCCAATGGGTAGGATATAGTGAAGATAGTAAGCTGCCGGCCGAATTTGACATCACCAATTATGTGAAACCCGGAACGCAGAATTTAATTGCTTTTCAGGTGTATCGATGGAGTGATGGAAGTTATGTGGAAGATCAGGATATGTGGAGACTGGCGGGTGTTCATCGGGATGTATATTTGTTTGCACGTAATCCCGTTCATGTTCGAAATGTAGAAATTATTCCCGATCTGGTGCATCAATATCGAGATGGTGTGTTGCATATCAGGCTTGATTTCCCCGATAATCTTGATCTCGCTTTAAAGCGCTATCGCGCACAGGTTGAATTACTGGATAGCACAAATCGCGTCTTGCTTCACAAAACAGTTGCATTGGCCGACAGCAATGTGTTTCAGCATATACTTCTTGAGCTTCGTAATCCACACCGATGGTCGGCCGAAACGCCATATCTATACACCGTGCTCATCAGCTTGCAGGATGAACATGGCCATACCATTGAAGTGATTCCACAGCACACCGGTTTCAGGAAGGTGGAAATCAAGCATGGGGCATTGTATGTCAATGGTCAGGCTGTTCTCATCAAAGGCGTGAATCGTCATGAAATGGATCCATATACCGGACAGTATATTTCTCGTGAACGGATGTTGCAGGATATCCGCATCATGAAAGAGAATAATATCAATGCCGTGCGTACTTCACATTATCCGGATGATCCTTACTGGTATGAACTATGCGATAGGTATGGATTATATGTTGTTGACGAAGCTAACCTGGAAAGCCATGGAATGGGATTTGGAGCAAACTCACTTTCGAAGAAAGACGCCTGGTTTTTACAACATTTCGAGCGTGATTCACGCCTTATTGAACGCGATATCAATCATCCTTCCATAATTGTCTGGTCAATGGGAAATGAGGCGGGTATGGGCATTAATTTTGAAAAGTGCTATCAATGGATGAAACAGCGTGACCCTTCTCGTCCCGTAGAATATGAACCCGCAAGTGCAACACCTTACTCCGATATCTACTGCCCCATGTATCCCACACCCGACGACATGGTTCATCATGTGTTATATGATTCTGCAAGCAATCAAAAACCATTCATCCTGGTTGAATATGCACATGCCATGGGTAATACGGATGGAAATTTTAAAGACTACTGGGATACCATTCGCAAATATTATCCACGCATGCAGGGCGGCTATATATGGGATTTTGTTGACCAGGCATTCTTTAAAATCACGGATCGAGGTGATACCATCTGGGCTTATGGTGGTGATTATGGTGTGGATATGCCAAGTGATTTTAATTTCAATTGTAATGGGCTTGTTGCACCCGATCGTTCATTGCATCCACAAATGTTAGAAGTAAAGCATCAATATCAGAACATCCATACTTTTCCGATTGATCTTGTGCATGGCGATATTGCTGTTTTCAACGAAAACTTTTTTACGGATCTTTCAAATGTGTACCTGAACTGGCAATTGATTGGTGATGGTAAGGTCATTGATTCGGGTCGTGTATATCCTATTAAAGCAAATCCGCGCGATACGGCGCATATACATTTGCCCTATCATTTGCCCGATACAGGATATCATGAACTGTTTCTCAATTGTTATTACAAAACCAGGCAGGCTAAAGATCTGATTGCCGCCGATTGGGAAATTGCCAGCGACCAGCTTCACATAAAAGGAAGCTGGCCCTTGCAAACCGGTATTGAACCTGCGGGTAGCTTGCATGTACAGATCACATCAGAGGAAATCAAAATATCCGGATCGCAGGTTCATATAGCTTTTAATCGACATGATGGATTCGTGCATCATTACGAAGTCAACGGTGTGGATATATTATTATCTCCTTTCTCACTCAGGCCCAATTTCTGGCGCCCACCCACCGATAATGATATGGGTGCTGGTTTACAGGTAAAATTACTCAACTGGAAGCGCGCCAGTCATCATCAGGTGCTTTTACATACAGATATTGATACATCCGTAGAGGGACTGGTAGCGCTACACATGAGATATGCTTTGCCCGATGTGTTTGCGCAACTGCAACTTGATTATGCTATAAATGGCAACGGCGAAATGCGCGTGCACCAGCACCTTTATGCAGATACGACAAAGGATGTTCCCATGATGTTTAAGTTTGGTATGCAAATGATATTACCCGCAAGTTTTCATATCATGCAATGGTATGGCAGAGGTCCGGAGGAAAATTACTGGGATCGGAAAGATGCGGCTTTTGTGGGTTTATATACATCAACGGTGGGTGTACAATTTCATCCCTATATTCGTCCGCAGGAAACCGGTAATAAAACGGATGTACGCTGGGTGAAGCTCAGGGATGATGCAGGTAATGGAATATGGATTTCGGGTGACTCGGTTTTGAATATAGAAGCCCGTCATTTTCTGGATGAGGATTTAGATGAAGGATTGCAAAAGCATAACCGCCATGCAGGAGAATTGAAACCTAGGCATTTAACAGCGTTGAGTGTTGATTTGCAACAAACCGGTGTAGGAGGCGTAAACTCCTGGGGTGCATGGCCACTTCCACAATACAGGCTTTATTATCGAGATTATGATTATCAATTCATCATCAGGCCCGCGATTTCCCGTACATCCGCCGATGCTGTTCATCATTAACATACAATACTTGCATGAGATGATGTTTCTTGCCGATGTAAACAAACATTTACGCATGGTGATGTAATGATCGATGTTTCTGTGATATCAATTTGAAGCCAGGAAATGCGTAAACATATGTGACCCGAAAGCATGGGATGCCTTAATTTTACGGTATGATGGTGCATCCCCGGGAGATTTTACCAGAAGCCGTTCAACAGATTTTACGTTCAGCATCTCCTGAAGCTGAAAACAAAGGAGCGCTTACAGCAGCACAACTGGAATGTATATATGTCCAGCGGTATCTGCGGATATGGATTCCACAGGATCTGGGAGGAGCCGAAATGCCTTTACCCGATGCAGTTGCCCTGCTGGAGGCACTATGCTGGGCTGATGGCAGTGTTGGCTGGGTGGTGAATTTAGGTGCGGGCGCAAATTTGTTTGCAGGATATATGCAGCCGGATGCGGCGCGTAAGTTCTTTACAGATGAAAAGGCCTGGGCGGCCGGTAGCGGTGCAATCACCGGAAAAGCCGTCCACCGCCGGGATGGTTATGTATTAACGGGCTCCTGGAAATATGCCAGCGGGAGTGCTCATGCAACATTATTTACCTTCAATGCCTGGCATATCGATGAAAACGGACAGCAACTGAGAAATGCAGCGGGAGAGCCGATATTCAGCTCATTTGCCGTATCGGCCCAACAGGTAAAGATTGTGCCCGACTGGCAGGTGATGGGGCTACGAGCTACTTCCAGCTATGATTTCGCCGTAGATCAGGTCTGGATTCCCGAAGCTCACCGTTTTGATCTCCAGCATCCTTCCCCATTTCATGAAGGTCCGCTGTATCGTTTTCCATTTTTAACCTTTGCTGAAATCACTACATCTATCATGTTATCGGGCATGGCCTATCATTTCTTAGATGAATTTGAATGGTTATTGCAGCATAAGAAGCCATCCGGCTTTGATCGATTGCTGGGGAATATTCCGATTGTAGCACATACCTGGCATGAAATACAGTCTTTGTTTCAACAAACGCGCAATCGTTATTACCACACACTGAAACAGGTGTGGCATGATCATGTATCAACAGGTGAATTAACTCCAGATCAACTGCTGGCCATGAAAAAAGCTGCGGGTGAACTTGCTATGGTTTCCCTGCAAGCCGTCGAGAAGCTTTATCCGTTTTGCGGGATGACTGCCATTTATCTTCAACATCCCCTGAATCGTATCTGGCGTGATATTCATGTAGCATCCCAGCATCAACTGGTCTCACCCTTATATCATGCAACTGAATCGCAATCAGATACCCACGTCGGATGAATTTGTTTCACTGAAAAATGATATGGATTCATGACCAGAAACTCATGTAAACGGATATTGAACTGATAAATCAACAAACTCACATGCTTTTTGATTTTGTAGAGATGATTCATTGTTGCTATTTTTGGAAATAAAGATTGATCCGATGTCGATGAAACATACCATAACTATTGAATATTGTCCGCGTTGTGGATGGATGTTACGCGCCGCATGGATGGTTCAGGAGATGCTTACAACCTTTCAGCAAGAGCTCAGGAGTGTAACGCTTGTCCCCAGCGAAACAGGAGGCGCATATAAAATATGGGTGGATGATGTGTTGATCTTTGATCGCCAGCAGGATGCAGGATTCCCTGAAATTAAAATTTTAAAACAGAGGGTGCGTGACCATATCAATCCGCAAAAAAGCCTGGGACATGCAGATCGCTGATCATACAATCAGCACGGGAATATGTACATGATGACGTACGTAATTCACCGTTTCACCATAAATCAAATCTTTAATTCCCCGGTGGCCATGTCCACCCATAATGAGCAGGTCGGCATGTTCTTCATTTACGATGCGAGCGATTTCTCTGCCCCGGCGATGATAAGCCAGAATGCCTTTTGCTTTCAGATTTTTTTCCTGAAACATCTGTAGATAAGCTGTTAATTGTTGCTGATCCTGCTGGGATTCCTGATCATAACTTTGCTTGCCAAGTATGCGTGCCGATACACTTTCCACCACATGAATCAATAGGTATTCGGTATCAGGGTTCCCCTGTGCAAGTGCATGGGCCAGAATCGCATGATCTTTTTCACTGAAATCAAGCGCCAGCGCAATCTTTTGATAAGGTTGAACGGGCATCGATGTGATGGCTGGCTGAGGTTTATGCAGATAATATCCTTTGCGAATAAGGGTTTTACGACGAATGGGGTAAAGCCAGGTAATCAACAATAATATGATCAGGCTTAAGCCGCCCGCAACAGCAAAGCCTTTTCCTGTGATGCTGCCTGAATGGGTGATGAGATGAACTATCTGTTCAAACACCATTCTGAGATTGAGATAGGCCAGAACAACTGCAATCAACCATGCAAGTATGCGAAGCGGAAGAGCAAGTGCAAACTGTCCCATGGTTTGCCGATCGCTTACAAAGTAAATCAGGGGTATGATTGCAAAACTCAACTGCATGCTTAATATCACCTGACTGAGAATGAGGAGGTTGCCAACTGCATGTTCACCGGCGAGAGCGATGACAAGCACGGCCGGGATGATGGCCAGCATTCGGGTTATGAAACGCCGCAGCATGGGATTGATGCGCAACTGAAGATACCCTTCCATAACAATTTGTCCGGCCATAGTGCCTGTGATGGTGGAACTCTGTCCGGATGCAATTAACGCAATGCCGAATAAGATAGGAGCAAAATGATTACCCAGCAAGGGTTCCAGCAAATGATAAGCATCCTGTATTTCGGCAACTTCTGTGTGTCCTGAATGGAAAAACACGGCAGCAGCCAGCACAAGCAAAGCTGCATTGACCAGGAAAGCCAGATTCAATGCAATGAAGCTGTCGAGGAAATTCAACTGCAACGCCCTGCGGATACCTGACGCATCGCGGTGAATTTTGCGGGTTTGCACCAGCGCCGAATGCAAATACAGATTATGCGGCATCACGGTGGCGCCAATGATGCCCACCGCAATATAAAGAGCTGTTTCGTTGGGCAGGTGAGGAATAAACCCGCGCACGATTTCTCCAGGGTGCGGCTTCGCCATGCATAGCTCAATGAACAACGAAATACCAATAATGGAAATTAAACTGATGATGAAGAGTTCCAGACGGCGAATCTTCCAGCGTTGCAGAAACAGGATCAGCAAGGTATCCAGTGCCGTAATGAGCACACCGATCAGCAAAGGAATTTGAAACAGCAGCTGAAGTCCTATGGCCATACCCAGCACTTCGGCTAAATCGCAGGCAGCTATGGCCACCTCGGCAAGCAAATACAGGATAAAATTGATGATCGGAGGATACATTTCTCGATTGGCCTGCGCCAGATCCCTGCCACGCACGATGCCCAGTCGTGCACTCAGCGTTTGCAACAATATGGCCATTAAATTGCTCATCAGCAAAACCCAGAGCAGGCTGTAGCCAAACTGGCTTCCGCCGGCCAGATCTGTGGCCCAATTGCCCGGATCCATATATCCCACACTGACCAGATAGGCCGGACCGAAAAAGGCAAAAACTTTCTTCCATAATGAATTAGCCCTGGTGGTGTCGACTGACTGATGAACTTCCTGCAACGATGGATGTAAAATCTCAGTCTTTTCCATAGAGCTGGACATAAATGTTATTGGCTACCATATGACTAAGGGTGAAAGGCGAATGTTTCATGAGCTTTATTTCTAAGGAACCATCATATTCATGAACTTGCAGTATCCTGAGTCGTGTACCCAGCATAATGCCTTTTTGCTGGAGAAATCGGAGCAGAGAGGCCGACTGGTCGGCCACGCCGGCGACCTTCAACGGCTGTCGAATAGGCGCACGACTTAAAGGTATGTGTTGTGTAGTCTTTATGCTTCCAGTAGCATCCGGAATAGGATCGCCATGCGGATCAAAGGCCGGATATTGCAGAAAATGAGCCAATCGCTCGGTGAGGCGTTCATCCCTGATGTGTTCCAGCTCTTCGGCCAGATGATGCACCTCATCCCAGCCAAATCCTAACTTCTCTACCAGAAAGCATTCCCAGAGTCGATGCCTGCGGATGATATGCACCGCATGCTTTTTCCCGCTGGGTGTGAGCTTCAACCCGTAATATTTTTCATACGAAATCAGTTTTTTCTTCTGCAGCTTGTTAGCCATATCCGTTACAGCGGCCGGACTGGTCTGCAGAAGGGCCGCCAGAGCGTTGGTAGTGGCTTTTGCATGCTCATTTTCCAGCTTGTAAATGGCTTTAATATAATTCTCCTCTGCAGTAGTTAGTTGCATAAAATAATTTTTTAGACAAACTTAAAATTTTTCTATCATGCGTTCAAAATATTTTTTCATATTCTGGATGAAACTTTTTTACTGATGTAAAACTACACATGCCGTTTTCATTCCGCAACTTGACTTATGCTGGGAAGTGCAGGTGAAGCGCTTGTTTCAGGTCATCGAAACAGGCAGGCTCTGATAAAGCGTACAGCAAACGGTTTTCAATTGTAGATGTGTAGCTTATTAACCATCGTGGTTGCAGGCTTTGAGCTTATAGCCTGACTTCAGGAGGTTGACTGACTCTGTTTTTTGCTGTTTCTGAGGTTGATTTTCTTAACCCGGACAGGCCGTGTGTCGTCGCTCAACAGAATAGACCAGGCCTGCATATGTTCGATTTCATCAAATACAATTTTCATGATGGCAATAGTGGGAATGGCCAGAAACATGCCTGCAATACCCCACATCATTTCTCCGATGACCACGCCAATGATGGTTATCAATACATTGATTTTGACCTGCGACCCCACGATCCTCGGCATCAGATAATTGGCATCAAATGTATGTACGACCACCATGGTTATGATCAATGCGAGTGTTTTACTTACGCTTCCACTTGCAAATGTGATCAATGCACAGAGTACCATGGAAGAATAAATACCTACATAGGGAATAATATTCAGGATAGCTGTAATCACCGCCAGCAGCCACGCATACGGAATACCGATGATAAAAAATGCAGCACCCAGCAGGATGGCAATAGCTATTATCTCCATCAGTAATCCCAGTACATATCGTTTTATCACCCTTTCCACCTGTTTAAGTGTTGTATAGACCCTATGTCTATGACCTTCGGCAAATAATTCCATTAAAAAGTGGGTGAGCAGGCGACGATAATATAACAACAAAAACATGTAAATCGGAATGAAAATGATAAACAACAGGGTGGAAGATACTGATACCACTGTGTGTCCGATAATGGCGGTTGAAGAAATATTCTGTGTAGCTATCTGAATCAAATCTTCCCTGCTTTGAATTTTTATATGCAAATGGGTGTGTAACCATTCCTGCAGTTGTTGCAAAGTGATGTTCAGCTGTTGTTCCAGTGCTGGCCAGTCGCGAGCCATTACTCTTATCTGGGATGCAACAAAATACAATACAGACAGCAAAATGGCAATGAATAATATGATAGAAATTAATACAGCAAGGCTCCTGGGTATATGTATTTTTTCCAGCAAACGATTCACGGGCAAGAGCATCATGGAAAACAGAAATGCAAACAACAACGGAGAGAGCAGAGGCTGACCGATATATACAAGATAGCCTATAAGCACAATGCTGAGCAACACAGATGCCAGCTTAACAAAAAAAGGAAGGGAAGAAGTGTTCATACAAAAAAGCTTGTGCGGTGAATATAAAAACTTCAGGGCATATTTTCATTGCTCTGGAAAAACTTCCATGCACCCGGGGAAGATTGCAGCAATTCTTCTTTGCTGTGGGGGCGCCGATCGACCTGCCAGGAAAAATTGCGCAACAAGTAATCTTGCAAATTCGCTCCTCTGATCGGGCTCATCGTTCCCGCAGGCTCACCACGAAAGGAGACTCGATATACTTTCTGGTCTTTGAAATAAATATCGATCACTGCACACGACACCTTATTGATGCCAATAAATGCCCCCTGGTCGTCCTGTACGTAATATACGCTTTCCGCATTTCCATTTACATGCATCCAGTCTAAATGGTTATCCCGAAAATATCCATAAATCGTACGGCCTTTTACCTGATTAAACATTCCCCTCCCAATCTGGTTAACGATCATGGCATTTTCAATCAGTTGTAATTCTTTTGCCTGCTGATTTTGGGTCATCAAATGAATGGTATCACCATTAAGTTGGTAATTGCCTATCCATACTACAGGCCGGGTATAAAATCGAAATGTGGAATCTGCAAAAGAATAATACATACTATCGGCTACAGCCTGCAGCGAATCCGAATAGATACGAACATGATGAAAAGCACTGAAATAACGGATTGTCGTGCTATCCTGCCGAAGTGAATCCGTAGCTTGTTGCGAGTTGTTCGTTGTATGCCGGGATTGCAGCGTATCGTTTCTGGAAACAATGCCCGAAAACAAAGTATCGGCCGCGGTATAAAGGGTGTCATTTTTCATTTGATATATTAACAGGGGTTGCTGCGTGGCCAGCAGGGTATGCGTCTGATCATGTGTTTCGGCATAACCAGCCAGCACGGTAACTTTCCGGGAAGTATCACGCCATATCACATTACCCTTTGCCACACCCATTTCTTTTTCTCTGAAATAAAACAAACTGTCGGCAGTGGTCATCTGGCTGCTATCCGTAATCACCGATCGGCTGGCAAACATTGCCTCACCTGCATCCGTGTTGTAATAGCCGTCGCGCGTATGAATAATCGTTGCACTGTCTTGCAAGTGTATTACGGTGGGGGCTACAAAATAAGCGGTATGGGTATCGGTATGATAGGCCAGCGAGTCGGTGCTCAGTGTGTATTGTGGATCTTTGAGTCTTACTCGATATTGAAAAAACGCCTGGTGCAGATCCGTATAATAAGTGGCCGATTGACTGGTGAGGGTTGTTTGCTGACTTACCAGTCGGCCCCCCTGTTGATAACGTGCAACGTGTTTATCCAGATCATAAGTAAGTGTTTCGGTGTACAGCGTCATCTGTGCATCCTGCAGGCGTACATGCCCCGAGAGTGTTGCTATTTTTTCATTTCCCAGGTAGTGCAAATAATCACCATACGCATGCACACTATCTGCTTGATTGATGTGGATATGTCCGTAAGCGTCGACAATGTTCAGGGTATTGTTTTTATAAGCACTGTCGCAAGAAAAAAGTGTGTTGCCCTGCTGGAGTATCACACGCCCCATGAGCTTGGTGATGTCAGAATCTTTTTTCTGGATACCAATCAATGAATCTGCATGAATAATATAAATCACCTTCACCGAATCGTTTCGTGGACTTATTGGTTGCGCAAATGCCTTATATACCGGGCACAGCCCGATGAAACAGCCGATCATCCAGATGCATATCATTCGCAACATGTCAGAAGGCATTGAGGGCAAGTTAAATGAATTTACCGTTGGATAGGCGATGTTTCAGATTTTTGGTTTCGTATATTTTCAAACATCCATAAAACCGGATAAAACGAACCATGGTAAATAAGCGATGTTCCCATTCTTTGTATTTACTCATCCGACATAAATAAAAAGCCATGCATTACGGAGCTCGTTAAAAAATCAAGGACGAGTTGATGGAGCCGGCACGAGGTAAACGGTATCGGGTGTAAGCGGTTGAACTTTTTGCCGGCTGCCAAATATGGAGAAATGCACGTAGCGTTGTGGATTCAATCGCATATCTTCCAGCAAACGATTCAGATTTGCGGTGGATTGTTGAAGGTTTTGATAGAGTTGCGGATTATTGAGCAATGCACCAAGGGATCCCTGTCCGCGATTGATTTTATCGAGAATTTGTTGCAGATCATGCAATGAATGATTGAGCTCTTCGGTAAGTTGTTGCCAGCGAATAGCCGCCAGTTGATCGGTGAATCGTTGGGTATTGGCGAGGATGGCGTGCAGGGTATCTTTCTGGGAAGTCAGGCCGGCTACAAACTGGTTGAGCTGTTGCATGATCTGGCGGGTTTGCGTGCTGGCTTCTTCAAGATGGGCAAGGGTATTTTTAAACGAGGCGATGGAAAGCTGTAAATTCTGCCGGGTAGTGGGCGACAGCAGGGCGTGTACGTCGAGCAGTACGGTATCTACTTCGGCCAGTGTATGTTGCAGCTGAAAGGAAAGGGGCGACAACTGGCGGGTTAATTCGCCAGTTAATGAGCTGGGAGGAGCACTTTGCAGGGTGTCGCCATTTTTGACCCATTGCGGGGCATCGCCCAGATCTATTCTGATGCTTTTCGGGCTGAGCAGATCGGGGCTGTAGATGCTGGCCGTGGAGTTTACCGGGATGCGCACATTTTTATTCAGATTCAGTTTTACGATTACCACATCAGGTTCACGGGGCGAAAGCTGCATGGCTGTAACGCGCCCTACCAGCAGGCCGTTGATGACAACCGGACTGGATACATTCAGCCCCTGTACATCGTGGTATTTCACATACAGGTTTCTTCCCGAGCCAAACAAGTTATTCCCCTTCAACACATTAAAGCCAATGATCAGCAGGGCAACGCTTACTACGGTTAAGGCACCAATCTTGGTTTCGTTGGATACTTTCACAGAAAGTGGATTATTTATTGAACAAACATACAGAAAAATCCTGACTGCAGAGAAGCCCGTGCTGGTGTTACATCGTTTGATTCAGAAAACGAAATTTGATGTACGATTTATCAAATTCTCGATTGACCATTGCAAACGGTAAATTATCTTTAGCCCATGGATGTGAAAATAGAACCCAGCTGGAAAGCTTTGCTGGATGACGAGTTTCAACAGCCTTATTTTGCACAGATTGTAAGCCATCTGAAAACAGAAAAGCAGATGGGTAAGACCATTTATCCCCCGGGCCGATTTATCTTCAATGCGTTTGAGCAAACCCCTTTCGATCGTGTGAAGGTGGTATTGCTCGGTCAGGATCCATATCATGGACCCGGGCAGGCACATGGTTTATGCTTTTCAGTACCGGATGGCGTAGCTTTTCCGCCTTCGCTGGTGAATATTTTTCAGGAGCTTCATGATGATGTTGGCGTGCCTGTGCCGCGAAGTGGCGATCTCACCCCATGGGCCAGGCAGGGTGTGTTGTTGCTGAATGCTATCCTCACCGTACGTGCGGGGGAGCCCGCCTCGCATAGCAAAATCGGGTGGGAACGCTTTACCGATGCCGTCATTCGCAGGATATCCGAACAAAAAACGGGAGTGGTGTTTCTACTCTGGGGGCGTTTTGCACAAAGCAAAGAAGCATTAATTGACACTCGTCGCCATCATGTATTGAAGGCTGCGCATCCTTCGCCTTATTCGGCCGAACGTGGGTTTTTCGGTTGTCGGCATTTTTCCAGGACCAATGCAATATTGATGCAACAAAAACAATCGCCTATCGACTGGCGATTACCTTAATCGAATAAAATTGAAGGACGATGGGGATACCTCGTGCAATTCCGCTGTGGCAGCGCATCCTGTTTGGCTTGTGTGCAGGATATGTGGCCTTGTTATTTGTTATCACCATGTTACTCACTGCGCTGTATGTGGCTTTTTGCCATTGGTTTTTTCGTGAACCGCGTAGAACGGCCATGGTGCTGAAAGGCTATCGCGTCTGGATGCATGTGTTTCTGCCGCTGGCGGGCTGCCCATTTCGGATTCGCGGCAAAGAAAGGTTGAAGGGGCGTGGCCCCTTTGTGGTGGTGGCCAATCATCGGTCGTTTATGGATATCCTGGTGATGACGCCTTTTGTGCCGGGCGTAAACAAAACACTGGCTAAAAAAGAATTTGCTTCAATACCTATTTTCGGTTTGATTTACCGTGCGGGTTCTGTACTCGTGGATCGGAAAAATCCCGCCAGTCGTGCGCAGAGTTATGAAGCCATGAAAGAAGTGTTGCGACAGGGGATGCACATGATTATTTATCCTGAAGGAACACGCAATACCACGACTGAACCTTTGCGCGCATTTCAGGATGGCGCCTTTGCGCTGGCCATTGACATGCAATGCCCTGTTGTGCCCGCTGTGTTGTTTCACACGGAAAAAATCCTTCCGCCTGGAGCCGGATTTTATTTTCGTCCGCATCGGATTGAGCTACATTTTCTGCCACCGGTGCCCGTACAGGGCTACAATCGCCATCAGGTTGAGCAGCTCAAGCAACAGGTGTTTTCCCTCATGCAGCAATACTATGTGCAATACCTTCAGCAGCGTCATTGAAATAAATCATAAAACTGTCGGGTGCGGTTAAACTTCAAATCGTGCAACACACCTGCAACAGGATTGATGGTGATGCTGAACGACTTGTAAAACCCATACGGAATGATGCTGATATTCATGCGCCAGCAGTGCAGGTCGCGTGTAAGGTTAATGGTGGTATAAGTCAACTGCCTGAGTCGAAAATCAAACCCGCTGCTGATGCTCACCTTCCATTTAGGAGTGAGATTGAAATCGCCGCTGAAGATGAGCGACTGATTGAAAATGGTGGTATCGCGCTTGTAATCAGGTGTACGTGTGCGATTAAAATTCAGGCTGTAGCTTAAGTTCAGGCTCCAGGGTATACTGAAATCAACCATATCTGCAAAATTTCTCGGCCTGGCAAGCATCTCCTGCTCCTGCTGCAGGGTGGTTACTTCCGGAGTTGTATTTTGCTGGCCCGATGGTGTGGTGGTTTTCTTTTCATTCGACTGAGAACGGAAAGAAGTGCTCAGTGCAATACTCCCACTGCGAAGCTTGCCCAGTGAATATCTGCCCGTTTGCCACACATATCGATTGATGTCTCTTCCTGTAGAATCCTGTACATAAGGATCAATTATACCAGATGCAGATAGATTGATTTTATCAAACAAGGTTGTACTTGCTGAAAGACTGATGGGACTCAATTTCAGCGAATCAGCATAAAAATTATATGCACTGTTGATGTTGAACGTATTCAAAAGCTGAATTTTCTTTTCATGATTTACGGTGTCTTTTCTGGAAAACACTTTCATCTCCAGGTTATTGTTAATTCCGAAATTTAAGCCACCAAACCTGCCGTAGGCGGGAGGACCGTAAATTGAGCCATCAAAAACAGAAACTTGTTGCTTGTATCCATTGGTGTCGACCTGCACCAGGTAATAGTATTTGCTGCCTAAATCAGGCTGATACGATACACCAATGGTAGGCGTGAGTACATGACGAATAGCTTTTATTTTTCCGTGTTTAAATTGTACCAATCCGTATAATCGCGTGCTGAATGACGCGCCCGTGCTGAGCTGGGTGGTGGGGAAAAATCCATATTGATATGTGCTATCGAGCTTATTTAGCTTGGGATCGAAATGCAAAAACATTTTTCGGGTATAAAACGTCTGGCTCAGGCCTATGCTGGGTGAGAAGGTAAAATACTTAAATGCCGGCAGCGAGAGGCTGATGGGAATGCTGTGCTGGATTCCACTTTGAAATTTTTTAAAAAAACTGGGTTTGAGAAATTCAGTATCGATAAAACTTACGCTGTTTGAAGCCTGCATGTTGTACCCGATGCCCAGTTTTTGATACCATTTGGGAATGCCAGAAAAATTGCGGGATTGAAAAGGATAAATGGTGTTCATGGTGAACGTGAGCTGCGGAAAGGCAATATTCACCTGCCTGGTAGATGTGTTCTGGCTATGGCTGGCGCTTAATGTGAGGTTAAACGGCGAACCCTGCCAGGTTTTGGAAAAGGCTATAGATGAATTCAGCGTGTTGTTTAACCGGATCTCAGGATCCGTTACGTTGTACAGGTTATAGGTTGAAGTACCAGCATTCACACTTGCTGAAAAATTGATACCCGGATGCGCTTTGGGGTCGATGCTGTGCGACCACATGATGCGGAAATCTTTAGAGTGCTGGAAATCCGGCGTTTTGGGATCTCCAAAGCGGGTATTGGCAATGCTCAGGTTGAGGCTTCCACTGTATCGATATCGTTTTCGATAAGTGGGATTAATGGTAATATCCCAGCTGCCGTATGAATAAACATCGCCGCGAATGGTCATATCAAAATAAGGTCCCAACCCCAGATAATAGCCCAATCCCGTGAGTCCGATACCCTTTTGCTGGGTTACCGTATAGGCCGGCGGCAATAATCCCGTGCGTTGTCCGGTGGAAAGCGGAAAAATAAAAAATGGTAAATACAGAGGCGTGGGCACGCCTTCAAATTCAAGCTCTGCATTTCGCGCTACGATGAGCTTATTGGCGATTACCTTAGCCTGGCCGATGTGTATGGCGAAATGCGGCGTATCCAGATCGCAGGTGGTGTACCAGCCATTAGCACCAAAAACGGTATTGTTATCAACAATTTTTGATTTCTGACTATGCAAAAAACCTTCACCCTGTTGGGTTGTGGTGTTGAAGATAATGCCTTTTTTGGTTTTGAAATCGTATTTAATCGTATCCGATAAAAAGGTTTGTTCTCCGTCTTTAAATACCGGAGGTTCGTGCGGTCGTCCCAGGCTGTCGAGCACGTAATAGGCTGTAACGATAGAAGTATGCTGGTCGAGATGAATACGGTCGGCTTTCAATGTATAATTTTTATACGATGTTCTGGCCTGATCATATAAATAAATTTTCTGGGATTGCATATCCATCACAATTGAATCATGCGCCTGGTATTGCACGGGCGCATCCAGCGCATCTCTCGACAGGTGAAATGATGTAGTATCGAATTTCAGGGTATCAGACAGGCGGGTAACTTGCAGGGGACGTATGGCGGGCAATACCGTGTCCGTGCTGGCGTTAGCAGAAGCAGGCAGGCTATCCTTTTGCTGTGCAACAAGCCAATGGCTACTCAGCAAACCTAGCAACAGCCCGATGAGTAGGGATTTTGCGTTATTTTTGCTGAGTAAAGCCATGGTGGACAAAATTAGGTATATCCAGCATTATTCGTGGAATTCCAGCATGCTGGTTTATTTTTTAAAAAACTTTAACGTCTCGTTCATGACGGGTATGAAAAAAATGCTTTCTGGAATGCTCTTATGGGCGGCCTTGTGGATGGGGGTGTATCCTCAAGCTTGTTTTGCCCAGGCGGATACGGGTCGTAAATTCATTGTAGTACTCGATGCGGGTCATGGCGGGAGTGATGTGGGTGCTCGCGGAAGTTTTTCCCTTGAAAAAAACGTTGCGCTGGCGATTACGTTGAAACTCGGTCAACTGCTCGAACAAACCCAGCCCGATGTGAAAGTGGTTTACACGCGTACATCGGATACTTATCCTGCTTTATATGAACGTGCTGCCCTGGCCAATAAAGTGCATGCAGATTTATTTATTTCTATTCACTGCAATTCCATGCCCTACCATCGGGTGCTGGTGGGGCATCGGTATGTTAAACGCAATGGCAAACGCTATCGGGTTCCCATTTACAGGATGATTCGCTCCTCATCTGAAACGGGTACGGAAACTTATGTGCTGGGCTTGCATCGTATGGGACAGAAAACGCAGGCCATTGAAAGTGAAATGGAAGCCGATAGCAATGATGTAGAAACTCGTGAAAATGCTTATATCGTGCATGAAAAAAACTATCAGCAAAATTACGGTGGATTCGATCCCAGCAAGCCTGAAACCTATATTCTGCTGGCTTTGCATTCATCAGCTTATCTGTCGCAAAGTATTGCTTTTGCCGATAGTGTAGAACAGGAATTCAAGCGTGTAGGTCGTCCCAGCCGGGGAGTGAAGCAAAAAGGATTAGCTGTGCTGGCCGGTACGGCTATGCCCGCTGTGCTCGTGGAAACAGGCTTTATCAATAATCCGGAAGAAGAGAAATACCTGAATTCTGCTGCTGGTCAGCTGCAAATTGCACAATGCATCGCCAGGGCCATCGAAAAATATAAGCAGGCGGTATGGAAATATCGCTCGCTGGTAAACACCGTGCAGGAATCCTTTGCAGCAGATGCAACGGCTGCGCCGCTATATCGTATTCAATTGCTGGTGAGTAGCCATTATTATCGGCCCGACGACCGCATCTTCCAGCACCTGGACATGCCTGTGGACGTGGAAGACACCATCATCAACCAGCAAAAGGTATATCGCTATCTCACAGGCAACTTTTTACAACGTGATTCAGCAGAACAAAAACTCGATTTCATTCATCAAATCGGGTTTAAAGATGCATTCATCGTCACCTATCAACAGGGCGTGCGCGTAGATCCCTGAAATCTATCCGACCAGGGCCTTTTCATTCGGCCTTATCCATCCCTGTTGTTGCCTCAGGGTTTAAGCTTTAAAAAATCATCATAAGCCACTTGCTGAATAGCATGGCAGATGCGGATATAAGCCGGGATCAGGCTGCTATCGCTGATTTCGGCTAACCGGTAACGAGGATTGTTGTTCAGCAATGCCACATAACCCTGAGGCGTAACAAAGCCCGTTCCCGTGAAGAAATTATAATCAGCAAAAGCAGGTGCATAAGGGTTCAATATATTTTTGCTCCAGGGATAACGTTTTTGCGTGGGGATGTGCAATTGTGCCAGCAGGGTAGCTGCTACATCGAGTTGTGAACTGATTTTGTGCACCACGGTTCCTCGCCATTGTGGTTTGATGACATCTCCAGCCAGAATGAAGGGAATACGATGCCGTAGCTTTTCTTCAAGCGCGCGCAGGTATTGTGATTCATGGCTGTGATCGGCTACCAGTACCCATAGGGTATGCTTAAACCAGGGTTGATGACGGGCTTCATGTAATAAAGCTCCGATAGCCGCATCCGTGTAGTGCATGGAATTAATAAATGGGATCTGGTAAGGCGATACCTGAAGCGTGTCGGGAGCGGGAATATCATAAGGAATATGTGAACTTAAGGTGTACCAGCAATAAAAAAACGGGGTATCGGTTTGTTGGAGTTGATGCAATAAAATCTTTGCGGTAATACCGTCGGGAATGCCCAATGCGCCCCGGGGCAGGCTTGCCGGCAGATCGTGTCCATCGGCTACCCGGTCGAACTGTTTGTTGAATGCGTAAGCCCGTATATTTCCAAAATCAAGCTGGCCCCCATAAAGAAAACCGGTGTGATATCCCATGCGTTGCAAATCTTCATTTATGGCGGGTAAACGCGCGGTCATTTGAGGGTCATCGCATACCGATACGCCACTCGTAGCAGGGAATGCACTCAGAATAGCGGGTATGCCCTGATCCGATACATGCCCACTTGCATATAAGCTATCGAAATAAATACCTTCGTGAATCATACTATCCAGTACCGGTGTAATCACGGGATTCACACCATCGGCAGTAAAGCTTTCCAGGATAATCAGTACGATATTCGGTCGTGAAGTGGTTAATACAAATGCTGTGGTATCTTTTGGAAAGTTATATAAGCTATCTACAATCCGATGGGCTTCTACATCCGGAAAATACGTGTACGGATTATATCTTTCATGGCTGTAATGGCTCAGCAGGTTTCTAATCAAATTCCAGGTAGGATTTACAGCTGCATCATTTAAAATACTGCGTGTGGAAAAATAGCTGATACTTTCGCTGATTGGAAATCGCTTCCACCCTCCGCGAATACCTGTCAACAATAAAAATCCCACGATCAGCAAGGCCAGTAAACCTGTACCCGTCCGATATGCCTTTGATGTTGAAAATGGCAACGCACGAATATGCACATAGCGTATGTAAATCCATGCGTACAGGATATCAAACAAAATCGTGCATCCAAAAAACAGGAGTGTAAGTTGCCAGGATGCGGTGTGAAACACTTCCGAAGGATGGCTGAAGTGCGAAAGCGCTTCGTAATTTAATTTCGACTGCCATTCTGTGTATACTGCGGCTTCACCATAAGCAATGCTTCCATGCACAAATAGTATCAGAAGGATGACGATAAGGGAAGCCTGCTCCCATATACGTTTACCTGTCATATATGCAATAAGCATCAAAAGAAATGGAACAACCATGGAATAGCAAGCCGTGGAAATATCGAGCGGCAACGCATAACGAAACGATAACAGTAATTCTCTGAAAGAAAGCTGTGCAACCTGGATATGATTTACCCGGAAAAATAAAAT
>ERZ795043.448-NODE-448-length-36149-cov-399.279021_pt1 | contig 36149 bp, 19 predicted proteins | sample MGYA00375127_ERZ795043 | MGnify/ENA primary metagenome ERZ795043 (study PRJEB30172, sample SAMN05518447) | compost metagenome | isolation source: Feedstock adapted compost from Newby Island compost facility, Milpitas, CA | place: USA:Newby Island compost... | reverse complement strand
CAAAGTCCACACCGCCCACCTTGCAGCCCAAGACTTCATAAAGGCAAGATACAAGTTCACAGAGAAAGAACAACAGAAAAGCTCTCAGTACCCTCCGTGCCTGTGCGGGTCGTACAAAAAAGAACATTTCTGTGTTTTTCTCTGTGTTCTCGGTGTCTCCGCGGCGGAAAAAAACAAAAGATCTCCGTGGTCTCTCCGTGGCCTCGGTGCCTCTGTGGTGAAGAGAATCGGAGAACCTTCCTGTCTCCGAGGTGAACATCGAAGAGATCAATCAGTTGACCGAACAGGTCATCGGCGCGGCCATCGAGGTTCACCGCGTCCTCGGCCCCGGCCTCCTGGAGTCCGCCTACGAAACCTGTCTGGCCCACGAACTGGACCTGCGCCAGATCCCTTACGTCCGACAATACGTGCTGCCTGTCCGGTACAAGGACGTCCGGCTCGACTGCGGCTACCGACCCGACCTGGTGATCCGCGACGCCCTCGTCGTGGAGATCAAGGCCGTGACCGGGATGGAACCGATCCACGAAGCCCAATTGCTCACCTACATGAAACTGGGCGGCTGGAAACTCGGCCTGCTCATCAACTTCAACGTGCCCGTGCTGAAGGACGGCATCCGCCGCCGTATCCTCTGAACCACGGAGCCACGGAGACGAGATTCTGAAAACCACAAAGACGCGGAGAAGAAGTGAAAAGAACCACAGAGACACAGAGTCCACGGAGAAGGGAAAAAGAGCGGAAAAGCCCCTTGTGCCCTCCGTGCGTGCGTGGCTCGCATAAAAAGAACATCTCTGTGTTCTTCTCTGTGTCCTCCGTGTCTCCGTGGTTGAAAAAAAGAAAACATCTCCGGGGTCTCTCCGTGGCCTCCGTGCCTCCGTGGTGAACAGAATCGGAGAATCTTCGTGTCTCAGTGGTGAACCATGCGAGCGGAGACGGATCGGGCGAAACTCGAGGCCTTTGTCATCGCCCTGGGCCGGGCCGTGCGTGGTCCGGGCCGGATCTACCTCGCCGGCGGTGCCACCGCCGTATGGTACGGCTGGCGTCAAACCACGGTCGACGTGGATCTCAAGGCCGACCCCGAACCGGCCGGTTTCTACGAGGCACTGGCCGAACTGAAGGACCGACTGGGCCTGAACGTCGAGCTGGCGGCTCCCGACCAGTTCCTGCCTCCCCTCCCCGGCTGGCAGGACCGTTCGCTTTGGATCGCCCAGCACGGACCCATCCAGTTCTACCACTACGATCCCTATGCCCAGGCCCTCGCCAAGCTGCATCGCCGTCATCAGCGGGATCTGCAGGACATCGAGGCGATGCGCAGGCACGGGTGGATCCAGCCCCAACGTTTGCACGAGCTTTTCCGGCAGATCGAACCGCAACTGATCCGTTACCCGGCGGTGGACATCCCCACGCTGCGCCGGATCGTCGAGGAGTACTGTCGTGGTGCGACTTGAGGACCTCGAGGATCTCCCGGCATTCGATCACATTCGCCGCGGTCTGGAGGACCTGCGGGCGCGCCGACCCTCCGCCTCGGCCTGGCTCTGTCAGATCGCTCGGCCCCGGCTGCAACAGGCCGGGCTCTGGCCCGCCGATCTCCAGCCCCTGCCGGGTGAATCCGAACTGGAGCTGTACCGACTCCTCTGCCGCACGGAGGCCGATCCCTACGGCCGGTACAATGCCCTGCTGCGAGAGTTACTCAGCTTCGAACAGATCCTCGACCACCACCTCCGTCGCCTGCACCACCGGGACCCGGAGAACACGTTACGAGAAACTGCAGAGACAGAGAAACCACTGTAAAACCACAGAGACACAGAGTTCACAGAGAAAGAAAGAACAGCAGAAAAGCTCTCTGTACCCTCCGTGCCTCTGCGGGTCATATAAACGAGAACATCTCTGTGGTTTTCTCCGTGTTCTCCGTGTCTCCGTGGTTGACAAAAGAATACATCTCGGTGGTCTCTCCGTAACCGTGGTGAGTAAAAAGACAGAATCTCCGGGGTTCTCTCTGTCCTCCCTTGATGAGCACGCGCACACTGGACTGGTGGCGCCAGGCCGAAAGGGATCTGAACCTGGCCCGCCTGGCCCGCGACGCCGCATGTCATAAGTGGGCCTGTTTTGCGGCTCACCAAGCCGCGGAGAAGGCGGTGAAGGCCCTTCACCTGACTCATGGCCAGGAGGCATGGGGTCACGTTGTGGCCCGGCTCATTCAGGAGTTGCCCGATGTAGTCCGTCCATCTCCGGACCTTGTTGAAAAGGCCCGTGTCTTGGACGGCTACTACGTCCCCACCCGCTATCCCAACGGCCATCCGGAGGGACCGCCATTCGAGCACTACGGACATTTGCAGAGCGAGCAGGCCCTGCAATATGCCGGTGAGATCCTTGCATTCGTCCGTGATCGTCTGGCCTGACGCGCAGACGGTCCGCACCGCCGTTCGCAACTGGGTGCATCAGCAGGCCGAGATGCATCCCGAGCTTCTGGCCGTGGCCTGTTTCGGGTCGCTCGCCACAGGGCGTTTCGGTGTGGGCAGCGATGCGGACCTCCTGCTCATCGTGGAGCACGCACACGCCGATCCGGCGGAACGGCATCGTCCCTGGCCGGTCGAGACCCTGCCCGTCCCGGTGGACCTCGTTGTCCTCACCCCGGAGGAATGGAATGCCCTGGATCCCGAGACCCGGTTCGGGCGTATGTTGCTGCACGACGCCGTCTGGATCTGGCACCGACCGCGTTGGCGTCCGCCCTCTTCAACGCCCCAAGCGCCCTGATAAATCAACCGCCACCGCCTCCGTCGCCTGGACCACCGGGACACCGGGAACACGATACAAGGAACCACAGAGACAGAAAAACCACTGTAGAACCACAGAGACACAGAGTTCACAGAGAAAGAAGGAACAACAGAAAAGCTCTCTGTACCCTCCGTGCCTCTGCGGGTCATATAAACAAGATCATCTCTGTGTTTCTCTCTGTGTTCTCCGTGTCTCTGTGGTTGAAAAATGAGAACATCTCCGTTGTCTCGGTGGTTTCCGTGCCTCTGTGGTGACTCCCATGCAATTCATTGATCTCCAAGCCCAGTACCGCGCCTATCGCGACGAAATCCAACGCCGCATCCAGACCGTGCTGGAGCACGGCCAGTTCATCCTCGGCCCCGAGGTCAGCGAACTGGAAACCGAGCTGGCGCGGTATGTGGGCGTCCGACACTGCATCACCGTCGCCAGCGGCACCGACAGCCTCGAAATCGCGTTGCGCGCGCTCGGCATCGGCCCCGGCGACGAGGTCATCACCGTCCCCTTCACCTGGATCAGCACCGCCGAAACCATCGCCCTGGTCGGGGCCCGACCCGTCTTCGTGGACATCGAACCGGACACCTACAACATCGATCCCGACCTGATCGAAGCCGCCATCACACCCCGCACGCGTGCCCTCATGCCGGTGAGTCTCTTCGGCCAGATGCCCGACATCGAACGGATCAACGCCATCGCCGCCCGACACGGCCTGGCGGTCATCGAGGATGCCGCCCAGAGCTTCGGCGCCACCCGACACGGCCGGCGCAGTTGCAGTGTCACCACCATCGGCAGCACCAGCTTTTTCCCGGCCAAAACGCTGGGTTGTTACGGCGACGGCGGCGCGTTGTTCACCAACGACGACGCCCTGGCCGATCGCATGCGCGCCATCCGCAACCACGGCGGACTCAGACGCCACCACCACACCCTGGTCGGCTTGAACGGTCGCTTCGACACGCTGCAGGCCGCCGTGATCCTGGCCAAGCTGCCCCATTTCGAGGAGGAACTTCGGAACCGGGAACGGATTGCCTCGCGGTACAACGAGGCTCTGCGTCCATTGCTCGACCTGCCGCATGCCGTGCCGGTGGTGGCTCCCGGCAACACCCACGTGTACGCCCAGTACACCATCCGCGTCCGCAACCGGGATCGGGTGGCGGGCAAACTCAAGGAACAGGGCATTCCCACCGCCGTGTACTATCCGAAATGCCTGCACGAACAACCTGTGTTTCAGCACCTCGGCTATCGCTGGGGCGACTTTCCCGTGGCCGAACAGGCCTCGCGCGAGGTGCTCAGCCTGCCGATGCATCCGTTCCTCACCGAGGCCGACCAAAACCGGGTCGTCGAGGCCCTCGCCGCAGCTCTAGCCGTGTGAACCACCGAGACACGGAGATCACCACGCAGACTCAGAGGGAGATTCATAAATCACCACAGAGGCTCAGAGGACACGGAGAAACACACTGAGTTTTTTTCCTGATTTTCTTTCCAAGGGCAAGGCCACCGAGAATCCTGGAGGAGACAGAGGACCAGGAGCGCACAGAAAGGAAGGAAGCCCACAGAGGACCGGTGCAGAACCACGGAGATACTGAGAGGGATTCATGAATAAACCACAGAGGCACAGAGGACACGGAGACATTTCACAGAGAGGAACTTAAAGGGATTCCCGGAGAGTGGAGCCCGATCTGAACGCATCGCGCACGCGGACCGACCAGGACGACACTCGGGGACGATGCAGTTTGTCAGCGGGCACTTAAAGGATGCGCCGGTCCCAAGCAGCCAATGGGCACGGCACTCAAGAGAAGAGCCCGGCAGGTTTGCTTGTGATCATGCCTGCACCGTTCCCTTTGCTTCCGGGTCATCCAGAAAAGAAATCAGAAAAAATCTCTCTGTTTTTCCTCTGTGCCCTCTGTGTCTCTGTGGTTAATTGAAATATAGCCTCTCCGTGTCTCCGTGGTGAGAAAGGAACGGCGATGGACCAACCGACTGTTGCTCTGATCGGCGCCGGGTATTGGGGTAGGAACCTCGCCCGCAATTTTCATCAACTGGGTGTGTTGCACACCATATGCGATCCGAACACGGCATTGCTGGACGAGTACCGCGCCCGTTACCCCGGTGTTCGATGCGTGGGCGATCCCGAGACGGTTTTCCAGGACACCGCCGTTTCGGCCGTGGCCATCGCCGCCCCGGCCGCGCTCCATTACGAGCTGGCACGGCGCGCCCTGGAGGCGGGCAAGGACGTCTTCGTCGAAAAACCGTTGTGTCTGCGGCTGGAGGAAGGGCATGAGCTGGCCGAGCTGGCGGACCGGACCGGTCGCATCCTCATGGTCGGCCACCTCTTGCAGTATCATCCCTGCATCCGCCGGCTGCGCGAGCTGGTCCGGGAAGGTCAACTGGGTCGCTTGTACTACATCACCTCGCAGCGACTGAACCTCGGCAAGTTCCGTCGGGAGGAAAACGCCCTGTGGAGCTTCGCCCCGCACGATCTCTCGGTGATCCTCTCGCTCGCGGGTGATCAGCTGCCCACGCGCGTGCGGTGTACCGGTGAGTCGTATCTGAACCACGGCGTGGCGGACAGCACCCTCACCATGCTGCGGTTCGACGATCACATCCGCGCGCACGTTTACGTGAGCTGGTTGAATCCGTTCAAGGAACAGAAGCTGGTTGTCGTGGGCTCCGAAGGGATGGTGGTGTTCGACGACACACGGCCCTGGCCGGAGAAGCTGGTGTTGTATCGACAGTACCTGCGGTGGGCAGACGGACGGATCCCCACGCCCGTTCGTTCCCCCGGGGAACTGGTGGCGGTCGAGGAGATCGAACCGCTGGCCTGCGAGTGTCAGAGTTTTCTGGAATACTGTCGCAAACGCACCCGTCCCCTGACGGATGCGCGGGAGGGTCTGCGGGTCCTGACGGTCCTCGACGCCGCACAAAGGAGCCTGGATCAGGATGGTGAAGCCGTTTCCCTTTCGGCCTCCTGGAATTCAAACGGTACGAGTTCGGCCGGCGCGGCAAGGGCATCCCAAGCTTCGAACCCGGACCCTGCCGGATCCGCCTGGGTTCATCCCACCGCGGTTGTGGATCCGGGCGCCCAAGTAGGCGCCGGCACCAGGATTTGGCATTTCACCCACGTGTGCGCCGGGGCCCGCATTGGTCGCAATTGCGTCATCGGCCAGAACTGTTTCATAGCCGACGGCGTCTGCGTGGGCAACAACGTCAAGATCCAGAACAACGTCTCCCTCTACACCGGCGTGGAGGTTGAGGACGATGTTTTCCTGGGCCCCTCGTGTGTGCTGACCAATGTGACCAATCCGCGCGCGCAGGTAAACCGGCATGCACTGTACGAACGCACCTTGATTCGCCGCGGAGCCACCATCGGCGCGAATGCCACGATTGTCTGTGGGATCACGATCGGCCGTTACGCCTTCATCGCGGCGGGTGCGGTGGTGACACGCGACGTCCCCGACTACGCCCTGATGGTCGGCGTGCCCGCCCGCCAACACGGCTGGATGAGCCGCCATGGCCATCCCCTTCCCCCGCCCGGCCCCGATGGCGTCATGGTCTGTCCCGAGACCGGGTTCCGGTATCGGGAGGTCGAGCCCGGCAAGCTCAAATGCCTGGACCTGGACGAGGAGGCGCCCCTGCCTGAGGCACTCCGCTTGGGTCAGACCCCCTACCGTGCGTTCAGGACAACACGCGCAGGCCGGACCTGTAACCACGCAGGTACAGAGGACGCAGAGAAGTTTCACAAACAAGAGCAGAATTCCTCTGTGTAGCGCAATTGCCACCCCCGCGCGACAATCGCGTGCTGAGACAACTTCAGACCATCATGCCCAGCGTTTAACCTGACCTGGATGGGCAAACTCAAAACCCACGCGTCCGCTCGACCCTATTGCACACCTGTTTGTGCGGTTCCATAGCAGTTCTGTGTCTCTGCGGCAGACTGAAAAACATTCTGTAGCCATCTCGGTGCTCTCGGAGCCTCTGTCGGTTCTTGACCAGATCCACTGCTCTGCGACCCCTGCTTGCTTTGTGCGCTCGGTCAGAACCGGTGGTACGCTTGGCCTCGATCACAAAAGCAACATACGACAGCTCTGTGTTTACATCTGTGCTCTCCACGTCTCTGCGGTGAACTGAACGCACGCTCGAATCTCTGGGGTTCTCTATGCGGTCTCTGCGTCTCCGTGGTGTAACCGGTCGTCTCTCTCTGTGGTAACGCCATGAAACTCGTGGACATCGTGGGTGCCCGACCTCAATTCGTGAAACTGGCGCCCATCCTCAAGGCGATCAACGAACACAACGCCGCCCATCCGGACCGGCCGATCCATGAAGTGCTGATCCACACCGGCCAGCACTACGACTACCAGATGTCCGGCGTGTTCTTCGACGAGCTCGGGCTGAAACCGCCGGACTACCACCTGGGTGTCGGTTCCGCAACTCACGGTGCGCAGACCGGTGAAATGCTCCGCCGCATCGAGGAGGTACTGCTCAAAGAGAAGCCGGACGTGGTCATGGTCTACGGCGATACCAACTCCACCCTGGCAGGTGCACTTGCAGCCGCCAAACTCCACATCCCGGTTGCCCACGTGGAGGCCGGACTGCGGAGCTTCAACCGGCGCATGCCCGAAGAAATCAATCGCATCCTCACGGACCACATCTCCGATCTCCTTTTTTGTCCCACTGAGACCGCGGTGGAGAACCTCGCGCGCGAGGGAATCACGCGCGGCGTCCATCTGGTGGGCGACGTGATGTACGATGCGGCACTGCAGTACCTCGAACTGGCAGAGCGCAAATCCCCGATCCTCGAGCAATTGGGACTGCAGCCCCGTTCCTATGCCCTGGCCACCATTCATCGCGCCGAGAACACCGACGATCCGACCCGTTTGGCCGGTATCCTGGAAGGTCTCCGGCGAGTGCATTCCTCGGGCGTCCCGGTCGTCATGCCGTTGCATCCCCGAACGCGCCGAGCTCTGGAACGGAACCATCTCTCACCCGACGGGATCCGCATCCTCGAGCCCGTTTCGTACCTGGACATGCTGGTTCTGGAGAAGCATGCGCGGGTGATCCTGACCGATTCCGGCGGTGTGCAGAAAGAGGCATTTTTCTTCCGGGTCCCGTGCGTCACCCTCCGCCAGGAAACCGAATGGGTGGAAACCGTTGAAACAGGGTGGAACGCATTGGCCGGTCAAAATCCATCCTCCATCGGCGCCTGCGCCCTGCGGCCTACGCCTGTTCATGCCAACCTGCAGCCCTACGGGACGGGGGACACGTCCACATTGGTCATCGAGCACCTGCTCTCCCTCGTCCCTACGTCAGGGCACGGTCCCTCCTGCCAGCTCAGACAGACTTGAGTTCGGGGCTGTGCGGCAATGACAGATCAAGCTGGCACAAGCGCGCCCAATCCCTTCTGCTGACGCTAGCGTACATGCCGGCTGCCACCGCATTACGCAAGATGACAGAGGTCCTGCGCCCCGCTGCGTGGGCACATCGCCTCAGGACCAGTGCATTTTCCAGAGGCGTTGCTGCCATAGCGGGAGGCACGGCCGTGGCACAGCTGGTCAACCTCGCAGCGGCGCCTGCATTGACGCGCCTCTACTCTCCGGAAGACATGGGGCTGTTTGGCCTGTTCCTCAGCTTTGTGGGCATCGCCTCCGTGGCGTCGGCACTGCGGTATGAAGTGGCTATCGTAGCAGCCCCCTCGGATGAGGAAGCTGCGGCTTTGGCAAAGGCCTGTCTCTATCTGGTCATCTTAACCAGTGCGGCTGGCGCCATGGTATTCGAGGCTTTTCGGCGCTTCGACATTCTCAAATTCGGAGCGCTGCCCCCTTACAGCTCCGGGCTTGTGGCGGCGGCTCTTCTGGGAATCGGCTGGGGAACTGTACTGCGCTTTTGGGCCGTCCGGCAACGCTGCTTCCGTATTGTCGGCCGCTCTACGGTGTACCAAGGCGTTTTGCGACCTGCCGCGCAGATCACCCTCGCCCCACTCGGCGCGGGAGGACTGCTCTTCGGGGAAGCGATCGGCCGGTGTCTGGGTCTGAATGCCTACCGCTCCATCATCAGGCCGTTGACCTCGGCCCACCCACCCGCACCCGTGCTCACCGCTTACTCGCGATATCCCCTCGTGCAGCTTCCGTCCTCCCTGTTGAATGCCGTGCCGATGATGCTGATGGTCCCCATGTTCACCGCGTTGTACGGAACCGGCGTGGCCGGCCAGATCGCACTCGCGCAAAGAATCGCAGCGGTGCCGATGGCGCTGGTTGGTGCGGCCATCGCAGACGTATTCTACAGCCATGCCGCGCACATTGCGCAAACCACACCGGAGCGGCTTCGCCCTTTCCTCCTTCGATCTATGCTTCGCTTTCTTTTCCTGATCTCTCCGGTGGGCATTCTCCTTTTCCTGGCAGCTCCTCGCCTCGCGCTTGTTGTCTTTGGCGAGGAATGGACGATGACAGGCGACATGCTTTCCATAATGGCCCCGCTGCTTGTCATTCAGTTCTCGGTGAGTTGTGCAAGCCGCGCGATCTTCCTTTCAACCAGGCAATGGCTCAAGCTTCTGTTCGATCTGTCCGCAGTGGCTGTGATGCTGCTCATCTGGCTCGCTCGGCCCGCGCACTGGCACTCCACCATCCTCATTTTCACGGTGTCGAGCACAATCCTCTACCTCGTGTACGGTCTCGTCCTCTACTTTGCAGCTTCACCCGGAGCCCTCCAACACATCCGACAACCAGCGGAGGTCTCTGACCAGCCTCATAACACGCGGCCGTAATGCCTGACCTTAACCCTAAACCGTTGCTGTAACCTTTTTGCAGGCCTCATGGGAAGGTCGCAGTTTGAGATGACGTGCGCACACGATACCCAAGGTCCAGTCGCAGATAAAAGCAAACCGCTTCTTAGCCCTTAGGAGTGCCCAGCAGCATAAACGATCTCCCTCGGCCGATGGTCGCCAACAGAGCAGCTGCATCAACGGAAGCCTGCAACGCTCCGTCCCCGGTTCAGCCCAGTACCTGCCAAACCAGCGCGAACGCGCAGGCCATTTGCAAATACGCCTCAACCGCCCGGCTCGACTTCTCCCACCGGATGCACAGCCGCCGAAAATGCCGCAGCCAGGCCACCGTACGCTCCACCACCCACCGCCGACGATACCGCCGCAGCGACCGACCATCCTGCGTCCGATTCTCCGGCCGACGACTGCTCCGATGCGGCGCAATCAGTTCCATCCCTCGCGCCGCAAACGCCCGATCCAACGCATCACTGTCGTAGGCCTTGTCGCCCACCACCCGCTCCGGAATCTCCTTCGTCAGCATGAAATCAAACAACCCCTGCGCCAGAGTCGACTCATGCGGCCGGGCCGAACAACTCTGCACCGCAATGGGCAATCCCCGCGCGTCCACCGCAATCAGGATTTTCACCCCCTTGCCCACCTTGGTACGGCCGAAGCCATCTCCGCCGCCGCGGGCCGGACAAAATCCTGCATCCAGAAAGCACTCATCTAGCCGATACTGGCGGTGCTGCTCCACCCGTAGGCCAGCCACCTGCCACAGGCGCTCAAAGACTTTCTCCTGCCCCAGACGCTCGAAGAACCGCTGAACCCCGCTCTTTAAAGGGACCTGTCGCATCAGATCGCCCCATTTGCCGCCGTTCTCCAACAGCCAGAGCATCCCGGCCGGGGCCTTCCGTTTGTCGGTCCGAGGTCGGCCTCCTTGGGGTTCCAGGGAGCATCCGGAATGCGCGCACAAGACCAATGGAGCAGGCTATCGGTACGCCCAAGCACCAGCCCATGCTCCTAACTCAGCGATCTGCGTGCAGACACTTACGCTACATTCAATCGCCTTCCCAGCGAGTCGGACAGCCGCCGGAATATGCCTTCACACACGCCTCGAGAGACCTTTCAACAACAGCTCTCCCCAGGATTACAACCCTCTCCCCAACAACGTCGTTCCACACTCTCAACAGCCATGAACCCGCTTCCGCTCGCTCTACTTCCCCTGTTTCTTGTCATCCAGGTGCTTCTTCTTCGCAGGACCCCTTTCGACTTGCTCACGATTCCGCGAAATCCTGCGGCCCTGCTCTGGGCGCTTCAGACTATACCCATACCCACCACGGCCCTCCTAATCTCCGCAGGCCTGCTCTCAGCAACGCCTTTTCTGCCTCCGTCCTCAGAAGGTTTCTACTGGCTCCCTACAAGCGCCATACTCATTACGTTTACACTCTTACACCTCTGGCTCGCCCTTCTTTATAGACCCACAACGACGGACCTCAGAATGCACCCGACAGCCGTCGACTACCACACGCCCGAGATACTCAACGCACTACTTCCAACCCTGACACTAATCTGCCTAGCCACGCTGGCCGCGCTGACCATCCTTGGCTACCGGCATGCCGTCGTGTTCACAGCCGTAACGGGTGCGCCCCTGATTTCTGCCAGACTGCACAATTCCTACTACTCCGGCGTTCCATCCCAGCTTCTTCCAATCACCTTCCTTTACCCTTACCTCGCTGCGTACGTGGCAGGCCGTGGTCTCTTCACGCGACCAGCCGCATCCCTACTCTGCATGCTGTCAGCTTTCTTACTCGTAACTGCCCGCGGCGATAAGGCTCCGGTCGTTTATACTGTTCTACTTTTTGCACACGCTATGAGTCGCCATTTCTACAAGCACCACCTCCTACTACTTCTTTTCCTCTTACTCGGCTTCGGCATGGTTGCCACTGCCCTGCTAGGCCTTGTCCACCTACAGTACGACGTCTCATCCCTAAACGATTTTCTTGCATACCTTGTATCTCGCGTGCCCGCCCAGCTGTCGGGCGTATACATCACATTTGAGCTCTACAGAGAGGGTGCTCCATGGCCTGACAATCTTTGGCAAGCAATTATTCCATCTTTTGCGCGTTCCTCCGATTTTCTGGATTTCCATCGCTTCCTAATGCTCTACATGACGGGAGCCCCGGAGGATGCGGTTGGTGGACTGAGCACTTATTTCATCGCAGAAGCCTTGGCTATCGGCGGCCCTGTTCTCCTGTGGACTTCTCCGCTTATTGTAGCCCTGGCCATGTACGCTGCCTACTGCTTATGGAGAGTCGCCTTCATGACGCTCGCCCGAGTCAACGACCCGTCTCTTCCTGCTGTTTTCACAGTCCTATGCTCACCTATTACAGCCCAATTCAGTGCATTTCCGCTTCTAAAAACTGCCATTCTTTGGCTTCTTCTAATGACTCCTGTCTTGGCTGTGATTCGGTTTCGCTCCCGAAAATACGCTAGTACAAACGTCACCTCCCACTTTCGGACAGCCCGCCAGCTCAGTGGAACCCCACGAGAAAGGTGTATGGGAAATGTGTGACCTAAGGCTCACCCGGTGTACGTCAGACTTTATGTCCGTATCTGCGCTTTTCTGCTGAAGGCCATGCGTATGTGAGTTCTCATGACGCAGCACACAATAGCCCACGTAACCGCATACTTTCACGGCGCCTTCGGGTATCAAGAAAACCAGTTGGCTCTTTGCCAGGCCGCAAGAGGTCACCGGGTGCACGTTCTCTGCTCCTCCCGCCTGACTCCCTGGCACTCTGTGCCTTTGGACACTGCTGCGCGGTGGGATCAACTCTGCGCCAGTCAAGGCGTGATCGTACACCGCCTTCCGACACTCATCGAATTGCGCCGTAGGCCAATGATGCGGGGCCTAATCGCAACGCTGAGGCATATTCGCCCCACTTTCATTCACGTTCACGGTTTTCTCACCCTTCACACCCTCGTTGTCGCCTTGAAAGTCCGATCGATCGGAAGTATAGCGGTGGTCGACGACCACATGGCGTACGTCGCATCGCGAGCTCCCCTTGCCCCCCTCGCTCACGCATTGTGCCGGCCTTCAATCACGCCACTCATCCTGCGTACCTACTCTTCCGTGGTAGCCGTCTCAGAGGAAGCAAAGGCCTTCATGACACATCGCTATGGAATTCCTCCAGCGAGGATCCGTGTCATCCCACTTGGTGTCAATACGTCAGTGTTTTATCCCTCGCAGCACAAACGCCTGCGCTTTAGAGCTACGTCTGGCATAGACGAAGGCGAACTACTGGTTGTTTATTCCGGCAAGCACGATCGTCACAAGGACCCGCTTCTGTTATTACGCGCAGCTGTTATGCTGTGGCGAGCAGGTCTACGCTTCCGTGTAATTCTGGTTGGACCGCGCGAGCCCAATTACTTCAGCTCTCTGGCTGCGTACCTACGCGAGCATCACCTTGAGGACCGTGTCTTGCTCCACGATGTGGTGCCCTGGAAGCAACTCGCCGATTATTACAACGCGGCCGACGTTGCTGTGTGGCCCTGCGAGGCGTCGATGAGTGCCCTCGACGCCCTAGCTTGCGCTTGTCCTGTCATTCTTCCCGATCTTCCAACTAACCGCGAACGAACGCGGAGCGGGGGCGGATTGCTGTTCGCTTCGGGCGACGTGGCCGATCTTGCGCGCGCATTGCACCGCCTGCTGACCGATCACGAGCTCCGCAAGACCTGCTCCGCGCGAGCGTGCACCTATGCACGCTCTCTTTCGTGGGACGCAATCTCGGAGCGTTTCCTCGCGCTCGCCACGGCTTCACCTCCAATTGCTTAGAACCCGCCCTTAACTCATCGACTGGTGTAAGGTTGTTCACGCACCGTTGGATGCTAGTGCATTGGAATGAGGGAGCCCACAGGATCCTCAGCGGGCCGCCCAGAAAAAACTAAACGGCACCTTATTCGCGCGAACACCCCGGCAACACAAGCCGCATCCATAGTCCGCTGGTCCTTAACAGAACAGCTGCATCACAGGGATGCTTGGAAACGCTCCGCTTCCGGCTCAGCCGGCTACCTGCTGGACGGCTCGAAATGCGCGGGGCATCTGGAAGTACGCATCACACGCACGACTGGGTTTCTTTTATCAGATGCACAGCCGCTGGAAGTGCCGGAGCCAGGCCACTGTACGCTCCACCACCCAGCACCGACGATAGAGCAGCGGCGACCGGTCATTTTGCGCCCAATTCTCCCGAGCGAGCGCTCCGATGCGCGCAATGAGTCCCATGCCCCGCGCTGCAAGGGCTTCATCCGACGCATCCCTGTCACAGACCATGTCCCACACTCCGCCCTGAGGAACCTGCTGCTCCGGCATGAAGCTGGCCAACCTCTCCGCCAGACTCCACTCATTCGGCTAGGTCGAGCATCCTTGGCCAGCAGCGATCGGTTCCTTGTCCCGTAGCGCCATCAGCATTAGGACGCCTTTCCGTACCCTCCTGCGGCCGATAGTATGCTGGCCGCCGCGGGCCGGACAGAATGGCGCATCCAGAAATCACCTATGCGGCCCATACTGCCTGCGCTACTCCACTTGTTGAGCGTCCTTCAGCAGGCGCCCGAAGCCTCGCTACTGCACCAGACGCCCGAAGCAGCAGTGCGCGGCGCACATTCTTCCACGTTCCACACTTCTCTGGACGCCGGAACCCTTAGGCTTGCGCCTAGCCCTTACTTGGCCCCGCGCTGCATCCTTCTCCTCGGTCGCAATTATTTGTCAACATGCCTTCTGCGGTCTGGTGCCTCACCCCTGGCACGAACCCATTCTCCTGCCCAGGTCGCAGGAATCGCGACGCTCCCAGCTGCCTCTAGCGAATGAACCCGCCGCACCCCCAGCGATAAAACCATCTTCCCTGTTTTGAGCACTTGTCTCACAGGCCCATAAACGCAGAATCCGCAAAGGCCATACTCTGGCTTCCGCCAGATCCAGTCTCCCCACTCCACGACACCACCGCGCCCTAAATCACCCTCCTTCATTTACGACTGTCAACGGGCCAGGCAATAGCGCTTGGCCCAACTCGGCATGCCATGGAACAGCCGCTGTCACAGACCAATACTGTCATTCTTCTGAACGCAGCCGCGCTCCACTTTGGCGGCGGCCATACGCTCGCGCTTCGCTTTCTCGAGCTCTTACCTCGCGTAGATCCCGTCACACGCTACGTGGCCCTTGTTTGCGAGGGTTGTGGCTTCGAGGCACTAAAGGCGGACAATCTGAGCCCTATCCTCGTTCCTTGGAGACGTTTCAGCCGCATGCGGCAATTCTTATTTTACAACCTGACAGTCCCGGCCCTGGCCCGCAGGCTGAAAGCGTCGGCGGTCTTCTCAATGGGCAATTTCGCCTCCTTTGCCCTGCCGTGCCCGCAGGCTGTTATATTTCACAACCCGCACTTTATCTATCCTGAGACTGCACTGTCTCTACTGCATTCACCCCCACAACGAATCCTCTACCAATGGCAGAGGGGGCTGCTTCGAGCCGGCCTCCGCCGCTCCATTGTCGCGGCTCAGACGCACAGCGCGCGGCGCCGTCTTATTGATCAGTTCGCGCTGGAACCGCGAAATGTGCACGTGATACCCAACGCGCTGGCTCACGCCTCCCAAAAGATGGCTCTGGATGCGCATCTGCTTTCGCGGCTCGCCGCTAATCCGCGGCCGATGAAACTGTTGTGCCTGGCACGTTACTATCCTCACAAGAATCTGGACCTCCTTTTATCTGTGGCCCACCTGCTCGACCGCATGGCACCGGGCGTCTTCTGCATTCTCACTACATTCAGCCCCGCAGATCATCCCCGCGCGGAATCATTGGCCGAGGCCATCGCTGCGTGCCCGGGGGCATCCAGCCCGCCAATTGTCAACCTTGGGCCTGTGCCGGCTGCGCAAACAGTCGCACTCTTTCGCCATTGCTGGGCCTGCCTTTTTCCGACGCTCCTCGAGAGCTTCAGCGGGACCTATCTTGAAGCCATGGCCGCCGGTCGTCCCATCCTCACAAGCGACCGTGACTTCGCGCGCGAGGTATGTGGCGAGGCCGCTCTATACTTCGACCCGACGAATGCACAGGACGTTGCGAACGCAGTGCTCAGGCTTTACCGCGATCCAGGCCTGTGGGACCGCCTGTCCACTGCCGCCCTCCAAAGACGGCGCTCTTATGTGCGCACATGGGAAGACGTCACACACGATATAGTCAGGCTTTTGCATTTTGTAGCGCGAACAGCTACGACCCCAACATCCCAACGTGAGCAGCGCTTGCCCACCCGGTAACTGCCTCACACGATTGCTCTTTCTAGGCCTGTAATTCAGGCGACTTTACAGCTCACAAATGACATCCAGCTCGTTGTGTCGTGAAGATCCTGATCATTGTGCAGGTGTTTCCGCCGGACAATGTTGCAACTGCGCAGCTTTACGGTGAGCTCTGCCTGGAGCTTGCATCCCGCGGATGCGATGTGACGGTCATCAGCACGCTGCCCCATTATGCTCCAGATCCCATGGCCTCTCCGTGGTGTCTGGAGGCCGCTGCGCGCTTCCCATGGCACGACAGTGTTCAAAACGGGATCCGGGTTTTGCGTATAGCGATGCCCGCGCGTCGACCGGGCTTCATTCGGCGGGTTGCGGCCTGGGGCTGGTGGCACTCCGCCTCTCTGTTCGTTCCTCTTAGGAATTGGAGGCCCGATGTGATTCTGTGTCCCTCTCCCCCGCCGTCCGTTGCACTCGTAGCGGGCCATTTGGCCCGTAGGTTCCGTTGTCCGTTTGTGTACAATGTTCAAGAACTGTACCCAGACGTGGCCATCAACCTTGGCCTCGTGAAAAACAGGCTATTGATTGCCCTTCTTCGCAGGCTCGAGCACTGGACCTATGAGAACGCCGCAGGCATTACCGTAATCTCCCGGCGCATGCTAAGGATTGTGCGGCAGCGCGTCAGCATGCCCGACAAGGCCGTCCTCCTGCCCAATTTCGCCGACACAGATCGCATCCGGCCCTTCCATGGCCAAAACACATTTAGCGAGGAGTTCAGCCTGGGGAATGCGTTTGTTATCAGCTACGCGGGTAACATGGGCAAGCCGCAGCAACTTGACACCCTGGTTCGTGCCGCGGCGCTTCTGCGACACGAGCGAGCACTCCGCTTTTTGTTCGTTGGTAGTGGAACTGAAAGAGAGCGCCTCATGCAGCTCGCCTCAGAGCTTGAGGCGACGAGTGTACAGTTCATTCCCTACCAACCATACTCGCGCATGAGCGAGATCTATGCGGCGAGTCACATTTGCTATGTGCCGCAAGCGGCCGGCACCACGACGGACGGGGTGCCTTCCAAGGTCTACCGGATCATGGCCGCTGGACGGCCTATTCTCGCCGCCACCGACTCCGATTCCGACCTTGCCGACCTCGTTCGCGAGGCGGGTGCCGGGCTGGTTGTCTCCCCGTCGAATCCGGAGGAAGTGGCGGCAGCAATTCTAGAGGCCTACCGTCAGGGGGACAAATGGCTTGCACTCGGTCAGGCTGCTCGTCTGCATGTCGAGACGCACTACAGTCGTCGCGTGGTGGGTAAACACTATGCCGATTTGCTGCGGAGCATTGCAGAGGATCGGCGCCGTGTTCGCAGCTTTTGACCGGCTCCCGCTGTGCCTGGGAATGTTCTTGTGACAGGTGGCTGCGGCTTTTTGGGACGTCATTTGCATCCCTTGCTGCGGCAGGCTGGTTGGAGGATCCGGATACTGGACCCGCAATCCGAATACCGTGCGGGGTTAAAGGGCGGCCTGACCAACCCGGGCGAGGTGGCGAAAGCTGTGTGCGACATTGATGCCGTCGTGCACCTTGCTGCGGAGCACCGGGATGATGTCCGCCCCCCCGAGCTGTACCGGCAGGTCAACGTGGAAGGCACAGCCAACCTGCTCCGGGCGATGGAAGCGGAGGGGTGCCAACGCATCGTGTTCACCAGCACAGTGGCGGTGTACCCGCTGGACGTGCCCGAACCGGACGAGGACTTTCCCCCCGCCCCCTTCAACGAATACGGTCGCAGTAAACTGGAAGCCGAGAGGCTCATCGAGCGCTGGGCGGCGGCCGATCCCAACCGTTGTGCCGTCATCGTCCGACTGTGCGTGGTTTTCGGGGAAGGCAATCGCGGCAATGTTTACAATCTGCTTCGCCAGATTGCCGATGGGCGTTTTGTGATGGTGGGCAGAGGGCAGAACCGGAAGTCCATGGCCTACGTGGGGAACGTGGCGGCTTTCCTGCGTTGGTGCCTGGACCTACCCCCAGGCCTGCACCGGTTCAACTACGCCGACAAGCCGGATCTCACGACCGCGGAGCTGGTGGAACTGGCACGGCGGGCGCTGGGACGCGATCGTCACTGGACGGCCCGCATTCACCTCCCCTACGCGGTGGGGTTGGCACTGGGCTATCTGGCGGACGGGCTCGCCCGTGTGCTCGGCAGGCCGCTGCCCTGGAGCAGCATCCGGGTCCGGAAATTCTGCGCGGAAACGACCGTCAACACCGCGCGGTTGGAGCGGACGGGATTCGTGCGGCCGTTCACCCTGCAGGAAGGTCTCGAACGAATGATCAGACACGATTTTTCGGACGGACGGAACGAGACCCGCGCAATCAGTACCCCCGAAGCAAAGAGTTCATGAAGGACTGAGCAGGTTTCGTCTGAGAAGAGGCCGCCTTTGGCGGCCTTTTTCATTTTCGAACCGGGAGCGCGGAGGCGTATCCGCCCTGGCAAACCGGGATGCTGCTTGGATGCGTCCTCCCCAAAGCGGGGTCTTTCGAACGCCGCTGTGGTGCACCGGTTTACGGTCCCCACGGAAACCGAATTTTCGGTTGATCACCGGCCTGCTGCTGCTGTAGAAGGGCCTTTGGAGGAACAAGGATGAGCCGGCGTCGCGAAGAGTCGCCGGGGCAGCGAGGGCGTGGGAATGTCCATGTCGGAGGTGGAATCGTACAAGCTCGGTGCTTGGGCGGTGTGGTGGTACGCGGGCGCGGGCCTGGCCGTGGCATGGCCGGTTTATCCGCTCGTGATCCGCTGGTTCCGTCCGTGGGCGGAACGGCGGGGGATTTCCTTTCACCAAACGCACGTCACGCCGGTTCCCCGTGCGGGCGGGGTGGTGTTGGCGCTGCTTTTTCTCCTGGCCGCGTGCGCGGCCCACCTGTGGCTTCCGGTTCATCCGGATCGGATAGGTGAGAACTGGGGGATCGTGGTGACAAGCCTTGCGATGTTTGGGCTGGGCTTTTGGGATGATCTGCATCCGCTGGGCGCCCGAAAGAAGCTGCTGGGACAGATCCTGATCAGTGTGGCAGCGTGCTTTCTGGTGGGGCGTATCGAGCTGCTGCGCATCCCCTTTACCCAGGAGGTGGTGTCGCTGGGCTGGTGGGGCATCCCCCTCACGGTGCTCTGGTTGGTGGCGTTCACGAACCTGATCAACCTGATTGACGGGTTGGACGGGTTGGCCGGTGGTCTTTCGCTGATGTTGATGGCCCTGCTGGCCTACGTGGGCTGGAGCACGGGAGCGGTCTTCCCCACCGTGGAGGCGGCGGCCCTGGCAGGCGGACTCGTCGCGTTCCTGAGGTATAATTTCCCGCCGGCGCGGATCTACCTGGGCGACGGCGGCGCCTATTTCCTGGGTTTCCTGACCGGTCTGCTGGCCATGCGACTTTCTCACAAGGGAACCGTGGCTGCCGCGTTGGTGGCGCCGCTTTTCGCGCTGGCCCTACCCATCATTGACACCTCCCTGGCCATCCTGCGACGCGGACTCAAGGGTCTGCCGCTTTTCCGACCCGATCGCCAGCACATCCACCACAAACTGCTCGGCGAGGGATTCAACCAGCGGCAAACCGTCCTGGTGCTCTACGGGTTTTCGCTGGTGGCGCTGTTGATGGCCTTCGGCGTGTTCTGGGCCGGGGAACGGACCGCACCGCTGTTTCTGGGGGTGCTGGTTCTTTTGCTGATCCTGGCGGCCAGCCGGCTCCAGTTCGCCCGCGAATGGTTTGCCTTGGGCCGCTTCCTTGGTGCCACGCTGGAGGTGCGCAAGGCCGCGCGATATGCACTGGCCCTCAGTCAGTGGTTCGAGCTGGAGGCCGAGCGAACCCGGTGTCCGCAGCGCCTGTGGGAAGAGTACGCCTTTCTCCTGCGGAAACTGGGGTACACTCGTGTGCGGTTGAAGGGACCGGAGGAAATGTCCAGGAGCTGGGAGGCTCCCGGTGCGCTCGAGGAACCCCTGCGCAGGAGTGTGGTCCGATTGCCTCACCACGGAGGTCTCGAACTGGAGTTCGAGGCGCCGGAAGCCATCCCCGAGCGGATCTTCGATCTCCAGAACGAACTGGCGGCCGAGGCCTGGGCCAAGGCCCTCGAAAAATGCGGTCCGGTCGTGCCTCGGCCCCGTGCCCAAACGAATGAACACGAACTGAAGCCCGAACGTGCCACGGCAGCAGCTGCCCCTGGGCGTTAACCACCGAGAAAGAGCGAAGGATTCACCGCGGGAGCTGCAGGGCGCAGAGATCTGCCTTTCTTGAACCACGGAGGACGAAATCAAAACGAAGTTCAATACGGAGGCCGTCCCGCCTGCCTCTTAACCACGGAGACACTGAGCACCTCTATTTACGTTAACCACAGAGGCACAGAAAACGCAGAGATTTTTCTCTTTTCTTATTCATCACAGGGAGGGACGGCGCCCCTGCCTGCCCGCCGAAACCACAGAGACACCGAAAACTCTGTTTCTTATTCAACCACGGAGGCACAGAGAACACAGAGGTGAACACAGACATTCTTTCTTTTTTTCCCCCTCAACTTTGTGTCTCCGGGGTGGAACATGAAAGGCCGCTTCTGGCGGCCTTTTTTGTTTTACCACAGAGTTCAGATGTCAGTCTAAGCACAGAGGCACAGAGGACACGGAGGCAAACACGGAGAGTTTTTTTCTACCTTTTTTGTCTGTGAACTCTGTGTCTTTGTGGTTCTTATTCCCATTTCGTGTCTCCGTGGTTCAGAGCGCAAACATGAGCGGGCCGCCGGGGACAGTGCCTTCTTTCCTATTTTGATGAACCACAGAAACCACAAAGGCACAGAGCGCTTCTTTTTTCAATCTAACCACAGAGGCACAGAGCACACAGAGGCGAACACAGAGAGTTTTTTTCTTCTTTTTTCTCTGTGATCTCTGTGTCTCTGTGGTTTTTATAAGTTTCTCTGTGGTTTTCCCCGTGCCTCGGTGGTGGCCTCCGCGTCTCGGTGGTTTGACAACGGTCAGTCGTTGAGGGTGAGGATCTCGATGCGGGTGGGATCGCTGACGCCCAACTCCAACAGCGCCGCGTTGTCGTACAACTCACGGCTCACCGGGGGATGCGCAATGCCCAGGATGCGTCGTTGTCGCTCGATCTCGCGCAGCGACATCACGTCCAGGGCCACGGGGTCCCGACCCACCCGGATCTCGTTGAGTTCGCTGGAGTAGTGCAAGAGGCCGCGGTTCCCGCCCAGGTACTGGCACAGCAAACCGTCCACGACGCAAAAGGCGATCCGGTCCGCCAGCTGCGGCAGGGCACAGATCTCCGGGACCGCCTGGGCCAGGCGGGCCGTTTCACCCTCGAACCGGAGGAAGTTGTCCACGCTGCCCCGCGCCAGGGTGTACAACAGCCCGGCCACGCCGGCCTCGGGATGGGCCATCATCGGGCTGACGACGATGAGCCGGGTGATCCGCCGGGTCAACAGGAGGGTCACGTGGGATTTCCGGCCCGCGCCGGGCTGGTGCTGGCCGTATTCGAGGTCGCCCCAGACCAATGTGCCGAGAAGGGGCGATTCGTAAAAAACGGTCGGGTCGTACCCGGCATCGGCCGCGCCGGCCAGCTCCACGCCGTGGCGCCGGGCCAGGGCGTCGAACCCCGACTTCTCGAGGTCGCGCAGGTGCTTGTCCCACACGACGATGTTCGTCGGGGGCACGCCGGCCTGGATCAGACCCGTCACGAGCGCCTCCACCACCGCGGCGCGGGTCCCGAAGATGGGGCCGGGGACGGAATGGACCTTGAGCCCGACCACGTCGCCGGTGGCGACGAGACTGCGCCAGGCGGCGGCAACGTCAGGTTCGCCGGTCCAGCGGATCACGGCCCGGTCCACCATCCGCCGGACCAGATCAGGTCGCGGCACGTAAGCCTCCTGCGCGCGGGGATCGTGAACGACGACGATGCGGGTCAATGGCGCGGACCCGGACGGTGTCGGTGCGCCGCCGGCCGTCCGCCCGGCAATCATCCCGGTGGCGATCAGGAGGAGGATCGGACCGATCGCTGTCAAAAGCTGGCCTGCGTTTCTTGACACTTCGAAGGCGGGGATGTTACCACCGGCGGAGATGGCGGCCACGAAAAATCGGTCGGCGCCCGGGTACCTCCTGTTTGTCGGCTTGGTGGCCTGGCTTCTTGGGGCGGGGTGCACACCGGGCAGCGTGAAGGCGCTTCGGGAGGGGCAGCAGGCCCTGGCGGCCGGCGATTTGTCGCGTGCCCTGGCGCGGTTGGAACAGGCGGTTGCCCGGTTGCCCACCAACGCGCTGGCATGGAACGAGTACGGCGTGGCATGTCACCGGGCCGGTCGGCTGACCAACGCCGCCATGGCATACGTGCGGGCCCTGCAGTTGAATCCGGACCTCCTGGAGGCACGGTACAACCTGGGTTGCCTGTACCTCGAGGTGGGCCAGTTCGAATCCGCGCGCGCGGCTTTCCTGGCCTGTACGCTCCGCGATCCGGGCCGGGTGGAGGCGTGGTGGCGACTGGGGCTGGCCTCGCTGCAACTGCGGCAGACGGGCGAGGCCGAACGGGCCTTCCGGGAAATGCAAAAGCTGGCGCCGACCGATCCGCGTCCTTGGAACGGGCTGGGTCTGTGCGCGCTGCAGCGCAACCGGGTTCAAGAGGCCGTACGCGCCTTCACCGCGGCGCTGCAGGTCCGGTCCAACGATCCTGTGGCCCGACTCAACCTGGCATTGACGCTGCACCGGTACGCGCAGAATCCGGCGGCGGCACTGGAACAGTACCGGCAGTACCTGGCGCTCCAACCGCCCCCGCCCGATTACGCAGAGGTGCTGGAGGTTGCACACGCGCTGGAACAGAGTCTGGCCGCCGCCGCAGCGCGCCAGCCACTCCAGCCGGCGGTCCCGACGAACGTCACCCGGGCGCAGGCGGAGTCGGAACCGCCGGAAAGCCGTCCCGGGACCGTCTCCGAACCGGCCCGTGCCCAGCCATGGGCCGGCGCGGGCGGCCCGCCCGGGACCGGAACGGCGGCTGCGGGTGGCCAGGCAGCGACGGGTCGTGAGCCGATGCGAACGAGCCCGGCGACCGAACCGCAGCCCGAACAGGAACGGGCGGTCGCCCGGAAAGAATCGCAACCCGGACGACCCGGCACTGAAACACGTCCAACGCCGGATCCGGTGGCATCGGGCGGTCAGACGGGCCGGACCGAACCGGTTGCGCGCGAGGTGGTCCGTTTGCCGCCCCCCTCCCCGGTGGTGCCTGCTCCACCGCCCACGGCGCCGACCACGCCGGCAGCCGGAGCTGGGCCGACAGCGTCCGAGCCGGTGGTCGAGGTGGTCGCGCCGCCGGAGAACGCCGCGCGCCAGACGACCGAACGCCAACCGGCCCACTGGTGGGAACGACTCAACCCGACACGCTGGTTCCGCGGCGCCGAGGACCGTACCGCGCGACCCACGCCCCTGCCCGATGCCAGTGGTTCGGAGGCAGCCGGCACAGCACCCGGGTCAGAAAGGGCCATTGCGCCCACGACTTCCGCACGACCCTCGACGGATTCGGCACGCACGTCCCGGGTCGCCGCCACGCCGCCGGCGGATCGCACGACGCCACGCGCGGAGCCCGCGACCGCCGCCATCCCCAGGTACACCTATCTCCGGCCGGCACGGCCCCAAACCGGGGACGTGAACACGGCCAACGCCTGGTTTGCCAAAGGTTTGGAGGCCCAGCGGGACGACCGGCTGATGGATGCGTTGCAGGCCTATCAGATGGCCCTGGAGGCGAATCCCGCGTTTTTCGAGGCATACTACAATTTCGCGTTGGCCGCCCTGCAGGTGGGCCGGTTGCGCGATGCGTTGCGGGCTTCGGAATATGCGCTGGTCCTCCGACCCGATTCGCGGGATGCGCGGTACAATTTCGCCCTGGCGCTGCGGCAGGCGGGCTATCTGCTGGACGCGGCGGAGGAGCTGGAAACGTTGCTGCGTCGGCATCCCAACGATACGCGGGCGTGGCTGGCGCTGGGGAACCTCTGCGCGCAACAGCTGAACCGGCCGGACCGGGCTCGCGAATGTTACGAACGCCTGCTGGCGCTGGAACCCGGACATCCGGACGCGGAGGCGATCCGGTACTGGCTCGCTCAACACCCGCGCTAGTTCACCACGGAGACACGGAGAGACCACGGAGAGGTTTTCTTTTTTCAACCACGGAGACACTGAGAACACAGAGAACAACACAGAGATGTTCTTTGTTCTACAACCCGCAGAGGCACTGAGACGATAAAGAGCTCTGCTGTTGTTTTTTTGTTTCTCCGTGAGCTCTGTGTCTCTGTGGTTTTTTGCAACTTCCTCCGTGGTTGTCTCCGTGTCCCGGTGGTTACGGACGGAGGAGGCGGAAGAAGAGGGTCTGATTCTGGATCGGCAGGGTGACCCGGTAACGGTCGCCCACCAGCTCCGGTTGCACCTCGCTGCGTGTCCAGAGGGCTTCGGGCCCGATGGAGGCGCTCTGCCAGAGCTCGCACCCGGTGCAGGGTGCCAACCATTCGATCGTGACCTGAGCGCCCTCCTGCCGGATGGTCAACAGCGGGATCGCCTCACCCACACGCACCCGGTAGAACCCGCTCGGAGCCTGGAGGGATTGCGTGTCCAGGAGGGTCCGCAGGCCGGTCGGTGTCACGGTGAGGACCGGACGCCATGATCCACCGCGGAGGCGATCGGTCTGTTCCACGGTGTAGAGGTTGCCCGGCAGGGCATAGAGGGCAAGGGTCCCCTGCCCTGTCCCTGCACGTTGCAGGTCGAGGATCGGCTCGGGGCCGACGATGAAGACGCGTCCGACGCCGGCGCGGCCGTTGGCCGCGGGTGCGGCGGGTCGGGCGCCGACGAGTTCCTGACCGGAAAGCCAGACGACGGCTGAATGCTCGTTGGTGGTGGCGTCGAAGGCCAGGTCGGCCAGTCGCACGTGCCCGGTGAGCGACTGATCGGGACGTGGCTGGATTTCGAGCCGGTAGCGGTTGCCATCGAGCGGCAGGAGGGCGGTGGCGCCCACGACCGGGGCCGGGTTGGTGAGGCGCAGGTTGGTGATGCGGCCGGGTGTCACGGTGAAGGTCCAGGTGAGCCGTGACAGGGGTGTACCGGACTGCAGGGTGAGCGGGATCGCGCCGCTGGCGTTGGTCAGCACGGCGGTTTCGCCCACGTGCAGGAGGAAATCGGCCCGGGTATCCACCACGGTGACGAGGAAGGTCTGGGTGGCGCTGAGGGCGGGCGTGCCGCTGTCGGTGACGATGATTTGGATGGCGTAGTTGGTGCCGCCCTGGAATTCGGTGGGCCGCCAGCGGAACACGCCGTTGGTGGTGTCAATGGTGGCGCCCGGAGGCGCTCCGGCGCCGAGGCTGTAGCGCAGCAGTTGCGCCGGCAGGTCGTCATCGGTGGCGCTGACGGTGAAGGTCAACAGGGCGCCTTCGTTGACGACGGCGTTGGTGACGAGTGCCAGCGCCGGCGGTGTGTTGGATTCCAGCACAACGACGGTGAAGCTCTGGGTGGTCGAAAGCGAGGGTGTGCCGCTGTCGGTGGCGATCACGGCCAGGAGATTGGTGCTCGGGCCCTGGGGTTCGGCAGTGATCCAGGTCAGCAGGCCGGTGTTGGGTTGGAGGACGACGCCGGCGGGCGCGCCCGGGCCGAGCTGGTAGGTGACCGAATCACCGTCGGGATCCGTGGCGTTCAAAGTCAGGGAGAGGGTCTGGCCCTCCCAGATGGTGACATTGGTCTGGGCGGCAAAGACGGGAGGTCGGTTCTCAAGGGCGACGACGGTTTCTGCGTCGGGTGCGGCCGGGAGGGGTTCGCGGTTACCGGCGGCGTCCACGGCCACGCTGTAGAAGGCATAGCGTTTGCCGATGGTGCCTTGGAAGATGGCACTGGTCGTGGGAGTGAGGGTGAGCCAGCGCTGGAACGGTCCGCCGTCTTCGCTGTAGTAGATGTCGTACCCGGCGATTCCGGAGCCGCCTTCGTTGTCCTGGCCGGCCCATCGAACCGGGAAGGCCGAACGGCTTTGGGCCGCCAGGGGTTCGATCGTGCTGGTGGGAGGTTCGGTGTCCTGGGCAGGCAACGGCTGGTAGATGAGGGTGTATTGGCCGGTGCTGTCGTGGTCCAGCAGGTGCAGCACGTTCTCCCATTTGGGTCGTTTGCCCATGCCGAAGAAGGTCCGGTCGGTCACCCAGACGTTGGGGAAGGCGTTGGTGGCCGGGAGGAGGACGCCGTCGGAGCGTCGGGCGGCGACGAGCTGGTAGTTGCCGTCGGCGGGGTCGGGCACGCGGAGGTAGGCCCAGCCGGGCGGGAGGTCGGCGGTGAGGGTGACCTCGAGGTTGCCGGGGCCGGGCGTGCCGCTGACGGTGGCGTTGGTGACCACGGCGACGGCGTTGGAGGAGCCGTCACTGAGCCAGAGGGTGTCGGGCAGGTCGCGCGTGTCGGCGATGTCGTTGACGAGGAAATCGGGTTGACCGTCTTCGAACGGACCGCCGGCCTGGACCATGCGGATCATTTCGTGGATGCGGACCTCGTCAATGAGGGAGAGTCGCGGGTTGCCCTGTCCGTCGAGGTGTTCGAAGGTGGCGCTGTAGTTGATGAAGAGGCCCTGGAGGGTGGAGGTCAGGAGCCAGCGGGCGATTTTGCGACTGCCGGGCGGGATGTCGCCGAAGTTGGCGGTGAGGGTCGGAGTCATGGGCTGGCCGGCGACCTCGGTGGCAATGATCTTGAAGTCGATGAGCAGGCCTTTTTCGTTTTCGACGATTTCGGGTTGGGCCGAGGTGATGCGGAAGTTGCGTGCGGCGCCGGCGCCCCAGTTGTGGACCATGACGGCCAGGCTGAAGGGGATGCTGGGTTCGACGACGTCGGTGAATGGGTCGTCGGCGTAAACGTCGCGCTGGTGGAAGTAATCGAGGGTCAGACGGGCCGTTGGGTTCACGGTGATGGGCACGGGTGTGAGCGGCACGTTGACCTGGGCACCGTTGAATTCGTAGTGGAACTCGCCGGTGACGTAGTAGACGGTGGGTTCGGTGGGGGCGGCGTCCACGGTGGGGACGATGACCCAGCGTGCGGTGCCCTTGCTGCCGCCGGGGACGCGGCCGGTGCCGTTGACGTCGGTCAAGCCGGTGAGTTCTGGCGGTCGGATGCCGAACAGGTCGGTGGCGTCCTTGCCTTGGGCGTCAGTGAGGCGGACGATGACGCGGATTCTGTCCACGGCGAAGCCGGTGGAGTTGTCGATTTCGAGGGTGGCGCGGAAGGCCTCGCGGCTGAGGACGGCCTCCTGGTCGAGCTTGATTTTGACCCGGGCGCAGACGCCGCCGCTTTCGGTTTCTTGGAGGCGCTGCCGAACCGTTTCGACCAAGGCGTCCATGGGATCGGCGAATCCGCGGTTGACGGCCTCCTGTTGGTAGGTCCCGATGACCTGTACGCGGCCGTAGAGGATCTCGGCGTCAATGAAGTCGGGGTTGGCGCCCGGCGGGGCGTCGGCCGGCCGCCAGATGCCCTGGGTCCAGTTGTCCACGCTGCGGTTCCAGCGATCGAGGACGCGCTGGATTTCCGGCAAGGGGACGCCCGGCGGAAGGGTGCCGGTCAGCAGATCGTCGCGCTCGGACTGGCTGATGCGGCGGCCGTCCTCGGAGCCTTCCTCAGCGGCGGCCATGAACCGGGCCCACCATTCTGAGAGCCGGTGGTCGGTCTGGTCGTTGATCCAGACCTCGGAGGTGGTGCCGATGATTTCCTCGAAGAGGTGAAGCCCCTCCTCGATGCCGCGCAGGAACAAGGTCGCCTGGTCCTGCGGGCCGTTGGCGGCAGCCAGGTCGGGGGCGAGCCCGAGGCTGCCTTGGACGCAACGCAGGATGGAGTAGATACAGGCCGGGATGGCTGCCGGCGGGAAGAGGCATCCGGCCACGCCAACGGCGCAGTCTGCCGCGGCCCAGGCAGCTTCACCGGGCGTGTAGGCATTGCCGAACCCGATGCTGCAGTTGAATCCGGCGAAGAAGCATCCCACCGGACCCGGCACGCAACCGGCGATGGCGAGGACGTAGCAGAGCGCGTCGCAAGGGATCTTGACGTTGATGGACGGCGCGCTGTAGCTGGTGCTGCCGCCGCCGCCACCGCCGCCGCCACCGCCACCCCAGCCGCCCCAGCCGCCGCCACCACCACCGCCACCGCCGCCGCCACCGCCACAATCGCCCTGCACGCCGCTGACACCCACCGGCGCCCCACCGGGGACCTTGAAGGGACCGCATTCGAAGACGTACGTGACCTGGCCGTTCATGCCGCACGGCACACCTGCGGCGGCACGGATTCCGGCCGGTGCCGGGTTGGTGAAATCGCCGATGCGCCGGAGCGTGACCGGAATGGTGAGAGCGGATTTGGCCGGCAGGCGCCCCAGATCGCTGATGAGTGGCTCGATGGAGTAGAAGGGATGGTCGCTGAAGGAGAGCTTCAGGTCGTCGGCGGCGATGAGGCCGTGGTTGCGGATGGTCAGGTTGACCTGTTTGGTCTGGCCGACGATGCGCAAGTCGCTCACGTCGAGCGAGCCGGGTTCGATCGTGACGACCGGTTTGGGGACCACGGTTTCAAACTCGGTCTCGATGGTGATGCGGTAGTGATCTTCGATTTCGATGCGTTCGACGGTCCAAGTGTAACGGACGGCCTGGTAGGAAAGGAAGGCCGTCACCTCGTTGGTGACCCCGGGTTCGACGAAAATGGTGCTGCGGTGCGGGTTGTGCTGCTGCGCGTCCAGTTCGAGGTCGTAGTAACCCTCCTGGAGTGCGGGTACGAAGAACCGGCCCTGCAGATCCGTGACTCCGTTGGTGACCAGGGCGCGGCTGACGGCGTCGTACACGCGCACCGTGGCGTTGGTAAGGGGCGGCGAGCCCTCGGCATAGTAGGTGAATTCATCGGCGGCGTGGATGAGCAGGTCGCCCCTGGCCTCGGAGAGTGCGCGGAAGGCAAAAGGCACGGAGATGCCGTGGGTGGGTCCGTTGATGGCCAGGCTGCCCTGGTGCATGGTCAGCTCGATGTCCTCCGGCGGGTTCAGCTGCAGGATCACCACGTTGGTCTGGCCGGGGGCCAACGACGGCATGGGATTGGGGGAGAGCACGCGCATCCAGGGTACCGGAGGGAGCGAAACGGTGAGGGGGCCGGTTTCCAGTCCGCCCTGGTTGACGATCTGGAAGCTGACGTTGCGGCTGGTTCCGCGTTTCATGCCACCCTCCAGGCGGCCCGGGTAGGCGACCAGGCGCGGTACCAACGGATCAATGTCCACGCGGAGCGGGAGGTCGAGCGAGACACCTTCCGCGCTGGTGATGCGGATCTGGACGTATCCCCACGTGTAAGAGGCGTCGAGGGCGGACACGCCGTATCCGAGGGGTACTGTGCCGCCGCCGGCCAGGTAGTTGGTCTGCAAGGTGAGGTTGACCTCCACGTTGGGCGGCTGACTGAGGATGGTGGCGGTGAGGCCGGTCAAGGGCACGTCGCTGAGGTTTTGCAAGGTGACCGCGCCGCCGCCGCTGCTGCCCTCGCTGAGCCGGATGGAGGGCCGTTCGGGCGAGGCTTTCAGACCCAGCAGGTAGAAGCTGTCCTGGGCGGGCGGCATGGGCTCGCCCGGATGCCCGGCCGAGATCTCGTAGAACCCGGCTTCCCCGGGCAGGGGTTCCCAGGTGGTACTGAACCGACCCAGCACATCCGTCAGGGCGGCGATGGTGCGGACGGTATCCCGGACCTTGATATGGATGCTGACCAGGGCATAGGGGGCCGGCTGGCCGTCCGGTCGGCGGGCTTCGCCTGTCAAGGGCACGGGCATGCCGGCCGGGGCAACCTCGAGCGGGGTGGAGACGGTGGCGCTGTAGGCCGGGCGCACCTGGATGGGCGTGCTCGAGAGGGTGAGGTTGTTGTCCTCGATGACCTCGACCACGCCGTCCTGCGCATCGGCCACGACGATGACCCAGTACGGTCCGGACGTTTGAGGCAATCGAATCGGCAGGGTTTGGGTGAACCCGGAGCCGGCCGGGATCCCGCCGTTGAAGGTGTATTGGGAGACCAGCACGTCATCGCCCGGGACGGGATCGGAGGAGAGGTAGACCCTTTGGACGATGGCGTTGGAGGGTGCATCCACGTCACCTTGATTGCGCAAGGTGTAGGTGATGTCCACGTAAGATTCGGTTTCCGCGACGGCGGGCACCTGCACTTCGGAGATCACCAGATCGGGCAGGTTGACGTCCGAGACGATCAGGGTGGCGGACCCGGCGGTGAACCCGGGTGCGGTGGCGGTGAGGGTGACGGTTTGGTTCCCGTCGGTCACGCTGTCTTCGACGCTGTCCACGGGGACGGTAACCTCGGTCCGGCCCGCCGGGATGGTGACCTGGTCGGGCACGACGGCCTCGTTGGTGTGGCTGGAGGTGAGGGTGACGGTGAGGTCGGTGTTGGTACCCGCGTTGCGACGGACGATGAGGTTGGCCACGTGGGTGCGCCCCTCGGGGACGAGTTGGCGATCGAGTTCGAGTCGGAGCGTTGGCCCGTCATCGTCGGTGACGGTCACGACGGCGGGCACGCCCTCGGCGAGTCGGGTTCGGCTGCCGGTGGCCAGGATCCAGTGGCGGAGGGTCACCTCGCGGTTACCGTCCACCAGGTCGTTGTCGTGGGCGGCAACCCAGAAGGTGAGGTTGGTTTCGCCGGCCGGGATGGTGACGCGGGCGGGCACGGTGAGGTACTCGGGATGACTCGATTCGAGTTCGATTTCCACGGCCCGGGGAGCGAGCGGCGTTCGGATGAGCCGGGCCCTGGCGGCCTGCGGACCGGCGCCTTCACTGACCGGGTTGGGCGTGACTTCGAGCGTGATCAAGGGCCAGTCGTCGTCGAGCACGGTCACCTCTGCGGTGGCGCCGAAATAGCCCGGTGCCGAGGCGCTCACCGCGATGGTCATGGGTGGTTCGAGCGCGGTGTCGTCCAGGCCGGAGACGTCGAAAGTAACGCTGTGTTGACCGGCGGCCAGGGTCAGGGTGGCGGGTACGCCGAGCTGGGCCGGGCTGGAGCTGGCGAGGCTGACGGTGAGCGGTTTGTCTCCGGCATCGCGCGAGAGCACACCCCGGAGGGTGGTCCCTTCCCAGACCTGGTTGGTGGCGAAGCTCAAGAAGAGCCGCGGCCGGTCGATGTCCAGCACGGTGAGTTGGGCCTGGGCCGGCTGGTACCCGGGTGCCGACACTCCCACGGTGACGGTCTGCGGTCCGTCGACCACGCCGTCCACGAGGGCTGTGAGGGAGAAGGTGACCGAGGCCAGCCCGGCGGGAATGGTAACCTGAGCCGGGGCCGTGATCTCGGAGGGATCGCCATTCTGGATGGTCACCTCCAGGGGTGCGGCGCGACTGCCGTTGCGGGTGACAGTGGCCGTGACCGGCTGAGAGGCGCCCTCGCTGACCCGGGTCGTGCTCAACCGAAGGGTCAGCGTGGCCGGGAGTTCGGTGGGTTGAGCCGGCACGCCGACGTTGTTGGTCCCCGTTGACTCGATGATCTCCTCCCGGCTGTCGGCCCGGACGAGGAACCACAGCGGGCCCACCGCGCCGCCCGGGGGCACGACCACGGCCTGGGTACGCACCAGGGCCGAACCAGCGGCCAGGGTGTTTGTGTACGCGCGGGTGGCGAGCTCCACGGCCCCCGCGCCGGCCGGGTCGGCGGCGAGGTACACCGTCTCGGACCAGCCGGGACCGGCAGCGGCGGCGCCGCGGTTGGTGACGGTGTAGATCAGGGTCACGGTGTCGCCCGGCAGGGCGTTGGTGGGAGCCACGACCTGTTCGACTGCGAGGTCGGGCAACGGAGGCAGAGTGAGCGCCAGGGCGGCCGAACCCCGGTTGTTATTCTCACTTGCCTCCGGCACGGCGTTGTCGTGGTCGGCGTGCACGACGAGGTAGTAGTTGCCGGGTGCGGCGTTGGGCTGAAGCGGAAGGGTGACCTGAATCGTGTTGGTGTAGCTGCCGCCGGCCGGCAACGGCACCGTTTGTGCCGGGGCGGTGGCGAGTCGTGTCCCGGGTGCGTTGACGGCAGCGGACAGATCCACGCGATCGGCCCAGGTGACCCGGGCCGGGGCACTACCGGCGTTGGTGACGACGTAGGTGACCGGGATGGTCTGGCCGAAGGCTGCGGTGGCCGGTGCCTCCACACGGGTCACCCGCAGGTCGGTGGCGACGATGTTCAGTGCGTTGGAGGCGAAGGCGACGTTGTTCGCCTCGTTGACCTCGTAAAGGACATTGCCGCTGTCGAGCTGAATGCCGAACCAACGCGGGCCGGTGCCCACGTCGGGCACGATCACCTGCTGCGTGACGGTGAGGGAGGCGCCGGCCGCCAGTCCGTTGGGACCGGGATCGAAGCGTACCGCGCCCAGGGGCGCGGCACCGGATCCATCCGGATTCGGGGACAGCAACACGAGGTTGTGCCAGGGGCCAAGGGCGGTGCCGGGACCCAGGTTGGTCACGTTGAAGACCATGGCAATCATGCTGCCGGCCTGGGCGCTGTCCGGCACGGTCACCTGACCCGGCACCAGGTCGGGCGGGCTCAGTGTGGTGAAGGTACGGTCCGCGGAGGTCGTGCGGTTGCCCGCCGCGTCGGTCACCGTGATGAGATAGTGATAGGTGGTGGCCGGGTGCAGACCGGTGAGGACGAAACTGTGTTGGGTCCGCAACTGGGCGACGCTGTTGGTCAGGCCGTAGGTGGTGTTGGTACCGTAGGCCACACGGGCCGTGACGGGTTCGCTGTTGGTCCAGGTGATCGTGGCGGTGACCACGCCGGGCGTGACGGTGACGGGCCCGAGCACGGGCGGAGTGGCGTCCACCTTCTCGTAAACGGCGACGAGGAGGATGTTCGTGGGATCGGTGGTAGCAAAGGTTTTTTGGAACGTGGCGTTGGTAGCGTATGGTGTTCCGTTCATCAGGAAGCGCCGGAAGACATAGTAATCGGGGGGGTCGTTGGTTACGGCAGGCGGTGCACTGAAGGTGCCGGTCTGGCCGTTGGTATAGGTGCCGGCACCGGTGACCGTGGCCAACCCGGCGGGCGAGGTTTCGGTCGTGACGACATGGACGAGGTGCGCCTCGGCATAGTGGGCGGTGAAGAACCGGTTGCTGTACAGGACCACGGTTAACACGCGGTTGGTGCCCACGGTAAGCCCGTCTTCGGTCCAGTGACTGAAGCGGTATCCGTAGGCCGGCACGGCGGTCAGGGTGTTGGTCGAACCCCAGGCGTAGGTCCCGGTGCCCTGGACGGAACCGGCATCCGGCGGCTCGTTGGTGGCGGAGAGCTCGAACTGGGGCAGGCCGAACACGGCGGTGAGGGTGACGTCGCCGTTCAGGTTGAGCGAGTACTCGGAGCTCGTACTGCGGATAATGCCGCCCTCGGCCCAGTGACGGAATACGTACGGGGCCTCGTTGGTGATGGGGGTGGCACGGACCGTCACGAGGGTGCCGGCCGGATAACTGCCGCCGCCGGTGACCGTGCCGGCGCCGGCGGGCACGACCGTCAGCGTGAGCGTGTAAACCCGGGTGATGGCAAAGCCGGTCCGGGCCACGTTGTTGGCTTCGCCCGATTCATGGCTGGTGCCGTCGAATTCGTACACTTGGCGTTCGGCATCGGTCATGACCTCGACGAGGTAGGTACCCGGTGCGGTGGCGGTGAAACCGATCTGGCGTTCCACCGTGGCGCCGGGAGGCAGGTTGGTCTCCACGGTGTAGGACTGTTCGAACACGGTGGTGGCCGTGGACTGGTTCCGCACGCGCACGCGGTCCCTGAACCCGGCCGGGGCCGTGCCGGAGCCGCGGTTGGCGGTGGTCCAGCGCAGCGTGCGCGTCCCGGACGGATCGGGCTCGCCGACCTGCAGGTCTTCCACCCGTAGATCCGGATAGTCGGCCAGGGCGATCTCGATGGGTTGTTCGCTGGCCGTGACGTTGTCGCCCTCCAGCAGGAATTCATTGACCGTGTCGGTGTCGTCGGTCTTGAGCACCAGGTACCAGGAGCCGCTGATACCGTGCGGCAGGTTGACCGTGGTGGAGACCACGTAACCTTCACCCGGCTGCAGGGCGCCCGTGTGCGGGATCAGACCCAACGTCAGATCGGTCTCGTCCAGACCGGGATCGGTCGAGAGGACGACCCGATCGTACCAAATGCCGACCGCGGTGGCCTGCGATCCGATGTTGGTCACCGCGAAGGCGAACGAGAACGGATCTCCACTGCGCAATCCGCTGGTGACCGGGATGTCCAGGGCCGTGACCTGCAGGTTGGGATACACCACTTCGGCGGTGGGCACCACCAGCACATCCAGGATGTACTCGCTCATGACGCCGGCCGAACCGACCTGCGATCGGACCAATGCATAATATCGTGCGGTTTGTTCGATGCGTACCTCGGCCACGCCATCGCCGGGCCGTCCACCGGGTGCCTCGGTCATGTACGAGCCGTCCTGCCGGTAGACGCTGACGACGGGCAGCAACGGACTGCCGAGCGGTTGGCGGGTACGGACGAAGACCGTCTGCCCCGCCTCGATGGTGCCGAGGTCGAAGTAATCGAGGTCGGCGTCCGTGGTAACGGAGCCGGCCATTCTGGCCGTGCGGCTCGTACCGTTGGTGCTGAAGGCGAGCGTGGAAGCCTGGGCCTGCGAATCGTTGGGTTCGATTTCCACCGGCAACCCGTTCCGATAGAGAGAGACCCGGATTCTGTATTCGCCATAATAAGTCCAGTTGTAGGTCACCCGCAGTCGGTGGGTGCCATCGTTGGTCAGGGTGATCGGCGGCGTCAGCAACAGGCCGTTGTTGGCGGCGTACCAGCCCGCCAGCGAGCTGCCGTCGGGCCGGTACAGGGTGTAGTAGAGCCCGCTCCCGCCGGGGTTCCCGGGAGTCTGGGCCGCGATCACCAGGATGTCCCCTGCCAGGGCCTCGAACTGCCAGAAATCGGCATCACTGCTGTTGAGCAGGAACCCGCGTCCACCACCGGAGAACAGGTCGGGCTGCGCATTGGTCAGGACCAACGGGGTGGCCGAGGCCGGATCTCCATTGGGTTCGATTTCGGTGGTGAACCCGGCGACCTGGGCGATGCGGAACTGGCGCGTCCAGGGCGCCTCCAGGGGCCGGCCTGCGCGGTCCTGCAGGGCCGTCCTCGCGGTGAACTGGTAAAGGTCCGGCCCCAACGGCCCGTTCACGACCCGATACGCGATGGTCGAGCCGCTGTTGTAGGTCGTCGTCGGGATCACGGTAAAGAGGCGGTCGTCCGTGGTGTTGAGCTGCCCGTCCGGACCCGCGCCGCGGAGTTCATAACTCTCCGGATCGTTGGCCGTGGCGGGATCGAGGTCTTCCGAGAAGACGAGGGTGAAGCCCTGGAACAGGTTGGTTATTGTCGTTCCTTCCGCGGGCAGCGTATCACTCAGGATCTGCGGAGGTGCGGCATCAGCCAGCTCCAACAGGAGGAGGTACTGGGCTTCCAATCCGGGTCTTCCGGCGTCCGAGGGTCCCAGGCCGGCCCGGGTCACGCCATTCTGCAACGTGCCGTTCCGGCCCTGCGGACCGCTGTCGGTTGCCACCGTGCCCTGCCCTTCGTTGAACCGCCAGTATCCGGTCAGGCCCGGCTCACCTCCTGTGAGCGGCCCTGCGAGACGTGCCTGGATTTCCTCACCGGTCAGGGGCCGGTCCCAGATGGCCACTTCGTCGATGTAACCCGGGAAGTACTCGCCGCAGCAGATGTCTCCGCCGATGCGCGTTCCCTGTGCGGTGGCCACGTAGTTGGAATCCACGGGTGCCGCTGCGACAAACTGTCCGTTGATGTAAAGTCGGGCCGCCAGCCCATCACAGGTGGCCGCCACGTGATACCACGTCCCCGGCACGGCCTGGGTATCTGCGGTGACCGTCTGGCTGCAGCCTCCGGGCGGCCTCAGCACCACGCCCAGCCGGCCGTCCTGCATGACCAGGCCCCAGTCACGACACTCTGCCAGGCCGCCGGCAATGGCCCTTCGACCGCCCGGCAAACTGTTCGGTCGCACCCAGGCCTCGACCGTCCACTGACTTCCGGGCGACCAGGCCCCGAGGTCCACATAATCGTTGCTTCCGTCGAACAGGAGTGCGTGCTCACCATCCCCGCGGTAACCGGCGGGTCCGGCCTGGATCCGGGCGTAATAGCTTCCTCCGGCGTCGGGCGGAACCACGTATTCGACGTTGGTCACGCCGGGCAGCCCGCTGGCCAGGACGTTCCCGTCACCGTCCAGGATAGCGAGCACGCCGGCCAATCCGCTGCTCATGGGCCTGGCGTAGCCCACGCGGATCAAGGTTCCGGCGGCGATGTTCCCCAGGGCGAACACGTCTCCCGGGTCGCCTGCGCGGATGTAACCGAGCATGCGGCCCCACTGG
>ERZ795043.446-NODE-446-length-36248-cov-25.493963_pt1 | contig 36248 bp, 21 predicted proteins | sample MGYA00375127_ERZ795043 | MGnify/ENA primary metagenome ERZ795043 (study PRJEB30172, sample SAMN05518447) | compost metagenome | isolation source: Feedstock adapted compost from Newby Island compost facility, Milpitas, CA | place: USA:Newby Island compost facility... | reverse complement strand
GTCCTTGCGCTCCGGACAGGGGCTCGGGGGGTGCGCCGCTATACTAGCGCGCCCGCCGAAAGCCCCGGAAAACGAGACCTCCCGATGACCGGACCGACCTTCCAGGAACTGATCCAGCGCCTCAACGACTACTGGGGCAGGCAGGGCTGCGTGCTGATCCAGCCGCTGGACCTCGAGGTCGGCGCCGGCACCTTCCATCCGGCCACCTTCCTGCGCGCGCTCGGCCCCGAGCCGTGGAACGCAGCCTACGTGCAGCCCTCGCGCCGTCCCACCGACGGCCGCTATGGCGAGAACCCCAACCGCCTGCAGCACTACTACCAGTACCAGGTGGTGATGAAGCCGAGCCCCGACAACATCGTCGAGCTGTACTTCGGCTCGCTGAAGGAACTGGGCATCGACCCGCAGGTGCACGACCTGCGCCTGGTCGAGGACAACTGGGAGTCGCCCACGCTCGGCGCCTGGGGGCTGGGCTGGGAGGTGTGGCTCAACGGCATGGAGATCACCCAGTTCACCTACTTCCAGCAGGCCGGCGGCCTCGAGTGCAGGCCGGTGCTCGGGGAGATCACCTACGGCCTCGAGCGCCTGTGCATGTACCTGCAGAACTGCGACAACGTCTACGACCTCGTCTGGACCGAAGGCCCGCAGGGCGTGGTCACCTACGGCGACGTGTACCTGCAGAACGAGCGCGAGCAGAGCGCGTACAACTTCGAGCACGCCAATGTCGAGGTGCTGTTCCGCCGCTTCGACGAGTGCGAGGCCGAGGCGATGAAGCTGGTGGAGCTGGGCCTGCCGCTCCCGGCGTACGACCAGGTGTGCAAGGCCAGCCACACCTTCAACCTGCTGGACGCGCGCCGCGCGATCAGCGTCACCGAGCGCCAGCGCTACATCCTGCGCGTGCGCAGGCTGGCGCAGGCGGTGGCGCAGTCGTACTACGAGCAGCGCGGGAAGCTCGGCTTCCCCGGCCTGAAGAAGACGCCGCCGAAGGCGGCCTGACGTTCCTTCCCCCGCTTGCGGGGGAAGGTGCCCGAAGGGCGGAAGGGGGCGGGCCGCCCCCACCCGAGCCCTCCCCGCGGTCGGGGGAGGGGAGACAACACAAGGTTTCCTGCGAATGAGCGAACAACTTCCCCTGCTGATCGAACTGGGCACCGAGGAATTGCCGGTCAAGGCCCTGCCCGGGCTGGCGCAGGCGTTCTTCGATGGCGTGCTGGCCGCGCTCGGGAAGCGTGGCATCGCGGTCGAGCGCGGCGGGGCGAAGCCGCTGTACACGCCGCGCCGGCTGGCGGTGCTGCTGCCGGGCGTGGCCGTGCGCCAGCCGGAGCAGCGCAGCGAGGTGCCCGGCCCGTACATCAACATCGCGCTGGACGCCGACGGCCGGCCGACGAAGGCGCTGGAGGGGTTCGCCGCCAAGGCCGGCGTGGACTGGACGCAGCTGGAACGCACTACCGACGCCAGGGGCGAGCGCTTCGTCCACCGCTCGGTGAAGCCGGGCGCCGCCACCGCCGAACTGCTGCCGGAGATCGTGCGCGAGGCCGTGGCCGCCATGCCGATCCCCAAGCCGATGCGCTGGGGCGACCATGACCACGCCTTCGCGCGCCCGGTGCTGTGGCTGGTCATGCTGCTCGGCCGCGACGTGGTCGAGGGCGAGGTGTTCGGCGTGCGCGCCGACCGCATGAGCCGCGGCCACCGTTTCCTGCACAGGCAGCCGGTGTGGCTCTCCACGCCGGACGACTACGTCGATTCGCTGCGCGGCGCGAAGGTGCTGGCGGACCCGGACGAGCGCCGCCGGCGCATCGTCGACGAAGTCAACGCCGCCGCGTCGGCCGCGGGCGGCAGCGCGCGCATCGACCCGGACAACCTCGAGCAGGTCAACTGCCTGGTCGAATGGCCGAAGGCGGTGCTGTGCGCGTTCGAGGCCGAATACCTCGCGGTGCCGCAGGAGGCGCTGGTGGCCACGATGGAGGCCAACCAGAAGTTCTTCCCGGTGCTGGACGAGGCCGGCCGCCTGACCTCGCGCTTCGTCGGCATCGCCAACATCGACCCGAAGGACGACGGCGAGATCCGCAAGGGCTACGAGCGCGTGATCCGCCCGCGCTTCGCCGATGCCCGCTTCTTCTACGAGGAGGACCTCCGGCAGGGCCTCGTGGCGATGGGCGAGGGCCTCGCGGACGTGACCTACCAGGCGAAGCTGGGCACGCTGGCCGACAAGGTCGCGCGCGTGGCCGCTCTGGCCCAGGCCATCGCCGCGCAGGCCGGCGTGGATCCGGCGCTGGCGCGGCGCGCGGCCGAACTGTCCAAGAACGACCTGCAGAGCCGCCTGGTCAACGAGTTCCCGGAATTGCAGGGCATCGCCGGCCGCTACTATGCGCGCGCGGCGGGTGAGCCGGAGGAGGTGGCGGTCGCGATCGACGAGGCCTACATGCCGCGCTTCGCCGGCGACGGCATCGCCGCCTCGCCCGTGGGCAAGGTGCTGGCCATCGCCGAGCGCCTGGACACCCTCGCCGGCGGCTTCGCCGCGGGCCTGAAGCCCACCGGCAACAAGGACCCGTTCGCGCTGCGCCGCGCCGCGCTGGGGCTGGCGCGCACACTGATCGAGGGTGGGCTGGACCTGAAGCTGGACCGCCTGATTGCGTACGCAGCATTGCTTGCGCAGCTGGCGATTGCCAAGAAGGCCTACGAGCCGTACGAAGAGGCCGCCAAGGTCCTCCAGTCGCTCGACGTACCATTCGATCCGGAGGACTTCTCGAAGAAGTACGAAGTCCCCACGGGAGACCTGCAAGGGCTCTACGACTTCATCCTCGAGCGCCTGCGCGGCTACTACGCCGACAGGGGCGTGCCGGTGCAGCAGTTCAACGCGGTCGCGGCGATGAGGCCGGCCTCGCTGGCCGACTTCGACCGCCGCATCGCCGCCATCGGCCACTTCGCGGCCCTGCCCGAGGCCGAGGCGCTGGCCGCGGCCAACAAGCGCATCGGCAACATCCTGCGCAAGGCGGAAGACGCGATCCCCGAGGCGGTGGACCGGGCGCTGCTGCGCGAGTCCGCCGAACTCGCGCTCGCGGCCGCCGTGGACGCGGCCATCGCCGACACCGACGGGGCCCTGGCCCGCGGCGACTACGTCGCGGTGCTCGGCCGCCTGGCCGCGCTGCGCCCGCAGGTGGACGCGTTCTTCGACGCGGTGATGGTGAACGCCGAGGACCCGGACCTGCGCCGCAACCGCCTGGCCCTGCTGCGCCGCCTGGCCGACCGCCTGGGCAGCGTCGCCGCGATCGAGCACCTCTCGGCCTGAGCCGCGGCGCGAGGGGCGGCCTTCTCCTCCCGGCCCTTCCCGCTTGCGGGGGAGGGGGTTTCTCCGTTGCCCGCCCCCGGGTGTGGGGCAACCATCTCCGCCGCGTGCGCCACCGGATTCCTCCCCCGGGGGCGGTGGGAGCCGGGAGGGGGCGGCAACACCCGCGCGGAGTGATCCGCCGTCACGACGCAGTTGCCCCACCCCGATCCTCCCCCGCATCGCGGGGGAGGGCGCCGTGGATGCGCGGGTCGCAACGGCGCGCGGACCCTGTATCGTTTGCACGGGGATCCGTTCAACGTCTTTTGACCCTGCTTGGGTATCCTGCGCCAATGCGCACCCGTGGCCTTCCGATCGCCGCCGCCGTGCTCCTGCTGTCCACGGCCGGGACGGCGGGCGCGGTGGTCGTGGGCAAGGTCGAGATCGTCGGCCTCGACGAGGAGATGACCGAGAACGTGCGCGTCTCGCTGTCGCTGGCGGACGCGATCGGCAAGGACGTGAACTGGCGCCGGCTCAGCTACATGCTGCGCGAGGCCGAGGCCGAGACCCGCGAGGCGCTGGAGCCGTTCGGGTTCTACTCGCCGACGATCGTGGTCGAGCGCCGGCGTGGCGATGGCCCGGCCGTGGTGGTGGGGGAGGAGCGCGCCGCGGCGCCCGGGGACGGCGACGGGGATGCGCCCGCCGCCCGCCGCGGCGATGGCGGGGGCGAGCTGAAGGTCACCATCCGGGTCGATCCCGGCAAGCCGGTGCGCGTGCGCAACGCCGACATCGCGATCATCGGCGAGGGCAGCCGCGACCGCTACCTGCAGCAGGACCTGGACGATTTCCTGCCCGGCCCGGGCTCGATCTTCAACCATGCCGACTACGAGGCCAGCAAGACCCGCATCAGCCGCCGCCTGACCGAGCGCGGCTACTTCGACGCCGACTTCGTCTCGCACCGGGTGGAGGTGACCCGCGCCGACTACGCCGCCGACATCGACCTGGTCTGGGACAGCGGCAGGCGCTACGACATGGGCCCGACCCGGATCGAACAGACCCGGCAGATCATCCGCCCGGACATCCTCGGGCGGCTGGTGTACTGGGAAGAGGGCGACTACTACCACCAGGGCCGACTCGACCGCCTGCGCACCTCGCTGACGCGGCTGGACTACTTCGGCTCGATCGACATCGAGCCCAGGCGCGACGAGGCGGTCACCATGCCCGACGGCAGCCGGCGCATCCCGGTCGAGGTCACGCTGACGCCTGCAAAGCGCAGCATCTACACCGCCGGCGTGAGCTACGGCACCGACAGCGGCGCGGGTATCCGCATGGGCGTGGAGCGCCGCTACGTGAACAGCCGCGGGCACAAGGCGCTGGCGCACCTGGACTACGCGCAGAAGCGCAAGACGCTCACCCTGCAGTACCGCATCCCGGCATTCGCCTGGCGCGACGGCTGGTACACCATCAGCCTGCAGGCCTACGACGAGCAGACCGTCTACATCGACACCCGGCGGCTGGAACTGGTGGGCAGCCGCAATGGACAGTACAACGACCAGCTGAACCTGGTGGCCTCGCTGCACGCGCTCCGCGAACGCTGGGCCTACGTGCCCGAGGACAACGGGGCCACGCCGGAACAGCCGCAGTACCGCTACGCCAGCTTCACCTTCCCCTCGATCCGCGCCGAATACATGGACGTGGACGACCGCGTCTTCCCGCGCGACGGCTACGCCGGCTCGCTCACCCTGCGCGGTGGCGTCGGGGGCGCAGGCTCGGAGGCGCATTTCGTGCAGGCGCATCTCCGTGCCTCCTGGTTCATGGGCATCGGCGAGGACAGCCGCCTGATCGTGCGCGGCGAGGCCGGCTACACCTTCACCAACGAGCTGGTGGACATGCCGCCGAGCCTGCGCTTCTACGCCGGCGGCGACCGCAGCATCCGCGGCTACGAGTGGCGCGAGGTCGGGCCGCGGGTGCAGACCGGCGGCGGCACCTATTCCGTGGGTGCGAAGAACGTGCTGACCGCGAGCGTCGAGTACGAGCGCTACTTCCTCGGCGACTGGGGCGCGGCGGTGTTCGTGGACACCGGCAGCGCGTTCGACGGCCGCCGCCCCGACTGGCATACCGGCGTCGGCGCCGGCGTGCGCTGGAAGTCCCCGGTGGGGCCGTTGCGGCTCGACATCGCGCGCGGCCTGGACGATCCGGACTCGCCGTTCACGGTGGGCCTGAGCATCGGCATGGAGTTCTGACATGGCATCCGGACTGCGCCAGCGGCCCGACGACATCAGCCCCGGGGAGCGCGAGGCGCGCATCGCGGAACTGCGCGAGCGCCGTCGCCGGCGGATGCGCGTGCTTGCCATCCGCAGCGCATTGGCGACTGTGGCGCTGGCGCTGCTGGTCGCGGTGTTCCTGTACTGGCTGCTGGCCACGTTCGGCGGCCGCGACTTCCTGCTCGCGCGGATCGTCGCGCTGCTGCCGGAAGGCACCGAACTGTCCTGGTCGAAGGCGGAAGGCCCGGTGTCCGGCCCGCTGGTGATGCACGACGTGCGCTACGTGCAGCGCGGCTGTCCCGACGTGGACGGCAAGCCGGTCCCCTACGGCCGCTGCGGGCGGCCGACGGTGCTGGCGTTTACCGCGCGGCGGATCCTGCTCGTCCCCGAGATCACACCGCTCATCGGCCGCCGCCTGCGCCTGGACGCGATGGAGGTGGAAGGCGCCACGCTCGACCTGCCGGTGTCGGACGAACCGTTCGAGCTGCCGCGCTGGCCGGAGTCGCTGCCCGACATCGCATTGCCGATCGCGCTGGAGGCGGACGACATCCGCGTCGACGGCCTGCGCATCACGCGTGCGGGCGAACCCGTGATCGACATCGCCAGCGTGCGCGGCGGCTTCGATGCCCGCGACGGCCGGGTGCATGTGGAGAACCTGGCCGTCGCCAGCGACCGCGGCACCTTCCGCGTGCACGGCGACTACGCCCCGCGCGACGGCTACCGCATCGACCTGGCCATCAGCGCGCTGATGCCCGCGCCTCCCGGGCGGACGCGGCCGCGGCTGGGCCTCGTCGCGCGCGGCAATGCCGATTCACTGGACGTGGCGCTGGCGGGGCATGCCCCCGCGCCGGTGCGCGCGAGCCTGGTCCTGCGCGGCGGCCGCGAGTCGCCGCGCTGGACGCTGGATGCGTCTTCCGACGAGCTCGATCCCGGGCTGCTCGCGGGCAGCGGCGAACCAGGCACGCCGCTGGCGTTCTCGCTGCACGTGGATGGCGCCGGCGGCGCGATGGAGGCGCGCGGCGAACTGCGCCAGGGCGGCCTGCACGCGGTCCTGCAGCCGTCGAGGCTGCGGCTGGAGGACCAGATGCTCGAGGTCGAACGGCTGGTTGTGGATGCCTTTGGCGGGCGCGTGGCCGCCAGGGGACGCGGCGACTTCACCGACCCGGCCGACGCCCGCTTCCGCTTCGCGATCAACGCGCGCGGGCTGTCGTTCGCCGGCGGCGACGGGGCTTCGCCGGCGATCGGCGTGGACGCCGACTTCGGCATCGCCGGACGCACCGCGGCATGGGCCGCGATCGGAAAGGCCACGCTTTCGCGCGACGGCCAGCAGGCCACGGTGAATTTCGACGGGCGCGGCGACGAGGGCCGGATGGTGCTCAGCCGCGCGCACGTGGAGATGCCGACCGGCACGCTCGATGCCACCGGCAGCATCGGCTGGTCGCCGGCGCCGGGGTGGAACGTGGACGCGGTGCTGGCCGGGTTCGACCCGGGCTATTTCGCGCCGGGCTGGAACGGTGCGGTGCGCGGCAAGGTCGCCACCAGCGGCCGCACGCGCGAGGACGGCGGGCTCGACATCGAGGTGGATGCGCCGGAACTCGGTGGCACGCTGCGCGGGCGCCCGCTCGGCGGGCGCGCCTCCCTGACGGTGCACGGCCCGGCGAAGGGCGGCACGCGCACCGACTACGCCGGCGAGGTGGCGCTCACACTCGGCGGCAGCCGCCTCGACGCGAAGGGCGCGGCCACCGACCGGGTCGAACTGGACGCGCGCTTTTCGCCGCTCGAGCTGTCCGACCTGCTGCCCGACGGCGCCGGCACCCTGCGCGGTACGCTGGCGCTGCGCGGCGCGCGCAACGCGCCGGACGTGGATGCGGACCTGTCCGGCAGCGGCCTGCGCTGGTCCGGCTACCGCGCCGACGCGCTGCACGTGCAGGGCCGCCTGCCGTGGCGCGCCGGCAATGGCGCGCTCACGCTCGAGGCCCGGGGCGTGGAGGCGGGCCTCGCGCTCGACGCGCTGCGCGTGGACGCGCGCGGCGCGGTGGAACGCCTGCAGCTCGAGGCCAGCGCGCGCAGCGAAGGCCTCGGCACGCTGGCGCTGCGCGGCAGCGCCAACCGCGCAGCGGCCGGCTGGCAGGGCGAGGTGGAAGGCCTGCGCCTTGCGATCCGGCAGAAGCAGGCCTGGCGGCTGGAGGCGCCGGCGCGCTTCACGCAGTCTGGCAGCCGTTTCACGCTCACGCGCAGCTGCCTGGTCGCCGAGGGCGGCAGCGACGGCCTGTGCGTCGCCGCCGACTGGCCGCGCGAGGGCGTGTCGGTGGACGGCCGCGGCCTGCCGCTGTCGCTGCTCGCGCCGTACCTGCCGGAGCGCGAGGGCGGGCGCCGCTGGGCGCTGCATGGCACGGTGGACCTGGAAGGGCAGCTGCGTCCGGCGGGCAACGCGTGGCAGGGCCATTTCACGCTCGACTCGGCCGAGGGCGGCATGCGCAACAGCGAGCGCTCCCGCCGCGACGTGATCGGCTACCGCGACCTGCACCTGCAGGCGCAATTCGCCCGGAACCGCATCAACGCCACCCTCGGCGCGCATTTCAACGGCGACGGCCGCATCGACGCGCGCATCGCCACCGGCTGGGATGCGTACTCGCCGCTCGACGGCGAGATCGCGGCGAACACCGGCGACCTGACCTGGGTGGAGCTGTTCTCGCCGGACATCGTCGAGCCCGGCGGCCGCCTCGATGGCCGCATCACCCTGGGCGGCACGCGCTCGCAGCCACTGCTGGGCGGGCACGCGCGGGTGACGGACTTCTCCACCGAACTGCCATCGCTGGCGCTGCTGCTCGAGGAAGGCGACATCGCGCTCGAGGCGCAGCCGGACGGCAGCGGCCGCATCACCGGCGTGGTGCGTTCCGGGGAGGGCCACCTGTGGGTCAACGGCTCGCTCGACTGGCACGGCGAGGACACGCCGCTGGTGCTGCGGTTGCATGGCCAGGACGTGCTGCTGTCGGACACCCGTGACCTGCACCTGGTCGCCAACCCGGACGTCACCGTGCGCTATGCCGCGCGCGCGCCGCTGCAGGTGGCCGGCACGGTGACCGTGACCCGCGCGATGATGGACCTGGAGCGCCTCGACCAGGGCGTGTCCACGTCGCCGGACGTGGTCGTGCTCGACCCGGTGGACCCGCAGCGCGGCGGCCCGACGCGGCTGATGCTCGACCTGACCCTGGCGATGGGCGACGACGTGCGCCTGCGCGGCTTCGGCCTCGACGGCACGCTCGGCGGCCAGCTGCGCGTGCGCGCCACGCCGGGGCGCGAGATGCTCGCACAGGGACGGCTGGAGGTCGGCGGCAAGTACAGGGCCTACGGCCAGGAACTCCGGATCGAGCGCGGCAACCTCGTGTTCAACAACCAGCCGGTGTCCGACCCGCTGCTCGACATCCGCGCGACCCGCCGGATCGAGGCCGAGGGCATCACCGCCGGCATCGACGTCACCGGCCGTGCCTCGTCGCTGACCGCGACGGTGTGGACGGACCCGGCCAGCGACAGCTCGCAGGCACTGGCCTACCTGGCGCTCGGGCGCCCGGTGTCCAACCTGTCGGCCGAGCAGGGGCGCGAGCTCGACGCGGCCGCCGCGGCGCTGGCCGCGGGCGGCAGCATGCTCGCAGGCCAGCTGGGCAGCAGCCTCGGCCTGGACGACGCGGGCGTGATGCACTCGCGCGCGCTGGGCGGCAGCGTGCTCGGCATCGGCAAGCAGATCTCCCCGCGGCTCTACGTCAGCTTCGGCGTCTCGCTGCTCGGCACCGGGCAGGTGATCGCGCTGAAGTACCTGCTGCGCAAGGGCTTCGACGTCGAGATCGAGACGAGCACGCTGGAAAGCCGCGGCTCGATCAACTGGCGCCACGAAAGCGATTGAAAGTCGCGCCGGGACGGGAATCGTGCGAAGCTGGCTGCGGCGCGGCGGTTCCCGCGTTGTCGCACTGGAAGACGGGCGGAGATTGCCGATGGGCCGTGACGGCCGCTGGTGGACCGTGTTGCGCAGCCTGCTGGCGCTGGTGCTGGCGATCGCCGCCATCCCCGCCGTCAACCTGGCCGGTTCTAATCAGGACTTTTTTGTCCTAACAAAAATGACGCGACGCACAACATCCGCAGGGCGGCCCGCTGCGCTCGGGGTGGATCGGATTCTGTGCGGAGCTGCCCTTCATTCCTGCCGGGGGCGCCCTTCCCCGCGCTTGCAGGAAGGCCAGGTTTTCGCGGGCATGGGCCATCGGCCCGGTGCGGCGCCTGGAACGGCCGGGCTGGGGAAACGAATGCTGTCGCGCGGGCTTGGTTTGCTGCGAAGATTGTTCTCAACCAGACCTTCCTTCCGAACCGGGGAGGAGGGGCTGATAACGGGAAAAGGGATTGAACTCCGTCCCCGGGTGATGGGAGAAGGTGTTTTTCTCCTTCTCCGCCCGCTGGTGGGTGGGGCAGTAGCCCCCTGTTGCAGTGATCAGTGCCGGCGCGGGACCGCCGCCAGCAGCGCCCACAGGCCGCCGATGCCGGCGATCCAGGACGACAGCGGGATGCGCAGGAACGACGGGCCGCCGGCTTCCAGTGCGTACAGCACCGCGGCCACGATCAGCAGGCCGACGCCGAGGATCGCGGCGACGATCCGCCGCTGCATCGCGTCGAGCGCCTGGGCGATGCGCGCCACGTCGTCCGAGCGCATCCGCAGTTCGTGGCGGCCCTGCACCTGCTGTTCCAGCCAGGCGTGCAGCAGCTGCGGCATCTCCGGCGCACGGGTGACCAGCTCCGGCATCCGGCGGCGGAACTCGCGTGCCAGCCGCCTCGGGCTGTAGCGTTCGGCGAGGATCCGCTCCAGCACCGGGCGCGCCACCGCCCAGATGTCGATTTGCGGGTCGAGCAGCCGGCCGATGCCCTCGATCGTGAGCAGGGTCTTCTGCATCAGGATCAACTGCGGCTGGATGGTCAGCTCGTACTTCCGCGCGGTGCGGAACAGCTTGCCCAGCACCTCGCCGAGCGAGATCTCGGACAGCGGCCGGGTGAAGTATGGCTCGCACACCGCGCGCGCGGCGGCCTCCAGTTCCTCGATGCGGATGTGCGAGGGCATCCAGCCCGCCTGCACGTGCAGTTCGGCGATCCTGCGGTAGTCGCGGTTGAAGATCGCCATGAAGTTCTCGGCGAGGTAGTACTGGTCCTCGGGCGAAAGCTGGCCCATGATCCCGAAGTCGAGCGCGATGAAGCGCGGGTCTTCCTTCCGTCCGGGATCGACCCAGATGTTCCCGGCGTGCGCGTCGGCGTGGAAGAAGTTGTCGCGGAACACCTGGGTGTAGAACACCCGCACGCCCTTGGCCGCGAGCGCCTTGCGGTCGATGCCGGCGGCATCCAGCGCGGCGATGTCGTCGCTGTTGATCCCGTGCACGCGCTCGAGCGTGAGCACGCGCTGGGAGGTGTGGGTCCAGATCGGCTCGGGCACGTACAGGTCGGGCGAGCCGAGCCAGTTGCGGCGTAGCACCGAGGCGTTGGCGCCCTCGCGCTGCAGGTCGAGCTCGGCGGCGAGCGTGTTCTCGATCTCGGCGACGATGTCGCGGGGGCGGATCTTGTCGGCGTTCGGGTGGGTGCGCTCGACCAGCGTGGCCAGAGACTTCAGCAACGCGACGTCCCCGGCGATCTGCCGCTCGACGCCCGGGCGCAGCACCTTCACAACGACCTCGCGCGGTGGCGCATCGCCGCGCGGGTGCAGTGTGGCCGCGTGCACCTGCGCGATCGAGGCCGAGGCCAGCGGCTCCGTGTCGAACGAGGCGAACAGCGTGCCGATGTCCGCGCCCAGTTCCTGCTCGACGATCGCGCGTGCGGTGTCGCCGTCGAACGGCGCCACCTTGTCCTGCAGCAGCGAAAGCTCGTCGGCGACATCCGGCGGCAGCAGGTCACGGCGGGTGGAGAGGATCTGCCCGAACTTGACGAAGATCGGACCCAGCTCCTGGAGCGCCAGGCGCAGGCGCGCGCCGCGCGGCAGCCGTGCGACCTCGCGCGAGGCGCGCGGCACGAACGGCCGCATCAGCTTCAGCCAGCGCTCGGCGGGCGTGCCGTCGAGCAGGTCGTCGAGCCTGTAGCGCAGCAGCACGCGGCCGATGCGCAGGACGCGCCTCAGCGAGCTCATGCCGTGTGCCCGCCTGCCGTGGAAGCCAGCCGCGCCACGCGCGCGGCGAGCCGCTCGACGTCGTCGCGCAGGTCGTCCACGTCGTCGTGGAAGGCGTCCAGCTCGTCGCGGCCGACCACGTCGCGCGATTCCTCGACCAGGTACTCGGCGGTCTGGCGCGCGAGGCGGCCGCCGAGTTCGCGCGCGCCACGCAGCGCGCCGGCGAAGGCGTTGGCGACCTGCACGCCGACCACGTCGCCGAACGCCTCGGTGAACGGTTTGTGCCAGTCGGGGTCGAAGCGTTCGGCGATGCGCTGCAGCTGCCGGGCCAGTTCGGCATCGCCCGACACGCGCACCCTGCCGACCGGCACGGCGTCGTCGCGGCGCAGGAACGGCAGCTGCGAGAGCATGCCGATCAGCGTGCTGCGCACGGCCAGGTCCGGCTCGCGCGAGGAATCCGCGGGCCCGACCACGAGGCGCCCGCCGTCCACCCGCAGCTGCAGTGCCAACGGCGGCGCCTCCAGCGTCAGCTCGATGCGGCGGCCGTCGAGGCGGGCCACCGCGTCGCGGGTATCGGGATCGAGCGCGAGCACCCGGTTGAGGGCGCTTTCGAGCACGCGGCCGGCGATCGGCTTGAGTGCGTCGAACGGGGAAGGCGTCGGGGTGGCCATTGCCGCATTGTAGCCGCAGCGGGCCGCGGCAAGGCCGTGGGAAGGCCGTGGGAAGGCCCGCCGGGGGCGGGCCTTCCGGTCCAATCCCGGGGTCAGGCCCGGCGGCCGCGCAGCATCGAGACCGCGGCCAGGACCAGGAACACGACGAACAGGATCCAGGCGATGTTGGTCGCCGCGCCGGCGATGCCGGAGAAGCCCAGCACCGCGGCGATGAGCGCGATGACGAAGAAGGTGACGGCGTATCCGAGCATGGGAAATCTCCGTGGCATTGTCAGGATGGGTGCTGCCACGGCAGCCTGGGCCACCGGCGGTCGTCGCGCGGTGACGGTGGCGTGGTTACGGCGTGAAGGAACGTGGCTTCAGCCGCGTTGCAGCCACCACGCGCGCAGCTGTTCCAGGCCTTCGGCGATGGAAACCCTCGGTACATAGCCGAAGTCGCGCCTGGCCGGCTCCATCGAATACCAGTGCGTGGTGCTCAGCTGTTCGGCGAGGAAGCGCGTCATCGGCGGTTCGCCGCCAAGCCGCAGCAGCGGCCAGAGCACCTCGCACGCCGCGCCGATGGCGTAGGCCACGCCGAACGGGATCGAGCCGTCCACGCGCGGCGCGCCGGCCGCTTCCAGCAGCGCGTTGACGATCTCGCGCGTCGGCTTCGGCTCGCCGTTGCTGATGAAGTAGGCGCGTCCCGCGCAGGCCGCGCCCGGGGCGAGGTGGTCGAAGGCGTCGAAGTGGGCCTGCGCGGCGTTGTCGATGTAGGTGGTGTCGATCAGGTTGTGGCCGCCGCCGACGAAGCGCAGGCGCCCGGCCTTCGCGCGCTCGACCAGCCGCGGCAGGATCTGGCGGTCGCCCGGGCCCCAGATCAGCCGCGGGCGCAGGGCGACGGTGGCTAGGTCCGGGCCGTTCGCGGCCAGCACCATCTTCTCCGCGACCTGCTTGGTGCTGGCGTAGGGCGCCTTGAGGTCCTCGCCATAGGGCACGGTGTCGGCGGTGCCGCCCTCGACCGGATGCGTCCTGCGGTGGGTGACGCTGGGCGTGGAGGTATAGACCAGCCGGCCGATGCCGTGCGCGCGGCAGGCCTCGACCACGTTCCGCGTGCCGACCACGTTGGCCTGGTAATAGCTTTCGTAGCTGCCCCACGCGCCGGCCCTGGCCGCGTTGTGGAACACTGCGTCCATGCCGCGGGCGGCGGCCAGCACCGCGTCGCGGTCGGCCAGGTCGCCGCGCACCTGGCGCACGCCCAGCGCGTCGAGTTCCGGATAGTGGCCGCGGTTGAAGCTGGTGACCTCATGCCCGCGCTCGGCCAGCCCGCGGCACAGCGCCTGGCCGAGGAAACCACCGCCGCCGGTGACCAGGATTTTCATTGCCGCTCCTCCAGCCGCGAGGCGGCCCACGCCGCAAGCTTCTCGCGGCCGATCTTGGCGTTGTGCCGGATGTCCACCGGGAAGCCGGGGTGGAACAGGAAGGTGTCGATGCGTGCGGTGTGCGGGAAGCGCGCGCCGATGTCGCGCAGCCCGCGCTCGATGCGCGCGTGTTCGGCACGGGCGATGCCGGGGTGCGTCTCCACGCACAGCACCGGCCGCTGCGCGCCTTTCGCGCCCACGCCGACCAGCGCGGTGCGGCGCACGTCCGGGTGGGTGTTGAACACCGGCTCGACCTGCTCGGTGTACAGCGGTCCATCGGCGGTCTCGACCCGTTGCGACTTGCGCCCGCAGAACCACAGCCGGCCCTCGTCGTCGATCCAGCCGACGTCGCCCATGCGGTGGACGATGCGTTCCGTGCCATCCGGCAGGCGCTCGCGGATCTTGGCCAGCGCGGTCTGCCCGTCACGGTTGTAGTAGGCGTCGGTGGCGGTCGGGCCGGCCACGGTGATCTCGCCGATCCCGCCCGGGGCGACCAGCAGGTCGTCCGACCACGCGGGGATGGGCCCGTCGCTGATCCGGATGATGCGCACCTCGTTCGGCGGCACCGGGCGGCCGACGCAGGTGCCGGCGCCCTGCTCGGTGCGCTCGCGCAGCGACAGCAGCTCGCGGCCCTCGATCACCGCCACCGGCAGGCATTCGGTGGCGCCGTAGGGCGTCCAGAACTGCGCATCGTCCGGCAGCAGTTCCAGCATCCGCGCCACCACCTCCGGCGGCACCGGCGCGCCGGCCGAGGTCACGCGCTTCAGGGTCGGCAGCGGCTCGCCATGCGCGGCCAGCACGCGCATCAGCGCGGGCGAGCCGAACAGCTGGTCGGCGCCGAAGCGGGCGATCGCCGCGTGCAGTTTGCGCGGGTCGGCTCCGGCCGGACGCGTGGGGTCCATGTCGGGGATGACCGAGGTCAGGCCCAGCGCGGGGTCGAACAGCGCGAACGGCGGGAAGGTCGGGAAATCCACGCCGCCCGGCGCGATGCCGAAGGCCGTGCACAGCATGTCGACCTGCGCCACGAAGTGGCGGTGGCGGTAGACCACGCCCTTGGGCACGCCGGTGCTGCCGCTGGTGAACAGGATCGCGGCCACGTCGTCCGGGCGGGTCCGCGCCAGCTGCGGCCCGGCGCCCGCGCCGTCGCGTTCCACCTGCGCCAGGGTGGCGTCGGCCAGGAACGGGAAGCGGCCGGTGGTGATCCGCGTCATCGCGGATTTCGCCCAGCCCAGCAGCGTGCGCGCGAAGTGCGCCAGCGGGATGCCGATGAAGGCATGCGGCTCGGCCTCGTCCAGGCACTGCTTCAGCGCGCGCCTGTCGATGCCCGGGTCCACCAGCACCGGCACCGCGCCGGCCTTGAACAGCGCGAACATCAGCAGGAAGAACTCCGGCGTCGGCCGCACCATCACCACCACGCGCGTGCCGCGCACGATGCGGCGCAGGGCCAGCCCGGCGGCGATCGCGTCGCTGCGCGCATCGAGCTCGCCATAGGTCAGGGTGGTGCGGTAACTGCCGTCGTATCCCGGGCAGCGCATGGCGATGCGGTCGGGTGCTTCCGCGGCCAGCCGGGGGAGGGCCGCGGCGATGTTGCAGGCGTCGGTCATGCCGGGAATTATCGCCGCCCCCGGCCCCCCTTGCGCCGGTTCCGGGGGCCGCGGAAAAATCGCGCCCTCCCCGGCTTCCGCCGCGCAAGGCCCGGCATCCATGCACCCCTGCCTCACCTGTGGCGCGTGCTGCACCCAGTACCGCGTCGCCTTCCACTGGATGGAATCGGACGAGTTCACCGAAGGCGGGGTCCCGGCAGGGCTGACCGAGAAGCTGGACGCGCACCGGCTGTGCATGCGGGGCACCTATGCCCCGCCGATCCGCTGCGTGGCGCTGGATGCCGACATCGGCCGCTACTCGCGCTGCACCATCCACCCGCGCCGCCCGTCCGTCTGCCGGGAGGTGGATGCGTCCTGGGAATTCGGCGCGCCCAGCCCGCAGTGCGACAAGGCCCGCCAGGCTTACGGCCTGCCGGTGCTGACGCCGGACGACTGGCGCTGGCGCGAGGCCGACAACGACGACCACCCGGACGACAGCGGCAACAGCCCCTCGCCGCCGGCGGTGCCGCCGGTCGCGGCCTGAGCCGCACGCGCATCCGGTTCCCCCGATCCCGGGGACCGCGTACCCGCGGTTCGGACCGTGCAGGTGTTCCTGCCCCTCACCCCTCCCCCGCAAGCGGGGGAGGAAGACAGACACTTTCCCCGCGAACGGCGGAAGGCCGGGAGGGCGCGATCCCCACACGGCGCCATCGGCCTGCGCCGGTCCGGGCGGACCGGGTGGGGCAATCCGCGCGGCGACACCGGCCCATCCGTGCCGGCGCTGCCGCCCGCTGCTAGATCACCGGGTGCCGGTCGAGGAACCCGCGGATCGCCGGCACCAGCACCTCGTGCTTGTCTTCCAGCACGTAGTGCGCGGCGTCCTCGAACGCCATCACCTCGGCCTGCGGCAGGTCCGCGCGGAAGCGGTCCAGGAAATGGTGGTCGAACACGAAGTCCTTCAGGCCCCAGCCGATGAAGGCGGGCCGGTTGGCGAAGGACGGCAGCGCGCGGCCCACGGCGTCCAGCAGCGGCCAGGCGCGGTCGCCCGACCCGAGCGGGATGTCCTGGATGAAGCGGATGACGGCCAGGCGGTTGCGCCAGCTGTCGTAGGGCGCCACGTAGGCGCGGCGCACGTCCCGCGGCATCGGCCGCGCCACGCCGATCCGCGCCGCGCCCTCGGCGAAGGCATTGGCGCCGCGGATCAGCACCTCGCCCAGGAAATAGTCGCGGCCAAGGCTGAGCTGCCAGGGCATGGTCTTGGCCGCCGGCATCGGGAACGCGGCGGTGTTGAGGATCACCAGGCGCTTCACGCGGGACGGGTGCCCCAGCGCCCAGGAAAAGCCGATCAGGCCGCCCCAGTCGTGCACTGCCAGCGTCACCGGCCCGGTGATGCCGATACCCTCCAGCAGCGTGGACAGGTCGTCCACCCGCGAGCGCAGGGTGTAGTCGTAGCGCGGCGTGGCGATGGGCCGGTCGTCCGGCTTGTCGGACAGCCCCATGCCGATGTGGTCGGGCACGATGCAGCGCCAGCGGTCACGCAGGCCGTGGACGAGGTGGCGCCAGTAGTAGCTCCACGACGGGTTGCCGTGCAGCATCACCACCACCTCGCCATCGCGAGGACCCTCGTCCAGGTAATGCATCCGGATGCCCGGGCGTACCTCGAGATGGTGGCTGGTGAAGTCGTAACCGGGGAAGGACACGGCAGGGGCGTTGCAGGACAGGGCACCGCATTGTAGCCGCCGCGCCCTGCGCCCGGCCGCGGCGGCCGGCCGGGCCTGCTCGTTCCCCATTTGCACGGCATTGTCGCGCGGGCCATCCGAATGCCTGTACACGGCACCGGACCGGACGGGTTGGGGGCAATCCTCGCGCCAACACCAATGGCCAACAATGGTATTCCCCATCCCAGCTTTCCCCCGCAAGCGCGGGAAGGAGCCCATCACTCCACTGCCTGTGGAAAATGACGGGGTGGGCAACGCCCGTTGCGATGCCGCATTGGGCAGCCGGGGTGTCCGCGCGCCATCGGGCGTCACACATCCCGTGGCCGGGGCTGTGCAGTCTGCATGACGGGCGTCCTTGCAACCATCCGTCGCGGACCCGCATCGTACCGGTCTCGATCGGATTGGAAGGGGAAAGAAGGTGTCGCGCATGATCCGGAACAAACGTTTGGGGCTGGCGCTGCGTGCCTGGTGCCTGGTGGCAGCCCTGCTGGCATGTCCCTTGCTGCCCGCGTGCCATCCGGCCCCACGCGCCGACGCGGTGCTGCTGGGGCGGGTGTTCGATGCCCGCACCGGGACGGTGATCGGGCAAGGCGCGGTGGTGGTGGCCGGCGGCCGGATCCGTTGTGCCGGCAAGAAGGCCGATTGCCGCTGGTCCGCGGATACGCCGGTGCGCGACCACGGCGACCGCCTGCTGCTGCCCGGCCTGATCGACCTGCACGTGCATGCCCGGCCGTACTACATCGGCGCGTTCGTGCCTTCGGGCGTGACCACGGTGCGCGACGCCAACAACACTTTGGACACGGTTGCGCAGCTGCGCGCACAACCGGGTGCACCGCGCATCGTGGCCACCGGACCGTTGCTCGATGGCGAGCGCAGCGTGCTCGCCACGGAGCCGTCGCTACTGGGCAGCGCTCCGCTGGAAACCCTGATGCCGGTGACGGTGCGGGACGAGGCCGAGGCCCGGGCGGCCGTGGAAGCGCTGGCGGTGGCGGGCGTGGACTGGATCAAACTCTACGAACAGCTGCCGCCGGAAGCGTTTGTGGCGGCGGTGCAGGCTGCCAGAGGGCTCGGCATCCCGGTCATGGCCGACCTGGGCGTGGCGCTGACGCGTGGCCTGGATACGGCGCAGGTGGACGCGATGCAGGCCGCAGATGCCGGGATCTCGACGCTCGAGCACCTGGGCGGGCTGGCGCTGGCCTACAGGCGGATGGGCGGCGATCCGTTTGCCGAAACGCTCGACGAAGAACTGCTGGATGCGCTGACCGACCGGCTGGCCGCGACCGGCGTATCCGTGGTGCCCACCGCCGCCAATGCCTTCCAGTTCGCACGTCCGGGAGCCCTCACGACCGATGGCCTGCCCGGCGCGGACCGGCTGGTGCCTTTCTTCCAGGGGCATTGGCAGCAGCTGGCGGGCATCCTCGGCAGCGAGTCGGTGAAGCGACGAAGCGCGACCGACCTGCGCCTGTTGCAGGCGACCTTGCCGCGGCTGCTCGCGCGCAACGTACGCATCGGCGCCGGGTCCGACCTGCCCGCGGCACCGTGGATGCTGCCGGGCGCGGCGCTGCACCAGGAACTGCAGGCCCTCGTCGGGCTCGGGATGACACCCGCTCAGGCGCTGAAGGCGGCGACTTCGGATGCGGCCGACATCCTCGGCCGTCCCGACCTCGGCCGTCTCGAGGCAGGCGCGCGTGCCGACATCGTGGTCGTCGAAGGCGACCCGCTCGCGGATATCACCCGCACGCGGAACGTGGTGGAGGTCTGGTTCGACGGCAGGCCGGTGGCACTGGTCGAAGCCTGGGATGCCGTGGGCGCAGCAATGGCCCAGGCCGGGGGCGGAAACTGAGCCGGCGGATCGCGCGGGCGTTTACCATGCGCGCAGCAACACGGAAGCCATGCCCATGACCGCGACTCCTCCCGGCTTCGACGACGCACAGATCGAACGCCTGTCCGAACTGCTCGAACGGCGCGCGGTCCCGTTCCGCGGCTTCAACATCGAGGCGCTCGACGGCTTCCTGTCGGCGATCGCGGTCTCGCCCGTGGACGTCCCGGCGGAGGAATGGATGCCGGTGGTCTGGGGCGGCCGGGAACCGCGCTGGGACGGCGAGGAGGAGCGCGGCCAGGTCCATGGCCTGCTCGCCGCGCACCTGGCCATGTGCATCGCGCGCGCGCGCCACGAGGGCGGGGAGCTGCCCGAGCAGCTCGCCCCGCTGATGTGGCTGCCTTCGGAGGAGGACGACGGGCTGGACGGGGACGAGCCCGAGGTCGGCCGCGACTGGGCGCTCGGCTTCTTCGAGGGCGTGGCCCTGCGCGGGGACGGGTGGGACCGCTGGCTCGACCGGCACGAATGGATCGGCGGGATCCTCGACGACCTCGAACTGCTCGCCAGCGACGGGGCATCCGGCGACGACCCCGACGCTTCACCCGGCTACCGCGAGCGGCTGGAGATCGTCCTGGAGATCCCCGGCATGCTCGCCGACCTGTACCGGAACCGGCCGCCGCGGCATTGAGCCCGCGAGTTTCGTTGTGTTGGCTGCGTGTCAAAGGTTGCGCCTGCTGTTCTGTGGCGGATTACCGTTCTGCGCACAGCGGCCGTCCGATCTCTGGACAATGGGGGCGCGCCACGGCGCAGACGATACGCAACCTTTTGATTTTATTTGGGTGTTTTCGTACGGCCCGCAAGACCTCCCGCTCGACGACAGTAGTAATCATTTTGCGATTCATATAGTAGCTTTTTCAATCTAATTGACGTTCTGTTTGGATGAGTATATGATGCACGAAACAATACTGAAGCCAACGCGCAAACATGTCCAGCGACCGACTCCCGGAGATGACCCAGGCGCAACGCGACCGGCTCGCGTTCGTCGAGTTGCGCCTGCGGTTTGTTGGCGAGATCCGCCGCCAGGACTTGGTGACGCGCTTCGGCATCCAGGCTGCGGCGGCCACGCGGGACATCGCCCAGTACAAGGAGCTGGCCCCAGGCAATATGGAGTACGACACCAAGGGCAAGGTCTACGTCCGCGCCGCTTGGTTCCGCCCCCTGTTTGACTTCCCCGTCGAGCGGGTCCTCACTTGGTTGTCCCAGGGCTACGGTGACGGCGAGCCCATCCGCTGGAAGGGTGTCGTGGCACAGGAGGGGACCAGTCTGCCGGGCAAGATTGATCTGGATCTGCTGTCCGTCCTGACCCGCGCCATTCACCAAGGCGCCGCTGTTGAGGTCGCCTATCGCGCACTGTCGAGCGGGCTGACGACCCGGGAGATCGTCCCGTTCGCACTGGCCGACAGCGGCCTTCGTTGGCACGTCCGCGCCTTCGACCGGCGCAGCGGTGAGTTCCGCGACTTCGTGTTGGGCCGCCTCGACGCCGCCCGCATCCTGCCCGGCCCTGTGGCCGACCACGAGAAGCCCGATCAGGACATCCAGTGGAACCGGATCACCGAGCTCGAGCTCGTGCCGCATCCGGCCAACGTGCAGCACCCCGACACCATCGAGGCCGAGTACGGCATGGACGGCGGTGTGCTCAAGGTGCGGGCCCGTGCGGCGATGGCCGGCTACCTGTTGCGCCGCTGGAACGTGGACTGCACCGAAGATCACAGCCTCAAGGGTGGCGAGTACCACCTGTGGCTCCGCAATCGCCAAGCCCTCTATGGAGTTACCAACTTGGTGCTCGCGCCGGGCTATAGCGAGTCCAGCAAGTAGGGGTGACCATGACGATCACCCACGCCTGCAATCCCATCGACCGTCACCGCCGAAAGGAGCCCCACCATGGCTAAGCCCCCCGCCAACCATGGCAAGCAATGGACACCGGCCGAGGTCAAGCAGCTCAAGCAGCTCGCCCAAGAAAACACGCCCACGCGGGTTATCGGCCTGAAGCTGGGCCGCACGGAGGACGCGGTGCGAGCCAAGGCGGGCGAGAACAACATCTCCCTCAAGCCTACCAACCAGTCGCCCTACAACCGGCGCAAGCCCTGAGGCGGAAAGCAATAACAAGGGGGGCGCACCGTGCTGAAGCTCGAACAGATCCAGAAGAACGCGGCCATCTCGGGCTTGGAGCCCGGGCAGGTAGTGCGCATCGTCACGACGGAGCCGGTCGGTGACAACGCCCTCACCGTTTACTACAAGACCGCCGACGGCTCGCTGCGTGAGCGGATGCTGTTCCGCACCGACGAGGCCAACCTGTCGTTGGCCGAGGCCGGCCGCCCCTGGGCCTTCGACGCCCCGGGCGAGGAGTTCAAGCTCGCTACCGAGGCCTACCGGATCAATTTGGCCCACCTGTTCGATCCGATGATGGCGGTGCACACGTCGAACGTGGAGCCGCTGCCGCACCAGATCACGGCGGTCTACGAGTCGATGCTGCCGCGCCAGCCGCTGCGCTACGTGCTGGCCGACGACCCCGGCGCTGGCAAGACCATCATGGCGGGCCTCTTCATCCGCGAGCTGCTGATGCGCGCGGATGCCAAGCGCGTGCTGATCGTCGCCCCCGGCAGCCTGGTCGAGCAGTGGCAGGACGAAATGTTCGAGAAGTTCGGCCTGTCGTTCACGCTATTCTCGCGGGAGCAAGTCGAACAGTCGCGCAGCGGAAACCCCTTCGACGACCATGACTTGCTGGTCGCCCGCGTCGATCAACTGGCCCGCGCTGAAGACCTCCAGGAGAAGCTGCGCCTGTCGCGCTGGGACCTGGTGGTGGTCGATGAAGCCCACAAGTTGTCGGCCAGCTACTTCGGCAACAAGATCAACAAGACCAAGCGTTTCCAACTCGGCGAACTGCTAGGCTCGATCACCCGCCACTTCCTGCTGATGACGGCCACGCCGCACAACGGCAAGGAAGAGGACTTCCAGTTGTTCATGTCGCTGCTGGACGCCGACCGCTTCTACGGAAAGTTCCGTGACGGCGCGCACAAGGTGGACGTGTCCGACCTCATGCGTCGCATGGTCAAGGAGGAACTGCTCAAGTTCGACGGCACCCCGCTGTTCCCCGAGCGCCGGGCCTACACCGTCAACTACAAGCTCTCCGACCTCGAAGCCGCCCTGTACGCGGCCGTCACCGACTACGTCAAGGAGCAGTTCAACAAGGCCGACCAGTTGGCCGACAGCGGACGCAAGGGCACGGTGGGCTTCGCCTTGACGGCACTGCAACGCCGCCTGGCTTCCAGCCCGGAGGCCATCTATCAGTCGCTTAAACGGCGGCGCAACAAGCTCAAGCGCCGCGTCGAGGAAGAAAAACTCCGTCAGCGCGGCCAATCACTGGCCGAGACACTGGGCGGCAACAACAGCCTGCCCGACGACGTGTGGGAAGCCGCCGACGCTCTGTCGCCCGAAGATTATGAGAACTTCGAGGAGGCCGTGGTCGACCAGGCCACGGCGGCCCAGACTATCCAGGAACTGGAGGCCGAAATCATCATCCTCGAAGGCCTGGAAGAGCAGGCCCGCCAGGTGGTGCATTCCGGTCAGGATCGCAAGTGGGACGAGCTCTCCCGCCTGCTGCAAGACACGCCGGAGATGCACGACGCCGATGGGCGCCAGCGCAAACTCATCATCTTCACCGAGCATCGAGATACTCTGAACTACCTGGCGGTGAAGATCCGCGGCCTCATCGGCAGCGAAGAAGCCGTGGTGATGATCCACGGTGGGGTCAAGCGCGAAGAGCGCCGCAAGGTGCAGGAGCTGTTCCGCAACGACCCCACGGTGCGCGTGCTCATCGCCACCGATGCGGCAGGCGAAGGCGTGAACCTGCAGAACGCGAACCTGATGGTCAATTACGACCTGCCCTGGAACCCCAACCGCCTGGAGCAGCGCTTTGGCCGCATCCACCGCATCGGCCAGACCGAGGTCTGCCACCTGTGGAACATGGTGGCCGCCGAGACCCGCGAGGGCGACGTCTTCCAGCGCCTGTTTGAGAAGCTGGAGGTGGAGCGCCAGGCCCTGGGCGGCCGCGTGTTCGACATCCTGGGCGAGGTCTTCGAGGACAAGCCGCTGAAGGACCTGCTGATCGAGGCCATACGCTACGGCTCGGATCCCGAAGTCCGTGCCCGACTGCTCAAGAAGGTGGAAGGCGCGCTGGATACCCAGCACCTCGAGAACATCATCAAGCGCAATGCGCTGTGCGAAGAGGTGATGGACGAGAAGCGCCTGTTCGCGGTGAAGGAGGAAATGGAAAAGGCCGAGGCCCGCAAGCTGCAGCCCTTCTTCATCCGCGCCTTCTTCAACCAGGCTTTCCAGCAATTGGGCGGCGAGCTGCGCCCGCGTGAGCCTGGGCGCTACGAAATCACCCACGTCCCGGCCATCATCCGCGAGCGCGACCGGCAAATCACCGGCCGCGACCGCCGCAATGCCGACCCGGTGCTGCGCCGTTACGAGCGCGTCTGCTTCGAGAAGCAGTACGTGCGGCTGACCGACCGTGTCGGCGCCCCGATGGCCAGCCTCATCCATCCCGGTCACCCCTTGATGCAGGCGGTCACCGACCTTGTGCTGGAAGCTCACCGCAACAAGCTCAAGCAAGGGGCGGTATTGGTGGACCCGAGTGATATGGGCGTCACCCCGAAGGTGATGTTCATTGTCGATCACGCCGTCAAGGAAGGGGCAGACCCCGCGCGCATCGTCTCGCGTCGCATGCAGTTCGTCGAGATCGACCCGCAGGGACACGCCATCAACGCCGGCTGGGCGCCCCACCTGGACCTGGAGCCCATTGCGCCTGCCGACCTCAAGTTGATCGAAGACGTGCTGGCCGCCCCGTGGATCGCCAAAGACCTGGAGCAACAGGCCTTGGCCCATGCCGGAAGCTTCCTGGTGCCCGAACACTTCGATGAAGTTCGCACCCGCCGCGAGAAGGCGGTGGACAAAACCCTGGCCGCCGTGCATGAGCGTCTGGTCAAGGAAATCAACTTCTGGTCCGACCGCTACATCAAGCTGCAAGACGACCTGGCTGCCGGCAAGGATGTGCGTCTGACGCTGGAGAACGTGCGCCGCACCATCGACGACCTGACCGCCCGCCGCGAATCGCGCGAGAAGGAGCTGCTGGCCATGCGTCATGTGGTCTCCGCCACACCGGTCGTGCTGGGCGGTGCGCTGGTGATCCCGGCGGGCCTCTTGCTGCAGCGCAAGGGTCAGCCCGGCTGGTTGGCGGATGCCGACGCGCGCGCCCGTATCGAGCGCATCGCCATGCAGGCGGTGATGAACGCCGAACGCGCGCTGGGCCATGAGGTCATCGACGTCTCGTCGCAGAAGTGCGGCTGGGACGTCACCAGCATCCCCAAAGCCCTCGACGGCCGTCTGCCCACCTCGCGTCACATCGAGGTCAAAGGTCGCGCCAAGGGCCAGACCACGATCACCGTCACCCGCAACGAAATCCTCTATGGCCTCAACCAAGCGGACAAGTTCATCCTGGCCATCGTGCTCGTGGACGGCGACCAGCATGAAGGGCCGTACTACATCCGCAAGCCCTTCACCCAGGAGCCCGACTGGGCGGTGACCAGCATCAACCTGGACCTGGACGCGCTGCTCGCGCGCGCCACGACCGCGGAGGGCTCGCTGTGAGCCTGGGCTGCCCTCAGAAACAGAAACGCCCTCACGGAGAGGGCGTCGGGCCAGGGCTGCTCACCTTGGCGGGGCTGCAAGAAGAGACGCCTCCCGAGGGAGGCGTCGGGCCGGAGATGCTATCTCCGGCGGGGTTAATGCGCCATATTGTCGTCAGACTAGGCTCTGCTGTCAAGCCGAGCAGCGTTTCCGGAGGCCAGCCATGCAGCGCGTGATGGCCTACGTGGACGGCTTCAACCTCTACTTCGGGTTGAAGGATTCCAGCTTCAAGCGCTACTACTGGCTCGACGTCTCAGCGCTTGCACAGAGCCTCCTCAAGCCTGGGCAGCAACTGCTGGCCACGCACTACTTCACGGCCCGCATCCGCGCCAATGGCCGCAACTCGGCTGACCAGAAGCGGCAGAACGACTACCTCGAAGCCCTGGCCCTGCGCGGCGTGCGCTGCCAGTTCGGTCACTACCTGCAGAAGACACGCCAGTGCCGGCAGTGCGGCTCGAGCTGGCCCGACTACGAAGAGAAGATGACGGACGTGAACATCGCCATTCAGTTGCTCGGCGATGCCTTTGACAACGCCTTCGACACAGCGCTCGTCATATCCGGCGACAGCGATCTGATGACACCCATCCGCAGGGTGCGCGAGCGCTTTGCCCAAAAGCGCATCGTCGTTGCCTTTCCGCCCAGTCGTTATTCGAACGAACTCAAGCGCTGCGCCAACGGCTACCTCACCATTGGTGAAGACAAGCTGCGGGCCAGCCAGCTGCCCGAACAACTCGTCAAGCCCGATGGCTACGTGCTCGCACGCCCTGCCACCTGGCGCTGAAGGACTTCAAGAATGACCAGCATCAAAGCCCCCAAGAAACTCATCGAAGTGGCGCTACCGCTCGACGCCATTAACGCAGCGTGCGCAATTGAGAAGCAGCCATTTACCAGGCGCCACCCACGCTCGCTTCACATATGGTGGGCGCGCCGGCCCCTGGCGGCGGCGCGGGCGGTGATCTTTGCGCAGATGGTCAACGACCCCGGCTACGAACGCCACCTGGGCCGCGGCGTCAACAAGCAAAAGGCCGCCGCTGAGCGCGAGCGCCTGTTCAAGATCATTGAAGACCTGGTGCAGTGGGAGAACACCAACAACGAGGAAGTCCTCGAACGCGCCCGCGCCGAGATCCGCCGCTCCTGGCGCGAGACCTGCGAACTTAACAAGAACCATCCGCAGGCAGCCGAGCTGTTCAACCCCGAGAAGCTCCCCGCCTTCCACGACCCCTTCGCCGGCGGCGGGGCGCTGCCGCTGGAAGCGCAACGCCTGGGGCTGGAAAGCTACGCCAGCGACCTCAACCCGGTGGCGGTGACGATCAACAAGGCGATGATCGAGATCCCGCCGCGTTTTGCCGGCCGCCCGCCGGTTGGGCCGATCCCCGCAGGCGAGAAGCAGGCCAAGCTGCACGAAGACTGGCGCGGCGCCCGGGGTCTGGCCGAAGACGTGCGCCGTTACGGCGCCTGGATGCGGGCGGAGGCGGAAAAGCGCATCGGCCACCTGTACCCGCGGATCGAAATCACCGCAGACATGGCCCAAGAGCGACCGGACTTGAAGCCGCTGGTTGGCCAGAAGCTCACCGTCATCGCCTGGCTGTGGGCGCGGACCGTGAAAAGCCCCAATCCGGCTTTCAGCCATGTGGAGGTGCCGCTTGCCTCCACCTTCGTGCTATCCAGCAAGCCCGGCAAAGAGGCCTATGTGGAGCCCGTGATCGAAGGTGACAGCTACCGCTTCACGGTGAAGGTGGGCAAGCCGCCGGAGGCGGCGAAGAACGGCACCAAGCTGGCGCGGGGGGCAAGTTTCGAATGCCTGCTTTCCAAGACGCCTATATCCGACCGTTACATCAAGGCTGAAAGCATGGCCGGGCGCATGGGGGCGCGCCTGATGGCGATTGTTGCCGAAGGCCGTCACGGCCGCATCTATTTGGCCCCCGATCCACAACATGAAGCCATAGCCAGGCAGGCGCAGCCGACTTGGAAGCCAGATCAGCCGATGAATCGAGATAGCCGCGATTTGGTCAGCGGGCGTGGATATGGCTTTTTCACGTGGGCCGACCTCTTCACCCCCCGCCAACTGGTGGCGCTCACCACCTTCTCCGATCTCGTGGGCGAAGCCATCGCCAAGGCCAGGGCCGATGCCCTGGCCGCCGGCATGCCCGACGACGGCCGCGGCCTCGACGCCGGCGGCACCGGGGCGACGGCGTATGCGCAGGCGGTGGGTGTTTATCTTGGCCTTGCCACCTCCCGGTGGGGCGATATGAGTAACTCACTCGCAGGATGGAACAACACAAATCAGAACGTCAGGGCACTGTTCTCTCGTCAGGCTATACCCATGAATTGGGACTACGTTGAGCTATCTCCATTCTCGAAAATGGGGTCCTGGTACTCGACCGTTGAATCTGCCTGCGAGACTTTCGCAAGCCTCGCGCCATTTTGGCAGGGCGCTGCCATGCAAGCTGATGCTCAAACACAAGATATAGGCGCACAAAAAGTAGTTTCGACGGACCCGCCCTACTACGACAACATCGGCTACGCTGATTTGTCAGACTTCTTTTACGTCTGGCTGCGCCGCAGCCTCAAGCCCATCTTCCCTAACCTATTTGCCACGCTGGCGGTGCCCAAGGCCGAGGAGCTGGTCGCTACGCCTTACCGCCATGGCAGCAAAGAAAAGGCCGAAGCGTTCTTCCTTGAGGGCATGACCCGCGCTATCCACAACTTGGCCAAGCAGGCGCACCCGGCCTTTCCGATCACCATCTACTATGCCTTCAAGCAAAGCGAAACCACGGACGAGGCCGGCACCGCCAGTACCGGCTGGGAGACCTTTCTAGAGGCGGTGATTCGCGCCGGCTTTGCGATCACTGGAACCTGGCCCATGCGCACCGAGCGTGACGCTCGTTCAATCGGACTAGGCACCAACGCACTTGCCTCCAGCATCGTCCTCGTCTGCCGCAAGCGCGCGGCAGACGCCCCCACCGTTTCCCGCCGCGAGTTTCTGCGCGAACTCAACGCCGTGCTGCCCGAGGCGCTGGACGAGATGACGCGCGGCGGTGTCAATTCGCCGGTGGCGCCGGTGGACTTGTCGCAAGCCATCATCGGCCCCGGCATGGCGATCTTCAGCCAGTACGCCGCGGTGCTGGAAGCCGACGGCACGCCGATGAGCGTGCGCACGGCCTTGCAGCTCATCAACCGCTTTCTGGCGGAAGACGACTTCGATCACGACACGCAGTTTTGCCTGCACTGGTTCGAGACCCAAGGCTGGGCCGCTGGCCGCTATGGTGAGGCCGATGTGCTCGCCCGCGCCAAGGGTACGTCGGTGGACGCCTTGGTGTTGGCCGGGGTGGTGGAGTCGGCGCGCGGCAGCGTGCGTCTGCGCAAATGGTCCGAGATGCCGCGCGACTGGTCGCCCGAGACGGACCGCCGCACCCCGGTGTGGGAAGCGCTGCACCAACTCATCCGCGCGCTGAACCAGGACGGCGAATCGGCCGCAGGCAACTTGCTCGCCCGCATGCCCGCCCGGGCCGAACCTATCCGCGCGCTGGCCTACCGCCTCTACACCCTGTGCGAGCGCAAGGGCTGGGCCGAGGAGGCCCGCGCCTACAACGAGCTCGTCACCGCTTGGAGCGCCATCGAGCAAGCGGCAAGCGAAGCGGGCGTAGTCGGCTCGCAAGCGCAACTGGACATTTGAGAGAGAGACATGTCTAACACTCTGTCGCCTTACCCTGGTTCGCGCTGGTGGAAGTTCGACTTCCACACCCACACGCCGGCTTCGAAGGACACCGATGCCTGGCAGAAAGCCATGGGCACGCCCGATGAAATCACTCCCGAGAAATGGCTGCTCAAATACATGGCCGCCGGGATCGATTGCGTGGCCGTGACGGACCACAACAGCGGTGCATGGATCGATAGGCTCAAGGCTGCTTACGAGCAGATGAAGGTGCAGGCGGATCAAGGCCAGGCACCGGCGGGTTTCCGTGAGCTGACGATCTTTCCGGGCGTGGAGATTTCGGCCAACGGCGGCGTGCATGTGCTGGCGCTCTTTGACCCATCGGCCACGACAAGCGACATCGACAGTCTGCTGGGTGCGGTTGGATTCCCGACTCAGTTGCGCGGCGTAACCGACAGTGCCGACGCTGCCGCTGTGACACGGGCCTCCTTGACTCAGGTCTTGGAGGAGGTTTTTCGTGCCGGCGCGATCCCCATCCCGGCGCACGCCGACAGTGGCAGCGGCCTGTTGTGCGTCAACCCTGGTACGCGGCAAAGCGCGCTGTCAGCCAACACTGTCAAACAAGCGCTGGAAGTAGAGGGTTTGTTGGCAGTGGAGTGGTGCGACCTGAACAACCCGTACCCGCAAGCCGTGGAGAAGCTCGCCAGGCCCTTGGCCCGCGTGCTGGGCAGCGACTGCCACAGCTTTCAAGGCGCGAAGGAGCCAGGCAGCGCTTACACCTGGGTCAAGATGGCCAAGCCCACGCTGGAGGGGCTGCGGCTGGCACTGCTGGACGGCAACGGCGTGTCGCTGCGGCGCAGCGAAGAAGGTTCGTTCGACCCATTCAAGACGCCGGCGCATGTGATCCGTTCGATCACCGTTGAAAAAGCGAAGGTGATGGGAAATGGCAAGCCTGCCGTGATCGAGATGTCGCCGTATTTCAACGCCATCGTCGGCGGCCGTGGCACCGGCAAGTCTACCGTGGTGCATGCGCTGCGGCTGGCAACCCGGCGCGAGGCCGAGATCCAGGCGCTGCCAAAGGAGAGCGAGCCACGCGAGCGTTTCGAAGCCTTTCGAATGGTGGCCAAAGGCCGCGATGACGAAGGCGCGCTGAAGCCAGACACGGCTATCAGGGTCGAATGGCAGCATGAGACGACGCGGCTGCGCCTGTGCTGGCGTGATGAAGGAAAAGCCGTCGAGGTCGAGGAGTGGCGCGATGGCCAGTGGCAGCCTTCTGCTAGCCAGAGCGTGAATGCGGCCCGCTTCCCCTTGCGCATTTTCTCCCAGGGCCAAATCGCGGCGATGGCCGGTGGCGGACGGCAGGCCCTGCTGGCCATCATCGACGAAGCTGCGGGTGTGGAGCCGCTCAAGCAAGCCTATGAGGAAGCGCAGCGCGCGTTTTTCGCTCAGCGCGCGCGGCTGCGCGAGATCGACGGCAAACTCGCCGTACTGCCTGAAGTCGAGCGACGCCGGCAGGAGGTGGAGGGCAAGCTCAAGTCGCTGTCGCAAGCCGATCACGCAGCCGTGCTGCAAGCCTTTGCCCGCGCTCAACACCAGCAGCGCGCGGTAGACGAAGCCTTGGGGCAATTGCGCGAAGGCGCAGCCACCTTGCGCAAGGTCGCCAATGGCCTGCTGCTCGATGACTGGCTGCCGCAGCATTTCACCGAGGCCGACGCCGACCTGTTGGCGTGGCGGGCCGAGGCCGATGGCCTGCTGGCCAGGGCGCGGCAACGCCTGGGGCAGGAGGCGGCGGCGCTCGATGAAGGCATCGCCCAACTCACAGCCGACGCGCGCCTGGGCGCCTGGCGCAGCCGGGCCGACGCTGCTCGCGAGCAGCACCAGAACTTGCAGACGCGACTTGCCGCACAAGGCGTGGCTGACCCGCAGGCATTTGCACGACTGACCCAGGAGCGGCAGCACCTGGAGACACAGATCAAGGCTCTGCGGCAGATGCAGTCGGATAGAACGCTGCTCGTGCAACAGATCGAGGCTCAGCAGTCCCTGGTGCTGGAGCGCCGCCGGGCCATCACGCAGCAGCGGCAGGCGTTTCTGAAGGACAAGCTCGCCCAGAACCCCCATGTGCGCATGAGCGTGGTGCCGTTCGGTTTCGACGCGCAGGTGATCGAGCGCAGTTTGCGGGAGTTGATCGAGGCGGCAGACGGGCGATTCGCTGACGACATTCTCAAGATCGAGGATGGACAGGCCACGTCCGGACTGGCGTTCGATCTCGCTACGGCGACTGCCGACGAGAAGTTGGCGGCATTGGATCGCACCCGCGAAGCCATCCTCCAACGTCCCGCGTCCTTGGGGGGGCACTTCCGCAACTATCTGGAACGAAAAGCCCAAAAGCCGGAGTTCGCCGACCACGTGCTCGTCTGGTACCCGGAAGACGACTTGCGCATCGAGTATCAGCGCGACAACAAGTGGTACGCCATCAGCGAAGGTTCCCAAGGCCAACGCTCGGCGGCGTTGCTGGCCTTCCTGCTCGCTTTCGGCGAGGAGCCCATCGTGCTCGACCAGCCCGAGGATGATCTGGACAATCACCTGATCTACGATCTGATCGTGCGCCAGATCCGCGAGAACAAGCTGCGTCGGCAGCTCATCGTGGTCACTCACAACCCCAACGTGGTGGTGAATGGCGATGCCGAACTGGTGCATGTGATGGGGTTCGGTCGCGGCCAGTGCTTGGTTCAGCAAAGCGGCGCCTTGCAGGAGAAGGCCGTGCGCGAGGAGGTCTGCCGGGTGATGGAAGGCGGCCGAGAAGCATTTGCCCGCCGCTGGATGCGTTTGGGCAAGGAGGTTTGACATGCTGGCGACCCGCGCGGAGTTGATCGAGAAGATTCGACTGGGCGAAGACAGCTTCCTCGAGCTGAAGCAGGTGAAGTTCGCAGGTGGCAAGGTCCGCGGCCCGACGCAGGAAGACTTGGCCGACGAACTGGCTGCCTTTGCCAACAGCGCAGGCGGCGTGGTGCTGCTCGGCGTCGAGGACAAATCGCGGGAAGTGCTGGGTATTCCTGCCGAGCGGCTGGATACCGTGGAAGCGTTGGTGCGGCAGGCCTGTGAGGATTCGGTGAAGCCGCCCTTGGCGCCCATCATCGAGCGCATCACACTGCCTGATTTGAGCGGTGCAGAGCAGCCGGTGATACGTGTCGAGGTGGCACGCAGCTTGTTCGTGCACCAGAGCCCGGGCGGCTATTTGCATCGGGTGGGGTCATCGAAGCGCCCGATGCCGCCCGATCACTTGGCACGCTTGTTTCAGCAACGCAGCCAGTCGCGATTGATTCGCTTCGACGAAACACCGGTGCCGCGTGCGACGCTCTCTGATCTGGATGAGGCGTTGTGGCGGCGTTTCGCGCCCGCGCAAAGCGCAGACGCGCCGGAAGTTCTGCTGTCCAAGCTGGCAATGGCGGCGCAGGACGAGCAAGGCGTCTGGCGGCCGACGGTGGCGGGCCTGCTAATGGCCAGCAGCCAACCGGAGCGTCACCTTCCCGGCGCCATCGTGCAGGCCGTGGCCTACGTGGGCACGGAGGTAGTGCCCACGGGCGAGGGGGTGTACCAACGGGACGCGCAAGACATCACGGGCCCGCTCGATGAGCAGATACGCGCCGCATGTGCCTTTGTGCGCAAGAACATGCAGGTGGCAGCCTACAAGCGCGCCGGGGGCGGTCGGGTGGATGTGCCGCCATTCGACATGACAGCCGTGTTCGAGGCTGTGACCAACGCCGTGGCCCATCGAGACTATTCGATGGCCGGCGCCAAAGTGCGGCTGCGCCTGTTCGATGACCGGCTGGAGCTGTTCTCTCCGGGGATGCTGCCCAACACGATGACGCCGGAAAGCCTGCCTTTCCGGCAGGCGGCGCGCAATGAAGTCCTGACCAGCCTTCTGGCGCGCTGCCCCATCGGCGATGTCGGGCTTGCCAGCCATCGCAGCCACATCATGGACAAGCGTGGCGAAGGGGTGTCCATCATCCTGACGCGAAGCGAACAGCTATCCGGCAAGCGCCCCGAATACCGATTGAACGATGACAGCGAGCTGATGTTGACCATCTTTGCCGCTCGCATGGAGCAAGAAGCATGATCCTCAAACCCTGGCGCGAGATCGCAGAGCCGCATTCCGATGTGCGGGAGGGCAAGTTCCAGCAGGCCGAGTTCGCGGCGGACCTGTCGCGGGTGCATGCGCGTACGGCCAACGAGGAGTACCAGAACCCGGTGCTGTTCTTCCAGCGCACCTTCATTACCGAGGGCATGCGCCTGCTGCTGGACTCGGTGGTCAAGCGCCTGGCCGGCAAAGGCGGCGATCCGGTCATCCAGCTTCAGACCGCATTCGGCGGCGGTAAGACGCACACGATGCTGGCGGTCTACCACCTCGCCAAGGGGGCGGCGCCGGCGAGCGAGCTTCAGGGCGTGCCCCCGATTCTGGATGCAGCCGGCGTGACGGAGTTGCCCAAGGCCCGTATCGCTGTGCTCGACGGCGTGGATCTGCTGAGCCTGGCCAGCAAGCCGCGCATCCATGACGGCTGCACAGTGCGTACGCTCTGGGGTGAACTGGCCTGGCAGCTGGGCGGCGAGACGGCCTATGAATACGTGAAGGAGTCTGACCAGACTGGCACAGCTCCCGGCAAGAAGGAGCTGGCGGACATGCTCGCGGCCAGCGCCCCCTGCGTCATCCTGATGGACGAGCTGGTGCGCTACGTGTCGCAGTTCGAGGAAGGCAAGACGCTCTCGGGCGGCACTTACGACACTCAGTTGTCGTTTGTGCAGGCACTGACCGAGGCCCTGAAGGCGGTGCCGACGGCGGTGCTGCTCGCCTCGCTGCCGTTCTCGGATCGCGAGGCCGGCAGCCAGCAAGGCGTGAAGGCCCTGCGTGCGCTCGAACACTACTTCGGCCGCGTGCAGGCACTGTGGAAGCCGGTGGCCACCGAGGAAGCGTTCGAGATCGTCCGCCGCCGCCTTTTTACCAACATCAACGACAAGCTGGCGATGGAGTCGGTCTGCCGCGCGTTCGCGGACTACTACATCGCCAACCGCGAGGACTTTCCCCAGGAGACGCAGGACAGCAAGTACTTCGAGCGCCTGGTCCACGCCTATCCCATCCACCCCGAGGTGTTCGACCGCTTGTACGAGGACTGGTCCACGCTGGACAACTTCCAGCGCACCCGCGGCGTGCTGAAGCTGATGGCCAAGGTTATCCATCGCCTGTGGAAGGACGGCAACAACGACCCGCTGATCATGCCTGGCAGCGTGCCTTTGATGGATGCCGACACGCGCAACGAGGCCATCTACTACCTGCCGCAGGGCTGGGACCCGGTGATCGAGCGCGACGTGGATGGCGAGCGCTCCGAGACCTGGGAGATCGAAAACAAGGACACCCGTTTCGGTAGCGTGCAGGCCTGCCGCCGCACTGCCCGCACGATTTTCCTGGGCAGCGCTCCGCATTCCGTCCAGATCGCGTCCAACCAGCTGGTGCGGGGGTTGGAGCTGGAGCGCGTGCTGCTGGGTGTCGCCCAGCCCGGCCAGCAGGTCAATCTTTACAAGGATGCGCTGAGGCGCCTCTCCGACCGGCTGCACTACCTGAACCACGCCAACAACCGCTTCTGGCTGGACACGCGCCCGAACCTGCGGCGCGAGATGGAAGAGCGCAAGCGCCGCTTCCAGGACAAGGAGGACGTGTTCCCCACGATCCGAGAGCGCGTGCAGCGCAGCTTTGCCAGCGGCGTCTTCGGCGGCATCCACATCTTCACCGGCAGCGGCGACGTGCCGGACGACTGGGCCTTGCGGCTGGTGGTGCTGCCGCCAGATGCGGCCTTCAGTAAAAGCGGCCAGAGCCTGGCAGTGGAGCGCGCCACCGAGATCCTGAAGAAGCGCGGCGACCAGCCCCGCTTCAAGCAGAACCGCCTGATCTTCGTGGCCGCGGACTACGACAGCGTGAGCCGCCTGAAGGACCACGTTCGCTCGTACCTTGCATGGCGCAGCATCGTCGGCGACTACAAAGACAACCGCATCGTCCTCGACAACCTGATGGCCAAGCAGGCGCAAGCCAGCCTGGAGCAGGCCGAGGAAACCGTGCGGCGGATGATTCGTGAGACCTATAAGTGGCTGCTGGCCCCGGTGCAAGAGGCGCGGCCGGGCAAAGGGCTGTCTGAGGTGATGTGGGAGCACTTTCCGCTCAACCCGGGCGCGCAGAACTGGTCGCAGGAGATCGAACGCGTCCTCAAGGAGAACGAGCTGCTCATCACCGAGTGGGCGCCGATCCACCTGGCCAAGGTGCTGAAGGACTGGTTCTGGAAGGATGACGTCAAGGATGTTCCGGCGCTCACCGTCTGGCAGCAGAGCTGCCAGCAGCTCTACCTGCCCCGCCTGAAAGACGACACCGTGTTCCAGAACACGATGGCAGCGGGCGCCGAGAGCCGTGAGTTCTTCGGCTTCGCGCAGGGCAAGGAAGATGGTCGCTACATCGGCTTCAGCTACGGCAAGCGCACCTCGCTCATCATGGACGCGTCGCTGTTGCTGATCGAGCCGCTGACGGCCGCCGCGTACATGGAAGCCCTGCGCGCGTCTGAAGAGGCCTCGCGTGCCAAGACCGCTGAAGCCGGAACGGGCGCAAGCACCGCAACGGCTCCGGCTGGCGGCGGCGAAACCTCGCACGTCGAAGACTCGGCCAAAGGGGGCTACCAAGCCGGTGGCGCGACCGCCGGCCAGATCGTCAAGAAGCAGTTCTACGGCAGCATCGACCTCGACCCCATCCTGGCCAAGAAGCAGTTCGCCGATCTGGTCGACGAGGTCGTTCAGCAGTTCACCATGCGCCCCGGCGTCAAGGTGAAGATCGCCATCGAGATCCAGGCCGAATCGGCCACCGGGTTCGACGATGGACTGCAGCGTGCCGTGAAGGAAAACTGCAACGTGCTGAAGTTCAAGAACGCTGAGTTCGAGACCGGCGAATAGGGGCCGCCGTGGGGATCATCGACAAAACCACATACCGACTGACCTGCCCGAAGTGCGGCGCTGTTGAGAAGGCGAACGTACTCGACAAGGGATCGAACTGGAGCGGATCGCACTGGCAATCCGGCGCAACGTTCGAGCGGTTCGAAACGTCTTGGTCTGGTGGCGGCAGTACCGAGCCCGACCTGACCTCGGCGACCTGCAGGCAGTGCGGTGTAGCCGCTCAGCGCAGCGCCTCGTAGGTCCGCCACATATGCCCAAGAAGAAGAGCATCAAGCGTTCGGCCAACAAGTTCAAGGCCGAAGCCGACAAGATCCTGGCCTTCCTGACGGCATCGGCGGGCCTCGGGGATGAACATGTCTCGTGGTGTCACGATCTGGCGATCATCCGCCTCTATCGAGCCTTCGAATCGTTGATGCTGGACACGCTGGTGGGCGCGCTCAACAACGACACGTCGACGCTGTCCACCAGGACGGGCTTCTCCTTTCCCAAGCATCTGACCGATGAGGTCTGCCGATTCCTGGTGACGGGACGCGGCTACTTCGACTTCAAGGGACGGGACGGCCTGATCAAGACGCTCAAGCAGTACCTGCCAGACGACCACTATCTGGTCGAGGTCGTGTCCAAGCCGGGGTATCGCTATTCCCTGGAGCTGCTGAGCGCTGCGAGAAACTACGCCGCGCACGACAGTCAGCAGTCCAAGAGCGCCTTCAAGAAGGCAACCGGTCAGGATCGAGTTGGCGCCGCGGGGTCGTGGCTGAAGCGGAAGAACCGATTTCAGACCATCGCGGACAGGCTAAAGGCAATGGCCGACGAGATCCACGCCGAGGCGCCTTACTAGCCCTCGCGCGGGCTGTCGGACAAGACGAGCGCGCGTTCGGCGTCCCGGCGAGTCACAAGCCCGGGCAACACCTTTCCGCCACCATAGACCCACCGCCGCAACTCATTCGCTGCGCTCGCCCAGTCCCGCTGGTTGCGTAAGCTTCCCCGTCAAGCAGGCATTTCAAAAGTAGAACTTCCGGCGACGCG
>ERZ795043.445-NODE-445-length-36389-cov-35.204437_pt1 | contig 36389 bp, 42 predicted proteins | sample MGYA00375127_ERZ795043 | MGnify/ENA primary metagenome ERZ795043 (study PRJEB30172, sample SAMN05518447) | compost metagenome | isolation source: Feedstock adapted compost from Newby Island compost facility, Milpitas, CA | place: USA:Newby Island compost facility... | reverse complement strand
CCCCATTCCGGACTTTCACCGTAGAGATGACGCCCATGCTGGGCGTACACAAAAAGCATCTCTGCCTCGCAGAGATGCTTGGTATCGACAAGTATGAACGGCACGGGCCAAACAAAAGCGCAAAAATGCCCGAACACACGCCTGCACCGCTTTCTGCGGCCATAAAGCGGCTGCCCACTCGTCTCGTCTCTGCTCAGCTCAACTAAAGCTCAAACTCATCTCAGCTCAGCCGGTCCGCGCCAGCGCCCGTCCCTGCCGGGGACGTCCTTCGGCACGCGGCTTGATAGCCTTAACTATAACACGGCGAATTTCGCTCGTCAACATGTTCGCATGATTTCCGAACTGGCACCACATGCTCCTCTTCGGGCCCAATCTCGCAAAACCGTCGTTAGCCTTGCATCAACCCTTACATGAAAAATCTCGCATTGTTAAGGGGTAAGCCCATATATCCCGCTCGTTGCAAATGCTCTCCACTAAGCACCAAGTCGTTGAACGTCTCGAAATATAGTGCATTTTTGTCTTATATTAAGCCCTATTTTGGCTAATTGGCCAAATGTAATGCATTTTTAGCTTATAATTGGTCGCTCGCCCAAAAAACAGGTCAAATGTAAGATATTTTTGAATTACATTGCCCCAATTTCTGCAGTGGGACCAAAATATAAGTCAAATTTGCACTCCATTTCCCTGAGTTCTGGTGAAAGGAAAGGCCAAAATGCAGCCCTTTTTGATCCGGATAATTGTGAAACCGAGTGAGCTTTAATGCAATGCTAATGACAATAGGAACCAAATATTAGCCAATCGCGCGTGACGGACGCCGGCACCATCACGGCCGCGCCAGGTCCGGCCGCAGTTTCCTCGCTTCGCCAAGATAAACGTGTCGGATTTCCGCCTGGGACTTGTCCGTGTTTACCAGCACCATCAACCGGATGCAGCGCTCAAGGCTTCCCTTGACCGGCATCTCGAGGCCGCACATGAGCGGTACCAGTTCCCAGCCTTCGATCTGGCGGATGGCTTTGGCCGGAAAAGCGGCATCGAGATCGTGCGTCACGGTAATCCAGACGCAGGCCACATCCTCCGGCACGAGCCCGTTGTCGGCGATGATCTCTTTCATCAAAAGCGCCGTGGCATCCAGAATGATCCGCTCTTCGTTGGCATCCACGGTAATGGCGCCCCGGATTCCTCTCATTTTCATGTCAGACCGCCGCCTTCCCGAAGTTGTTCCGCGATTTCCCTCACCCATGCAGCCGGCACATCGCGCCGGATTTCCACGCGCCCGATGGCCGACGGCACAACGAACACCATTTTTCCTTCGGTGAATTTCTTGTCATGCTGCATGGCTTTCATCATCCGGTCAAGGTCGATGTCCGCCGGAATTCGGACCGGCAGGCCGAACTTGCGCAGGATCCGCTCGGTGTCTTCGGCAATGGACGGGCTGTAGCCGAACCGTTCCGCCAGGCGCGCCGCGCCGGCCATGCCGATGGCCACCGCCTCGCCGTGCAGCAGCTGCCCGTAGCCGGCCACGTTTTCCAGCGCATGGCCGATCGTGTGCCCCAGGTTGAGAATGGCGCGCAAATCGTTTTCCCGTTCGTCGCGGGACACCACTTCCGCCTTCACCTTGCAGCCTTCATACAAAGCATAGCCCAGGGCTTCCGGATCAAGCGCCAGGAGCTTTTCCGCGTTCTCTTCGCACCAGCGCACGAATTCCGCGTTCCAGATGAGCCCGTGCTTGACCACTTCCGCGAGGCCCGCGCGAATTTCCCGCGGCGGCAGCGTGCGCAGCGTGTCCAGATCGTACAGCACAAATTCGGGCTGATAGAAGGCGCCGATGATGTTCTTGGCCAGCCGGTGGTTCACCGCCACCTTGCCGCCCACGCTGCTGTCATGGGCCAGGATCGTCGTCGGCATCTGCACAAAACGGACGCCGCGCATGTAGCAGGCCGCCACAAAACCGGCCAGGTCGCCAACCACGCCGCCGCCCAGCGCAACCACGACGGATTTGCGGTCGCACCCCGCCTTGAGGGCGGCGGTGATCAGCTCTTCAAACCGCTCCAGGGATTTGGACGCCTCGCCGCTCGGCACCACCGCGCGTTGCACGCGGTAGCCGGCCGCTTCCAGCGACCGTTCCACTTTGGGCGCATACAGATCCGCGATCGCTTCATCGGTCACAAGCAAAACCGGCGATTTGACCGGAAAACCGCGCGAAGCAAACAGCGCGCCCGCCTCGTCCAGCACGCCGGGGCCGATGATGATCGGATAAGAGCGTTCGCCGAGATCCACGGTCAGCTCTCTTCGTCCGCTTTTCTCCCCCGCCATCAATATTCCGCCACCTGTTTCAGATAATGGTTCAGATTGGCTTCAATTTCCTCAACGGAATCGCCGCCGAACTTTTCCATAAACGCCCGGGCGACCTCCCACGCCACCACATGCTCCATCACGACGCAGGCCGCCGGGACCGCGCACGCGTCGGACCGCTCCACTTGCGCGGCAAAAGGCTCCTTCGTGTCGATGTCCACGCTCATCAGCGGCTTGTACAGCGTCGGGATCGGCTTCATGACGCCGCGCACCACAATGGGCTCGCCGGTCGTCATGCCGCCCTCGATGCCGCCTGCGTTATTGGAGGCGCGGTGAAACCCCCGCTCTTTGCTGTACAATATCGGATCATGCACCTGCGAACCCGGCCGATTGGCCGCCTCAAAACCGATGCCGATTTCCACGCCCTTGAACGCGTTGATGGACATGACCGCCTGGGCGATGCGGCCGTCCAGCTTGCGGTCCCAATGCACATGGCTGCCCAATCCGACGGGCACTCCCGTCACGACGCATTCCACAACGCCGCCCAGGGAATCCCCCTCTTCCTTGGCCTTGTCGATCAGCGCCATCATTTGCTGTTCCGCCTCTTTGTCCGCCACGCGCACCGGCGATTCCTCGGTGATCCGGATCAGCTCATCCAGCGGCAAATCCGGCGTCCTGGCCGTGATGCCGCCGATGGACACGACCCAGCCGGCCACGCGGATGCCGAACCTTTCGAGAAGCTGGCGCGCCACGGCGCCGACGGCCACCCGGGCTGCCGTTTCCCTGGCGCTGGAGCGCTCCAACACGTTGCGCAAATCTGTGTGATTGTATTTGAGGCCTCCGTTCAGATCGGCGTGACCCGGCCGGGGACGATGCACGCGGCGCTTCGCCTCGTCGTCGCCCGCCACCGGTTCCACGCTCATGACGGTGGTCCAGTGTTTCCAGTCCTTGTTTTCGATGACAAGGGCAATCGGCGCGCCCGTCGTGCGCCCGTGGCGGACGCCGCCGACAATTTGCGCCGCATCCGATTCAATCTGCATGCGGCGGCCGCGCCCGTACCCTTTTTGCCTCCGCTGCAGCTGGAAATTCAAAGCTTCCACATCCAGCGTCAGATTGCTGGGCATGCCTTCTATGATCGCCGTAAGCTGCGGGCCGTGCGTTTCCCCGGCAGTCAAATAACGCAAACTCAATCTTACGTTCCTCCCCCTGGCCCCTGACCAAAACTCATTATGCACTATTTGTTTATTATAGTACTGCGTTAAAGCGTTTGACAAGTAAAACAAAACAGCCCGTCACGATCGGACGGACTGCCGCTTGGTTCGCCGCATGCGCGAAGGGTCGCCGGTTTCCCGCATCAGACCGATCCAGCGCACGTTGTCGACACCCAAAATTTGCGCGCATTCCTGCAAGGAGATGAGTCCTCCGCGATATGCGGCGATGACTTTTCGCTTGTCCATGTTTCCCTCCGCTGGGTATGACCTGCCTGTTAGTATGCGGGAAAGGCCGCCTTCTCATACGCCCGCGCGCAAACGCCGGTAGAAAAACGTGTCCGCCGGCTCCAAGCCGTACTGCTGGGGGTTGAAAATCTGCTCGGTGCTGCCGACAAAAAGAATTCCTTCCGGCTTCAGCGCATCGGCGAATTTTAGGTACAGTCCCGCTTTGGCCTCTTCCGTAAAATAGATCATGACGTTGCGGCAGATGATCAGGTCATATTTGTCCAAGAAAGGGTCGAGCAGCAGGTTGTGCTTGCGGAATTCCACCGCCTGCTTGATCCTGGGATCAATGCGGTACAGGCCGCCTTCCATCTGAAAGTATGTTTGCAAGTAATTGGGCGGGACATCCTTGACGGAGCGTTCGTGATATACGCCTTCCCGGGCTTTGGCCAGGGCGTTGTCGTCGATATCCGTGGCCAGGATCCGGGCGCGGTCCAGCGCGCCCATGCTGTCCAGGATCATCGCCAGCGTGTAAGGCTCCTCGCCGGTGGAGCATGCGGCGCTCCACATGTTGAGCCGTCCGCCGCCCTTGATCATCTCCGGCAGGAACTTGTCCTTCAAAACTTGCCAACGGTTCGGATTGCGCCAGAACTCGGACACGTTGATCGTCATGCGGTCAAGAAACTCGGCCATGAGCTTCTCGTCTTTCATCAGCGCCGCAAAATAAGAGGCAAACGTCGTGTACCCGTGCTTCAGGCGCAAAGTCGTAAGCCTGCGCCGCATCTGGTTTTCCTTGTACTGGCCGAGGTCGATGGAAGTGGCCGCTTTCACCTTTGCCACGAACTGCGCGAAGTCTTCATCCGCGGACAAGGTTTCCCCGGCTCTCCGATCGGAATCTCCCATGAAACGAAACTCCCCTCAATATACTGCCCGCCCTTTTTCCGTTTAGCAAATCCAGGGCTGAATCGTTTTGTCGTAGGACAGAAGCTCCTCTTCCCTGAAGAAAATGGCGATCTCGCGTTTTGCGCTTTCCGGCGAGTCGGAACCGTGAATCAGGTTAAACCGCGTGCTGAGGGCATAATCGCCCCGGATCGTGCCGGGCGCGGCTTCCAGCACGTTGGTTTTGCCGATGAGCAGCCGGCCGATGGCGATGGCGTTTTCCCCTTCCCATACCATGGCGAAACTGGGCCCGGACGTGACAAATTTCAGGAGCGGCTCGTAGTAATCCTTGCCTTTGTGCTCGGCGTAGTGCCGCTCGGCCATCTCGGGCGTCACTTGCATCAGCTTGGCCGCAACGAGCTTAAGGCCTTTGCGCTCAAACCTGGAAACAATCTCGCCGATCAAGCCCCTTTGCACGCCGTCGGGCTTGACCATGAGAAAGGTTCTTTCCATTCGTTATCTCTCCTTACTGCATGATTCGGTATGGCGGCGTATCTATCATTCTTCCATATTCTGTAAGTTTAATAACTCCGCCGCACCACAAAGCGCGCGATTTCCTCCAAATTTTTCTTTTCCGGCAAATCGGGCAGTTGAGCCAGCGCCTTCAGCGCCTTGGCGACGTATTTGTCGGCCAGCGCCTCCGCCCGCGCAATGCCGCCGCTCTCCCGCACCAGCTGTACGGCTGCCGACGAGTCCGCTTCGCCGCCGCTCTTTTGGATTTCCGCAATACGTTCAAGCAGCGGCCCGCGCACGGCCTCCTCCTGCAGCGCATACAGCACGGGCAACGTGATGTTGCCCTGGCGCAGGTCGCTGCCCGGCGGCTTGCCGAGGATTTCTTTCGTGCCGCACAAATCCAGAATGTCGTCCGCAATCTGGAACGCCATGCCCACGTTGTATCCGAACCTGTAAAGCAGGCTGCTGACGGACGGCGAAGCGCCGGCGGCGATGGCCCCCAGCTCGCAGCTGATCGCGATGAGCAGCGCGGTCTTGCGGCGGATGCGCAGCAAATAGCGCCGCACGGTTTGCCGGACGTTGAAAAAGTCGCGGATTTGCTCCATTTCCCCAAGGCTCATCTGCACCAACGCGCCGGACAGGATGCGGTGAATGCGCGGATTGTCCAGTTCCGTGATCACCATCAGCGCCTTGGCGTATATGTAATCGCCCGTGTACATGGCGATGCGGTTGTCCCATTTGGATTTGACCGTGAGCTGTCCCCGGCGCATGTCCGCGTCATCGATGACATCATCATGGACCAGGCTGGCCATGTGGATCAACTCCAGCGCCACCGCCACCTTGTGCACCGCTTCCGGGTTTTGGCCGCCAAACTTGCCGGAAAGCAGCACCAGGATCGGGCGGATGCGTTTGCCGCCCGCCTTGAGCAAATGCTGGGACGTCTCTCTCAGCAGGGGCAGATCGGCTTCCACGGCGCGGGCCATCTGCTCTTCTATGGCTTTCAGGTCAGATTTCAAGGAAGAAAGAAGCGAATACAAGTTCATCCTTTCACCCGCCGCTCATCATATTGCCGGACGGCTGCGCCGGCGGCCATTCCGCAAGGCGCACCTCCCCGCCGATCAGCCCCATTTCGCGCGCGTAGCGGAAATAAAGTTCCAGGCCGGCTTTTTGCCCGGGCCCGAAATCATGATTCAGGTTTTCAAAATAGCTCCGCCAATATTCCGGCGTGCCGCCGATTTGCCGCACGGCCTTGGCCACGACGGGGGCCAGGTCCGTTCTGCTCCGGCGCTTGCTTTCAAGCAGGCATTCATGCACCCGGCGGACCAGTTCAGGATGGCGGTCGGCCGACTCGCGGCGCACGGCCCACACCGCAAACGTCATCCAGTGTCCCGTATACCGGTGCCACAACTCGCCCAGATCCAGCACTTCATAGCCGGGATTGGACCAGGAGGCGCGGATCGCATGGTCGCCGATGAGCAGCGCCGCGTCGGCGCGCGCCAGCATGTCCGGCAAAGAAGGCTCCGCCCGCTCGTACACGGGCGCGCCTCCCAAGAATTTGCCGAAAATGATTTTCAGCAAATTTACCGAAGTGGCGGATACGGAAGCAACGGCGATTTTGCCGCTTAGCACCTTTTCCAGCGGAGATTTCAGAAACAAAAGCACGGACCGGACGGCGCCAAAGGAGCTGACCGACAAATCGCCCAACAGGTAGTATTCTTCCGAAGACTCCCCGTAAGCGAAAGAAGAGATGCCCGACAGGTCAATGGCGCCCTCTTTCAGCATCCGGTTCAGCGCGGCGGGCATGTCCCGGATTTGCGCCACGGGAAGACCGGCCGTTTCAGGCTCGAAAAAATGGGTAACCGGCCAGACGTTGGTATAATCAATGCGCCCGACACGCAGCGGCGCTTGCAGCATCTCAGACATGTTTTTCTCCCCATCTGCTGAACAGGTTGTGCGGAATACCCATGTTGTCCATCACTTTGCCCACGACGAAATTCACCAGGTCTTCCAGCGTCTCCGGCTTGTGATAAAAAGCCGGCATGGCCGGGATGATCCTGGCGCCGAGCCGCGCCAGCTTCAGCATGTTTTCCAGATGAATCGCGCTGAGCGGCGTTTCCCGGGGCACGAGCAGGAGCTTGCGCCCTTCCTTCAGCATCACGTCGGCGGCGCGGGTCAGCAGATTGTCGGACGCGCCGTGGGCAATGGCCGAAAGCGATCCCATCGAACAAGGGACGACAGCCATTCCTTCACAAAGAAAAGAACCGCTGGCGATCGGCGCGCCGATATCGCTCAGCGGATGCAGGACGATCCGCCCGTCGGACGCCGCTTCCCCGAATGCATCTTCCAAAGCCGCCTGGCGTCTTGTGCCGTCCCAGCCCAGCTCCTCGGAAAGCACGCGCCAGCCGGCGTCGCTGATGACCAGGTGCAGCCGGCAGCCCGCCGCAAGGAGCCGCCGGCAAAGCGTCACGCCGTAAATGGCGCCGCTGGCTCCGGTGATGCCGATGATCCAGCGCCCGGGCGGCCGATCGGCCGCGGGGCCTTGGGGTGCTACCAATTTCTCACCACCACCAGGTCAATGAACGTAAACAGGAACACGACGCAGCTCAAGACGCCGTTCATCGTGAAGAAAGCGGCGTTCAGCTTGCTGAGATCGTGAGGTTTCACGAGGCTGTGCTCATAAATGAGAAGCGCGTAGGCGACGATGACGCCCGCCAGGTACCACCAGCTCAGATCAGTCAAGAGAAGAAGCACGGCAAACCCCAGCGCCGTCACCACATGAAACCATCTTGCAATCCGCAGGCCCTTGGCCAGCCCGAAGCGCGCCGGGATGGAATAGAGCCCTTCCCGCCGGTCGACTTCGATGTCCTGACAAGCATAGATCACGTCAAAGCCTGCCGTCCAGAGGGCCACGGAAACATAAAGCACCAGCGCCGGCAGCGTGATCTCCCCGGTTACCGCCACCCAGCCGCCCAGCGGCGCCAGCCCGATGGTCAGGCCGAGAATCACGTGGCAAAGCCAGGTAAAGCGTTTGGTGTAAGAATAGAAAACAAGCATAAAGACCGCAATCGGGAGAAGCTTGACGGACAGCGGATTGAGCTCTGCCGCCGCCCAGAAGAGCAAGATGAAGGAAACGATGACAAACAGCAGCACTTCGCCGGATTTCAACAGTCCGGCGGGCAAGGCGCGCCCTGCTGTGCGGGGATTGCGCGCGTCAATGTTTTTGTCGATGAGCCGGTTGAGACCCATGGCGGCGCTGCGGGCGCCGACCATCGCAAGAAGAATCCAGCCGGCCTCGCTCCAGGCGGGCAGGCGTTGCTGTTCCGTGACGGCCCCCAGGATCGCGCCGACATACGCGAATGGAAGCGCGAAGATCGTATGCTCAAACTTGATCATTTCGAGAAAAATGCGCAGTTTGCGGATCACAGCCGTTCCTGTCCCTTCGTCCCGATATGCAATGCTGCCACTCCCCATGTCAGCGGATACGCCCGCACGTTGCGAAGTCCGGCCGCGCGAAACCGCTCCGCCAGCTCCTGAAGGCCGGGGAAATGCTTCGCCGATTCCGGCAGCCATTTGTATTGCTCGTAACTTTTGGCGATCCACTTGCCGAGGAGCGGCAGCACTTTCTCAAAGTAAAAATAATAAATGCCCTTGAAGGGCTGCCACTCCGGTTTCGACGTTTCCAGGCACACCACCTTGCCGCCCGGTTTGGCCACCCGCCGCATTTCGCGGAGCACCTGATCGATATCCGGAACGTTGCGAAGACCGAAACCGATGGTCACAAAATCAAAGGAGTTGTCCGGAAACGGCAAATTCATCGCATCGCCTTCCACCAGCCTGATCTGGCCGGTCAGCCCGAGCCTGTCCACTTTGGTTTGCCCGATTTTCAGCATGTTGCGGCTGAAATCGAGGCCGACCGTTTCCGCTCCGCCGTTGGCCCGGGCCAGCGCGATGGTCCAGTCCGCCGTGCCGCAGCATACGTCCAGCGCCGTCTGGCCGGGCTTTACGTCCATTTTCCGCATCGCAAACTTGCGCCAGGCTTTATGGCGGCGGAAGCTGATGATGTCGTTCATCAGGTCGTATTTGGGCGCGATGCTTTCAAACACCTCGCGCACATGCGCTTTGGATTCCGCATTCGGCTTCATGCTGTTCACCTTACTTCTTCAACGCGGCCGCCGGCTCCATCCCGCAGCCCTGAAAAAACGGGTCGATCAAACCCTTCAGCTCTTTGACCAACTTGTCCGACGGAAAACGCTCCGCCGTCTCCCACAGCTGAAGCGCCGACTCGCGCAGCATCACGGTCAGCTTCTCCTTCACGCTGTATTGGTCCAGAAAATGCCGCAACAGATGCTGGTCGTCACGGTTTTCGGCCAGCGCGCGCCGGTCGGCTTCGGAACCGGTCTGCAGCACGTGCCAGAATCCCCAGGAGGAACTCAGCTTTTCCGCCTTTTCGGTGTTGTTAAGCTCCTGGAGCAAAACTTCGCATTTGCCGAACAGGCTGACGGCCTCGGGCCAAAGCCGCCGGTACAGCCCCTGCATAAAACCGGTAAAGGAAAGCAAAAGACCGGAAGCGATTTGGGCCTTGTACTGCAGATATTCCTCCGCGCTGAGCTTAAGCTGCTTCATCCCGGAATAAACCTTCATTTTGAGCTGGTTCAGATCGCATATGGCTTCGCTGAGCCTGCGCACGGCCTCGATTTGTCCCGCCTGGGACAAAAGGTCGTAAAAGCGGCTGCTGAAATAGTCGCCCGCAAGCACTTTGAGCTGCTGGGCGCGGATATCCGGCAGCCCCTTTTGGCTGATTTCGCCGTTTTCCACGAGATCGTGAGTATCCAGTCCGACCTGCACGAGCGACGTCACGACCGACAAAAGCTCACGAATGCGCGCGGCCTGCGGCTGATGGCTCAGAACGGCGTGCAGCAAACGAATCCGGCCGGAGGGAAAAGCGGGCAACTCCGTGTGCATGGATATCATATCATGCTGCATCAAACGATGGGCCAATTGCTCCACCCGGTATTTGTTCATCTTCCAGCCTCCGAACTAGCTGCCGCCCCGGCTCGATTCAAGAACGGCTTTTAATTTTATCTATTATAACATAACCGCGGCTTTAGCCGCATAAGCCGGCGGCGTTGTTCAAGATTTTGCTACATGTTGCAGCCAGCGCTCTCCCGCCGGCGTGCCCTTAAGCCCGCATGCTTCCATCAGCCCGCGCCAATCCCCGTTTTCCGCCGCCGCTTTAAAAGCCGCTTTGCGCGATACGTTCCAGTCTTCCCGGCGCGGATCGCCGTAAAAAAGCAGTTCCTTCCTGCCGCCGGCCGGCCGGTACACCCGGATGAGGACCTGGCGGACATTGGCGGTATCCTCAAAGGAAAAGGAAATAAGCGCCACAAGGTCATCGGCCAAGCCGCCGGCCGCGTCTCCGCCGCCCCGCAGCAAGATGTCCGCGCCGAGCATCGAGTGATCCCAGCTGACGCGGGCAAGCCGGTGATGGAAGCTTAATGCGGCGATGGCGTCCACAAGGTTTTCGTCGGACAGGGTCATGGGCCAGGCCTGGACCGACAGCGCCGCAGCCCGCCGCTCCGTCAAGGGCGCATCCGGCATGGTCAGCCTGCCCAGGATAAGAACACAAAGCCCGCCGGCCGCAAGCAGTGCGGCCATCCGCATCAAGGCGCGCATGGGGGATTCTCCTTTTCGCGTCAACAGGCGGTTTTTACCCCCATTGTACAAACAAAAAGGGCAGGCTATGCCTGCTCTTGCCGGCGATTCGCCTCGCTCAGGTGTCGGTATCAATCATGCCGTGTTTGGTCAGTATCGTTGCCTTGCCGCGCACTTTGATGGCCGAAGTGTGCTCCGTAAACTGCGCAATCATCACTTCGCCCTTGTCCAGCTTTTCGGTGTGGTGAAACTTCGTGTCGGCACCCCGGGTGAGTCCCATCACCTGAACACCGTTGTCTTTGGCCTTGATGACCACATATTCGGTATGGATCATGTCCATGGCGGGCTTTCGCTCCTTCCTCAAAAAAAGAAGACAATCGGCAATCGATCGTCTTCGCGGCGTACGTATGTAATGGTCGAGACGACAGGATTTGAACCTGCAACCTCACCCACCCCAAGGGTGCGCGCTACCAGATTGCGCTACGTCTCGTCGGTTCCTGATGGGGGACACCGGTTGAGTATAGCACACAATTGGCCGTCTGCGCAACCCCTTGACGAGCAGATCGGAAAATTTTTCGCATCACTTGATGCCTTCTTTCAAAGATTTGCCCGGTCTGAAAGCGGGAATCTTGCCGGCCGGGATCTCGATTTCTTCGCCTGTCTGCGGATTGCGGCCCTTGCGGGCGGAGCGTTCGCGCACCTCGAAATTGCCGAAACCGACAATCTGCACCTTGTCTCCGTTTTGCAGCGCGTCGGAAATGACGTTGAAGACGGCATCCACCGCCAGCGCGGCGTCCTTCTTGGACAGGTTGGTCGCCTCGGCCACCTTGGCAATCAGTTCGGTCTTGTTCACAGCGTTCACCTCCCGCTTAGGGAATGCGGCATAGTATCTGTTTTTCCGATTCCACAGAAATTATACACGCGGCAGAACGCGAGTTTCAAGAAAAAGCGGCGTTCACGCTTTTTTGCGCCTCGTCTGCACGAACGTCACCGCCAGCGCCAGCACCAGGATGGCGCCTTTGACGATGTCGTAGGCGTAATACTGCACGTTCATCATCGTCAAGCCGTTGACGAGCACGCCCACGAGCACCGCGCCGAAAAACGTCCCGATGATGTTGGGTCGTCCCGCCGCAAACACCGAATAGCCGATGAACACGGCGGCGACGGATTCCATCAGGTACGGCGCGCCGGCGTCGATCTGGCCGGAGCCGACGCGGGCCGCAAACAGGATGCCGCCGGCGGCGGCAAAAACGCCGGATGCGATGTAGGCGGCCACCCGCACCCGTTTGACGCGCAGACCCGAAAGCCGGGCCGCTTCCTCGTTGCCGCCGGTCATGATCATTTGACGCCCCCAGCGGGTGTATTTGAAAAAGACGTGGGCCCCGATGACGGCAATGGCCATCAGGATGACGGGGAACGGCACGCCCAGGAGCTTACCCTGCCCGATCCAGAGAAACGAATCCAGCATGACGCCGGGAGCCGTCGAACCGTCCCGCATGGGCATGTGGTTGTATATCGAATAGCCCCGGGAGTACGTTTTGTGGATGCCCGTAATGATGTACATCACAGCCAGCGTCGCGAGCAGATCGGGAATGCGGATCTTGACGATCAGAAACGCGTTCAGAAGGCCCACCGCCGCGCCCACGAGGAGAGGCACGATCAAAACGACGGCCAGCGGCATTTCATACCAGACCATCAGCGAGGCCGTCACCACCGTGGCCAGCGACATCGTCGCGCCGACGGAAAGGTCAAACCCGTCCACCATCAGGGAGATCGTCACGCCAATGCCGACCAACGTCACGATGGAGATGGCGCGCAAAATGTCCGTCAGGTTGCTGTAGGTAAAAAAGTACTCGTTATAAAGCGAGAAAAACAGCACGACCAGGCCGATGAAGACCAGGGCGCCGTATTGGTAGGTGAAATGAAGCAGACGTTGTTTCACGGCAATTCCTCTCTCCCTGCGCTGGCATAGTAAAGCAAGTCTTCCTGGGTCGCTTCGCCGCGGCCAAAGGACTTCACGATCCGCCCGTCGCACATGACATGGATCGTATCCGCAAGACTCAAGGCTTCGGCAAACTCGCAGGTAAAATACAGCACGGCCTTGCCTTTCCTTGCAAGCTCGCCGATGATCTGGAAAATGTCGCGCTTGGCGCCCACGTCAACGCCTTTGGTCGGCTCGTCAAACAGGAACACCCGGGCGTCCGTCGCCATCCATTTGCCGATGGCCACCTTTTGCTGGTTGCCGCCGCTTAGGTGCCCGGTAAGCTGGTCCGGGCCTGCCGTTTTGATGCCGAGGGCGTGGATGACGGTTTCGGCGTGACGCCTTTCCGCGGCGCCATTCAGAAAACCGAAGCGGCTCAGCGGCTTCAGGATGGCCAGGCTCAGGTTGTGCAGCACCGATTCGTGGACGAGGATCCCTTCTTTTCGCCGCTCTTCCGGCACAAGCACGATGCCGGAGGCGATGGCGTCGGCCGGCGAACGCAAATGGGCGGGTTTGCCGTCCACCGTCACGCTGCCGCGTTCTGCCGGGTCCGCCCCGAACAGCAGGCGGGACAGCTCGGTTTTGCCCGCTCCGACCAGCCCGACGACGGCCGCCACTTCACCGGCCCGCACGACCAGGTCGACGCCGCGCACGCGGCTGCCTGCCGCCAAATCCCGAACGCTCAGCACGACTTCGCCGATCTCGGCCTCAAGCTTCGGATACTCTTCCTCCATGCTGCGGCCGAGCATGGCGCGGACCACATCCTTGCTGTCGGTTTCTTCCCGGCGTTTCGTCCACACCCGCTCACCGTCGCGCATCACGGTGATGGTGTCGCTGATTTCAAACACTTCGGGCAGCCGGTGGGAAATGAACACGATGCCGATCCCCGCCGCTTTGAGCCCCCGCATGATCGCAAACAGCTTGTTTGCTTCCTCGATGCTGAGCGGTGCCGTCGGTTCGTCCAGGATCACAAATTGCGCGTTTTGCGCAAGAAGGCGCGCGATCAGCACCAGCTGCTTTTCGGACAGGAACAGCTCACGCACCTTCTTGTGGGTGGAAAGATGGAGGCCGATGCGCTTTAAGAACCCTTCCGCTTCCTCATGGATCTTACGCCAGCGAATCCATGCGGGGCCGGAAGAAGACGCCAGCTTGTCCAGCAGGATGTTTTCGCCTACGGTCAAATGGGGCACCAGCGAGGTGTCGACCTCCTGGTACACGCAATGAATGCCGGCCTTTTTGGCGTCGGCGGGCGAGCGCAAGACAACGGGCCGGCCGTCGATGGCCAGCGTGCCGCCGTCGGCCGTGTAGGCGCCCGACAATATTTTCATCAGCGTGCTTTTGCCTGCGCCGTTGGCGCCGAGGAGCGCGTGGATTTCACCCCGCTTCAGGCTGAAATCGACGCCCTTTAGCGCCGGGACGCCGCCGAACGACTTTTTGATCCCCCGCATCATAAGCCCGCTTTCGTCCGCCGCCGTTTCGGCTGCTTGACCCATCGGCCCATCTCCTTTCGTTCCGGCAACTGCAAAGGGCGCGGCGGTTGTTCGCGCCGCGCCTTCGTTTCAGGCGGCTGTTACTTTCCCACTGCTTCTTCCAAAGCTTTCAGATAGTCCGTGTAACCGAGTTCCGTTTCGCCCCAGCCTTCGACATATTGGGCCAGGTCGGCCGTCGTGACAAGCTTGTCCTTCGGCAGCATGTCGCGGTGCACGAAGATCGGCTCCAGTTCCACCACGGCGTCGGTTTGGTCGCCATGCAGCTTCTGGTACAGGTAGCGGACCTGAACCTTGCCGATGGAGACCGGGTCCACCGCCGCCGAAGCCACCCACGGGCTGTTCGGATCCTGGATCAGACGCAGGTCCTCGTCGCTGAGGTCGATGCCGAACACTTTGATTTCATTGCGTCCGGCCTGCATGATGGCGTTGGTGGCGCCTTTCGCAAATTCGTCCCAGGATGCCCAGACCGCCGCAATGTCGCCTTTGTTCGGATATTGCTTCAGCACGGCTTCCAGGCGGGTCTGCGTGTCCAGCTGCGGGTTGCTGGCGTCGCCAAAAGCCGCGATTTCCTTGATGTCCGGATACTTGTCCAGGAATTTTTGATAGCTGATCTGACGGGCTTCCATTGGCGCAAATCCGGCAACCCACACTTTGACGATGTTGCCTTTGCCGCCGATTTCCTTGGCCAGCTGCTCGAGGGTCAGTTCGGCCAGCTTCTGGTCGTTTTGCGCCAGGTTTGTGACGCCTTGCACGTTGTGCAGATTGGAGTCGAACGCCACCACCGGGATGCCTGCGGCCAGCGCCTTGTTCACGCCCGGCGTCAGCGCGCCCGGATCGCCGTGGTCGATCAGGATGCCGTCAAACTTCTGGTTGACGGCCGCATCGAGGTTGGCGGCCATTTTGCTCAGGTCGTTCTCGGAGGTCATGACGGTCACCTGGCCGCCGAATTTTTTCACCTGCTCGGTCACGCCTTCCACATACTGGGCGCCGAACGTGCCGGTGTTCAGCCGCATGATCAGCGCGATGCGTTTGCCTTTCAAAGCCTCAACATCCGGAGGCAGCTGTGCCTCGGACGCCGCCGCGCTCTCGCCCGGTTGGGCGGACGGTGCCGGGCTGGAGCTTGTGCCCGTGCTTTCGTTTTTGCTGCCGCATGCCGTCAGCACCATCACCAGCGCGAGAACGAGTGAGAGCCAGGCGGCTGCGCGACTTTTGTTTTTCTTTTTCATTTTCGTCAGTTCCTCCCCTGCCAGTTGTCCGTATGCGGATGATTTCCGCTTAATACATTAGCATGGCAATTCCAAGTATGTCAATCGGTTTTTATATTTTTGTGTCAACAAAAAAGCCGCCCGGCGGTGGTTGGTTCACCGCCCATGGCAGCTTGGGGTGCTGTCAACGCCTCATCATATTCTACAAGATAATCGCGATCAGGCCGCCGGAGCCTTCGTTGATGATGCGGCCAAGCGTTTCCTGCAGCTTGTAGCGGGCATTGTCCGGCATCATGGCCAGTTTCCCCTGGATGCCTTCGCGCACGATGGAGTGCAGCGACCGGCCAAAAATGTCCGACTCCCAGATTTTGATCGGGTCTTTCTCGAAGTCCTGCATCAGATAGCGCACCAGTTCCTCGCTCTGTTTTTCGGTGCCGATGATCGGCGCAAACTCGGATTCGACGTCCACCCGGATCATGTGGATCGACGGCGCGGTGGCTTTCAGGCGCACGCCGAAGCGCGAACCTTGCCGGATCAGCTCCGGCTCGTCGAGAACCATTTCCTGCAACGTCGGCGCCGCGATGCCGTATCCGGTGGTTTTGACCATCTCCAGCGCCTCGGCGAAGCGGTCGTATTCGCGCTTGGCATGAGCAAATTCCTGCATCAATTGCAGCAGGTGGTCCTTGCCGCGGATTTCCGTGCCGACCACTTCCGTCAGGATGCGGTCATACAGTTCGTCCGGCGCAAAGAGGTCGATTTCCGCCACGCCCTGGCCCATGTTCATGCCGCTCAAGGCAGCCCGGGACACAAAATCATATTCCATAAACTGCGCCACGACCCGATCCACATCCCGCAGACGGCGGATATCCTTCACCGTCTCCCGCACCGAGGTTTCAAAGCTGGACCGCAGCCAGTGCCCTTCCGGCAGCACCATGACCCAGCTCGGCAGGTTGACGTTCACCTCGTGCACCGGGAACTCATAGAGCACTTCCCGCAGCACGCCCATGACTTCTTCTTCGTTCATGGTGGCCACGGAAAGCGCCATGACGGGAATGTCGTATTTGGCCGCCAGTTCGTTGCGCAGAGCTTGCGTTTCCTCGCTCTTGGGCCGGGCGGAGTTGATGATGAGCACAAAAGGCTTGCCAACTTCCTTAAGCTCGTTAACGACCCTTTCCTCCGCTTCGACGTAGGCGCTGCGCGGAATTTCCGTGATGGTGCCGTCGGTGGTCACCACCACGCCCAGGGTCGAATGCTCCTGGATGACTTTCCGCGTCCCGATCTCGGCGGCTTCCTGGAATGGAATCGGTTCTTCAAACCAAGGGGTCGTCACCATGCGCGGACCGGATTCGTCTTCGAACCCTTTGGCGCCCTCCACCGTGTAGCCTACGCAGTCCACGAGCCGCACATTTACTTCCAGTCCCTCGGCAACCCGGATCTGCACGGCATGATTCGGTACGAATTTGGGCTCCGTGGTCATGATCGTGCGGCCTGCCGCGCTTTGCGGCAGCTCGTCAATGGCCCGGAGCCGGTCGGCTTCGTGCGCTATGTTGGGCAGCACGACGGTTTCCATGAAGCGTTTGATGAAGGTCGACTTGCCCGTCCGCACGGCGCCGACGACCCCGAGGTAGATATCGCCGCCTGTCCGCTCGGCAATATCTTTGAAAATGTCCACTTTTTCCACTGAGATTTCCCTCCCATCGTAATCGATCACACGCGTGCCGCCAGCGCGACGGAACTCGTACACGAATTTGGACTGGTAACATTGTATGATGGCCTGTTTCGTTTCAGACCGCCCGATCCGCAAAATGTTTCCAAGCCTTTTTCCCGCCCGGTCGGTCATGCGTCTGTTTCCTCCATCAGCATATGAGGGGGTACAAGTGCGTATGTCTGCCTTTTTGCGGACTTCTCCCCCATTTGTCCGGAGAAAAACGCACCAAACAAAAAAAGAACAGGCCGCTCAGCAAACGCCTTGCGGCACTGTTCCTGCGATTATTGGGGGACAGCCTGAACCTCGCCTTCCACGAGACGATAAACGGGTGATTTGACGGGCACGAAAGGCGTGCGTTCGACGAAGATGCGGCGCAAATCCTCATCCGGCGAAGGCGTCAGGTTATGCTCGCGGAATTGCTGCGCCAGGTCGATGCCGTAGTCGGCGTACACCATCCCTTCCGCACCCGCCATCAGCTCCAGCGGCCTGGGCGCAAACATGCTGCGGAGGTCCGGCCGCTTGATGCCAAGCAGCCCGAAATCGAGATAGAAAAAACCCGGATAGGCCTCGCTTTCCGCCGGCAATTTGCCGCCGTTTTCCCGCATGTAAGTCTCGACGCTCCGCTGCACGTCCGTTATGGCTTGGTACACCGGCGCGTCGAGCAGCCTGACCTTCGGATCGGTTTCTTCATCCACGATCAGAAAAATGTACCGGCCGCCGCTTTCAAACGCCGCCTTGGGGATTGACTCGATGTAGCCCATCCGCCTCATTTTGGCAAAGTCGATCCGATATTTCTCATAAATCGGCACCGACGCGTCCGCGTTCTGGATCGGGAGCAGCCCCGTGTCCTCCTGATAGCGGCGCACCGCATCCTCCACGGACCGGACGGCGGCGCTGACACTCGCCGTTTGGCCGGGGGTGTAGTCTCTCGGATACAAGCACCCGGATGTCAAAAACAGCAAAGCCGCGCACAGCATCAAACCCAAATCGCGGCGAAACTTCCGGTTCTTTGCCGTCCGCAAGCCTCATACCTCCCCTTCCGCCGGTTCCCGGACGTACTGCCGTACCTTGAGGACCGTCTCCGGCGACAGCGGATTTTCCTGAAGCAGCCGCTCCAGCGCCGGCAGGTGGCGGGCCGGATCGCTGCGGATCATGGCGCCGACAAGCCGGCACCGGTCTGGCCGGTCCCGCAGCACGTTGAAAATCAGCTCATGCCCCAGCGGCACCAGCCGCACTTGCGCGTCCCGAACTTGGAAGCTTTCTCCCAGCGGATGGAGCAAGCGGCGCACCTCGGTGCGGTATGCGGAATCTCCGCTGCGGACGCGAAAATCGCCCACCAGTTCCGCCACCGTCTCCCCCATCGCATAATGGGACAAAATCGAGCGGTACCGCCCCGTTTCGTCCCGCGCCGGCCCATCCAGCGCCAGATCGGCCAGGCGGGCATGGATCAAGGGAACGTCTTCTTCATCGGCATAGATGTCAAGATCCCGGGGCGGCTTGTCCAGGTTTGCGCCTCGCATCGCCAGCCCGGCGCTGCCGCCGATCACCCACAGCGCGCCGCAGGATGCAAGCCGCCGCGCCAATTCCGCCACTGCCGCCGCGGGGTATCTCCATTCCGTTATGGGAGCCACCTCCCAGTGGCATTCAATCACCTAAATAATGGAAATAAAACCGTAAAGCATGCCCGCCAGGAGCAAAATGAACGCAACAAACGACAAAATCATGCGGATGATGCCTTTCGTCTTCGTCCTGGCAAACGTGATGAGCGCCGCAGCCAGCACCATCAGCCCGATGCCGATAAACGACACCCACATTTTGGTCATGGAGTCCACGCTTCCAGCGCCTCCTTACGCACTCTATCAAAACGAAAATATTATACCACCCGGCAAGCTCGCGAGGCAAAAACTCGACACGGCTATAGACAAGACTGTCCGCCAAAGGCGAAAAAATACGAAAGGGGCTGTCCCCGGTCATTGGCATGACTTGGGGGACAACCCCGCGGGCGGCGGGCATTTTTCGCGGCCGCGCACATCTGCGCGCGCCTATCCGACGGTCCGGCAACGCCCGTGTGCCGGCGGTCTCGAAAAAAGCGGGATCTTGCCGGGCGCTTCCGCCTTATTTGTTCAGCATCATTTTCATGAGGCTTTCCAAATTGCTCAGGTTTAACCCGCTTTGCTTGACGGCCCTGATAATTTCCTTGACGGTGCTTTCCGCAACGGGAACGCCCGCCAGCTGCGACACCTGCTTGATCAGCGCGCGCAGCTTTTCCTCATCCTGAATCGTCTGCGGCGTGACCGTTCCCGCAATTTTCTTGATCGCACTTTCGGTGATGTTTTTGCCGGTCTTCTTTTTCACGGCGCCGAGTATGTCTTTGGACAGCTTCGGGTCCATATTCACCCTCCTTTTGCCCCCGGGCAATTCAGAAGCAGATTATGCGCCTGCGGGACAAAAGGTGCGGGCGTTATGACGGCATTGTTTCAATCCTGACGTGAATTTGCACCGCATTGGGCCCCATGTTTGCCGAACGGCCCGAATGTAGTGCATTTTTGCCTCATATGGAACCCAAATTTCCCTGATCGCCCATATATAGGGCATTTTTGCCTTAGATTAGACCACGTTTCATCAAAACGGGTCAAACGAAAGGCATTTTTGCTTTACAATGCCTCTGAAGTCTTTTGACCGGCCACAATATAAGGCATTTTTGTACCAGATGACCGTTCGTGCAAATCAAACCTGTTACGGCTGCCGTCCCGGTTCGCGTTTCGTTTTCATGTGGGTCGCCACTTCTTCGATTTCATGGGTGCGCACCCGGCCCATTAGATCGCTGACCGCCTGACGCGGCGACTTTCCTTCGAACAGCACGGCATGAAGCTGGGCCGTGATCGGCATCTCCACGCCGCAGCGGGCGGCCAGTTCGTATGCCGTTTTCGTGTTGCGCACGCCTTCCACCACCATGCCCATGCGTTCCAGCACTTCGTCCAGGGGAATCCCCTGGGCCAGCATGGAGCCTGCCCGCCAGTTCCGGCTGTGCCGGCTCGTGCAGGTCACGATCAGATCGCCCACGCCAGCCAGGCCGGCATATGTAAGCGGATTGCCCCCCAGCGCCACGCCGAGGCGGGCGATTTCCGCGAGCCCCCGGGTGATGAGGGCGGCCTTGGCGTTGTCGCCGAAACCGAGGCCGTCGGACAGCCCCGCACCGAGGGCGATGACGTTTTTAACGGCGCCCGATATTTCCACGCCGATCAAATCCGGGTTCGTGTACACCCGGAAATAGGTGTTGTTCATGAAGTAATCCTGCGCCGCTTCCGCGAGGCGCATATTCCTGGAGGCCACAACCACCGTCGTCGGCAGCCGCCGGATCACTTCCTCGGCATGGCTGGGCCCGGACAGGCAAACGATGTCATCCTCGGCGACGCCCAGCTCTTCCGACAGCACGGCCGACATGCGCTTGAGCGTTTCCCCCTCGAAGCCTTTGGTGGCGTGCGCGACCAGCGTGCCCGGCTCCAAATGGTGCGCCGCCAGGCGCGCCACCTCGCGCATGGCCGACGAAGGCGGCACGAAAATCACGAGGCGCGCTCCCGCCAGCGCCTCGGCCATGTCCGACGTCGCTTCTATCGTTGCCGGAAGCTCCGCTCCCGGCAAAAATCGGGCGTTTTGTCTTGTGCGGTTGATTTCCGCGGCGTGCTCCGGCCTGCGGGTCCACAGCTTGACCGCATGTCCGTTGTCCGCCAGCACGCTCGCCAGGGCCGTTCCCCAGCTTCCCGCCACCAGCACCGCCGTTTTATTTCGTTCCATGCCGCTCACCTTTTTTGCCGCCAAAATCCAGCTTGTTTTCCGTTCCGTTCAAAAGCTTCGCGATGTTTTTCCTGTGCCGGACGACGGCCAGCACGCAAATGATGACAGCGCCCCACACGTAGGGAGCCTCAAGGCCGAAAAGGGCCACGGAGATCGGCAGCAGCACGGCAAAAATCAGCGACCCCAGCGACACGTAACGCGTAAACACGATGCTCAGGATCGCCAGGACACCTGCGGCAAAGCCCGGCCAGAACATGAGTGTCGCCACGACGCCGATGGTGGTGGCAATGCCCTTGCCGCCTCTGAAAGAAAAATACACCGGCCAGTTGTGGCCGATGATGGCCGCCAAACCGCAGGCGACAGGCACCCAATCCTCCCCCGCGTCTACCTGCCAGCCGATCAGCACACTCGCGACCCCTTTGGCGATATCCAGCACAAACACGGCCAGCGCCGGCCCTTTCCCCAGCACCCGCAAGGTATTGGTGGCGCCGGCGTTCCCGCTGCCGTGCTGCCGGATGTCGATTTTTTTCAGCCAGCGGGCCAGCAAGATGCTGAATGAAATGGAGCCCAGCAAATAGCTGGCGATGATCCCTGCAATTTGCGCGGTCAATCCAGTCTCCCCTATTCCTCATCCGATTTGCGGCGAACAAACATCCGTATGGGCGTCCCTTCGAAATCGAAGGCGGCGCGCAGCTTGTTTTCCAAATAACGCTCGTACGAGAAGTGCATCAATTCCGGATCGTTGACAAAAAGCACGAACGTCGGCGGCTTTACGGCCACCTGGGTGGCATAGTTGATCCGCAGCCGGCGGCCCTTGTCCGTCGGCGGCGGCGACACGGCGATGGCGTCGGCGATCACCTCGTTGAGCAGCGGGGTCGGCACGCGCATCGCGTGCTTGTCCGCCACCCGGTTGACAACGGGCAAAAGCCGGTTCACGCGGCTCTTCGTTTTCGCCGACAAAAACACCACCGGCGCGTAGGTCATAAAAAGAAACTGGTCGCGGATCGCCTCGGTGAAGCGCTGCATCGTTTTGTCGTCTTTCTCGATGGCGTCCCACTTGTTGACGACAAAAACCGAAGCTTTGCCGGCTTCGTGCGCATATCCGGCGATATGTTTGTCCTGCTCGATAATGCCCTCCTCGGCATTGAGCACAACGAGCGCCACATCGGCCCGCTCGATGGCCTTCATGGCACGCATCACACTGTATTTCTCGGTGGTTTCGTATACTTTGCCGCGCTTGCGCATGCCGGCGGTGTCAATCAGCACGTACCGCTGTCCGTCATGGGTGAACGGCGTGTCGATGGCGTCCCGCGTCGTGCCGGCCACGTCGCTGACGATGACCCGCTCTTCCCCCAGAATGGCGTTCACCAGCGATGACTTGCCCACGTTGGGGCGACCGATCACCGCCACCTTGATGACATCCTCGTCGTATTCTTCATCCTCCGTTTCCGGCAGCTTGGCCAGCGCGGCATCCAAGAGGTCCCCGATGCCCGTGCCGTGGGCGCCGGAAACGCCCACCACGTCGCCGAAACCGAGGGCATAAAATTCGTAAACGTCTTCCATCCGCTTCAGGTTGTCCACCTTGTTGACCGCCACGACCACCGGTTTTCCGGATTTAAACAAAAGGTTGGCCACATCCTGATCCGCGTGGGTCATACCGGTCTTGGCATCCACCATAAATATGATGACGTCCGCTTCCTCGATGGCCAGCTCGGCCTGCATGCGGACCAGGCGAAGCAGACCGTCATCTTCCGAAAGCTCGATGCCTCCGGTGTCGATCACGCTGAATTTCCGGCCGTTCCACTCGCCCGTGCCGTAGATGCGGTCCCGCGTAATTCCCGGTTTGTCTTCCACAATCGCCAGCCGGTCGCCGATGATGCGGTTGAAAATCGTGGATTTCCCCACATTGGGGCGGCCGACGATGGCGATAACTGGTCGAGCCATACTGTCACTCCTTCTGCTTTTGCGAGGCGGCAGCCACATCCATGATATCAAAAAACTGCCGGGTTGGCTAACCGCCCTTTTTCCGAACCAGGCTGCCCCACCCGGCGCGAACCGCCCAAGCCGCCGCCGCGCAGGCGCGGGCCGCCAGGACGCCGATCCACCAGCTTTCCGCATTTTCCGCCGACCCGAGGCGCACGGGACCGTTTTCGGCATTCCACACGCCTTCCAGAAGCTCGGGCGCCAGCACGGCCAGCGAAACGGCCGCGATTTGCCCGTCCGCGCCCCGCACCAGAAGCGCCGCGCAAACGCCGGCGGCCGCCGCCGCCATTCTCCCCATGGCCCAGCCGGGCGCAGCTTCCATTAGGACGGCATACGTCAGCCAGACGCCCAGTGAGCTGGCCAGAAAACCGGCGGAGGCGGCCATGGCCCGGCGGTACGGCTCCATGCGCCAGAAGAGCCCCAGCATGGCCAGCAACGTCCAAAGGAAGGCCCCCTGGACCTCGCCTGCTCCGGGCAGCGGAATCTCCCGCCAGGCCATGACAGGCCAGCCTGCCAGAAAAACGGCCGCCGCCGCGTCCGGGATTCCGTCCGCCGTCTCTTTTCTCCAGCCGGTCCACCACAGGATGGCAAAAGAGCACCAGATGAAAAACGCGACATATGCCGGCGGCATCGCCTCCACCCCCTGCCCTCTATTATGCGCGGAAAGCAAAAACACCCCTTTTCCGGGATCGGAAAAGGGGTGAGTCGGCCGAGGAAGGAATAATTTATTTCAGCTTGCTCAGTTTGTCGCCGAATTTTTCACCCAGCGTAAAGCTCAAGCCTTCCGGCTCCGGCACGGAAGATTCCTTCGCGCGGCCGCGTTCCGGGCGAGGAGGCGCTTCCTCGGTCTCCTTGATGGAGAGGGAAACGCGTTTTTCCGCCGGGTTGAAGTCGAGAATCTTGGCCTTCACTTCCTGGCCTTCCTTCAGCACTTCATGCGGCGTGGCGATATGGCGGTGCGCAATTTGCGAAATGTGCACGAGCCCTTCCACGCCGGGCGCGATTTCCACGAAGGCGCCGAAGCTGACAATGCGTTTCACCGTGCCGGTCACGATGTCTCCCGTCTTGAACTTGTCGGCGGCCAGTTCCCAGGGGCCAGGCTGAGCCGCTTTGATGCTGAGGGAGATTTTGCCGGCTTCCGGATCCACTTTCAGCACCTTGACCTTGACTTTTTGGCCTTCCGACACCACATCGGACGGATGGGCCACATGGTGCCATGCCATTTCGGAGACGTGCACGAGGCCGTCCACGCCGCCGATGTCCACAAAGGCGCCGAAAGGCGTCAGGCGCTGCACGGTGCCTTCCATGACCTGTCCCGGCTCCAGCGAGGACATGATCCGTTTTTTCAGCGCTTCGTATTCTTCTTCGAGCACGTCTTTGGCGGAGAGGATGACCTTGTTCGTTTCGCGGTCCAGTTCCTTCACCTTGACGCGCAGGGTGCGGCCTTTGTAGCTGCTGAAATCTTCGACGAAGTGGCGCTCCACCATCGAGGCGGGAATGAAGCCGCGGACGCCCACGTCGACCACGAGGCCGCCCTTGACCACATCGGCCACCTTGACTTCAAACGCTTCGCCGCTTTCGAATTTTTTCTGCAGATTTTCCCATGCCTTCGGAATGTCGGCGAGCCGTTTGGAGAGCGTCAGCGTTTCCTTGGCATCGTCGATGCTCAGCACCTTGGCCTCGATTTCCTGGCCGACCTGCACCACGTCCGCCGCGTTTTCCGCCGGCACGGCGGAAAGCTCGCGCAAGGAGATGGTGCCCTCATATTTATATCCCAGGCTGACGAAGGCTTGATTGTCCTCGATCTTGACGATCGTCCCTTTGACGATGTCTCCCTTCTTCAGGGTCACGAGGTTATCAAGCGCTTCTTGCGAAACCGTTTCGGCAGGCTCTGCGGCCGCTTGGACGGTTTCTTGTGCTTCAGCTGGTGCGCCTGCCGTCTCTGCAGTTTCGCTTTCCTGGACTTTGATTTCTTCAGACATGAAAATACCTCCTCAATTCTGCCCCTACTTTAACTTTATTTAAACCCGCAAAAAAAGCGGCGTCTAAATCTGAACTTCTTGCCGGCGGGCCAGCGGCCAAGGAAACCAAAATATGCCTGCAAGTTACCTTTAGTATGAAAGGATGCGCGCGGAAACATGCATGGTCACGCGGCGAAGCATGTTTTCGAAGCTCACATTCATGCTCACTCCGAAGGCTGTCCCGTCTCCAACATATACCGGATTTTCGACATGATCAGCTCCGTGGCTTTTTCCTGCGCTTCCGCGGTGCCCTCTTCGGCGTAAGGCGCAAGATCCACCGGCTTGCCGTACACCGCGATCATCTTGCGGAACGGTTTGTAGTTTCCGATCAAGGCCGCCGGAACGACGGTGGCTCCCGAGCGGATCGCGATGGTTACGGCGCCGCGCTTGGCCGGACCCAAGGTCGCGTTGCGCGTCCCTTCCGGGAAAATCCCCATCACCTTTCCCTGTCTGAGCAGATCGACGGCGGTGCGGATCGTCTCCTTGCTGATGGCGCCGCGTTTGACGGGAAAGGCGCCGAGAGCGCGGATCAAGGGGGCGACGATGGGCACGCGGAACAGTTCGGCCTTCGCCATAAAATGCATTTCACGGGGCACTTTGAGCGCCAGCGTGAACGGATCAAGCATGCTTTTGTGATTGCTGCAAATGATGACCGGACCTTCAGCGGGGATATTGGAAACGCCGCGGGCTTCCATGCGGAACAGGAGCCAGTAAAGGAATCCGACAATCACCCTGCCGATGCTATATAACATAATTTACTTCTCCTCCGCCGAATTGGTTCTTGCGAGGGCCTTTCCCCATTCGGTGATTTCGCTCGCCACTTCTTCGGCGGTGCGTCCGGTCGAATCGATGTAGCGGGCATCCGGCGCCCGGATGAGCGGCGCGATTTCACGCTGCTCGTCATTCTTGTCGCGCGCCAGGATTTCCTGTTCCAGCTCCTCCAGCGTAATGCCCGGATTATCCCCCAATTCCCTGTAGCGGCGCAGCGCCCGCTCCCGAGGCGATGCGGTCAAAAAAATTTTGAGTTCCGCATCGGGCAGCACGTGGGTGCCGATGTCCCGGCCATCCATGACGACGCCTTTCGATGCGGCCATGCGGCGCTGCATCTCCGCCATCCGCCTTCTGACGCCCTCGATTTTGGCGTACTCGGACACCACCCGGCTCACTTCCTGCGAGCGGATCCGCTCGCTGACGTCCTCGCCGTCAGCCAGCACTTTCTGCCCGTCGGGCGCCGGGATCAGGCGGATGTCCATGCGCTCGGCCAGCGCCGTGACCGCTTCGGCGTCCTTGGGGTCAAGACCCGCTTCCATGGCCTTCAGCGCCACAGCCCGGTACATCGCGCCCGTGTCGACATATATGTATCGCAAGTTTCGGGCCACCATTCGGGCCACCGTGCTTTTGCCTGCGCCGGCAGGGCCATCGATGGCGATGTTGATTCGCCCCGCTTCGGATCGGTCCATATAAGAAAATGAAGCCCCCCATAAACCGTTCGATCGTCAAGACAGCAAAGGAAAAATAACGCAGGCCAAGCCTGCTGAGCTTAAAGAAAATTATAGCACACCCGCCAGCGGGGATGCAAAAAGGCCGGTGCGCTACCGGCCGGAACCTTGCATACTTTGCGTGTAAGCCTCTCCTTCCAACCGATCGGCGGCCGACAGAAAATGGCGCACGGCCGGCACCTGCATCGCGGCTTGCGACAAAACGACGAGCGCCGCCAGGATGCAGATCGCCCGCTTCAGCCAGCGTTCAAATCTGTCGGCAAAATGTGAAAAATTCTCCGCAAAAATTTCCGCTGCCTTGTTGCGGACCATATGCGAACCTCCCGCCAAAGACGATTGCAGCGGCCCTTATCCTTTGTGCATGTCCAGCTGACGTTCAAAACAGTAGCGGATGATTTTTTGCTGCTCGGAATCCGAGATGTCCTTGAAACGCATCATGACGAGGCTTTTGAGGCCTTCCTCATGCTTCACCCGGACGATTTCGCCTTCGAACTTGGCGTGGGCAATGTTGCCGTTCCGGTAATTGAGAAGGAGCCAGCAGCTCAGCGTCACGCCCGGCTCCAGCGGATATTTGCGGTCGACGCGGAACGAGCATCCGCCGCCGCCCACGTCTTCGGTGATGGCGGTGAAGCGCACCTTGTCGCCCAGTTTCACCGCAATTTCGAGCTGCGCGTCCACGCGCAGGAAATTTCTCCGCTGCTCCGACGTGATTTCGGAAAGCTCGGGTTTTCGCACCGCAAAAAGCGGGATCGTGTCCTTCTTCAGCTCCATCGTCTCGGTATTGAACGTGTGCTTGATCCCATTGCGGGTAAAATAAAAAATCTGCAGCTTTTCTCCGATCATCGGCCTGTGGTAGCGCCGGCTTTTTTCGTCCAGCGGAATTTCCAGCCAAATGTACTGATCGTCTATATCCGCCACGCGGGAACGCAGCGTGTTGGCCGAATCCTGGTCCTGCACGGGCAGAACCTGAAGATATGTCATCTGGTTGATCTTGGGAAGCACCCCGCAACCCCCCATATCGCGTTAAAAAACGGTATCGGTACAAGCTGTTCCCATTATACCACGATATGGGGGCCGTTGAACGTCCTCGGGGGAGAAAAATCGACAAATTGGGTCAGGCTGCGAAAATGGGTTTGCCGTCATCGGGAATTTTTTCGACAGTTTCCTCAAGCCCCGTCTCCGCGTTGATATAGATCCGGTATGTGCCGCCGTTGATTTTGCCGATGAACTCGTGGGCCAAAACAGTTTTCTGCGCGTCGTTTTCAATGACGGCCAGCGCATAGTCCAGCACGCGGAATTCGGGGTTGAGCGTCTTGGCGGCTTCATCCCGTGAGATTTTGGGCTTGCCCGGCGTAAGCGTCTTGTCGGCAAACACATGGTCTCTGGCCTGCAGGCCGACGATTTCGCCGTTGTCCAGCGCCACGCGCACCGTCACCTTGTCGGGATAGATCCGCACGCCATCCTTTGTGCCGACGAACGTGAACACCGCCACATTGTCGTATTCGTCGTACGTGACCGGCACCATGCCCGGATAGTGGTGACGGATCAGAAATTCGGAAGCCTTGTTCCGGGCGGTATCGAAATTCAGCTTGCGCGCCTGCACCGGACGCGGATTCATAAACCACAGGAGATGCCCGCCCTGTCGGGTATAGTCCATCTGGATCTGGCTGCCGTCCGGGTTTGTAACGGTGACGGAGTAGGTCTGGAAATCCGTATTGCCTCCGTTTTCCGTCACGTGAATCTGCCGGCCGTCGGCACGAGCGGCGGCAAGGCCGAGAAACGCGGCGGCGGCATCCCGGATTTCGGCCGGCGTTTTCACGGGACCCGGCAGCATTTTGGTGGAATTGATGCTTTTTGTGGTCATGCCGGCGGGGCCCCAGTCCGTTTCCGGGTATTCGCCCATCTTTTTGTTAATCTTTCGGAAACCGTCGATGATCGTGTTGTCGCTCTGGTTCCGCTCGCTGGCGATGGCAATTTCCACATCCATCCAGCGCAGCCGGTCCTTGATGACCGCCTCCTGGATTTTGCCGAGCTCCGCGTTGATTTCCTTGGCTTTTTCGTACAGCGCCTTGAGCGTTTTGATTTCTTCGTCGCTCAGCGGCTCTTTCGACAGGTCGCGGACCGACGCGCGGTAGGCGAAATTGGACATTTTGGAAAGAAACTGTTCCGCCTCATTGAACGGCAAAAGCGCCAGCGGCAGCTGGTTGATTTCGTTTTGCGCCTCGCTGGTCAGCCGCCAGACGTTGGCCAGCCCTTTCCGTTGCAGGCCATGCGATTTGGAAGAGACGGCCAGCGTCTGCCCGAGTTCATCCACGAGCCGGCTCATGTGGCTGTTTAGTTCGTGAAAAGCCCGCTGGTACTGGTTTTCCGCCTTGATCAGGATCGCGTTTTTCTCCTGGTGCTCCTGATAACCCCACCAAATCGCGCCGACAAACAAGAGGGCCGCGATCGGAAACATGACCGAACTCAGGCGCGCATACATAAAGCCGACCCCTTTCATTCCCCATTTTCAGGCATAGTTTGGGAAAAAGGTGCCGGCTTTATTCGCTGCAAATGAACGGCTGCCTTCGCGCCGCTCGGATCAGTTCGGCTGTTCCGTCATCTCGAAATCGGAGTCGTTGCCGCATATGCACATCTTGAAGCCCGTTTCGATGCGTCCCTTCTCCTTGCGCCCGCGAAGCGTGAACCGCTCGCCGCAGCGCTTGCACCGAATCTGCACTTTGACCCGCGAATGTTTCATGGATTCCCTCCCAAAGCGCGAATATACATCGTCATTATGAGTCATTTTCCTATAATTTAATCTCTTCCTCCCGCTTCAGCATGCGAAAAGGCGAAACGGCGTTGGCGCTGTTCACCCGGCGGATGGCGCGCAGCCAAAGAAGCAGCATGAACGGTACGGCCACCCACATCCAAGCGGACGGCAGCGTCAGCATCATGAAGTCAAACAGGCCGTGCCACATGACCGGAATGATAAGCGCCAAAGCGAGCTGAAGCCGGACCTGGCTTCCTTTGGAAAATTTCGCTTTGCCGAGGGCGTAACCCATGAAAACGCCAAACAGGGCGTGCCCCGAAACGGGCAAAAGCGCGCGGGCCAAAAGCGTGCCGAAGGTGACGGGCTGCAGGATGGCATACAGCACGTTTTCCAGCGTGGCAAATCCGAGGGAAACGGCCGTGGCGTAAACGATGCCGTCATAGGGCTCGTCAAATTCGGCGTGATGAAAGATCAGAAAATAAAGCACGAAAAATTTCAGCAGCTCTTCCAAACCCGCCGAGATGACGAACGAAAACACGAAAGGCGAGTCGCCCAGCCACAGCATCAGGCCACGCTGCAAAAGCATGGCGGGAAGCACGATGAGCATGCCCGCCGCAAACAGCCGGATGACCAACTTGAGCGGCTCCGCATCATAGCGGTCTTTCCAATAGAAATAAGCAAGCAGCGCCAGACCCGGCGCAATGGCCGCCGCCAGCAAGGACACCAACATCGCGCCTCCCTTCCCTTTAGAATGCCTCTTAAAGATGCCTGTTGTTTAATTATACATCAACGCAAAAAACAAGAACATGCCGCGTTCCCCATCGGGTATGCGGCATGTTCCCGGTTTTGCAAAGCAGATTTCATCAGGATACAAAATGTTCCGCCAGCACTTGCACAGCCTGACGGGGGATGATGATTTGACCGTACTCCTCGAGCACCGCCTGCGTGATTGCGGTGGCTTCGCCGTATTCCGCCAGCACCGCAATCAGCGTCTCGTAGGTATCATGGTCATACTCCGCAGGCTCGAAGCAGAGTATCCACTGATCCTGGTAACGGTACAGCCGGCCGTCGCCGGTCAGGCGTCCGGCCAGCGTGCGGGCGGCGCCGATGACATCCTCAATGTCGCGGAATCGGTATATGATAGCCTCGCTTTGTTCAAGCGTAACTTCCATGTCGTAGATTTCATCGTCCAGGTCATCGAGGGCCGAATCCGTGAGGTGGTCCTGTTTCCCTCTGGTCACGATCACGACCATTCCTTGGGCGGGCATGGCAAATACCTCCACCGCCAAAGGTCCGGTTGCGTCAAAACCAAGCTCGTTGTATGCCTGGTCCATCATTTCGCTGAACAGCTCGTGCACTTTGGGAATCTCTTGCCACATGTCCTCTTGCCGGATCCCGCGCTCCGTCAAATCATCAAACGTCAGGAAAATGCGTATTTTGTCCCGTCCCAAGCGTTCCATCCTCATAGTGACAGGACCCCTCCTTTGCGCACGATGGGTGATAACAGCGTATGATCCTGCATATAATGATGTGATTGAAATCCGCTTTGACAACATGTTATCACTTCTCCCTCCGAAATGCACGAGGAAAAAGACGCATATGGACAAAAAAACGGCGCATATCCGCGAGCAAATCCGCGGATTGCGCCGTTTTTCTCCTTGGCTCGGTCAGGATAAGGGCGTCTCGTCGCTGCCGCGCAGCATCTTGTTCAGTCCGCTGCCGAACTTCACGTAGATGCCTTTTTCCATGGCCGATTCCTTGACCCGATTCATTCGCTTCCTGAGCATGTGCCCGAAGTCGTCCGCCGCGGCCATTACTGTCTTGTTCCGCATCAGCATCACGACGGCGGCGCCGGCCAGTCCGCCCAGCAGAAACGCACCGAATCTCACGCTGCACACCTCCTTGGTTTTGCGTTTTTATTGTTGCCCGCGCAAGGAACCTCATGCTCCAACAAAATCAGGAAAAAAGGATGGCCGCAAGATGCGGCTTTTAGAGCGAAAGACCGTGACTCGAAACGGGCCGGATGTGGTACAATGAGGTACATATCGGACAATTCGGCAATGATTGACGGAGGAAGGACCCATGCATAACCAGCCAGGTTTGTTCCGAAAAGCGGCGCTCTGCGGTATTGTTCTAACGCTGGCTCTGACCGCTTGCGGCAAAACAGCTTCCGTTTCCGCCCCGTCGGCGTCTGATCCCGCATCATCCGCCGCCGTTACGCCTGCGGGCCCTCCTTCCGTTTCGCCTGGGGCTGAAGAGCAGGCTTCGGCCCCGGCTTCTTCGGATTCCGAATCCGGAAAATCGGGCGCGTCCGGGCCGGGGGACGGCTCACAGGCCGGAACGGAAACGCCCTCGCCCGACGGAGACGGACAACCCAAATACCAACTGAACAAAGCCTACCGCATCGTGCCGATCGACGAATCGGCGTCCCCGAAGCAGGTGGTGCTCCTGACCTTCGACGATGGTCCCAAAAACGCCGAGACGCTGGGCAAAATTTTGGATACGCTCGATAAGCACGACGCCAAGGCGATCTTTTTCGTGAACGGATACCGGGTCAAGGCGAACCCGGAACTATTGAAGGAAATCGACGCCCGCGGCCATGCCATCGGAAACCATTCGTACGATCACATCAACTTACGGCAGCAAAGCGATGATATTATCCGCGAACAAATCGAAAGCGTCCAGGAACAAATCCGGGAACTGACCGGCAAGACGCCGAAATTTTTCCGGCCGCCCTTCGGCGCCGCAAACGACACGGTCAAGGCCGTCGCGAAAGAAAACGGCATGCTGTTTATGACCTGGTCCAACGGTTCCCTGGACTGGGACCTGGGCAAAAATGTCCGCGACAAACCGCAGGCCGTCATCGACCATGTGATGGAGCAGCTCCACCCCGGCAGCAACATTCTGATGCACGAGTTGGAGTGGACCGCCGACGCGCTCGACCGGCTGCTGACGCAGCTTGAGGAAAAGGGTTACGGTTTTGTGGCCCCCGACGAAATTGCCATCGAATTGGAATGACAGCCGCTGGAATATGGGCCTGCCGGTTCCAAACCGTCCGGCCCGCCTTTATCGCCGCGGCATGAAAAAAAGCTGCCCTTCCGGGCAGCTTTATTTATTTGAAATAAGGTTTTTGTCAGAGCCTGTCCCCCATCAAACATCACCATGGCTCAGCTCAAGAGCCTAAGTGCACTTAAGAAATGCAAAAACAGCCTATTTGTCACATTTAAGTGCCAAAGTGCGCTTGATTTGGACCGAATGGCGCGAAATATCCATTTTTCAGTGGAATGAAGTGTATTTTGGCACCCGAACCCGTCTAAAACGTGAGAATCGTCAAAATCAGGTGCACTTTAGCACCCGGGGGATGCCGGTTTGTATCACTTTACAGCCGGTTTATTTCACTTTATAGCCGGTTTATTTCACTATCATAACATAGGGAGCAAAACCCGAAAGCCCTTGCATTCACCCGTACATTTTGTTGCCCCACCAGAGCAGACCGCCCACCAGGGCGGCGAACAGGACCACCAATATGCGATAAAACCATTGCGTCAGCGCCTTGTATTGGGAAGGATGCACGAGCGACCGCGGCGGCATGCCGGTTTCGGGAATGCCGGCGGACGCGGCCAACTCGGCAATCGCTTTCTCCAGTTCCTCCAGCGACCGCGCGGGATCCTCTCCCGCGCCGCCTTGCTCTTTTTGTTCGTCCATATCCAGCGCATGCTGTTTTGCGTAACGATACCGCGCCCATACCGAGGATGAGGTATCGTGCTCCGTCATCTGCTGTCCCTCCGAAAGCGGATGATCAGTCCCATGACAAAATCAATCAAAAAATGCGCCGCAATGGGCGCCCAGATTGTGCCCGCCTGCAGCATGATCCAGCCGAGCCCGTAGCTGATGGCAAAGACCAGTCCCGTCGGGATCCAATGCCGAAGATACCGCACATGGATGGCGGCAAACAAGATGCTGGTCCAGTACGGGCCGATCGCATGCTGGATGGCGCCGCGAAACAGCAATTCCTCGCAAAAGCTGACCATCAGGCAGATCCAGGCAATATGCCAGATGGGGCGATGGCGGAAAATGCGCTCGTTGATCCCGCCATCGTCGGTGGCTTCATCCGGCATCCAACGGGAGATGGCCAGGTCGGCGGCGATCACGGCGGCGGCAAGCCCCATCCCCCAAAAGGCAAAGCGCCAATCCTGGGGCCAAACAAAAAGCTCAAACAGGCTTCTCCCCTGAAAAATCACCCACAAAATTCCGATAACAAAAATAAAAGCCTGCGTGATATACAAGTTGATCAGCAGCTGCCTGTCACTCAAATTTTCGGCAGAAACCGGGCGCAGCTTGAGATTGCGAAGATCGAATTTTTTCATGTTCCCCCGAATGCGTGTCATTTTTTTGTATGTTCAATCAAACAAAAATTCCCTATACTTAAAATCAGCAAATCCAAAAATACGGAGTGAAAAAAGGAGTTATCATGGACAAACGTTTGCGTACCGACATTGGTTACACCCTGATGTTTTTGCTCATGCTCATTGTCGGCATCGGAGCTTTTTTTTATGGGGTCAAGATCGGCACGGAGCGAACGCTGGACAGCCTGCCGTCGGCGCGAGGGGCAGCCGATGAGGACAGCCCTGCCGCCATCACCGCCTACCAGCAGCAGGACCTGGTTTCCTTCTATCATACCGTATTTTTGCCCTATCGTGAATTTCAGAACATGTGGTTTAACACCGCCGACAAATGGGCCGGCAATCCTTCGGCGGATCTGACCGCTTCGCTGCGGGAACTGTCCAAAGAAGCCGGCGCCAAATACGAGGCGATTCAAAACGCCTACGTCTCGCCCGCTTCTCCGCTGCTTGTAAGCGCCCAGACGGACTATCTCCGGAGCCTGAAACTGTTTGCGGAAAGCTTTGGCGCCATGGCCAAAAACGCGGAAACCATGACCGCGGACGAACTTGCGGCGGCGCTGGAAGCGGACGCCTTCTTCCGGGACGGACGCTCCTACGCCTTGTCGGCGCAGAACCGCTATTATACCGCTATGCTCAAATGGGGCGCCACGGTGAACACGGAAATCCCCGGCGACTATCAAAGCCCCGGCGACATGAGCCTGGCCGAGTGGCAAAAGCTGCCGCTCATCCTCAAAAACAAGATCGCGGCCGACTATTTGTCGGCGAGCGGCCTGTTTGCCGCTTTTCTGCCGCATGACCTGACGGCGCGGATCGATGAGTTCGTCCGTTCCGGGCAAGCCGAGAAAATGAACCAGGACTCCGTCAAGTCCGTGGCCGACCTTTTGACCGGGACCAATGCCGTGCGCAGCGGCGACTATCTCCGGGCCAAGGGCAAACTGTATTCTGACGAACTCTTGCCGCTTTTGCCGCTCTTTATTTCGGAAAATTGACATAAGCGCAGGTATTTTGCCGCCTTTGACCATTGAAACCCGCAGCGGGTTGCATTAAAATAGAGAAATCTGATTTGACTCGTCCGACAGACGTCGTTTTGCAACGTCATGGAAAGGGGATAGCGATGTTCAAGGTGTTAGTTTCGGATCCGGTGAGCGATCAGGGGATTTCCCTCCTGGCCGAGGCGCCGGATATTGTGCTGGACAAAAAGCCTGGCCTGTCCGAAGATGAACTGGTCAATATCATCGGCGACTACGACGCTCTGCTCGTGCGCAGCCAGACCAAAGTCACCGAGCGCATCATGAACGCGGCCAAAAAGCTGAAGGTCATCGGCCGCGCCGGCGTCGGGGTGGACAACATCGATCTGGAAGCCGCCACCCGCAAGGGCATCATCGTCATCAACGCGCCGGACGGAAACACGATCACGACCTGCGAGCACACCTTCGCGATGATGATGGCCCTGGCGCGCCACATTCCGCAAGCTTACGTCAAAACGATCAGCGGCCAGTGGGACCGCAAGTCGTTCATCGGCGTGGAGCTGCGCAACAAGGTGCTCGGCGTCATCGGCATGGGCCGCATCGGCAGCGAAGTGGCCGTGCGTGCCAAGGCTTTCGGCATGACCGTCTATGGCTATGACCCGTTCCTGACGGAAGAGCGGGCGCAAAAGCTGGGCGTGCGGCTTTCGACGGTGGAAGAAGTGCTGCGCAATGCGGACTTCATCACCGTGCATACGCCGCTGACGCCGGAAACGCGGCACATGATCGCCAAGGAGCAATTCGCCATTTGCAAAAAAGGTGTGCGCATTATCAACTGCGCCCGCGGCGGCATCATCCACGAGCAAGATTTGATCGAGGCCATCGATGCGGGTATCGTGGCCGGCGCAGCCTTCGACGTATTCGAGGAAGAACCGCCGCCAGCCGATCATCCGTTCCTGAAACATCCGAAAATTATTGTCACTCCCCACTTGGGCGCATCCACGGTGGAAGCCCAGGAAAACGTGGCCATTGACGTTTCGGAGCAGATCCTGCACATCCTGCGGGGAGAACCGTTCAAAAACGCGGTCAACATGCCGCCGGTGCCGGCCGACGTGCTGGCCAAGATCGAGCCCTACTTTACGCTGGGCAAAAAACTTGGCAGCTTCGCGGCGCAAATTGCGGAAGGCCCCGTCAAGGAAATCGAGGTTTCCTATGCCGGCGAGCTGGCCAATGTGGACACGGCCCAGCTCACCCGCTATGTGGTGCAAGGCGTGCTGGCCCACCACCTGGGTTCCGACGAGGTAAACGTCGTCAACGCGATGCATCTGGCCAAATCGCGGGGCGTCAACATCGTCGTCTCCTCCACCCAGGCCAGCAAAGGCTTCACCAACCTGATCAGCGTCACGCTGAAAACGAGCAAGGAAGAACGCTCCGTTTCCGGTGCCCTGCTGAACGGCTTCGGCCCGCGGATTACGCAGATCGACAAGTTCCCGGTGGACGTGGAGCCGCAAGGACACCTGCTGCTCATCTCGCACTTCGACAAACCGGGGATCATCGGCCGCGTCGGCACGCTGCTCGGCAACAACGACATCAACATCGCGACGATGCAGGTCGGCCGGAAAGTGATCGGCGGCGCCGCCATCATGGTGCTCGGCGTGGACAAAGGCGTTCCGAAACAGGTGCTCAGCGAAATCGCAGCCTTGCCGGACCTGAACAACGCCAAGGAAATCCAATTGTTCTGATCCGCCGCGCTTCGCGGCTCGTCAATCGGGTAAGAGGGGACTCAACTGAGTCCCCGTCTCCCCACACCACCGTACG
>ERZ795043.435-NODE-435-length-36979-cov-35.782445_pt1 | contig 36979 bp, 40 predicted proteins | sample MGYA00375127_ERZ795043 | MGnify/ENA primary metagenome ERZ795043 (study PRJEB30172, sample SAMN05518447) | compost metagenome | isolation source: Feedstock adapted compost from Newby Island compost facility, Milpitas, CA | place: USA:Newby Island compost facility... | reverse complement strand
GCTTCAGGGCAAACAATATCCGCAAAAAGGAGGCGGCCGCATTGCCAGCGACAAAAGCCGGAACCCAAGACTCTCACGGCGCGGCAAACCGGGAAACGCCGGTATTCCTGCCGGAACTGGTCTATTTTGAGCCGGAAGCCCTCGCGTATCCGAAAGGCCAGCGCATCCTGCGCTATATTCAGGATAAAGGAATCGAATACCGGCTGACAACCTCCCACAACCGCATCACCGATTTGCCCGGAAACACCGAGCTCGAAAAATACAAAATCGCCAAAAGAACGCTGGTCGTCGGCGTGCGGAAAACGCTCAAGTTCGACACTTCCAAGCCGTCGGCCGAATACGCCCTGCCGCTGTCCACCGGCTGCATGGGCCACTGCCATTACTGCTATTTGCAGACGACCCTCGGGGCGCGGCCCTACGTGCGGGCGTATGTCAACATCGAGGAAATTTTGGCCGCTGCTGAACAATATATTCGGGAACGCGCGCCGGAAATCACACGTTTTGAAGCCGCTTGCACCTCGGACCCGCTGGGGCTGGAGCCGATCACCGGGTCGCTGGCCGACGCCATTCTTTTCATGGCCAAACAGCCCTACGGCCGGCTTCGTTTTGTCACCAAATATCACCACATCGATTCCCTGCTGGATTTGCCGCACAACGGCCACACCCGCATCCGCTTCAGCGTCAACGCCGCCGAAATCATCCGCAACTTCGAGCCGGGCACGTCCCGCTTTGAAGAGCGGATCGAAGCGGCGGGCAAAGCCGCCCGGGCGGGCTACCCCATCGGCTTTCTGATCGCGCCCATCATTTGGCATGAAGGCTGGGAAGAAGGATACGCCGAGCTGATCGCCCGGCTGAAAAGCGCTCTGCCGCCGGACGCGGCGCCGGATCTGACCTTCGAGCTGATCCAGCACCGCTTCACCCGCACGGCCAAAGCCGTGATCGCCAAAAGGTACCCGAATACCAAGCTGGACATGGACGAAAGCAAACGGAAGAAAAAATGGGGACGCTGGGGGCAGCACAAATTCGTCTACCCCGACGAACAGGCCGAAAAACTCGAGACTTTCCTGACCGGCCAAATCCGTCAAGCGTTCCCGCACGCCAAAATCGAATATTTTACGTAAAGCCCGTTTCTTGCGCAGCTTTTTTGCCCATCGCCGAGCGGATCAGAAATATTGCCGAAGCCACTCCGGCGTAATGCTTTGCAGCCAGATCGTGATGACGATCATTCGGTCCGTAAACAGCAAAATGCCCAAGACGACCATCAGCGCGCCGCCGATTTTCATCATCAGGTTCGAATATTTCAAAATCCAGCGCGTGGAGCCGAGGAAGAAGGCGAGCGCCAGAAAAGGCAGCGCAAAACCGAGGGAATAGGCGCTTGTCAGGCTGAACCAGGTGCCGGGATGGCTGGCGGCCAGCAAAATGATGGACGACAAAATCGGCCCGATGCACGGCGACCAGCCGGCGGAAAAACCGATGCCGAAAATGAACGAGCCCAGGTAAGACGCCGGTTTGGCGGAAAGCTTCAGCTTGCGCTCCTTCATCAAAAGCTGCGGCTGGAAAATGCCCAGCAAAAACAGCCCCATCAGCACGATTAGCACCGCGGAAATCTGCCGGATCAGATCCTGGTATTCCCGGAAGGTCTCCGCAAACGCGTTGGCGCCATAACCCAGGGCAAAAAACACCGTCGAAAAACCCAGGATGAAAAACAGCGCATGCAGCATCGTCTTGGCGCGGACCCGGCCGCTGGGATCGTTTTTGATCTGGGCGACAGAAATGCCGGTGATGTAAGACAGATAAGACGGGTACAAAGGCAGGCAGCAAGGCGAAATGAAGGATGCCAGACCCGCCGCAAACGCAATGGCGACGTTCAGTTCGGACATGGAAACTTCCTCCTTGTTACCAGCGGGGCAGGCGGGACCGCGCAGCCAGCGCCAGCATGAGCATGCAGATGAGCAGCAGGACCACCGTTCCGCCCGGTGCCAGATTCCAGATGCCGGCGATCCAGAGTCCCGCCAGCACGGCAAATTCCCCCGCAGCCACCACCAGGATGACGGATTGCCGGAAACTGCGGGACAAGGCCAGGCTGATGGCCGCCGGGATCGTCAGCAGCGCGGACACCAGCAAGGCGCCTACAATTTTGATGGCCGCCGTGATGACCAGCGCCGTCAAAATGCTGATCAGCAGGTTGAAGTAGCGCACCGGCAGGCCGCGCACGGCGGCGCCGTCTTCGTCGAAAGCCAGCAGAAAAAGCTCTTTGCGGTGGGAAAGGATCGCCCCCAGCACGACCAGCGTGATGGCCGCAATGACCCACAGATCCGCGACATCCAGCGTGTAGATGCTGCCGAACAGGTAAGCGTTGACGTTCAGGTTAAATCCTTTGCCGGTCGTAAACAAAATGGAAGCCAGCGCGATGCCCCCCGCCATGATGATGGCCAGGGACAACTCCGCGTAGGTACGATATGTCCGCCGCAACTTTTCTATGCCGATGGACGCCACGACGGCAAAAAGCAGTCCCGCGGCGATCGGGTAAATGCCGGCCAAAAATCCCAGCGCCACGCCGGCGATGCTGACGTGGGACAGCGCGTCACCGATCATCGCGAGCCTGCGGAGCACGAGGAACAGCCCCATCAGCGGGGCCGTTACCGCAATCAGCGCGCCGCCGATCAGCGCCCTCTGAAAAAATTCCGCACCGAGGAGCTCCAACGAACGTTAACCTTCTTTCCTGAACGAATGAAGCAGGTCCGTCTCCGCGCAATCTTCCAGATCGTGGGAGTGGCGGACGTAAAAATGCAGCTTCCCGAACGATTTTTCCGGCTCGCTGCCAAGATAGGAATGGATCATGTCCATATCGTGGGAAACCATCAGAAACGTGATGTCGTGCTTTTGATGGAGATGGCGGATCAACTGAAAAAAGTTTTCCTGCGTTTCGGCGTCGACGCCGGTCAGCGGCTCATCCAGGATGAGCAGCTTCGGGCCTGAAACCAGCGCCCTCGCCAGAAACACCCGTTGCTGCTGGCCGCCGGACAGCGCGCCGATGCGCTTGTCCGCCAGATCTTCAATCTGCAGGGCAGCCAGGGCATCCTGGCAGCGAAGATGGTCCTCCTTCGTCAGGCGCCGCAGCCATTTGCGCCGGCCAAACAGCCCGGACAGCACCACCTCGCGCACGGTGGCGGGAAACAGCGGATTGAAGCCGGTGCGCTGCGGCACATACCCGATCAGATGGCGGTCCTTGAAGCGGTCTGCCGGCGTGCCAAACAGGCGGATTGTGCCCTCATCCGGCTTCAAAAGCCCGACAATGAGCTTGAGCAGCGTCGTTTTGCCGGCGCCGTTCGGGCCGATGAGGCCGACAAAATCCCGCTGCCGGATTGTGAACGTCAAATCGGAAATGACGGGCTTGCCGTTATACGAAAACGATACGTTCTTCAGCGCCACCACTTCGGGATGGCAGGCGGGCGAAACGGGCAAGGCAGCTTGCGCCAAGCGGACCGCCTCCTTTCTCGGTTCCGGTTTTTTGGGGCTTTGAGATTTGTTCAGCCAAGTTCGTTTTTATTGTAAAGCCTGGAGCAGGTTTTGCAAGTTTCGTTCCATTAACGTCAAATAATTGTCACCGGCCTTCTCCTGCTCGGGCGTCAGCCCTTCCACCGGGTTCAGCACGAGGATTTGCGCACCGGTTTCTTCCGCCAGTATTTTGGCCAGATCGTTCGTGCCCAGCTCGCTGAAAAAGATTGCCTTGACCCGGTTGTCCTTGACGAATCGGATGACGTCCACTAAATCCCGGGCCCGCGGCTCCGCGTCGGGAGACAGGCCCATAACCGCCACCTGGCGCAAACCGTAATCCCGGGCCAAATAGCCGAAAGCCTGATGGGATACGACAATTTCCCGTCCATTGTGCGGCGCCAGCGCCTCGGCAAATTTCCGGTCGAGCGCCTCCAGCTTCGCCTTCAGCGCCTCATAGCGCTGTTCATAGGCCTCCCGGTTCGCTTCGTCGGCTGCAACAAACGCGTCCCGCACATTGGCGGCCATGATCAGCATCGATTTGGGGCTGACCCAGGTGTGGGGATCGACGTTCAGATGGTCAGTCTCTCCCAAAGGCGTTTCCTCATGCGCATCTTCATGCGCGTGTTCATCCCCGTATCCGTACCCATGGCCGTGGTCATGCGCCTCGCCGGATCCTTCCAAAAGCGCAATGCCCCGGCTCGCTTCCACCGCCAGGAGCGGCCGGTCTGCGCCCAGCCCGCTGAGGAAATCTCTGGTCCATCCTTCCAGGCCCGCGCCGTTATAGAGAAAAATTTGCGCCTTGGAAGCCATTTGCAGCTCCCGGCTTTTCGGCGTCCAGTCATGGGGCTCGACGCCCGTCGGGATGAGGTTAACCACATGGGCGTGCTCCCCGCCGATCTCGGATGCAAGAAAATAGAGCGGATAAATGGTCGTGACCACGCTGAGGCGGCCATCCGCCGTCTGCTCAGCCGCGCCATTGCCGCACCCGGCCAGCCACAAAGCAAGCGCCAAGGCGGCGAGGCTAGCCCAAGCCCTGCGCATCGGTTCTATCTTCGGGCCCATCACAAGGCCGATCCATTTGCGTAACATTTGCAAGATATGCTCCTAAATCGTAATGATTACTATTTGGCATTATAGGCTCGCACCTGCCGGTTGTCAACGCTGAAAGGCCGTTTCCAGGCGCGTAACGGAACCGGCAGACCTTATTGGGGTGAAAATGAGGGTTTTCAACATGTTTGCGGAACCAATTGACGCTATTTGTGACAAACGGGCCGAAAAAGCTAGGTTTTGTCACAAATAAGGTCATCGGATTCCGTTAAGAGCGCCAAAAACGCGAAAGTCGGCCAAATAAGGTCATCTGGTTCCATTGCTGAAGCGAAGGCTGCCCTAAGCGCCAAAAAACAGGGAGCCAAGCGAACGGTTTTCGCTTGGCTCCCCCGGTATTTTGGGGGACATGTCGTTACTTTGCCCCACACCTATCGATTCATTTCACAATGGCGCCGTTCGGCATGCTGTCCGGCACGGTGACGACTTTCACCTGGTCGCCTTCCGACGCCGCAAGGATCATGCCCTGGGACAGCTCGCCGCGCAATTTGGCCGGCTTGAGGTTCGTGACGCAGACCAGCTTCTTGCCGATGAGCTCCTCGGGCTTGTAATATTGCGCGATGCCGGACACAACCTGCCGCCGCTCGAAGCCCAGGTCCAGCTGCAGCTTCAGCAGCCGGTCCGCCTTCGGCACCGGTTCGCAGGCCACCACCTGCGCCACGCGCAATTCCACCTTGGCGAAATCTTCGATGCCGATTTCCGGCTTGGCGTCGGGCCGCGCCGCCTGTTCCGCCGGAGCGGCTTCGCCGGCGGACGAACCTCGCGCCGGCTCCGCTTCGGCCTTGGCCGAATCCGCCGCATCAGCCGGCGACGCGCCGCCCCGCATTGCCTGCACGATATAGGCCACTTCCGCTTCCACGTCCAGCCGCGGGAACAGCGGATCGCCTTTTTCCACTTTCATGCCCCAAGAGGCGGGGCCGCCGAAGGAGGAGAGCGACTCCCAGGAGGTGCGTTCCCCTTCCCGGATGCCAAGCTGCGCCCAAATCCGCTTCGGCGTCCGGGTCAGGAACGGCTGCAGCATGACGGACACAAACCGCAGCGATTCCGCAAGATGCCCCATCACCGAAGCCAGCGCGGCGCGGGTCGACTCATCCTTGGCCAGCACCCAGGGCTGGGTTTCGTCGATGTATTTGTTCGTCCGGCCGATGAACGCCCAGATGGCCGCCAGCGCCACGGAAAACTCCATCCGCTCCATGGCGGCTTCGACTTTCTCCACCGTCGCCAGCGCCATCTCTTCCAGGTCTTTGTCAAACGGCGTCATGCCCAGATCATAGGCGGGCACCTCACCGCCGAAGTATTTGTCGATCATCGCCACGGTGCGGTTGAGCAAGTTCCCGAGGTCGTTGGCCAGGTCGTAATTGATCCGCTCCACAAAATTTTCGGGCGTGAACGTCCCGTCGGCGCCAAAGGGCACTTCCCGCATCAGGTAGTAGCGCAGGGCGTCCAGACCGTAGCGGTCGATCAGCGTCACCGGGTCCACGACATTGCCCTTGGACTTGGACATTTTACCGTCCTTCATGAGCAGCCAGCCGTGGCCGAACACCTTTTTCGGCAGCGGCAGCCCCAGCGCCATCAGCATGATGGGCCAGTAGATCGTATGGAACCGGACGATTTCCTTGCCGACGATATGCACGTCCGCCGGCCAGTACCGTTTGAACAGCTCATCGTCCTCCATGCCGTAGCCGAGGGCGGTGATGTAGTTGGACAGCGCGTCGATCCAGACGTAGATGACGTGCTTTGGATCGCCGGGCACGGGGATGCCCCAGTCGAAGGTCGTCCGGGAGACGGCCAGATCCTCAAGGCCCGGCTTGATGAAGTTGTTGATCATCTCGTTGCGCCGCGATTCCGGCTCGATGAACTCCGGATGCTCCTCATAATATTTCAGCAGCCGGTCGGCATACTTGCTCATGCGGAAGAAGTAGCTTTCCTCCTGCACCCATTCCACGGGCCGGCCGCAGTCCGGGCATTTGCCGTCCACAAGCTGCCGTTCGAGGAAGAACGACTCGCACGGCGTGCAGTACCAGCCTTCATATGTACCTTTGTAAATGTCTCCCTGCTCCAGGAGCTTCGCAAAAATTTTCTCGACGGACTTCTTGTGCCTGGGTTCGGTCGTGCGGATGAAATCGTCGTTGGTGATCTCCAGCTTCCGCCACAGTTCCTTGATGCCCGCCACGATATCGTCCACGAACGCCTGGGGCGTTTTTCCCGCTTCCTTGGCCTTGCGCTGGATTTTCTGGCCGTGCTCGTCCGTGCCCGTCAGATAGCGCACGTCATAGCCCCGCAGCCTTTTGTAGCGGGCCATCACATCGGCGGCCACCGTAGAATAGGCATGTCCGATATGCAGTTTGTCACTCGGGTAGTAGATCGGCGTCGTAATATAAAAAGTGGGCTTGTCTTTCGTTTGCGCCATTTCCTTTATCCATCCTTCATGTCAGATTTGTCGCGTCCATCCGCGCCGCCGTTCTTTACGGGCGGAACCGGATCGAATCCGCCGGGATGAAACGGATGGCACTTCAGAATCCTCCGCACCGCCAAATACAATCCGCGCACGGGGCCATGCACCTCGATGGCTTCCAGCGCATACAGCGAGCAGGACGGGTAAAACCGGCAGGTCGGCGGTTTCAGCGGCGAAATGAACTTGCGGTAAAAGCGGATGGGTGCCTGTATCAAGCGGCGGACCACCATGCCGATCATGGAGAAAGCTGCCGCCTTTCCGCCGCCCCGTTTTCCCCGCTTTCCTCCTGCCGGCTGCACTGGCCGCAATAGCCGTACACTTCGAATTTGTGCATGACCACCCGAAAACCCGCGGGCAGCGCCGTCTCGGGCATGGGACAGGATTTGATCGGCAGCGTTTTTTCGCATTGCAGGCAAATCATGTGATGGTGGTGCTCCGTCTCGCCGCAGCTCAGCCTAAATTTGACGCCCTCTTCAAACATGAACTGTTCGATCAGGCCGAGTTCCTGCATGATCCGCAAATTGCGGTAAACCGTGTCAAAGCTCAGGCCGGGATACACGCGCTGCATGCGCTCATATACGTCCTTGGGGGTCAAATAGCCGTCGGCATCCGCAAACAGCTTGGCCAGCGTTTTCCGCTGCTCCGTGATTCTGAGCCCCTTTTCGGACATTTGCCTGACGATTTGTTCGGTGTCGGCCACGGCTTACACCCCCTTCATGCGGCTGCCCGGCTCCTGTTAAGGCTCCGGAAAATAGGTGTTGAAGACCCAAATCATCACAAGCAGCGTCACGACCGCAAGAAGCAAATAAATGATCCCCTGGCGCTTGCGCTGCTGAAACAGCCGCAGCACCCCGAGGCTCAGGAAAGATCCGAGTGCCAGAATAAACACGGCGCCCGTGATGAAAAACTCAAGCGACACGTTGGACACGTCAACTACGGTCACAAATCCATCCCCTTGCATGTCAACCATTTATTCTCTTGCCATTATACCGGATTTATTGCCGTATAAACAATTCCACCTCCTCGCGGCTCTCCGGTCGCCGCATGAAACTGACAATGATCCGGTTGCCCCGCTGCACGGCCCGCCCCGTCCGCGGATACACTCTGCACGGAAAACGAAGCAGTTGGGATTTGCCCCCCGCCAGACCCGTCACGCGGAGACGGTCGGATGTGGCGAACAGCCGCAAGGAGCGCATGTCCGTGCCCGCCGGAAGGCGCACGGATACCGTCAGTTTCTTGTCGTGCTGCACCGCATCCAGCTGCACGGCGCCGGCGGCCGCCGCGCGCGTGCGGGCCGGAGATTCTGCGGCATCCGGCGTCTTTCCCCCTTTGAACAATCGGTTCAAAAACTGATTCAGCCATTCCTCGTCGGCTCGGTACAGATCTTTCAGCTCTTTCCACGGAATGTCCTTCCACGGCATATCTTTGCCCAGCCACGCGCGGATCTCGGACCAACTCGGCAGCGGGCCGCTTTCGAAAAACGAGCGCATGATGCGTTCCCTTCTTTCCCGCATGTTCTGCCACAGCATATGCCGATGGGACCGTGCGGGGTGTTTCGCCCGGCAAAGAACCATTGGGCGAATGCCTTCATAAGATAAAACATGATTCTGGGGCCGGGGCGAAAGGAGTCGATCGGACGATGCCCTCCATCGTCGGCGCCGTAAAAATCGTCAGCGTGCAGAGCGGCGCCGTGGTGCAATTCGGCGACGCTTTGGGAATCTCACCGACCAGCACGTCCAAAACCTACGCCGGAGCGGGCTCCTTCCTGACGGGTGACCTTGCCCGGACCGCTAACGCCGTGAGCGCCACGAACGCGTATGATCCCGACGTGCAGGATGCCAGCACCAACCAAGTGGATGTTGGCGGCGTAGTAGGTGGATAATCATGCCTTGGCACATTTATCAAAATATCAATATTCATTATCTCCGGGTGGAGGCCGTCACCAACTCCTCCGTCCTGCAAATCGGCAGCGCGGGCAGCATCCGTTCGCTGTCGCAGCTTTACAACACTGGCGGATTTTCCGGTCCCGCGCCCGCGCTGGCCGCTGAGGCGGCACAGCAAGTTACGCTGGTGCGGCTTCCGGATCCGGTCTGAAAGGGGTGTAAAACCCGTTGACCGGTTGGGACTGGGTATACCCGCCTGCGGTGCCCCCGCCGCCGGACGGGCCGGAGCCGGCGCATCATCTCAAGCGGCTGGAGGAAGCGATCCGGCGGCTGGAAGAAAGGCTGCATCAGGCGGAAAAACAGTTGGAAGAATTGCGGGCAAGGCCGCCATTGCACGTGGAATATCATTTTGACCAGCTCAAGGTCAATGAGCTGAAAGGCACCCTGAATGTCGGCCTGTCGCCCAAGGGCGCGCAAGGCATCGATATGCTGGAATTGCCCGAAGGCCTGGGGCCCGTCGGCATGTGGGGCGAAACGGCACAGCCGGTTTTCGGCGTCGGGCCGATTCCGCAGCTGCAGCAGGAGATGCAGGACTATATGGACCGGGAAGGGCCGGGCCTTCTGGCCGAACTGGAACGGCAGCGGGGCCTTGCGCTCGATGAAGCCCACCGCCTGCGGCTGATCAACGACATCAAAAGCCAGCTGAACGCCCGCGTTCACTACTATGGCAAAACGACGCCCTACCCCGCCGCCGGTTCCGAAGAGGAAAAAGAGGAGTGGAGAAAATCCGTCACGGAGCGGACGCTGCGGGATGTGCGGACCGCCCTGGGCACCTATCTGGACAAATGGAAACAAAATGTCATCGGAGAGAAAGGGGATATCCGTTGAGCGAACCGGTGGTTCTCCATGTGACAAACGGTCTCGTGAACATCGGGGCGATCCGGGTGATCGGCATGTCCAGCTCCGCTTCGCTGCTTGTGGGCGACGCCGATTCCCTCACCCTGTATTCCTTTTTCGACACGCCGCCCGAATCGCTGATCGTCGGTCCGCTGGCGCCGTTGCCGGAACTGCCCGAAACGGATGTCACGCCGGATGATACGGATAACGGGACGCAAAACGGAGCGGATCGCACGGCGAAACACGCAGCCGATCGCCGGACGGAATGAGGAAACGCCATGCAAGCCCAAAAATTTAGCGCCATGCAGAATAACGGCCTTAAAACGCCGCAGCGAACCGTTACCGCCGGTGCGGTGAAAATCCTTGCGGCAGAAGACGCGTCGGTGTTGCAGTTCGGCGACGGCGAAAACACGCGTCTTAAATCGGCCGCCATCGCGGTGCAGCGGGCGATCCCGACCTATCATAAGGATGAGACGCGGTTTGCTTCCTACCCGCTCTTTTTTTTGCCTTTGCCCCGCCCGACGGAACCGCCCGGCGGCATGCTCATCCGCGCCCGGCCCGAAGCCGCCATCCGGCTGGGGTTTATCGAAGTGACGTCGATCCGCGCCGCCTCGCTTTTCAGGTTTGGCAACACCGGCAAGCTGGAAACGACTTCGCGCATCCTGCACATCCGCCACTTCAACAACATCCGGTTGCCCCCACCGGCCGGGACATCCGCTGAAAATCAGTGATGGCGCCCTCAACCGGTGCAAATGCACAGGAATGCATGCCACCTGCGGCATATGTTTAGGGTGTGATCACCCATCACAAACATTTCTGAAACGGGGAGGGCTGCGACTATGGGTTATCCTGTTGGCGGCGCAGGCTATCACGGCTACGCAAGCGCAGCAGCATTCGTGCTCGTCCTGTTCATCCTGCTGGTGATCATCCTCCGGGCCGGCTGGTAAGATCGGCGGTGATCACCCGAAAAAGAGACGTTCCAAAGCTTTAAGGGCTTTGGAACATCCTCGCAAAAAAAAGGAGCTATGCGCAAGGCGTTCGAGGCCATCGCATAGCTCCTTGATTTTTGCCGACACAGTGGTTTACGTTCCGGACGATGATGAAGGGCCGTCTTCCCGGCTTTCGTTTTCAGGGGTCGCGCAAGTTGCGCCGGAAGAGCTCCCGTCCGTCAAATACAGCGGATCGGCCTGATCCGCTTCAATCGCTTCCGCTTCCGTGACGGTCAGCGGCTCGGGAAACGGAGTGCCGCAATATGGGCAAAATCGGGCATCGTACGCCACCTTTTTGCCGCAGGCGCATTCTTTTTCGTTGCGCAGTTCCATGATCCGGTTTTCAATGGCGGTGATTTCCCTATATTTGCTCCTGATTTGCTCGCATACGCCTTCCACCCGGGCTCTTTCCTGCAGCGGGTCGCCGGCCAGATAGCCTTCGTAGACCATCCGGCCGATTTCTTCCATCAAATTGTCGATCTCCTTGCGTTTGGCGGCCATTTGCGCATGCAGCCGCGTGATCTCCACGGTTTGCTGCGCTTTCTCGGTAGCCGTGGAAACGCCTTTGCTGACCGTTTCCGTCAGTTTGCGAAACAGGCTCATGCGACCATCTCCCCATCCTTCGTCCGGTAACGCTTCACCGCTTTGAAGCCATTATACCAAAAATGCGTCCGTCAGCCGAGCATTTCAAGGATAAGGCTCGCGGTCTCTTCGATGGCCCGCTCCGTCACGTCGATGACCGGGCACTTGAGCCTGCGCATGATGGAATCGGCAAACTCGAGCTCCCGGGTGATCCGCTCCAGCGACGCGTATTTGGCGCTGCTGGGGAGCCCCAGCGATTTGAGCCGCTCCGACCGCACCTTCAGCAGCCGTTCCGGCTGCATCGTGAGACCGACGATCAGCCGCCCGGGCTTTTGCACAAACAGTTCCTCAGGCGGCTTCACTTCGATGGTGAGCGGATAATTGGCCGTCTTGATGCCTTTGGTGGCCAGATAGATGCTCACCGGCGTCTTGGAGGTGCGCGAAACGCCGATCAGCACCACCTGGGCTTCGAGGAAACCCCGCGCATCCTTCCCGTCATCGTACTTGACGGCAAATTCCACCGCCTCGATTTTGCGGAAATACGTTTCATCCAGCCGGCGGAGCAAACCGGGTTCGTTTTTGGGCGAGTCCTGGAACGTGTCAATGAAAGCCTGCATCATCGGCCCCATGACGTCCACCGCCCGCACGCCCATGCGGATGGACTCTTCCCGCATCGTCTCGCGCAGCTCGGGCTGCACCAGCGTGTAGACGATGAAGCCGCCTGCCTTGGCGGCTTCGTGGATGATCAGCTTGATTTCCTCTTCATACTTGATGTGGCCAAACCTTTTGATGACAACCTGCTCCGCCGTAAACTGGCGAGCCGTCGCCTTGGCCACGGCTTCCGCCGTTTCCCCCACGGCATCGGAGCAAACGAAAATCATTTTCGGCCGATCGTCCGGCATAAAGCTCCCCCTTACGCCTCCAATTCTCCGGGCAGTTCCACCAGCACTTCCGCCAACGTGTGAATGGAAATCCGGCCCACCACTTCGAGGCGCGATCGGTCTTCGCCGCTTCCCATCGGGCGCACCACGGGCAAGCCGCTCAGCTTGTGCTCCATCATCTTCTTGGCGGCGGAAAGCAAGCAATCGTCAGGTTCCGCTGTCACGACCCTGGGCAGCCGGGTCATGATCATGCTGACGGGAATGGAGCCGGCGTTCGGGTTGCCAAGCGTTACCTTCAGCAGGTCTTTTAGCGACAAAACCCCAAGCAGCGCTCCGTCCGCTCCCGTTACAAAAAGTATGCTCGTATGTTCCGTAAACACCATGATGACAGCGTCGCTTAAGGTCGCCTGATCGGAGATGGCCACCGGCCGGGTCATGCGGTCTTTCACGCGCAGACTGAGCAGCTTGTCGAGCCGGTTGCAGCACATCGAAAGTTTGTTGCCCGGAAAATAACCGACTTTCGGTTTGGCGTCCAAATGCCCGAGCATCACCAGGACCGCCAAATCGGAACGAAGTGTGGGCCTGCTGACGCCCAGCGTTTCCGCGATCTGATCAGCCGTGATCGGCGCGCGCTTGCGCACCAATTCGAGAATATCCAATTGTCTCGGGGTCAGTTCGATGGCCCACCACTCCCTTCGAGAAAAGGCGGCCAAAAACCGCGCGATTATTGGGGCACTTTTTCCCAATCTTTGAGGAAGCGCTCAATGCCAATGTCCGTCAGGGGATGCTTCCACAGCGAAGGCAAAAGCGAACCGGGAATCGTCGCGATATGCGCGCCGGCCAGGGCCGCCGCTTCCACATGGGCCAGCGAACGGATGCTGGCGGCGATGATTTCGGTTGCAAAACCGTAGCGGTCAAAAATTTGCCGGAGTTCGCGCACCAGCTTCATACCGTCAACGCCGATATCATCCAGCCGGCCAATGAAGGGGCTGATGTAGGTTGCGCCCGCCTTGGCCGCCATCAGGCCCTGAGCCACGCTGAAAATCAGCGTCACGTTCGTCTTGATGCCTTCCTTGGCCAACTGGTGGGTCGCTTCCAGACCCGCTTCCGTCATCGGGATCTTGATGACGATGTTCGGCGCCCATGCGGCGATTTCACGGGCTTCTTTCAGCATGCCTTCGGCATCGGTCGATATGACTTCCGCGCTGACGGGACCGCTCACGATGGAGGTGATTTCCCGGATGACTTCCTTAAACGGGCGCCCCTCTTTGGCGATCAGCGTCGGATTGGTCGTCACGCCGTCCACCAGGCCCAGCTTGACAATGCGCTTGATTTCTTCGACGTTGCCGGTGTCCAAATAAAATTTCAAATACGTTCATCCTTTCGAATGATTCTATTTCTCATATGTCTTGCAACAAAAAATGCCCGAGGACTCCAGCCTTCCCCAGGCAATAGCGTCCCAATCTCCGCGAAAGTTCATGTATCGCCATGCAGCTTGGACCTGAGCTGGTTCAATAGCGGCTTGTTTGGCAAATAGTGCAAGGTGCGAATGAACCGGATCGTCCTCGTCTTGCCGCGCATGACAATGGAATGGGTCTCCGCCCGCTGATCCGGCAAATAGCGGACACCGTTCAGAAACTCTCCCGGGGTCACGCCCGTGGCGGCAAAGATGACGTCTTCGGTCCCGACCATGTCATCCATCGTCAGCACTTTGTGCGGGTCCTTGATGCCCATCTTGAGGCATCGCTCGTATTCCTCTTCGTTCGACGGCAAGAGACGCCCCTGCAGTTCTCCGCCCAAACACTTGAGCGCAGCGGCGGCCAGCACGCCCTCCGGCGCGCCGCCCGACCCGATGTACATGTCAATGCCGGTTTCGGGGAAAGCCGGCGCCATGGCGCCCGCCACATCCCCGTCGCTCAAAAACTTGATTCTGACGCCCAATTTACGCAGCGTCCGGATAATCTCTTCATGGCGCGGCCGATCGAGCAGCATGACGGTCAGATCCGTAACCGCCTTGCCCAGCTCCTTCGCCGCAATCTCCACCGTTTTTTCCAGCGGATCGTCCAAGTTCACTTTGCCGGCCAGTTGCGGCCCCACCGCCAGCTTGTACATGTACATGTCAGGCGCATGCAGCAGCTGGCCCTTGCTCGCCACCGCAATGACCGCCATGGCGTTGTTCAGCCCTTTGGCGACCAGATTGGTGCCTTCCAGCGGGTCCACCGCCACGTCCACTTCCGGCCCTTGGCCGCTGCCCACCTTCTCTCCGATATACAGCATCGGAGCTTCGTCCATTTCGCCTTCCCCGATGACCACCGTTCCCCGGATGGAGACCGAATCCAGCATCAACCGCATGGCGTTCGTGGCCGCCTCGTCGGCCCCGTTCTTCTCGCCTCTCCCCATCCACGGCGCGGAAGCCAGGGCCGCCAGCTCCGTCACGCGCACGATTTCCAGGGCCAACTCTCTCTCCATGCGGCACAACCTCCCATGATATCGTTGCTTGGCAATTGCTTATGTTTGTGCAACGTTTGCCCGTTTTATCTCATTTCATAGTAATTTTATATCAATGCACAAATAAGAGACAATCAAAAATATGACTCTTATAAAAATCTCACAAAACTTTCGGCGAAGGCGGCGCCGGCACGGATTGGGGCGCCTTCAGGCTCATGATCGGAACCAGCACCAGGGCGCCGATCAGAAACAGGACGCCGGCCCCCGCATAAATGTGGACGATGGAAAAGGACGCTTTCAGGGGGCCCGCCAAAGACATCGCCACCACCATCATGCCCATGAACATCGGGTTCAGGACGCCGTTCACCCGGCCCACGATGGATTCGTGGGACCAGCGGAGCATCATCGTGCTGATGCCGATATGAATGCACGGGAACACCAAACCGTTGATGAACTGCATCGTAAGCGTCAGCGGCACGCTCCGCGAATAGCCGACCACCGCCGCACAGACGGCGCCCACCAGCATGCCGGTGGCCAGGAGCGCCTGCGGCGGCACCCGCTTGGCGAAGGCCGCCACCACGCCGCCGCCGATCAGCATGGCGGCTCCGTTCACCATGAGCATGTATTGCAAAAACTCTTTGGGCATTCCAAGCCGCTCGGTCACGATGAAAAGATGCAACGCCTGCACGATGCCCACGCCCGTGCCGGCCAGCATAAACACATAACCCAGCGTGCGAAGCACCCGGCTTTTCCAGACGTACCGGAACCCTTCCGCCAGTTCCTTGCGGAATTGGCCCTTTTCCGCCCGCTTTTGCGGTACCGTATCGTCTTCCGGCAGACGCACCAGCACCAGAGCGGACAGGAAAAATGCGGCGCCGGTAACCGCAATCGAGATTTCCAGGCCGAAAGTGCTGTACGCGTACGTGCCCAGCATGGGCCCCAGCACCATAAAGATTGCCATGAGCGACTGAAACAGCGCCATGCCTTGCTGGAGCTGCTCAATCGGCACATGGCGCTTGAACAGGCGCATGCCCGACGGTTGGGAAAACTGCGACAAGATGGCGGATATGAATGCGACAAAATAAACGGCCTGCCAGGAGCCGATGTAGATGGCCAGCAGCACCGCAAACACCGACACGGCGGACAGAAGATCGCACCAGATCATCGTCTTTTTGGGGCGCCATCGGTCCGCAAACGTGCCGCCGATAAACGAAAAGATGAAAATCGGCGTAAACTCCGCGACGCTGATGAGCGATATGGCGTACGGATCGTTGCCGGTCACGTCCGCCACGAAGAGCAGAATCGCAAAGTTGCGCACCCAAACCCCGATCTGCAAGAGCACGTTGGACATTAGAATCGTCTGCAGGAAACGGTTCCTGAAAATGCCGGGAGATCGGGCGGCATGATTCGCCTTAAAAGGCAAGCTTGTCAGCACTCCTTTGTTTTTTCGAAAATTCTTTTTCTATTTTTATTAAAATGTTTAAGCCGCTATGGCAGGCGCAGGCCCGCCTTCTCCATCACGCGGCGAAAAAGCGCCGGCGGCATCGCGCGAAACTCGCGGCCGTCGGGCAGCGTGATCCGCCAGGCGTGCAAAAGCTGGTGGTTCACCCCGCCGATGGGGCGGCCGCCGTATTTGATATCCCCGGCCAACGGATGGCCGATGCTCTGAAAATGGCTGCGGATCTGGTGGGTCCGGCCGCTGACGAGCTCCGCTTCGACCAGCGTGTGGGCTGGACCGGTCATCAGCGTCCGGTAGCGCGTTTCCGCCGCCTTGCCGCCCGCCTCGTCCGCCGCCTGCCCGGACGCAACGAAGGTGCGGTTCGTTTTTTCTTCCCGCACCAGCTTCCCGGTAATGGCTCCTTCCCCCGTCAGCCGGCCTTCCACCACCGTCAGGTAGAATTTGCCGAGCTCGCGGCTTTGGATCCATCGGTTAAGCTGATGCAGCATCCGCGCGGTTTTGCCGATGAGAACCAGGCCGCTGGTGTTGCGGTCGAGCCGGTTGGCCGTCGCCGGCAGAAAAAGCGCGCTGTCCAGTTCGCCCTTGCGGTACAGATAGGCGTGCACGCGGCTGATCAGCGTATCTTTCCGCTCGTTTCGGTCCGGATGGGTGAGGAGCCCGGCCGGCTTGTTCACGACCAGAAGCTCCTCATCCTCATGCACGATATCGATGGCGGCGCTGACGCCGGCAAACTTGGGCTTTTTGGCCTGGGCGCCCTGACTGGCTTCCTGAAATTCCGCCTCCTCCATCAGAAGCGCCACCTCATCGCCGGCCTGAAGCTCATAGTTTTGCTTTTTCCGCTTGCCGTTGACGCGCACTTTGCCCTGGTCGATCATTTTGTAAAGCTTGCCCAGGGGCATGTTAGGCATCAGCGTCCGCAAATAGCGGTGCAGCCTTTTGCCGCTTTCGGTTGCAGTAATCTGGCGTGTGATCATTCCGTTTTCGCTCCGCATGACGTAACTTGCGCCCGACGGCGTTCAGTCTATTTGGGGAAGGGATTCGACATAAGCGTCCGAAAGCCGGAGCAGTTTCAGCACGTAATCGTAATCGGCGCGCAATGAAGTAATGTCTGCCACCGGTTCCAGCGTGTCGAGGAAAGTGGCCGTGCCGTCCTCGAACGATTTGCCGGGGACATAAAGCATTTCATTCGTGATGAAAGAGCCGGTGGGCAAATAATACCGCATTCCGATCACGTTCTTTTTGACGTTCAGAAGATCGGCGCCGAAGGTGATAAAATGTTCATCCTGCAGCGAAATGCCGAGCAGGTTAGCCACCGTCGGCAAAATGTCCACTTGCCCGCCGGTGATGTCGATCACCCGGCCTTCGCTGTCACCCGGCACGTGAATGATGAGCGGAATGTTGTAGTGCGTAATCCACTGATCATAAGATATCCCCAGTTTACGGCCGATTTCTTCCGGGCTCATGATCTTTTTCTGAAGACCGAAATGGTCGCCGTAGACGACGATGAGCGAATCGTCGTACAGCCCTTTTTCTTTCAGCATCCGGACAAGCTCGCCCAGCGCATAATCCGCATAGTGCACCGACTGCAGGTAATCGCCGAGATGGGTGCCTTCCAGATCTTTCGGCAGCTCGAGCCGCTGCTCGTCGGGCGGAATTTTGAACGGATGATGGCTGGATACGGTGATCAGATGGACGTAAAAGGGCTTGCCGGAAGCTTTCAGCTTCGCCATGCGCTCCGTTGCCGTGCGGTACAATTCCACGTCGGAGGCGCCAAATTCGTTGAAGGCGTCGTCCAAAAACGCCTGCCTGTCATGGTAACGGTCAAAACCGAGCGCCGCATACAGCTTGTCCCGGTCCCAGAACGTCACGTCATTGACATGGAACGTCTCGGACACGTACCCGTATTTGCGCAGCAACTTGGGCAAACTGGGCAGGTCCCGGTCGCCGTAGAGCGTCGACATGGCCCCGGCCGCGGTCGGATAAATGCCGGTGTTGGCGAGAAATTCCGCGTCGGACGTGTTGCCTTGCCCGATTTGCTGGAAAATTTTCGGAAAATAATAGCCGCTCTCCGCCAACCGGTTCATGACCGGCGTGATTTCCACGCCGTCCAGCGTGTAGCCGACCGGGAAATTTTGCACCGCTTCCAGCTGCACCATGATCAGATTTTTGCCTTTCATCAAGCCGAAGCCCTGCCGGGGTTCGGTTTCGATCGTCCCGTGGGCTCGCTTCAGTTCCGCCAGTTGGCTGGCCAGTTCATGATACTTGTCATCATCGCCATCATGAACTTCCGCCATCTCCCGGCCCCGGGCCGACGCTTCGTTGGCCTTCATCAGCGCGGACACCTGGTAGTTGACAAAACCGATTTCCTCCGCCAAAGCCAGCTCATTGAGAATGGTCGCGCCCTGGCTGATATACGCTTGCGACACCACCAGACCGGCCGCCGCGGCGCCCAGCGCCCCCAGCTTCCAAGATTTTGCGGGCGTGCGTTCGTCTCCCTCCCGGCTTTTGCGGCCCATGAACCGGGCATAAGCCCAAAGGATCAGAGCCACGGCCACATCGACAAAATAAAGCCCTTGCTCCCAGCTAAGCAAAGCGAAAATGCTGTTTTTTACGGCGGGAGCCTGATGAAGCTCGTTCAGCGCGGTAAAGGTCGGGATGGTGCTGAAATAAGAAAAGTATACCGTGGACGCAAAAAGCGCGAAGGAAACGAGCAGATTTAGCGTCCACACCGCCAGCCATCTGGTCCGGCGAGGGAAGACGGCTTCCGCAAAACCGGCGATGACCACGGCGGAAGCCAGATCCGGCAGCGCCTGGCGCCATCCCAGGCCGCCGAAAACCAAAAGCCGAAACAGCCACATTTTCGCCAAAAGCAGCACAGTCAGAGCCGCGAAAGGACGGGGAACACGCGCCAAGATTTTCCCTATAGCGCTCCAATTCATGTTGCGCCACCCCCTTGTCCGTTTTCATGCCAAATTTTTTGCGGTCACAGGTCCATTCCGAACCGGGTGACATGGTCCCACAGCCGCTCTTTAAGCAAGATTTCCTTTTGCTTGGGACCGATCAGGTCAAAATGGGGAAACGGTTCACGGCGATGAATGTATTTCGGATTGAGCCCGTTGGCGAGGCACCATTCGGTCAGCCTGGCGATGTCCGCGCAGCCCACCTTGGTGACGGTGCGAAACTGTGGAAACCGGGGCTCATACCAGTAGTGGGTCAAATAAGCGATCTCCCCGCGCATCACGCGCTCTTTCCATCGCAGAAGCTCCTCGCGCTTGATCCCGAAAGCCATGATCCGACTTTCCAGCCACTCCTTCCCCTCCGGCGGCCGCCGGTTTAAAAGGCCCAGTTGCCCTTGCGGAAAATCGGCTCCAGCGTCCCGTCCTCCTTCTCCCCGTCGATGTCCAGTTCCCCGGACCCGATCATGAAATCCACATGGGTGATGCTGGTGTTCAGGCCGGCCGCTTTCCTCTCCTCCATGCCCATCGTTTTGCCGTTTTCGAGGCAAAAGGCATAGGCGTTGCCCAGGGCCAGATGGCAGGAGGCATTTTCGTCATACAACGTATTGTAATACACAATCCCGGATTGGGAAATCGGCGATTCATGGGGCACGAGGGCCACTTCGCCCAAATAGCGGGCGCCCTCGTCGACTTCCAGCAGCGTTTTGAGCGCCTCATAGCCCTTTTCCGCCTTGAAATCCGTGACGCGCCCGTTTTCGAACGTGAGCGTGAAGTTTTCGATCAGATTGCCCTGATAGCTGAGGGGCATCGTGCTCGTGACCGTGCCGCTGGTCCCCTCTTTCAGCGGCGAGGTGAACACCTCTTCGGTGGGCATGTTCGCGAAAAAGACCGTCCCCTTCTCGTTTTCGCTGGAGCCGCCGCACCAGATGTGCCCGTCCGGCAGCGCCACCGTCAGGTTCGTCCCCGGCGCGCGGTAGTGCAGCTTTTTGTACCGTTTCCGGTTCAAAAGATCTCTGCGGCGCTGCAGCTCGGCGTCGTGGCGCCGCCAGCCCTGCACGGGGTCATCCCCGACAATGCGCGCCGCGCGGAAAATCGCGTCCCACAGCGCCTCCACCGCCGCCTTGCGGTCCAGATCCGGAAACACCCGCGCAGCCCATTCCGGCGAAGGCGCGCCGATGATGGACCAGGTGAACTTGTCGGCCGTCATCATCTCCCGCCACTTGGCCAGCGCTTTGCCGCTTGACCTTGACGCCGCCGCGATCCGGCCGGCCGGCACGCCCTTGAGCAGCTCCGGATCGCTGGAGGCGATCCAGAGATAGGCGCCGTCCATGTGCGCCAGATCTTCCATCGCCTTCACCCGCCAGGCCGGGTACTCTTCGAAGGCTTCATCCGGCGCCAGATCGTATTTGAGCCGGGTGACGGCATCATCGTACCATTCCACGTGGACGTTTTTTGCTCCCGCTTCGTATGCCTTGCGAGCAATCAGCCGGACCAGCTCCGGGGCATGAATCGGCGCGTTGATCCACAGCGTCTGGCCCTTCTGGATGTTGAGCCCGCATCGCACCGCCACTTCCGCGTACTGGTCCAGCTTTTTCGCAAAATCGCTCATGCGCATCGTCCTCCGTTTCTTTGCGAAAAAAATCTTCTTCCATCTTACAACAAAAGCCGGGCAAAATAAAAAGCCGGCTTTTGACGCCGGCGATCGGGCTGCCATGGGCCTTCGCCGGATCAAAAGCGGCCCGCTTGATAGCGGCCTGGGTACACGCCGCTTAATCGCGCTTACTGCTTGACGATCAGCACCGGAACCTTCGCATGCTGCGCAACGTAGCTGCTGACGCTGCCCAGCATCATGCCTTTGAATGTGCCGAGCCCCCTGCTGCCAATGACAATCAGATCCGCGCCGCTTTCATCGGCGCATTCCAGGATCGACAGCGCAGGGCTGCCCACAAACACCTTGACTGCCGCATCAGGGAGGTCCTTGATCATGTCTTGGGCCTTCTCCAGAACCGCGTCGTCATATTCCTGGAGCTTTGCCTCAATTTCCGCCATGCTCGGGATGCCGTAATAGGGGAAATTCATTGGCGGCCGGTATTTCGAATAAGCGACCGTCAGCTTGCATCCCGGCGATTTCTCCGCCAGCTGTATCGCGTGCTTCAGGGCTTGTTCGGCAGTCTCCGATCCGTCATAAGCGGCTACGATGCTCTTGTAAATCATATGGTATCCCTCCCGGTTTATACTTGCCCTTGCGCTTCCATTATCACCCATCCGATCCCATGAAAGCAATGAAATGCGTCACAATCGGCGTGAACGGACGCGGTTTCCTGGCGAATTGTGCATAGGCTTCCAGTGTTTGGGCACCCTCTTGTAAAGAACTTGTTCATTGCCGGTCCATCGGAGGCCTGACATGCGGAACCAGCAGGGAGTTCTCGGCATTTTTCCCGTGTTTTCGATGGTTATTCTCGGCGTGGGGCTGATGAATCACGTCATGGTGCTGCCGCCGCTCCTGCAGGTGGCCGGCAGGGATGCCTGGATCAGCACCATCGTGGCCGCCTTTCCGTACCTTTTGTGGATATGGCTGCTGTATGCCGTCATGAAAATCACCCGTCAGCAGTACATCTTCGACTGGCTTCAGAACGCTTGCGGCGCATGGGTCAGCACCGCATTCAAGATTGTGTTCATCTTCTACGCGTTTGCCATCTTCACCACGACGCAGCAAGAGACGGTCATGTGGACCCATGTCTCGTTTTTGCCGCAAACCCCCCGTCTGGTGCTGGCATTGGCCCAGATGCTGCTTTGCTACCGGGCCGCCTTCCACGGCTTGCGCGCCATTGCCGTCACCACCGGCATCCTGCTGCCGATCGTCATCGTGTTCGGCGATTTCGTCATGAGCGCCAACATGCCCCAGAAAAACTACAGCCTGCTTTGGCCGATCCTGGAAAACGGCTGGCTGCCCCCGGTGAAAGGGTGTCTCGTCCTCCTGGGCGGCCTGTCGGAAATTCTTTTGCTCCTGCTCATCCAGCACACCCTCAAAAAGCGGCTTACGCTGTGGAGCCTGTGGCTGCTTGGCATATTTCTGGTCGTCCTCATCATCGGCCCGGCGATCGGAGCCATCACGGAGTTCGGCCCCGTCGAAGCGGCGCGGATGCGGTATCCCGCCTACGAGGAATGGCGGCTCGTCGTGATGGGCCGGTATATCCGCCATCTGGATTTTCTGTCGATTTACCAGTGGCTCTCCGGCGCCTTCGTGCGCATTTCCATGTCGATGTATTTTATCGCGGAGCTGATCGTGGGCCCCGGCAAACCGCGCCGGCGGCACGCGTGCCTTCTCATTCTGTTTGCCCTCAACGTCGCCATTGCCGCGCTGCATATCAGCGACGAGCAATATTATTTTTTCCTGTCCCACGTCTATTTGCCGGGTTCGTTCATGTTGTCCACCGGCGTCCTCCTGATTCTTTTCATCCTCGCGGTTATATACGGAAGAAAGGAGAACAAGGCGAATGGATACCGGGACAGCGGCACGGCAACGAACATGGACGCTCCAGCAAATCCAGGACCTGTTCCGCAATAACGCGGATTTCAAAATGGTGAAATTTGCGTTCGGCAAGCGGGAAGCGCAGGAAACCATTTATCTGATGTTCGCGGAAGGCCTTGCGGAAATCCGCCAGATCAACGAAATCGTGCTGCCGCACCTGGAACGGATGCTCGCCGCGGAAGATGATGCGCCCAGGCTGGACAAAACGATGGACCTGCAACGGATCGACAGGCCCGAAGATCTGGTCACGCACATCTATTCCGGCTTGCTCGCCCTGTTCTTTGAAAACAGGGACGAGATTTATCTGGCCGACATTTCCAGCCCGCCCAACCGCCAGCCGGAAGAATCGAGCGCCGAAATTTCCATCAAGGGGCCGCGCGACGCGTTCGTGGAAGACATCGTCCTCAACGTGGCGATGATTCGCAAACGGCTGAAGACCCCTTCCCTCTGCTACGAACAGTTTCACATCGGCCGGCGGAGCAAAACCCGCGTCGCCTTCCTGTATATCAAGGACTCGCCCATCCCGAGATCATCGGCAATGCCCGCAGCAGGCTCCAGGCCATCGATATCGACATCTTGAGCGGCTCGTCCGAGTTTGAGCATTTGCTTGCGGACAACAAGTTTTCGCTGTTTCCGACGCTGGATTACACGACCCGTCCGGATTTTGCGGCGGAATGCCTTCTTCGCGACCGTTTCGTCGTCATCGCCGACGGCCATTCCAACGCCGTCATCGGCCCGGCCAACCTTACGCTGCTACTCAAATCGCCGGAGGACCAATATTTTCCTTATTACTATGTATGGCTGGGCATGCTGCTGCGCCTGGCCGGACTGATCACCTCCATGCTGCTGCCCGGCTTCTGGATCGCGCTGGCGGCCTTCAACATGGAGCAAGTGCCCCTGCCGCTGCTTGCCACCATGTCCGTTTCCCGCATCGGGCTGCCGCTGCCCGGGCCGCTGGAAGCGTTCCTCATGGTCGGCCTCTTTGAACTGTTCCGCGAAGCCGGCGAAAGGCTGCCCAAAGCCGTCGGGCAAACCGTTGCCGTCGTCGGGGGCATCGTCATCGGCGACGCCATCATCCGAGCCGGCATCGCTTCGACGACCATGCTCGTGGTCGCCTCCCTCACGGCGGTGGCCAGCTTTTCGCTGGTCAACCAGTCGCTGGTCGGCACCGTGTCCGTCATCCGCTTTTTCACGATGCTTTACGCATCGTTCCTGGGGATATACGGATTCATCCTCGCCGTTATCGGCATCACGCTGTATATGGCGAAGCTGACATCGTTCGGCATTCCGTTTCTTTCCCCTCTGTCTCCTGTCAGCCTGAAGGATGTGACCTCGTCGCTGTTTCGGCAGCCCTTCGCGCGAATGCGACGGCGCCCCGATTTTCTGCATCCGGCGGACAGGACCCGGCAAGGGAAAGGTGGGCGGTCGTCATGAAGCGGTGGATTTTGGCGGCCTTGGCCGCGCTGGTTTTGCTTCCTCTGGCCGGCTGCTGGGATGCGCGGGACGTGGAAAACACCGTCTATGCCATGAGCGTGGGCATGGACTACAAAGACGGAAAATATGAACTGTATGTGCAAGCTTACGACTTCACAACCGTCGCCAAGACGCTGGGCCAGGCGCCGCCGGAGCTGTCCGCCGTCTGGGTGGGCCATGCCACGGGCAAAACGCCGCTTTCCGCCTTCAACTTCCTGTACCGGACGACGCAAATGCGCATCTTTTTCGGCCAGGTCAACTCCCTCATCCTCACGGAAAACTTGCTGAAAAAAGGCGCGGAAGATTTTCTGAACGCGATCCGGCGCTATTACGAGTTCCGCTATACGCCGTGGGTGTTCGGCACGAAAGATTCGCTCAAGGACGTGTATGAAGGTTCCCAGTTTTTCAACCTGTCGCCGCTGATGTCCACCATTTATCAGCCTATGGAGCAATACCGGCAATTTTCCCGCATCCGGCCCATCACGTTCAGGGAATTCATCTCCTATGTGGAGGAGCCCGGCAAAACGCTGCTTTTACCTTCCATCACGATGTTGACAGGTTTCTGGACGGGCGAAAGCCAGAAAACGAGCAAACAGCCTTCGCTGAGCGGCGCTTTTGTGCTGAGCGGCTGGAAATATAAAGGATGGGTGCGGGATCTGGATGTGCGCGGATTGCGGTGGATGGAACCGAAGACCAACCGCTCCCCGCTGATCATTGAATTCAGAGATAAGGATTCGCTGGTGGTTTATCCGAGCAAACCGAAAGTTCAAATCCGCGCCCGCATGAAAAACGGGGAACCGTATTTCACCGTGCGGATCCGGGCGGCTGTGCGGGTCGGAAACATGTCCGAAGCGGACACGCGGGAGGAAATTGAGCGGCTGGCGGCGCAAAAAATGGAGGAAGAGATCCGAAAAGCTTATGAAAAGGGACTGGAAATGGGCGCGGACCTTCTGGGGCTGGAAGATTATCTGTACCGAAAAAGAAATCGGGACTGGAAGCGGCTCCGCCGGGAGGGCGGACTTGAGCTTCGTCCCGAATCGCTGGAAAAAGTGGAGGTCAGCGTCATCGTCGAAAATGCGGGCAAGCTGAAATTCTGACAAAAAGGGGGCCCCCGCTTGTCGGGACCCCCTCATCACTGCAGCCGAAACGGTCAGGAGGAAAATTTCTTGTAGTTTTCCTCGAAGCGGCGGGCCAGATCGCGGGCCGCCTTGTCGTAGGCTTCCTTGTCGCTCCAGGTGTTGCGCGGCTGGAGCACTTCGCTCGGCACGCCTTCGATATGATCCGGGCACAGGAGGCCGAAGATCGGATCGGGCGTGAAGTTGGCCTGCTCGATGGTGCCGTTCACCGCGGCCGTGACCATGCGGCGCGTCCAGGCCAGGTTCATGCGCTTGCCCACGCCATACGGGCCGCCGGACCATCCGGTGTTGACCAGGTACACCCGGACGTCATGCTTGTCAATTTTTTCGCCGAGCATTTCCGCGTATTTCTTCGGATGCAACGGCAGGAACGGCGCGCCGAAGCATGCGGAGAACGTGGCTTCCGGTTCGGTGACGCCGCGCTCGGTGCCGGCCAGCTTCGAAGTGTAGCCCGAGATGAAGTGGTACATCGCCTGCTCCTTCGTCAGCTTGGCGATGGGCGGCAGCACGCCGAAGGCGTCCGCCGTCAGGAAGATGATCACCTTTGGATGGCCGGCCTTGCCCGGAATGACGGCTCCCGGAATCATTTCGATCGGGTATGCGGCGCGGGTGTTTTCCGTCAGCGACGTGTCGTCGTAGTCGGCCACGCCCGTCACGGGATCGAGCACCACATTTTCCAGCACGGTGCCGTGCTTGATGGCGTTCCAGATTTGGGGCTCCTTTTCCTCCGACAGGTTCACGCACTTGGCGTAGCAGCCGCCTTCGAAGTTGAACACGCCGTCATCCGACCAGCCGTGCTCGTCGTCGCCGATCAGCCTGCGGTTGGGATCCGCCGACAGCGTGGTCTTGCCGGTGCCGGACAGGCCGAAAAACAGCGCCACATCGCCCGCTTCGCCGACGTTGGCGGAGCAGTGCATCGGCAAGATGCCTTTGAACGGCAACATGTAGTTCAGCACGCTGAAGATCGATTTTTTCATTTCGCCCGCGTATTCGGTGCCGCCGATCAGCACCACTTTCTTCTCGAACGAAATGATGATGAACGTTTCCGAACGGGTGCCGTCGGCCTGCGGGTCCGCCTGCAGCTTCGGCAGGCAGATGACGGTAAATTCCGGCTTGTGGTTTTTCAGCTCTTCCTCGGTGGGACGGATGAAAAGCTGTCTGGCAAAAAGGTTTTGCCATGCAAACTCGTTGATGACGCGGATCGGCAGGCGATATTTCTCGTCGGCTCCCGCAAAGCCGTCAAACACGAACAGTTCCTTGTCCTTCATGTAGTCCAGCGCTTTCTGGTAGAGACGTTCGAACGTCTCCGGCGCCATCGGCTGGTTTACGGCGCCCCAATCCACGTGCTCGGCCACGGAAGGCTCCTTGACGATGTATTTGTCCTTCGGCGAGCGGCCGGTGTATTTGCCCGTGGTGACGGCCAGCGCCCCCGTCGAGGACAGCTTGCCTTCGCCCCGCTCCAGCGCGATGCGGATCAGCTCTTCCGTCGGCAAGTTGCGGTGGACGGTTTTGGCGCTCAAATCCATTATGCCAATTGCGCTGTTTTCCATTCCTGATCGATCCTTTCTGCCATAAGCTGTACAAGTTCCGCCACCCGGGAAGCGTATGCCCATTCGTTGTCATACCATGCGAGCACTTTGATCTGATTGCCCATCACCATGAGGGACGGGGCATCCACGACTGCGGACTTCGGATTGCCGATGAAATCGGAGGAAACCAGCGGCTCTTCGCAGTAGCCCAGGTAAGGAGCCAGCGGTCCTTCCGACGCTTTCTTGAACACGTCCTTGACCTCATCCAGCGTCACCGGCTTCGCCACGGACACCGTCAGGTCAATGACGGATACGTCCTGGGTCGGCACGCGCAGAGCCATGCCCTGCATGCTGGAAGCCAGGTGCGGCAGCACGTCCGCCAGCGCCTTGCCGACGCCCGTCGTGGTCGGCACGATGGACTCGGTGCAGGCGCGCGCGCGGCGCAGGTCCCGGTGCGGGTTATCCAGGTGATTCTGGTCGGAAGTGTAGGCGTGCACCGTGGTCATCCAACCGGACTGCACCTTAAACGCCTGGTCCAGCACATACAGAACGGGAGACAGGCAGTTGGTGGTACAGGAAGCGGCGGATACGAGCTTGTGTTTCTTCGGATCATACAGATGATGGTTGACGCCCATCACCACCGTCAGATCCATCTGTTTGCCGGGCGCCGTGATCAGCACGCTGTCGGCGCCGCCGACCAGGTGCTTGGAGGCGCCTTCCCGGCTGTTGAACTTGCCGGTGGCGTCGACCACGAGGTCCACGCCCAGGTCTTTCCACGGAATGTTGGACGGCTCCCGTTCCGCGATCTTGCGGATCTTGTGGCCGTTGATGACGATGTGATCCTCGTCCGGCGTTTCGATTTGCGCGTCCCATTTGCCGTGGACAGTATCATATTTTAACAGGTGAGCGATGGTTTCAACCGGATACGATGCGTTGATGACCTTTAATTCATAGCCCGGCTGGGGATTGGTGAACATGCTGCGCACGACCAGCCGGCCGATTCTCCCCATGCCGCTTACTCCTACACCAAATGCCATGGTGGTATCCCCTCCAGAATTGCCAATTAGTACGTCACATTTACCTTGAAATTTTACATTATAACGTACTAAATGTATAGTGAAAATCATGTTCGTCCTGAGAGAGGTTTTTTATCATCGCAAAACCGATCTATAATGAAAAAACGCGCAAATCCCCGCCTGGGACGCGCGCGTGATCAAGATTATTTCTTCCTCCATGGATATTTTTTATTCCCTAGTCATTTGGCGCATGTTTGGCCCTCATTCGCCTTGCTCCGCCAGCTCCTTGGCCAGCGCGAGGGCCGCCTCGGCCACCTGCATGTCCTGGGCGGCCGTGCCGCCGCTCACGCCGATGGCGCCCAGCACCTGGCCGTCCACAAGGATCGGAAAGCCCCCGCCGACGACGGCCATGCGCGGCATGTTGGCAAGAGTTTGCATCAGCGGCGGATTCTCCTTGAGCCGCTCATACATTTCGTGGGTTGCGCGGCGGGTGATGGCCGATGTGTACGCCTTGTTCTGGGCAATCTGGTGGGTCATCAGCCCCGCGCCGTCCATGGCGGCGAAGGCTTTCAGATGGCCGGCGCTGTCCGTGATCGCAATGGTGACGTTGATGCCGATTTCTTTGGCCTTGGCCTGGGCCGCTTCCAGCATCCGGCTAGCCAGCGCCAGGGAAATGCTGCGGGTCTCCAATGTCCAGTTCGGGGTTTCGTCGTGAACCATGCCATGAACCTCCAGATTTGTATATGGGATGATGCACCCGGGCCATTGCAGCGTAAAAAACAGTACATTTGGGATGATTTCCTGAAATCGGTCCAATGTATCGTAAAAATACAGTACTTTGGGGCTGTTTTCCTGAAATCGTTCGAATTTACCATAAAATTACGCTACATTTGATCCTTAGGTCGATAATCGGCCAGATAAACTGCAAAATTTCGATAGATTGGGATGGTTTGCAGTTCACAGACGATGCAAAAGTATGCGGAAAGACGATCCGGCGAGGAAATGGTCTTACGCCAACGCTGGCTTTGCTGCAGGGTGAGTGCAGCCAACTTGCAAACGTAGCGCAATTTTGCCTTACATTGAGCCCCATATCGCGGTACGGCCCCGATGTAAGGCATTTTTATCTTATAATTGAGCCCTATTTTCGCAGATCGCCTGAATATAAGGCATTAATGCCTTAGATTTGGGCATATTTCAAAAAATGGGTCAAACGAAAGGCATTTTTGCCCTCCATTGCTCCCTTAGGCTGCCGAGAGTTGGGCGGTCTCAGACGTTTCAATTCCGCCTCTTAGGCAGCTGTATTTGCATACGGCACCGAGCGGCATTAAGCTTTAGCGGCGTTCCGCCCCTTGATGGCCTTGCGCACCGCCGGAGCCACTTTCGTTCCAAGAAGTTCGATCGCCTCCGCCACTTTCTTCAGGGGCTGGCCGATGTCCATTTGCAGCAGATAGCGGCTGTGGCCGAACAGCTCGTATTGGTAGAGGATTTTTTCCACAATTTCGTCGGGACCGCCGACGGCTAGCGCTTCCCGCGCCGTCGACGCCGCGTCGATCAGCTGGGACTTTTCCACGATGCGGCCGCTGCGCATTTTCTTGTAGTTGGCATAATACGGGAAAAAGTCATCGACAGCCTGCCCCGCCGTTTTGCCGACGTAGCCGTGGCTTGTGATCGCGATGCGCAGCGCTTCCGGAGGATGGCCCGCCGCAGCGCCCGTTTTCCGGTAAATTTCCGCCAGCGGACGGAACGGCTCCGGTTCGCCCTTCAGAATCGCAATCGCCATGCCGGCCCCGGCCTGTCCGGCCCGTTCGGCGCTCTCCGCGGAGCCGCCGACCCCCAGCCAGATCGGGAGTTCCTTTTGCCTGGGCCGGGGAGCAATTTCATTCTGATTCAGCGACGGACGATGCTTGCCTGACCAGGTGACGCGCTCATGCCGGTTCAACAGCTGGAGCAGCTCGAATTTTTCCTTGAACAGCTCGTCGTACAGGTCGAGCTCATAGCCAAACAGCGGAAAAGGTTCCGTGAACGCCCCGCGCGCCACCATGATCTCCGCCCTTCCTCCGGACACGAGATCCAGCGTCGCGTACTCCTCAAACACCCGGACAGGGTCCGCGGCGCTCAAAATCGTGGCGGCGCTCGTCAGAAGAATCCGGCTCGTGCGCTCGGCGATGGCCGCCAGCACCACATGAGGGGCGGAGACGGCAAAATCCAGGCGGTGATGCTCCCCGAGGCCGAACACGTCCAGCCCGGCTTCTTCCGCCAGTTTGGCCGTTTCAATGATGTTGCGAATGCGCTGCTCGGCAGATATGATCTCGCCGCTTACGGGATCCGGCAGAAGCTCGCCGAAAACGTATACGCCAAATTCAAACGTCTTCCCGTCAGGCTGCAGCATGGTCCTCACCTCGTCTGTTGTTCAAAACGGCGCCGCCGCTAAAGGATGATCATGATGATGCCGAACAGCGCCATAAAGATCCCCAAAACGGAAACCCAAGACAATTTTTCTGCGTTTTTGAGCAGAAAATAACTGACCGGCGTCACAATGACCGGCGTCGACAATGTGATCAGATTGGCAATGGAGACGGGCATGAAATACATCGAAGCCATCAGGCACGACTGGGCGGATACCGTGAGCATCCCGCTCAGGATATACAAGGCCGTTGCTTTGCCGCCAATACGTGCCCCGGAGCGAAACAGACGGCGCGCTTCCCGGTTCAGCGCCAGATGAAGCGCCGCCCCGACCGCCGCTCCGATCAGCGCCCCCAGTATGGGCTCGTTCCACAAATCCACCGCGGAGCCGCGGAAGACGTTGCCGATCGCATAAGCCAGCGCGCCCAGGAGCGCGACAACGACGCCTCTGTACAAGCTGCCGCCGGCCGCCTGGCCGGCCGCATCATGGCGCCCGCTCTCCGGCACGTAACTGGCAAGCCCCAGCCCCGCCAGCATGCAGGCCATCCAGACGAGGTCCAGGCCGGATATTTTTTCGTCCAGAAAAAACCACGCGATGATAAACGTAAACAGCGGATTGCAAAGCTGAAAGGCGCTGGCCTTGGCCGGCCCGAGCAGCGGGATCGACATGAAAAACCAGTAGCGCCCCAGAAAGGTGGCGAAAAAGCCGCCGGCCAAAAACAGAAAAAACGCCGCCGCATGCCATTTGAGTTCCGCCGGCGAAATCAGAAGGCGCCCGCAAAACAAAACGGCGGCAAAGGCAATGTTGGACAAGATCGAAATCAGATATCCGGCCTTGATGCTCAGCTCTTTGGCGGCGATATTGGTGACGATGATGTTGGCGCTGAACATCAGAAGCGCCGCCGTGGCCAAAAGCTCGCCCATGGCTGTGCCCCTATACGGCAAAGTAAAGCTTGCCGTCGTCTTTCAGGCGGCAAGTGACTTTACCGGTTTCGCGCAGATAGGTAAGCCGGGAAATCGTGCCGGTGAGCACCAGCAACGCCTGGAGCCCCGTCACCTCGCTGCCGTAAATTTCCTGCGCGATCTGCCATGCCGTCCGCTCACCTTTTTTCAGTATATCGGTAATTTGTTGCAGTCGGCGGTGATGTCCGTCACGCAGTTCTTTCACCCTGGCGCGCCAATCCGCGATCAGCTCGCCGTGGCCGGGCAGCGCCAGCTGCGGCTCATAATGCTCCACGGCATCAAGGCTGGACAAATAATCGTGAAGCGGGCTGCCATCTTCTTCCGACCACATGGGAATCACGGGCGAAATGTTGTCCAGCACATGGTCGCCGGAAAAAAGCAGCCCCGCATCCCCGTTCCAGAAGCAAAACTGATCCTGCGCATGGCCCGGCGTCCAGATAGCCGTAAATTCCTTGTCACCGATGGTCACTGTTCCGCCGGGCTCATACACGTCATCCGGCTCGAAATAATCCCTGACCGCATCTTCCCGAAGTTTGTCCGCCGGGATGTCCGGGCCGCCGTGCTGCCGGAAAAAGGCCGAAAGCGCCCGGCCGCTTTCGGGATCGTCCAACACCTGGCTGCGAATCTTCTTCAGCCTGGAAAAACCAATGCCGGAAAAAATGACAGGGACTTTCACTTCCCGCTGAAACCAGGAAGCGAGGCCAATATGATCCGTATGTCCGTGGGTGACAACCACCTTCTCAATGGCCAATCCGTCGTCGAGCAGCTTCCGCCAGATGGCCCTGGCTTCTTCCGTCTGCGGGCCGGTGTCCAGCACCGTAAAGCCTTTTTCACCTTTGATCAGATAGCTGTGCACCGTCTGCTGGCGCAAATGGGGCAGCGTCACACGGTAAATTTCATCGGTGATCTGTTTGAGCATAAATGTCCCCCGAGTCACTGAACTTTCTATCCTCACGCTTGGCGCAATTTCATGCCGCAAGAAATCCCGTCATGACCGATATCCCGATCGTCACCGCAATCACGATTAACGCCGCGCCGAGACACCGGTCGAACCAATGCATGTACCTCTGATAGACACTCCTGAAATATGGATTGGAAATCAGAATGGCCAGCAAAATAAACCAAAGGCCGACCGCCAAAATGATTTCTCCGCCATAGATCCAGCGCATCCAGCCCGGAGTGCCGGCACCGATAAATTGGGAAAAGATGCTTAAAAAAAACAAGGCCGATTTGGGATTGAGAAGATTGCACAAAAATCCTTCGCGAAATCCCCTGAAAAACAACGGATTTGAATGCGGATGATTTTCCGCCTGAAACGTCCGGAGCGAACGGGCCTTTGAGCGGATTCCGCTGAAGCCCAGCCAGAGCAGATACGCTGCGCCGGCAAGTTTCATGATGTTAAAGATTTCCGGCGATTGAGCCAAAATGATTGCAAATCCAAAAATGGTATACGTCACATGGACGATCAATGCGGCGGCTATCCCCAAGGCCGTGGCGATTCCGTATCTTTTGCCCAGGCCCAGGCTGTTTTTCATGACCACGACAAAATCAGGCCCGGGCGAAATGGCGCCCAGGACACCGATTAAAAAAACCTCCAGATACATTTGCAAGGCCCTTGGCGGGCTCCCCCTTTTTTTCAGACCGCTTTCCGAACGGTTTCCGTGTAAGTTCGTGCCAGTTCACGCAGTTCATCGAATTTGCCTTCGGCGATCAGCTTTTTGTCCGCAAGATGGCTGCCCATGCCGGCGGCCGCAGCGCCGGCTGCCAGCACGTCGCGGATGTTTTGCAGGTTGACGCCGCCGGTGGCGATCATCGGAATGTGGCGCAGGGGCGCGCGGATTTCCTTCAGATAGCCGATGCCCAGGCTGGCCATCGGAAACAGCTTCACCGCCGAAGCGCCCAGCTTCCAGGCCCGGACGATCTCCGTCGGCGTCATCGTGCCCGGCCACACTTCCAAGCCGTTCCCCTTGCCGTATTCCAGCACTTCTTCATCCAGATTCGGCGAAATGAAATACTCCGCCCCCGCCGCCGCCGCTTCCCTGGCCAGCGGCAGATCGAGCACCGTGCCGGCCCCGATTTTCATCCGGTCCCCCAATCGCTCGCGCAACTCAGCAATCATATCAAGGGCGCCGTCCGTATCCAGCGTCACTTCCAGAAAGACGATGCCGCCCTCGCACAGCGCCTCCGCCGCGGGGATGACCTGCTTTCGGGACAGGCCGCGAAAAATGGCAATGATCTTGTGTTCGAGAAGCAATTTCAGCAGTTCGCCGGGCTCTTTGGATGTAAGCACGGGCACCTTCTCCCCCATCCGTTTGCCACATTTTCATGAACCGATTTCCGGCGCTCCTTCATGACGCATCACCCATTTCGCCATAGGCGGAAGCAGGAAAAGCATCGTCAAGATCCTACAAAGCTGATACGCCGCAATGACCGGCAAATTCGCGCCGACCTGGGCGCCGGTGAGCACCATTTCCGCCATGCCTCCGGCGGCAACGCTGAGAAAGGCGGACACGTAATCCAGCGCCGTCAGCTTCGCAATCAGCCAGGCTACGCCCATGCTGACGACGACCAGGTAAAAGGCCGCAGCCAGCGTCAGCGGCGCCAGCTTGCGCCAGGCAGCCTGCCGATCCATCTCCATGCCTTCCGCCAGGGAAATGCCCATCAGCGTCTGCGCCGCCATACCGGCCGCGCCCGGTAACACCGGCACTTCCCATCCGAAGGAAGCAAGGAGAATGACGGCCGTCACCGCTCCGAGAAGTTCCGGGACCGGAAAACGCGCCTTTTTCAGCAGCCATACGAAGGCCATCACGGCCAGCGCGGTGAGCGCCGGCGCTTGCCAGCCGGATACCGTCGCCGCCGCATCCGCCGGCGTCCCCGCAGGAAGCGGACGGGCTCCCAAAAGATGCACCGTGAGGAAAGGAACCGTATAAATGACAGCGAAAACACGCACGGTCTGGGAAAACACGACGACGGACAAATTGGCCGACGGCATTTCCTGCGCCAGCGACACCGCCATCGACAAGCCGCCGGGAACATTGGATAGCAAGGCGGTCATCCGGCTCGTTTTCAGCTTCCTCGTCATAATCAGCATGATAAGGACCGCTGCCGCCATAATGAGCAGCGATGCAAGGAGCATGTAAGGCAGATGTTCGGCCAGCAGGCTGACCGTCTCCCGCGAGAAGGAAGATCCGATATTATAACCGATGATGACAAGCGCCGCCGGGCGAAAAAACTTATGGCCATAAACGTTTCGCTTCAGCGCAAATTTCCAGACCAGCAAAATCGTGATCGCGCCCAGAAGCCAGGGCAGCGGCAATCCCGCAAGATGAAACAGCCATCCGCCGAAGAGCGCCACCAAAACCGTCTCCGCCAGATGCATGTTCAGCCTCCTCGCCGAAGCGCAAGCCGTTTCCCAACAACTTTACAATACCTGACAATCGCTTGCAAAGCAAATTTTTATAGCATATTTACTTTGTAAAGGATTGTTGCACGAATTCAACCCAGCCCCTCGCCGCGTGGGACAAATAGCCGTTTTTGCGCCAGATCAGCGCCAGATTCCAGTGAATTTGCGGCTCGGTTTCCGGAATCACCGCCAACCTGGCCGGGTCCAGCCTGGCGCAAACCACATCCGGCAAAAAGCCAACGCCGAGGCCGGCCGCCGCCAGCTCCGCGATGAAGTCCCACTGCGCGGTCTCATAGCCCACCTTCGGTTCGAACCCGGCCCGGATGCAGGCTTCGCGAACCCGGTCGTACAATGAAAATCCCTGCTGAAACATGATGAAATTTTCTTCTTGCAGATCCGCAAGACGCACTCTGGTTTGACCGGCAATGGGATGGCCGGGATGGACCACCAGATGCAATTTCCGCTCGACCAGCGGCAACGTCTCGAACCGGCTTTCGTCGACGGGCAGCACGACGACGCCCAAGTCCAGCGTGCCTTCCAGGACGTGCCGCTCCACCCGTTTGCCCCCCTCTTCCACAATCCGCATGGAAATCCGGGGATATTGCTGCCGGAAACGGGCGATGATCGGCGGAAAAAAGCTCGGGCCGATGACCGGCGGCAGGCCAAGGGAAAATTGCCCGTGCTTTAGGTGTTTGATATCCTCCAGGGCGGACCGCAGATGGTTAATGGACTGGAGCACCATTTGCGCATGCATCTTGACCGCTTCCCCCGCTTCCGTCAGCTGCACCCGCCGCGTGGACCGGTCAAACAGCGTCATGCCCAGCTCATCTTCAAGATTTTTGATCATCTTGCTCAGCGTAGGCTGCGTCACATGCAGCGTCTGGCTGGCCTTGGAGAAGCTGTTTTGTTTGGCCACCTCTAGAAAATAAGTCAGTGTCCGCACGTCCATGTTCCTACCCGCCCATTCATGCATAATGTCTATAAATTTATAAGTTATATGTATTTTACTAGATAGAAAACGTAAAGATACAATATTTTTAATAAGAAGACTGAAAACGGATTCGGTATGAGGAGGCAGGAAAAAATGACAAGCAGGGAAGCGGTTATTGTCAGCGCCGTGCGCACGCCCATCGGCGCTTTTCAAGGAGCGTTTGCCGAGGTGCCTGCTGCCAAACTGGGCGCCATCGCCATCAAGGCGGCGTTGGAGCGAGTCCAGGTGGACCCCGCCGCCGTGGATGAGGTGATCATGGGCAACGTGCTGCAAGCGGGACAAGGCATGAACCCGGCCCGCCAGGCTTCGATGGGGGCGGGTTTGCCGCAGGAAGTGTCCGCCATGACCGTGAACAAGGTGTGCGGCTCGGGGCTGAAAGCCGTGCATCTGGCATGGCAGGCCATCGTCACCGGCGAACATGAAATCGTCGTCGCCGGCGGCATGGAAAACATGACGCTGGCTCCCTTTTTGCTGCCGAAGGTTCGCTCAGGCTACCGGATGGGTCACACCCAGCTTCTGGACAGCATGATCCACGACGGCTTGTGGTGTGCGTTTAACGATTACCATATGGGCATCACGGCGGAAAACTTGTGCGAGCATTACAACCTTACCCGGGAGGAACTGGACCGGTTCGCCTATGAAAGCCACCAGAAAGCCGCCAAGGCCATCGCCGCCGGGCGCTTCAAGGATGAAATCGTACCGGTGCCCGTGCCGCAGCGCAAAGGCGATCCGGTGCTGGTGGAACAGGATGAAGCGGTCCGCCCCGACACCACCGTCGAGGTGCTGGGCAAGCTGCGCCCCGCGTTCAAAAAAGACGGCATGGTGACCGCGGGCAACTCGTCCGGCATCAATGACGGCGCGGCGGCCCTCGTCGTCATGAGCCGCAGCAAGGCGGAAGCGCTCGGCTTAAAGCCGCTGGCCGTCATCCGCGCCAACGCGACAGCGGGCGTGGACCCCGCCATCATGGGCATCGGGCCGGTACCGGCGATTCAAAAGGCGCTGCAGAAAACGGGACTGTCGATGGCCGACATCGGGCTTATCGAAGCCAATGAAGCCTTCGCCGCCCAGTCGCTGGCGGTGGCAAGCCATTTTGACTTTGACCGGAGCATTCTGAATGTCAACGGCGGCGCCATCGCCCTCGGTCACCCGATCGGGGCCAGCGGCGCGCGCATCCTTGTGACGCTGATTCACGAAATGCGCCGACGCGGCGTCAAATACGGCCTTGCGACCCTCTGCATCGGCGGCGGACAGGGCATCGCCTCCGTCATCGAAAATCCGGACGCGTAAAAAAAAAATAAATAAAAAAGAAAGGACCGGGTGCAAAATGAACTGCTCCCCGTCAAGTAGACAGTGGAAATAATCAAAAACATACTGTCTGGA
>ERZ795043.433-NODE-433-length-37225-cov-16.634383_pt1 | contig 37225 bp, 31 predicted proteins | sample MGYA00375127_ERZ795043 | MGnify/ENA primary metagenome ERZ795043 (study PRJEB30172, sample SAMN05518447) | compost metagenome | isolation source: Feedstock adapted compost from Newby Island compost facility, Milpitas, CA | place: USA:Newby Island compost facility... | reverse complement strand
CGATCATCCGCTGCGCCGCGCCGATCGGGAGCTGCGTGTCGGCATCCAGCGTGATGAGGTAGCGGATGCCGGGCAGCACCGACGGATCGCCGACGCGCACGGCGTAAGACGTGTTCGAATCGCCGCGCAGCAAATCCGCAAATTCGACCAGCTTGCCGCGTTTCCGCTCCCAGCCCATCCAGACTTTGTCCGCTTCGTTCCAGGTTCTGCGCCGGATGTACACGTGAAATGTCGAACCGCCTTCCGAGCCGTATGCCTCGTTGAGCGCCTCGATGGCGCGGACGGCTTCATCGGCGATCGCCTGGTCCTCTTCCTTCGTCTCCGCGTCCGCATCGGCGAAATCGCCGAGCAGCGCGAAATGCAGGTTCGGGTCCCGGTTGGCGAGATAATGGAGTTCGAGGCGCTCGGCGCTCTCGCGAACCTGCGAGGGGCTGGTCCAGATCACCGGCACGACGACCATCGCCGCGGCGTCATCCGGAATGCCCGTGGAATAGTCGTAGCGCAGCAGCGGCCGCGACTGGCAGTACGCGCAGATGGACTGGTGCACGATCTGCACGGCCCATTCGCTCGCCGGAAACGCGAGCAGAAGCGCCGTCACCGCGGCCAGGACGGCCTGTCCGCCAGAGGCGCCGAAAGCGGGCGCCGCCAGCCAGACGGCGAGCGCCCACAGGGCGGCGAAAACGCCGGCCAGCGCGCCGAAGTAAGCGGGAAGGCGCATCTGTTTGATCGCCGCCCGGGGCATGGCGCGCGGTTTCGCGCACAGTTTCAGCGCGCGCCAGAGCGCCCGGACGCCGCGCGGATCAAGCAGATAATACGCCGCGTAGGCCGGGCGCGGCAGGATGCCGCCGTCCTGGCAATTCTGCTCCTCGGTCTGGCCGGTCCGCAGCGCATCGGCCTTCCCGGCCTGCGTCACGTCGGCCCGCACCTGTTGACCGGCGCGGTCCGGGCGCTCGCCATAGCGGGCGGCAAGTTCCACCGCCTGTTTCGCCGCCAGCGTCTCGGGCACGCGCATGCGTCGGGCCAGCACCTGCACCCGGCCGAGCAGCACCTGCCGGCTGGAAGCGTCGAGCAGCGGGTACGTGCCCGCCGCCTCCGTCCGGAGCACCCGGTCGACATGGCAGAGCCGCTCGAACATGCCGCTCCAGTCTAGGCGGTCCAGCCGCCGCAGCGATTGGATCGCGTGGCTCGCCGACACTTCGTACGACGCCTGCAGCCTGTGCTCGTGCGCGATGATCCGCTCCAGACTTTCCTGTTCCGGGTCGAGCCGGCAGACGAGCCATTCCCTCACGTCGCCCGCGTATTCGGCCATTTCGCCGAGCCGGTCGACGAGATGGACGATGGTCGGACCGGAGAGCGGCAGCGTCTCGCCGGCGCTGTCCAGCGCATCCCGGATGGCGGTCGCCGAGGGCGTTTTCTCCGCGAACGGTTCCAGAATGCGGTCGATTCGATCCCCCGCCTCGCGGCGCTCTTTCAAGGTGCGGACCAGGCCGGCCAGCCGCCGGATGACCGCGATGCGGACAAACAGCGGCATCATCGCGACCTCGCCGATCGTCAGGACGGCGATGTCCTGATACGCGTCCGCATACGCGGCGAGCAGATCGGCGTCGAACAGGCCGTCCGTATGCTCCAGATAATCCGCGCAGAGCGACAGCACGCGCAGCTCCCGGCTGCCGGACAGCGCGGGCAGGCGGCGCGTTTCGTCTCTGCGGATCATTTTGCGGATATGAAGGGATTGTTCGGCGATGAAGTCCGCATGATCGAGCAGCCATTCTTCGGCCGGTCTCGTCCCGCTTTGTCCCTCCCGCTGAAGTCTGAGCGCGTATTCCCGAAGTTCCGTGGCGTCGCGGTCGAATCCGCGGATCAAGGCGGATGATGCGCGCAGGCCGCCGCCGGACAACGTATGCGTCAAAGCCAGCTCCCGCGCCCTGCGCCGAAGCTGCTCCTCGTTCAGAATCATGAGTCCTCCCGTGATCGATGTCGTAATTTCAGGTAAAGTCACGAAGTTAAATATTCCCACGACGGGCGTTTTTTATGACCGGGAGGCGAAAGGGGGGACTTTGTGGCGGATTGTGAAGAACGTTTTCGGAGAGCGGAAAAGGGCATGCCGTCGACAAAATAAGGACCGTCCATGCGGACAGTCCCGATTCGGTGCGGCTGCTATGAACGTGGCGGTGCGTGGAGCAAAGCCGGGGCGCCTGCAGCGCGCATACCACGTTACAGCCTCGCGCGAAGCCCCGCGGATAGGCCTGTAACGTGCATATCGCGCTACAGCGGCGCGCAGAGGACCGCCGGGGCGCCTGTAGCGTGCATACCACGTTACAGCCTCGCGCGAAGCCCCACCGATAGGCCTGTAACGTGCATACCGCGCTACAGCGTCGCGCAGTGCCCAGCCGATGGGCCTGTAACGTGCATATCGCGCTACAGCGACGCGCAGAGGCCCGTCGGGGCGGCTGCAGCGTCATACCACGTTGCAGCCTCGCGCGAAGCCCCGCCGGGGCGCCTGCAGCGTGCATACCACGCTACAGCCCTGCGCAAAGCCCCGCCGGCGGGACTGTAACGTGCATACCACGGTACAGCCTCGCCCCAAGCAGAGACGCTGCAGCGTGCATCCCACACTGCAGCGTCAGGCAGCGCCGCACCGGCGCATCGGTTATGTATGATCTTGCAATTCCGCGGCATCCCTAATGCCGTATGATCTCTGCGGCATCGCCGGCGCCGCGATGTTTTCTGCCGGCCGGATCCCGCATCAGCCGGAGATAGGGCAGCGCCTCCTCCGCCCGGAGCGGCGCGCTGAAATAATAGCCTTGCAGCTCATCGCAATGCATCTTGCGCAGCAGCCGGTGCTCGGCTTCCGTCTCGACGCCTTCCGCGACGACGCGCAGGTTCATGCTGTGGGCCAGCGCCATGATGGCCGACACGATCGAAGCGTTCTTGCTGTCGGTGTCGATGTGGCGGATGAACGTGCGGTCGATTTTCACGGCGTGGATCGGCAAATTTTTGAGCAGGGACAGCGACGAGTAGCCCGTGCCGAAATCGTCGATCGAAATGCGGATGCCGCGGTCCTTCAGCCGCTTGAGCATGTCGATGACGACGTTTCGGTCCCGCTGCAGGAAACTTTCCGTAATTTCGAGTTCCAGCCATTCCGGCCTCATGCCCGTCTCTTCGAGAATCGCTTCCACCTGTTCGACAAATTTCGGGTCCTCGAATTGCCGGGGCGATACGTTGACCGCCACGACCGCGGGCGGATACCCGGCTTTGTACCACTCCACGCACTGCCTGCAGGCCGTCCGCAGCACCCAGTCGCCGATCGCCTGGATGACGCCCGTCTCCTCCGCGAGCGGAATGAACAGATCGGGGGGGACGTAGCCCCGGCCCGGACGGTACCAGCGGATCAGCGCCTCGAACCCGAACGTCTGCAGCCCGTCCGCGTCCATCTTCGGCTGATAGAACAGCTCGAACTGCCCGAGCTCCAGCGCCTTGTGCAGGCTGGTCTCCATCTCGAGCCGCTCGGACACCTGTTCCTTCATGGAGCTGAAATAAAACTCGTACCGCCGCCCGCCTGCTTCCTTCGCCGTGTACATCGCAGTATCCGCGTTCCGCACCAGCTCCTCCACCCGAACCGCATCTTCGGGATACAGGCTGATGCCGATGCTGGCGCCGACGTACAGCTCCTTGTCGCCCACGCGCACCGGTTCCGCGGCCGTTTCAAGAATGGCGTCGCCGAGCCGGCTCAGCGCATCGCGCGAATTGCCCGGCACCATGATGGCAAATTCGTCGCCGCCAAGCCGGCAGATGACCGCCTCGTCCCCGCACAGCTCGCGCAGGCGGCCCGCGATGATGCGCAGCATCTCGTCGCCCGAAGCGTGGCCGAGCGAGTCGTTCACCTGCTTGAACCGGTCGACGTCGAGCAGCATGAGGCCGACGCCGCGGCCCCTGTGTTCGTCCATCATCGCGCGCAGCCGCTCGTAGAAATAGAACCGGTTCGGCAGCGATGTGAGCGTATCGTGGTAGGACAGCCGCTCGAGCGCCGCTTCGGAGGCGCGGAGCCGGGCGGACTGTTCCCGCAGCAATTCCGTCATCTGCTCGTTCGCATGATACTGGTCCGCGAGTTTGTCCGCGATGTCCCGGCAATTCGCCGCGATCTCGGCGGCCTCCGCCGCGCCGCCGGCCGGCCAGCGCACGTCCGCATCCTGCCGCTGTCTCAAATGCAGGCCGGCCGTCGCCGAGACCAGCCGTTCGAAAGCGCCCGAAATCCGGCCGGACAGATAATATGCGCCCAGGGCCGAGGACAGCACGGCCGCCGCGGCGGCGACCATCGCCGCCGACGAAGCATCGCCGGACGAAAACGACAGGCCGGCGATCACAATGACCGGCAGGCCGGGCAGGACGGCGGAGGCCGACGCCAGGTGCGCGATCATCCGCCGCAGCGGAACACGTCCGGCGTCCTCTGCTCCCTGCCGTCTTCCGATCAGGCGGACGAGCGGCCGGTAATGGTGCAGCAGATCCGCCAGCAGCGCGGATGTCGCGCCGACGATGAGACTGCCGGAAGCCGCCGCGGCCGCCTCGCCGGCCGTTCCGCCGGATGCGAACACCGCCAGCAGCGCGGCCGGCACGGCCACGACCGATTGATAGACCAGCTCCGGGGGCAGCAGGTCTTCACGGCCGCGCTTCAGCCATGCGGCGAGCAGGGTGATCTCGAAGACGGCAAGGAAGACGGTCCAGGGACGGTCTCCGAGCCAGAAACCGGCCGCCGCGGCCGCCAGCGCCGCCGCCGCGGCGAAGCGAAAGCCCGCCCGCCGCAAGAGAAGAAGCAGAAAGCATCCGGCCCACCCGGAACCGGACACAAAAGCCGGCGTCGCCGGCAAGATCGTGAAGGCGACGGATGCCGCCGCCAGAATGACATCAATTCCCCCCTTCCAACCGAATGCTTTCCTCGCAAGCGTTCTATCCGACATGTTCCTCCCCCGCAGGCGGGGACGCAAACACCGGACCGCAAAAAAACTGCCTCCAAGCTCATGAAGGCAGTCTGCGTCACAGATTGCACAAACTCCGGCAGCCCGGCTGTCATAGCATTCCGCCTTAGACCCGTGGCTTTGCGTCCCATATTTTCATATGGTTTGCCTTTATCAGCTTGGTGCACAGCTATTCGGTTGTCACTGCAAAGATTCGACATTTTCTCCCGATTTCCTTCTTTAACCACCTTTCACATGATTCTCCCCGCCCGGTTGGATGCGCAGCATATGCGCCGATGTTCCTGCATCGCCCAGGCCGTAGCAGACGACCAGCAGTGTTTCGACATTTCGCGAAAATTCGCCATTGTCCAGCCAGGCGGCGAGATCAAACGGCAGCCGCTCGATCACGGCGTGCTTCTGCAGCAGCTTCTCGTCCGGCCCCGCCGCGGCGAACGCGGGGGATACGTCCTCCGGACGCTCGGCCAGACGGCGCAGCCAGGCGGCATGCTCCCGCTTGTCCATTTGAAATTCCCACCATACGGCGCGCGGCTTGTACTTGTGGTTGAGGAAATAGTCGTATTTCATGAGACCGAGCGCCAGATCCCGCTCCAGTGCCGGAGGCCCGCAATCCTCGAGGAACGACCACAGCCGGGTGAACAGATCTTCGAGCTGATGGCCGATCCGCTGCCAGCCCCGCTCTTCCCAGTAGTCCCCGAACTGCTGGAAAAAATCAAACGGCGACTCGAACACCCGGAACGCCAGATACAGCAGCGTGCGGTCCATCCGGTGCGCGTTCCAATATTTCTCCAGCACATCCTCGACGCGTTTGATCCGCACGATGTCGCCGAAGGAGAGCACATCGTTCGACAAAATCTCGTACGGCGCCCGATCCATGAAGACGTAGCCGTATTTCGCCGCATCCCGCCGGAGACCGGTGCCGCGCAGCATTTTCAGGAAGCCGAGCTGCAGCTCTTCGGGGCGCAGGGCGAACACGTCGTTGAACGTCTTGCGGAACGTGCCATAGTCTTCATGCGGCAGTCCGGCGATCAGGTCGAGGTGCTGGGCGATTTTCCCGCTGTCCCGGATCGTCGTGACCGTGCGGCTCAGCTTCGCGAAGTTCTGGCGGCGCATGACCGCTTCATTCGTCGGATCGTTCGTCGACTGCACGCCGATCTCGAAGCGGAAAATGCCGGGCGGCGCGTGTTCCGCCAGAAATTCGAGCACCTCGGGCCGCATGATGTCGGCGGTGATTTCGAACTGGAAGACGCATCCGTTATGGTTGTCGATCAGGAAGCGGAACAGCTCGAGCGCATAGTCGCGGCGGATGTTGAACGTCCGGTCGACGAATTTGATCAGCCGGGCGCCCGATTCGATCAGGTAGAGCAGGTCCGCCTTCGTCTGCTCGAGATCGTAGTATCGGACCCCCGTCTCGATGCTGGACAGGCAGAACTGGCAGCTGAACGGACAGCCGCGGCTCGTCTCGAAGTAGACGATCCGGTTTTTCAGATGCGGCCTGTCTTCCGGCAGCCGGTGCGGCGAGGGCATCTTCGTGAGGTCCGCCTTCGGCCGCGGCGGATTGATCCGGATCTCGCGCGTGCCGTCCGGCAGCGTCTTGCGGTATGCGGCGCCGAACACGTAATGGAACTTGCCTTCTCCCCGGATTTCGGTCAGCAAATGGTGAAACGTCTCCTCACCCTCGCCCATGACGATGAAATCGACCGCATCCAGCCGCTCCATCCAGTATTCCGTGTCGTAGCTGACCTCCGGGCCGCCGAGCACGATGCGGACATCGGGGAGCACCTTGCGCAGCATGTCGATGACCGTAATCGTCTCCTCGATGTTCCAGATGTAGCACGAGAAACCGACCACGTCCGGCTTCCTCCGATACAGGTCGGCGGTGATGTGCATCGCCGGGTCCTTGATCGTGTACTCGGCGATTTCAATGTCGAATTCGCGCCCGCTGTACGCTTTCAGGCAGCGCAGGGCGAGCGAGGTGTGAATGTATTTCGCGTTGAGCGCGGCGAGCACGATTTTCATGGCATAACCTCGATGGACAAGGATCGGCCCGCCGCTCCCTTCGGGGTCGGAAGCGGCAGGCCGCCGTGTCGTAATGGTTTTAGAAGTTGTCGCTGATATGCAGTCTGTCCATATATTGCAGATGCATGACTTCGTATTGGACGCGCCAGCGGCCGTCGCCGAGATTCGTCACGACGCCCGGCCCGAAGCCGCGCGGTTCGGCGTTGAAAACCTGCGAATAATAGACGATCAGTTCAAGATTGACATCCGGCAGCATGCGGCGCAGTTCCATGGCGAGGTCGATCGCCCAGAGGCGCAGCTCTCCCGCCGAATCTTTGCCGTACAGCATGTAGAAGGACGGGTTGATGACCGCGGTCACGACCAGCCAGCCTTGCGCGTCGCGGGTGACGGTCCAGTCGGTGAACGCCGCCGGTCCCTTCGACGTCTGGGCGCTGCCGAATTCCTTCGCGAGCAGGCGGCGGATTTCTTCGTTCGACGCGCCTTCCAGACTGTCCGGAAGCCTGCTCTCCGGGAACCGGATCTCGTTCTGCGCAGGCGGGTCCGCCTCCAGTTCCATGAGGAGCAGTTCGGCGTACAGCGCCGGGACCGCGAAGTTGAGATCGGCCAGCGTATCCCGGATGACGGCCGTCGTAATGCCGACCAGTTCGCCGTATTCGTTGAACACGGCGCCGCCGGAACTGCCCCGGTCAACCGGCGCGTTGATCTGGTAGTAGCTGACGAGACCTTCGTCGATCATGTTGCTGATCAGGCCTTCGGATACGGTGTTCTGGTAGCCGAGCGGGCTGCCGATGGCCACGATCCGGTCGCCTTTGTCCACCGTGGACGCGTCCGCGAACGTCACCGGTTCAATGCCCAGCGGGCGCGCGGTCTGCACGATGGCCAGATCCGCGTCTTCATCGGCGGCGGCCACCCCGAGAATGCCGATGATGGTGCCGTCGTTCAGAACGACGTTGCCCGAAGCCGAGCCGTCGATCACGTGATAATTCGTGAGCACCCAGCGGTCGCCGACGATGACGCCGCTTCCCTGGGCGTTGTCGGTGATGATCATGACGACCTTGTCGTCGTTCATGGCCACGATTTCCGCCGGGGTCAGCTTCCCGTACTTCTCCTTCATCTCCCGTTCGAGCGCTTCTCGGTATTCCGCGGTCTCGATGAAGATCGTGCGGGTTTCCGCATTCCATGTGGTCCGCGCGCCGAACGCGTCGCCGACGAGGCGCAGCGGCACCATCGTCGCGCCGTCAACGGTCCGTACGGGAACGTCCAGCATGACCGCGTTGCCGTTCACGACCGCTTGCCGCGAGCCGACCTGCAGCGCGACCATCATCGTGCCTTTCTTCGCGAAAACGGACTTTGTCGCCGGAACCCAGGTGACCTGGGCGCCGAGCGCGGAGAAGATTTGCCGCATCGGGACGAGCGTCACGCCGTTCTCCTGAACCGGCGAAGGCGAGAACGTGAACGGCTTGTCGTCGATCATCACCCGGATGCCGGCCTGCTGCGACTCCACGGGAGCCGTCTGCGCCGCGGCGGCGGGCCGCGTCCATGCTCCCGTGAGCGGCCATGCGATCAGCACAGCCGCGGTGCAAATGGCAATGCCGCGTCTGAGTCTTGCGAATGTTGTAACCATTTCTCCCTCCAGGTTTCTCCTATGTCTCCCAAGGCCATCGTATCACCGGGCGGCAGGGTTGTCCATCGCCTTATCCCCGTTCCCGCACAAACCGGCTCAGCCGCTCGATGCCCGGCTCGATGTCTTCCTCGCGGATATTGCCGTACCCGAGCACGATCTGACGGGTGCGAAATCCCCGCTGCAGGCAGTAATCTTCGACACTGTCGACGACGACGCCGTATTCCGCCGACCGGGACCACTCCGGAGCCGCATCAAGGTCCGGAAATTCCACCAGCAGGTGCATCCCCGCTTCGTCGCCCCGGATGACGGCGCGCCCGCCGAAATGCCGGTTCAGCGCCTCGATGAGCAGCGCGCGCCGGGTGCGGTACACGGCCCGCATCCGGTAGATATGGCGCTCCAGGTGCCCGTCCCGGATGAACCGGGCCAGGGCGGCCTGCAGCACGGCGGGCGTTCGCAGGTTCGCCGCTTCCTTGAAAGCGGCGAACTTCCCCGCCAGGCTGCGCGGCAGCACGAGGAAGCCGAGGCGCAGCCCGGGCGCGAGCGTCTTGCTGAACGTCCCCGCGTAGATGACGCGCTCGGGCCCCAGCGTGTACAGCGGCGGAATCGGCACCCCCTTCAGCCGGAAATCGCTGTCGTAATCGTCCTCCACAATGTAGGCGTCGGCTTCTTCGGCCAGTTGGACGGCATGCAGCCGGCGCTGGATCGGCAGGATGCTGCCGGTCGGATATTGATGGGACGGCGTCAGAACCAGCAATCTGCCGGGCGGCAGCGTCCCGATCTCGTGCACCCGCATGCCGGACTCGTCGACCGGCACCGGCTCGATCCGGTAGCCCGACTGCAGGAAAATATGCCCCGTAATCTCGATCGTCGGATCTTCAAGGCAGACGGAATCGAACTTCGGCTTGAGCGTCCGGGCGACCAAGGCGAATCCTTCCGATGAGCCGTTCACGATCATGATGCGGTCCGGATCGCATCGCATTCCTCTGGAGCGATGCAGGAACGCGGCGATTTCCCGGCGCAGCCCTTCCTCTCCCCGGACATCGCGGTAGTCATAGCGGCCTTCCGCTTCTTCCGCCGCTTCTTTCAGATAGCGGGCCCACCGTCTGCGGGGGAAGCGTTCCAGATCCGGCACGCCGGTGTCGAAGCGGATCAAGCCGCCGGCTCCGTCGCCTGCGCGCGGTGCGTCCCGCCCGGCCGGAGCGGCCGCCTCCGTCCTGCCGGACGCCTCGCGGGTGTCGGCGGCGCGGAGGCCGATGCCCGGCGTAATCCCTTCGGCCACGAAGGTGCCGGAACCGATGCGTCCGACGAGATAGCCTTCCGCGATCAACTGTTCGTAGGCTTCGATGGCGACGTTCCGGGCGATGCCCAGTTCCTTCGCCAGATTCCGGGTGGAGGGCAGGCGCGTCCCCCGCTCCAGTTCTCCGGTCTCGATCAAGCGCCGGATCTGGTCGCAGAGCTGGGCGGTGGCCGAGCGGGCCGATGACCGGTCGAGCGTGATGCCGAACAATGGGATCGAACTCCTTTGCAAAGTGGTTCCATCAAAATGATCGGAAAGTGGTTCTGTGAATGACCACTTTTTCTCATTATAATGGGTGCCAGATGACGGGGAAAGGAGTTTATGGAAAATGTTTACGAGACGACTGGGGCATACGGACATTGAAGTGAGCGGCGTCGGTTTCGGCTGCTGGCCGATCGGCGGGCCGTTTTTTCTGGACGGCTATCCCGACGGCTGGGGCGATGTGGACGACAACGAGTCGATCCGCGCGATTGAACGTGCGCTTGCGAACGGCGTCAATTTTTTCGATACGGCGGATGTTTACGGCACCGGGCACAGCGAGGAGATTCTGGGCCGCGCGTTGAAAGGCCGCCGGCACGAAGCGGTCATCGCCACGAAGTTCGGGTTCACCTATGACGAGACAAGCCGGAATGTTTACACGAAGATCGATGTATCGCCGAATTATATTAATGAGGCATGCGAACGGTCGCTGCGGCGGCTGGGAACGGACTATATCGATCTGTACCAGATCCATCCCGGCGTCGTGCCGCGGGAACGGCTGGACTCCATGATCTACTCGCTGGAGCAGCTCCGGAAGAAAGGGTGGATCCGCGCGTACGGCTGGAGCACGGAAGACGCGGAAGCGGCCGAGTTGTTCGCCAGGCGGTCCTTCGCAGCCGCGTTTCAGCATCCGCTCAACGTCGTGAGCGATTCGCCGATGGTCGAGGTGTGCGAACGGCACGGCCTCGCCAGCATCAACAACGCGCCGCTCGCCATGGGGCTGCTCAGCGGCAAGTTCAACCGCTCGTCGCAGCTTGCGAGCGACGATGTGCGCGGCAGCGGGCAATCCTGGGTGCGCTGGTTCAAGGACGGCAAGCCGGTGCCGGAATATCTCGACGCGCTGGACGCCATCCGGGACGTGCTGACCTCGGGCGGGCGGACGCTGGTGCAGGGCGCGCTTGCCTGGATCTGGGGGCGCAGCGCGAACACGATTCCGATTCCCGGAATCAAGACCGCTGCGCAGGCGGAAGAAGCGGCGAAGGCGATGGCGTTCGGTCCGCTCACACCGGAGCAGATGGCGGAGATCGACGGGATTTTGCGGAACCTGGAAGTGCAGGCCGGCCGGGCGGGGTAAGCGGCGGCTCTGCGCCATCGGCTGAAAAACGCGTTCGTCTGTTTTTCGGAATCATGGGGATTTCGAAAACAGACGAATTTTTTTCTTCTATGGCGGGGCGGGCGGCGCGTTCCATGGCTCGGCGACGGGCGCCGCCCCCAACCCGCAATGGCGGCGCATCAGCGGTTCATGCTATGATGGACACGACCAGCAAGTGAAACGGAGCGGATGCAACGATGCGGGAACATCGCGAAAGCGGCGCGGGAAGCGGAAAAGGAAGGCCGGACGCGCCCGGACGGAAGGACAAGCGGATGCCTGGCGGTGCGGACCGGACGGGTTCGAAACGCGTGCGCGCAGCTGCCGCGCCCCGGGCGAACGGCCGCGATGGCGCCGTCCGGATTGCCGACGCCGCAGCGGACGAACTCCGGCCGGGCGACCGGATCGTCGTGACGATCAAGCGGATCGGCATCAACGGCGAAGGCGTCGGATACTACAAGCGCAAAGCCGTCTTCGTGCCCGGCGCCCTGCCCGGCGAGGTTGTGAAGGCGGCCGTGACCGGCGTGGAGCCGAACCGGCTGACGGCCAGGATCGCGGAGATCGAGAAGCGATCATCGCATCGGGTGAAACCGGTCTGCCCCGTGTACGACCGCTGCGGCGGCTGCCAGCTGCAGCATATGGATTACGCGGGCCAGCTCGCGGCGAAGGAAGAGCTCGTGCGCGAAGCGTTCGCGCGCTACGCGGGCCTCGAGGGGGCGGCGCTTCCGCTGCGCCCGATCATCGGCATGGACGAGCCCTGGCGCTACCGCAACAAAGCGCAGCTGCAGGCGGGGCATAAGCCGGGCGGCGGGCTTGCCCTCGGATTGTACGAGCCGGGCAGCCGCCGGCTCGTCGACATCGCCGGGTGCGCGGTGCAGCACCCGGCCGTGAGCGCAGCCGCCGAGCGGATCCGGCGGCTGGCCGAGCGGGCCGGCGTGCCGGTCGGCGCCGGCCCGGACGGCGCGCTGCGCACCGTCGTGCTGCGCGTCGCCCCCGAATCGGGCGAGCTGCAGCTGACGCTCGTCGCCTCCGCCGAGCAGTTCCCCGGCCGGGACCGGCTCGTCGAGGCGATCCGCCGGGAGCTGCCGCAGATTATCTCGATCTCGGTCAACGTCAACCGCGGCAGCTCCCCGCTTGTCTTCGGCGAGCGCACCCGGCTGCTCTGGGGCAAGCCTGATCTGGAGACGCGCCTCGGCGACCTGCGCTTCAAGCTCTCGCCGCGCGCCTTCTTCCAGCTCAATCCGGAACAGACGGTGAAGCTGTACGACCTTGCGCGGGAGGCGGCCGCCCTGACCGGAAGGGAGACGGTCGTCGACGCCTACTGCGGCACCGGCACGATCGCCCTCTGGCTCGCGCCGCACGCGCGCGAGGTCCGCGGCATCGAGACGATCCGCGAAGCGGTCGACGACGCGGAACGCAATGCCCGGCTGAACGGCCGGACGAACGCCCGCTTCTATGTCGGGCGGGCCGAAGAGCTGCTTCCCCGCTGGGTGAAGCAAGGCTTCCGCCCCGACGTCATTGTCGTCGATCCGCCGCGCACCGGCTGCGACGCCGCCCTGCTGCGGACGGTCGCCGACGTGAAGCCGGCCCGGTTCGTCTACGTCTCGTGCAACCCGGCGACGCTCGCGAAGGATTGCCGCGTGCTGCTCGATGCGGGCTATAGGATCGAATGGGTGCAGCCGGTGGACATGTTCCCGCAGACGAGCCATGTGGAGTCGGTGACATTGTTGGTTCGGTAAGAATATCCGAGGTGTGACATCCTGTCCCAAAACGGCGGGCGGAGGTTTTAACTCCGCCCGCTTATCCTTCATGATTGGCTCTGATCGTTGGCGCAACCATTCAGCCTGTTTCTTATTTCCACCGCCTATCTCATGGCCTCTTCTCCAGTTCAGCGCAGAAGGCTTTTCCCTCTTGATAGTTGCGAGTTCATTTTAACCCTCTCCCCCTATTCTAATGTTCGATTGTATGAGCACTGTTTTTTTCGAAGCTGTCCGGGTTATTTGTCACGAAGGTTCCATACCATTGTAGCCGCCGCTCCTGCCGGAAGACTGCAGGCAAAGGATTGGTCTCTCCAACTCACCTGAAATTCTTTCATTGCCTCCGACACATTTAACGCAATGAGCACCAACGAATCATCCGGATTAACAAATGCTACAGTTTCAATGTCGTTGCCCGAAGAAGCGGATTCAATCCTGAAGGCGCCGGGTTTCACAAATTTACTGGCATGCCCGAAAGCATAGTATTCCTCGTTCAAAACCACTTCCCCGGTTTGCCGGTCAATCGTGACAATCCCCCGGCAGTCCCGGCATCCCCCCAAGTAGGGACCGTGCTGCTCGTCGAGCGCCAGATTCCACTTCAGCACGGTTTTCGCCCAGTGACGGGTTGAACCAATAATCAAATTTTGCAAATCCCATTTCAAGTTGCTGCCAAAGTCCTTGGCCCATTCCCCTCCCGAACTTTCCGTAAAGTAAATGTCTTTGTCCGGATAAGCTTCTTTGACCCTGGACTGGCTCGAAACCTCCCCGGCATATCCGTGAAATGCCGTGCCCGCGATGTAAGAATTCGCATCCGGGTCTCCCAGCACGGACAACGGATAGTAATATTCATCCCAGTTGTGATCCCAGATGACGATCTTGGTGTCGATCCCGTTCTCCTTGAACGCGGGGCCCAGATATTCCTTGATGAGCAGCGCCTGCTCCCAAGCCTCCATCCTCATCCCCGGATAATCGGCCGGCACATGATGCGGCTCATTTTGCAATGTGACGGCGTCGATCGGAATGCCTTCCGCTTCATAGGCCTGAATGAATTTCACGAAATACCGGGCAAAAGGCTCGTACGCTTCCGGCTTCAGACTGCCGCCGATCAGCGAGTCGGATGTTTTCATCCACCCCGGCGGACTCCATGGGCTGGCCATGATTTTCAAATCGGGGTTGATGCTCATCGCCTGTTTCAACAACGGAATGATATACTGCCGGTCATGCTCGATGCTGAAGTGTTCGAGCTCCGGATCCGTCTCCCCCTGAGCCCTATCATCGTAGGTATAGGGTTGCAAGGCGAAGTCGGAAGCCCCCATGGGAAGACGGAGGTAGCTGAAGCCGATCCCCTCCTCACGGTGAAACAGAAGCTTCATCAGCTCATCCCGCTTCTCATCATCAAGCGCGTTGGCAAGAAGCCATGCCGAGGAATCCGTCATTGCCGCGCCGAATCCGTCCATTTGTTGATAGCGGATCGAATCATCCACCTGAATGACTTCCGATTGCTTCGGTTTCCCCGATCGAAAACTGACGGAATCGACTTGTTCCAGAAGCCGGCTTTTGTCCGGCATGGTGAGCCAAATCTCCACCCGAGTCCCCGCGTCGGAATCGCTGCACGCAGGCAATACAGCCAAAACGACGGCCATCATCCCCAACAACAGAAGTTTGTATCGATCGGGCTTCATGCGTCTCCTCCCCGTTTTTCTTTCATGCGGTCCGCCCGGCTTTCTCCGGATAAAGCGATGCCGCGATTCTGCCCCGTAATCTTGCCGTAATCATTTTTGATCAACCTGGCGACGGATTTGGCATTCTGCCGATCCATGTGATAGATGCCGAACGTATTGACCCATTGGTTGTGATTGACGTACCAGTTGTACATGATCCAAAAATCAATGCCGGCGACATATCCTTCGGGATTCACTGTACCGTCGGGGCGCAGGACGGATTTTTCCATGAGCGCTCGCAAAGTGTCCGCATAGGTATCGAGCTGCTTATCTTCCTCCTGATCCCGATCACCCGTCCAGTGACCGAATTCGGTGTTCAGAATCGGCTTGTCCGGGTAGGCTCGATGCGCGTTTTCCAAAAATTTCTTTGTCCCTTCATAATAAGTGCCGCCATGGAAGATGCCGAAATACATGGTCCATCCCGCGACGTCCAACGGCTCCATCGAAGGATCGTGCGCTCCCGGCTGATCCGCGGCCGCGCTTTGCGTAATCAGCCTGCCGTCGTCATAACATTCGCGCAATTCCTGAACCAATCTTCTGTTGTAAGCCAGCCGATGCCAGACATCCCTGGATTCGTTTTGCGAGAATATGTCAGCGGCTTTATTTCACACCGATTGCATCGAAATGAGCATTCGCTTTTTCCTTGACGTAATCGACCAGCTTGTGAACACCTGCGGCTTCCAACTGTTTGCGGTAAGTTTCCAGACCTTTTTCGACATCCGATATCAGCCCCATCATCAGCGGCAACCCGTATTGCTGCATGACGGCATTGACCGCTGCCTGCTCCGCCCGAACCGGTTCATAATCCATCATGACGCCTGCGAAAATATTCGGTCTGCTCGTCTCGCGGAACTCAGCCAACAGGTTGTCAAATTCCGGCCAACCGCCGGCCGGCTTCACTCTTTGCATGCTCTCCACACGCCAGCCCCAGCTTGCAATATCATAGTTGGCATAATCCGGATCATCGGCTCTGCTTGCCGGAGGTGTCACAATCGTTCTGCCGTCTTCGGAAATATCATAATGAACGCCTTCAAATCCGTAGGTCATCAGATCGTAATATTTGGGATCATTGCGCAGCTTATCCAGAACCATCAGCGATCTTTCCGGATATTTGGCACTCTTCGGAATCGCCATTGCATTCTGGACAGAGAGCGTCGGCATCACATAATTGTGGAAACGGCTGAACGGGAAGTAAGCCAGTTCAATATCCGGATTATCCGTCTTCTGCCCCATGATAAAGCCGCCTGCTCCCGGAGCATTGCGCCAATACACCGCACCGGTTCCGACTTTGATGGCGTCTCCCGCTTCACTCTGGGATGACAGCGTATCGGAATTCCAATATCCCTTCTCAGCCCAAGTTCTCATTTTCTTTACCCATTCTTCAAATTCATCCGTGAACGGATAAGCGACGATATCTCTGGGCGTATCATAGGAAGTCGCAACGACAACCCCGCTGTCGCCGCCGATATGCTGGAAGTCGTAATAGGCCCTGAACATGGTATAGATTTCATTGTAGGCTTTGCCGTTGATCGGCGTTACACCCTTTTCGCGCTTCACGCCGTCCAGGTACGCTTCAATGGAGTCCAGATCCTTGATTTCGGGAAGCCCCAGCTCTTTTCTCCAGTCTTCGCGATAGACAATGCCGTCCGGCGTATATTCCGGATAAGTGGAAGGCACGGCGTATATTTTTCCGTTGACCTTCGCTTCCTTCCAATCTTGCTCCGAAACATTCTTCCACGTCTCCGGCGCATAGACCGGAAGCAGATCATCAAGCGGCAAGAACGCCCCCTGAGCAGCATATTTGTAGTAATTCGCCCATGTCGAGGCGAAGATCATATCGATCCGTTCTCCTGCGGAAAGCAGCAAATTATATTTGGTTTCCCAATCCGCCCAGCTTGTAAAGTTCAGTTTGACGGTCGTGTTCAATTCCTCGGCAAGCATCTTGTTGAATTCGGCAACGACCGCTTCGGTATCTTTATGCGGTTCACCGAGCAAATACCAGACTAGTTCGACCTTTTCGGATAAATCGACGTTTCCTTCATTTTGCGGGCTGCCCGTGTTGCCCGTTTTTGGCTGGTTGTCCGCCTTGCCTCCGTTGCCGGCGTTACCTCCGCAAGCAGCCAGCAGCACGATCACCATAAGGGCTGAGATCACAACGGAGAACAAGTTTTTGATTTTTCTGTTCATTTGGAAATGACGCCTCCCCTTTTGAAACATCGCAATGAATTTATGTTAGCCGGACGTGCCGGATCTAACCTTTTACTGCACCGAGTGTCAACCCTTTGACGAAGTAACGTTGAACAAACGGATACAGGAACACGATCGGTCCGGTTACGATGATGGCCGCCGCCATTTTCAACGTTTCCGAAGGCGGTCGGAAATCCGGCGATAAATTGGCCGCCGCGCTCGTATTCAGAACTGCAGCGCTTGCCAACGTTCGATACAACAGAAACTGCAGCGGATATTTGTCCTGCGTGTTGATGTACAAGTTCGCGAGAAACCAATCGTTCCAGTAACCCAGGGCAAGGAACAAACCGATCGTCGCCAAGCCCGGCGTAGACAGCGGCAGAATCAGTTTCCAATAAATAGCAAAATCTCCCGCGCCGTCGATCTTGGCGGATTCGGTAATGGAGTCCGGAATCGATTTCATGAAATTCTTCATGAGAATGACATTAAATGCGCTGAGCAGCGGCGGCAAAAGAAGCGCCAGGAAACTGTCTTTCAATCCCAGATACTTGACCATCAAGATGTACCAGGGAATAAGCCCGCCGCTGAACAGCATGGTGAAATAGATGAAGAAAGATATAGCGTTGCGGTACTTAAAATCTTTCCTGGAAAGCACATACCCTGCCATCGATGTCAAAAAAAGACCCAGGACAACGCCCGTCAACGTCAATCCGATCGTCACTTGATAGGCTTTGACAATTTGCTCGGGCGATCTGAAAATCGCTTTATAGGCCTCCAATGACCATTCATTGGGAATGATCTTGAATCCGTCTCTGATAATCTCGGATTCCGCGGTGAATGAACCTGTTAAGATCAACAGAAACGGCAGCAAACACAGCACGGCAAGAAACGTAATGAGAATGTAGCCTATCGTATTGAAGACAACAGACGCTCTTTCCATTTTGATTTTCAATGCGGCTTCCTCCTAGAACAGGGAATAATCATCCCGGATTTTCTTGATGATATAGTTCACCGTCACAACGAGGATAAACCCGAAGAACGATTGGTAGAGCCCTGCTGCCGTTCCCATTCCGATGTCAAAGTTCACGGCGAGAGAACGATAAACATAGGTATCGATAATATCCGTGGATTCAAACAGCATGCCGTTGTTTCCGACAATCTGATAGAACAGTTCGAACTGTCCCCGCAGAATGCCGCCCAGCGCCAGCAAAATCAACAGGATGAAGGTCGGTACCAAAAGCGGGAGCGTAATATATTTGACCCGTTGGAATATATTTGCGCCATCTATCTTTGCCGCTTCGTGGTATTCATCACTGATGTTCATGATGGCCGCCAGATAGATGACGACTCCGATGCCGAGTCCTTTCCAGATGCCGAAGAATACAATTATGTATTTCCAGGGTTCCGTGTTCAGGTAGAAGTCATAGGGCGGCAGATCAAGCTGAGCCAATATTGTATTAATGACGCCATTGCTGGAGAACAAATTGAATACGAAGGCGCCGACCAGGACATAGGACAAAAAGTACGGAAGAAACATCGCCGACTGAGCGGTCTTCTTGAACCATTTGCCCGGCACTTCGCTGAGAAAGATCGCGCATGTAACCTGAAGCACGTTCCCGATCAGAATGAAGGCGAGATTGTACAAAATCGTGTTCTTGGTGATGTTCCAAAGCACTCCCGAGTTAATCAAAAATTCGAAGTTTTTGAATCCGACAAATTCGCTTCCGAACAGACCGCCTTCATAACTGAACCGCGTAAAGGCGTAATAAACCCCGACCATGGGGATGTAGGCAAACACGATAAAATAAACCAGCGTCGGGACGATCATGGCAAACAACACGCTGTTTTTTCGCAGTTCCCGAAATATCCCGGACATACGTTTCCCCTCCGCACAAAATGTAATCGATTACTTTTTATCGTGTAAAGCGCCTGATGATCAGGCTCGCATTACTTCCTTCTGTAATTGGATGATTCCCTGATGATCAAGGTGGAGTCGACCTTGAACACCCGTTGATCATGATAAATATTGTCATTAATCTGATCGATCAACTTTTCGGCGATCAACGCGCCCATCGTGTATTTGGGCTGATCCACCGTGCTCATTTTCGGAGCAATATAGTTCGTGATTCTTGTATTGTCGACGCCGACGACGGCCATTTCCTCGGGAATCTTGATCTTCAATTCATTGCAAGCCTTGTACACGCCCAGAGCCATCTCATCATTCGCCGCGAAGACAGCGGTAAAATGAACATTTTTGGCAATTAGCCGTTTGAAAGCTTCATAACCTTTGTCCTCATTAAAATCTCCGTTCTCGATCAGCTCGGGAAGAAATGGATAACCGGCATCTCTCAAACCCTTCATATATCCCTCAAGCCTTGTATAACTGTCGATGGCATGGGCAAACCCGCTCAGAAAGGCGATTCTTTCATGGCCCTGGGATATAAGATGGCTGACGACTTCCTTGCCCATCTTGACGTTATCCGTATAAACGCAGGGAATCTCCGGGTGATCGATATGCCGTCCGATTACACCGATTTTATAGCCCTGATCGACATAGGATACAATTTCCTCATCCGTCAAATCGGGTGTGACAAGGATCATGCCGTCCACCGTTCGATTCAGCAGTAGCGACATGTACTCATACGCCTTTTCTTTCTTGTTCTGCAGATCGCAAATAAAGATTTTGTAGTTCAGCGAACTCGCCATATTTTCGATTCCTTTGACGATATCCGCAAAATAGGAAACGCCGATATCGGGAACCTGTACAGCCAAAGCCATTGTTTTTTTCGATCGCAAGTTTTTTGCGACCGCATTCGGCGTATAGTTCGCCTTCTCGATCGCCTCGAGCACTTTCCGTCTTGTCTTTTCCGTTACCGAAGCACTGTTGTTCAGCACCCTGGAAACCGTCGCGACGGAAACGTTGGCCATCTTCGCAATATCGCTGATTTTATAGTCTTTCATTCTGATCAAACCACTCTCCTCGATCGCTTTATCACCACACACTGGCTGTAATCGTTTTCAAATCATTCGACCTATTCCATCTATTAAATATGGTCGGTAATTCCTATTTACACCTTGGGAAGTGCCGTGAAAAAATCGAAACCACAACGACGCAACCTCTTTCAAATAACTTGTTCTTATCTTTGGAATCCGGAGGTGTTTCGTGATGAATTCGTAATTTAATGTAATCGATTACATATTAAAAAGTCAATATTTTTTTGGGAGGAATACTGATGAACACTTTTTCATTAGTTAAAGATTTCTTATCAACCCCGTATCCCGGAGCGATCGCAAAATGGATAACGTCAAGATGGAAACTGTATATTGGATGGCCGGATTGGTCGTATTCTTGACGGGCATAGCGCTGCACACCTGGCTGACGAAGCGAAAAGTCACAGGCCAACTTCAGGAGAAGTACGGCAAAGCGGTATGTTCCGAACTCGTGAATTACTACGGGCATCAATCGCGCAAAGGTTTCGAATGGCGCGGATTGGCGCTGCTGTGGCTTACCCCTTCGGAGATCGTCCTGGTCCGGCTTGTCCGCGCAAGCAGATTGTCATACCGGTGAAGTCCATCGTAAATGTGCACTCAAAGTATCATTTCACCGGAAAACTCTCCATCCGCCCGCTGCTGTGCGTCCAATACATCAGAGATGACGGCAAGCGCGATGTGATGGGCTGCAGGGTTTGGGACTTCGACCAATGGGCGCGGCAAATCCGGAAGCTGCGCCGAGCCTGATCATGCACAAGGCGGGATAAGCTCATGGTGAACAAGAAATTTTTTGCGGGCCTCATCATTGCGATTGCGGCATGTTCGATACTGGTCCTCATCGTCGCAACCGCTCTGGCAGTGAAAAAGAATAACCCCCATTTGCTTCGTCAGTTCCAACGATTCTCGCTGATCGTGGACAATCAGTCGGATTATGATCTTGTTTCAGTGGAAATCGGCGTTATGCATAGTGATGCCAATGGGAACGCAGTCAAGAGCGGCGCAAAATATTGGCATCCCGAAGTCATTCAAAGCGGGCAAGAGACGGTGATCAAGCCGCAATTAACGGTTCACCGGGAGGGCGGCATCTATCTGAAGTTCACGGATTCAGGCGGTAAAGAGGTGAACAAAACGGTATGTTCCTATACGGAAAGTGCTTCCGGTTACTCGATCGTCACGATTATGAACGATCAAATTAAAGTGGAAGAAAAATGCCGTTAGATCGCAAAGAGGCTGTCTGATAAGGACAGTCTTTTTCTTATTATATAAATTTTAATATATTTGCAGGTAAACATGTATTCATGTCGAATTTAAAATTCAATTCGTTTCTTTTTGGTGTTTTTTGTTATTTTGTCAACGAAAGGAGGCGTTAAGTTTTCGCTGATTCATAGCATTGTCCGTTGTCGAGCGCCCTCGCCCTTTTTCCATCAACAGGAATCTACTCAACACATGGGGTGACGAATGCATGTTGAACCAATTGCTGCGTCCATTTACCGCAATGATCGCAAGACTGAAGTACGGGCAAAAATTTGTGCTGATCAGTTTGCTGTTCATGATTCCGGTGTTGATCGTTCTCTATCAATGGTTCTCGACACAGCAAGTTGAAATCAAGCGCATCAAAAGCGAACAAACCGGCGTAAGTCAAGTCAAAGCCCTGATGCCGTTCATGCTGCAAGTGCAGCAGCACCGCGGACTCGTGAACGGATATTTGAACGGGAATCTTGAAGCCGGGTCCGCCATTGAGGCCAAGCAGCAAGAAATTGCGAGCCTGATCGAACAGATCGATGGCGATTTCCGGAAAGAAGAAATGCCTGAGTCCTACGAGAAATGGAACTCCGTCAAGACAGCCTGGAATGATATCCTTCGTTCCTATGAAACGTTGACGGCCCCGGACAGCTTCGCCCGGCATTCCGATCTGGTTCAGCAGGTGGAAGAACTGATCATACACGGCGCGGATGAAACCGGACTGACGCTGGACAGCGAGATCCAATCTTACTACACGATGAAACTGATCACCCAGGAATTGCCCGCCTTGATCGAAGGCACCGCGGTCATTCGCGGGCGCGGCAACGGTGTTCTGGCAGCGGGAACCCTGACGGATGACATCAAGCTGGAATTGCTCCTGGAAGCCGCCCAAAGCGACAAAGCGCTGATCAATCTGATGCAGTCGCTATCCCGAATTGCGGAATTGAACCGCTCCGAGGACGGGGAGCTGCTTCAGAAAGGCGAGCAGGCAGCCGGAAACATCCGGAACTACCTCGGCGTGCTTGATCAGGAGATTATACATAAACAAGCGATGAGCATGAATCCCGACGCATTCTTCGCCCAGGGCACGGATGCGATCGCTTCGGCAAGCGAGGTCTTCCAGCTTGCCGTCACCTTGCTGGAACAGACATTGCAGGAGCGGATCAGCGACAAGGAGTCTGCGCGCAACACGACGATCCTGATCACGGCCGCAGTCTTGCTGTTGGTCGCTCTCTTCTATACCGCATTCTACAGAAATGTCGCGGAGACGGTGAACGCCTTGAAACAGCGGGCCGAAGCCATGGCCAGGGGCGACTTCTCCCGGGATCTCGTGCTGAATACGAAGGATGAGTTGCAGGTCGTGGGCGTGGCGTTCAATGAAATGCAGCAATCGCTGAACCGCCTGCTGAGCGGCAATCAGAAAATGGCGGCCGTCGCTTTCGAATCTTCCCGGCAACTGACCGACATTTCGCACGAATCCACGGCGGCGATGCAGCAAGTGGCCGTCTCCCTGCAGCAAGTGTCCGAAGGCACCTCGGTGCAAAAACGGACGACCGCCGAGATGGAAACGACCATGAACGAAATGTCGGCCGGTGTTCAGCGCATCGCGGAAGCGGCGTCCGAAGTCGCCGATCTGGCAATGCGAGCCAATGAACAGGCGGAACTCGGCAGCAGGCAGCTTGCGCAAACCGTGGACCAGATGGCCAATATCAGGAAAACGCAGGCGGAATCTTCCCGGATCGTCGCGAAACTCGACGAATATTCGGCACACATCGGCGGCATTATCGATACCGTCAAGGAAGTGGCGGAACAGACGAAATTGCTGGCCCTGAACGCGAACATTGAAGCCGCGCGCGCGGGCGAGCACGGCCGCGGGTTCATCGTCGTCGCGCAGGAGGTGGGAAAACTCGCCAGGGAGACGTCGCAGCACGGGGAAGCCATTTCGAATCTGCTCCATGTCATTCGGTCGCTGATCGGAGATGCCGTGACCGCCATGGATTCCATGCAGACCGAGACGAACCGGGGCGTGGAAATGATCGAGCGCTCGCAAGTTGCGCTGAATCAGATTCTTGACAATATCCGGCAGGTCAGTGAGCAGATTCAGGAAGTGTCCGCAACCTCGGAAGAAATGTCGGCCGAAATGGAGGAAGTCGCCTCTTCCATCGCGGAGATTTCCCACATCTCTCACAAGACTTCGAATGAAACGGACGTGATCGCCGCCTCTGCGGAAGAGCAGTTGGCTTCCATGGAGCAAATCGAAAGTGCGGCCACGGAACTGCAGCATATGTCCCGGCAATTGAAAGATGAACTGAGCAAATTCGTGTTGCGGGATCTGAATTGACGGACCCATGGCGCAATGGAAAGCACAGATTTCCGTCGCGAACGGAGATCTGTGCTTTTGTATAATTTTCAATTTTTCACTATGGGGGAGCAGGAAGTCACGCGAAAGAATTGCCGAATGTGTTTGCTTAATGCACCAATTTCATGTATTCTGGGAATATTTCTGCGGAATGGAAAAACGAAAGGAGCAGCGCGCGGATGGGTCGCGGATTGAATCAAGAAGTGACGGCGTTTCTGGACGGGATCGATCACCCTATGCGAGCCGAGATTGACCGTCTGCGAAGCATCATGATGAGCGCCGGCGCGGGGCTTTCAGAGGGAATTAAATGGAACGGGCCGAACTACAGCATTGATGATAAGGATCGCATTACGCTCAAGATTCATCCTCCCAAGCAGATCCAGATCATTTTTCACCGGGGAGCCAAAGTCAAGGAGCAGCCGAAAGCGCGGTTGCTGAAGGAAGATTACAAGTTCCTCCACTGGAAAGAAAACGACCGTGCGGTTGCGACATTCAAAAACCTTGACGAGATTGAACGGCACAGCGGCTTGATCAAAGAAGCCGTGGCGAGGTGGGTTGAGGTTACATAACACTTCGACTCGAATTCGAGTGCCTCTGTAACGCGGTATCCACGTTATAGCCGCTTTAGCCCGGCTCTGCGCACCTCTGTAACGCGGTATCCACGTTACAGCCGCTTTAGCCTGGCTCTGCGCACCTCTGTAACGCGGCATCCACGTTATAGCCGCTCTTCCATTGCCTTTGTTTAACTATTTATGGGATGTATTATCCTGTCAGCCAATCTATAGTTTTTTCCAAAACCGCAATCCCGTGACGGAGAACCCCATATGCCGGTAGAACCGATGCGCTGCCTCGCGTTCGGGTCGGTTGCCGCTGGTGAGCACGATGGCCGCGGCTCTTTTTTCTCTTGCCCAGTTTTCCGCATGGCGGATCAGTTCTTTGCCCGCCCCCCTGCCCCTGAACGACGCTTTCACGACGAGCGCCGTAATCTGGACAACATGCCCATCGTGTTCATAGCCGAAAGCCAGACGCAGGCCGATCATGCCCGCCACCTGGCCTTCGCATTCCGCTACCAGCGTCGCATAATCCGGATGGGAGCTGATCGCCTCCATCCTTTTCCGCATTTGCCCGCTTGAAGTTGGGTAGCCCAAATCCCCCACCAATTCGACAACGGCTTCCAGGTCATCACATGAATACGCTCGAACGACAATCATGCTTTAATCACGGCCTTTCCGCTTGCGTCTTCCGGGCTTGCGGTACCCTTTTCATTAGCTGTTCGCCGTCCCTTTCAAATACGAATCGCTCGTATAATCCGTGCGCATCCCTTGTCCCCAAAACCCCAGTCATTCATTCAAACTCCGGAGCGTTGGTGATGGTCTCGATCAGCTTCTTTCCGATCCCTTGTCCCCGATACGCTTCCAGCACAAAAACATCGCACACATAATACATCGTCGCCCCGTCCGTCACCACTCTTGCGAAACCGATCATGCTGTCCCGGTCGCAGACGCCATAGCATATCGAGTTTTCGAATTCTCTCGGGAGAACGCCGATTTGCCCAATAACTGCCGGCCAGTAAATCCATTACCGTCTGAACGTCAATTCTCGACTTGTCGTCGCTAATCTAACAGTTCAGTGTATGATTTCCATCCACATTTTTATTGTCGCACTCCCGATTCCCCGTGTCCACTGCTGATCAGACGCATCCGGCAGACGAAAGGGCCCGGGGGTCCGCGCCGATGCGGATTCCCGTGTTCCTTTATTTACCTGTGTCCCCCGTTCTTCCCCGCCATCCATTTCATAAACCGACAAATCACCTCAAAAAATTTGTATGTCAACTGGTTGACATCCGTGTGCCAACCGGTTATCATACAAGTGTGAATGAATGCGCATTCATCAAATCAAGCAGGGGGATGATCTTTTGAAATCGGTCAGAACCATTACATTCCTGGCCTTGTGCACGATTTTGCTGGCCGGCCTGCTGGCGGCTTGCTCAGGCAACAAGGGCGGAAACTCCGGCAATTCGTCGGACACCTCCAACTCGTCCAACAGTTCAACCGGCAGCGGAACCGAGACAAAGACAGATGCACCCGCCCCGTCCGGGAAAGAGATCAAGATTACGTTCTTCAACACGTCGGCTGAAGTCAACACGGTCTTCGAAGAGCTGTTCGCCAAGTATCACGAGATCAACCCGAATGTGACGGTGGAGCTGATTCCGACGCCGATCGGCGGCGCCCAGATCGAAATTTTCCAATCGCGGCTGGCTTCGGGCAATCCCCCCACCATCTCCAACCTGGACGCGGGCCATATCGTCCTGTACAAGGACAAGTTCCTCGATCTGGAGAGCGTAAAGGGGAAATACGAAGAGCTGACGCTTCCCGGCGCGGTGGACGGCGGTGTGTTTGACGGCAAGTTCCTGGGCATTCCCTGGAGCGCCCAAGGATACGGTCTGCTGTACAACAAGAGAGTCGTGGAAGAAGCGATCGGCGGGCCGTTCGATCCGTCGACCATCCGCACGCGGGACGATCTGGCGGCGTTGCTCGAGAAAGTCGACGCGGCGGGCATTCCCCCGGTCATGATTCACGGCGCGGACTGGTCGCTGGGCGCCCACTACTTCGCGCTGGGCTTCTCCCTGCAGTCGCGGGACGCCCAGGAAAGATTCCAATTCTGGGAAGACCTCAAAGCCGGCAAAGCCAAGCTCGCCGACAACGAAGTGTTCAACGGTCTGATGGATACGTTCGACCTGCTCAAGAAGTACAATGCCCGCAAGAGCGACCCGCTGGTCGCGAACTATGAGCTGGACAGCGCGGACTTCGCGAAAGGCAACGCGGCGTTCTACTTCATGGGCGACTGGACCTGGGCGGTCATCGGTTCCATGGAGGGACGGGACAGCGAATTCGGCGTCCTCCCGATTCCGATCAGCAACAATCCGGACGACTACGGCAACGGACAAATTCCCTACAGCGAACCGAAGCTGTTCGCCATCGACAACAGCGCTGCAACGCCGGAAGAACAACAGGCGGCGCTGGAATTCCTGGAATGGATGCTCACCAGCGAGGAAGGCCAGAAGGCCATCGTCGAGCAAATGGGGCTCGTCATGCCCTACAAGGATGTAAAAGCCGAGAGCACCAACGTCATCGCGAACGCCGTGGCCGAGTATGTCAGCAAGGGACAAACCATTGACATCTCCATCATCAACTACTTCCCGGCCGACTACTGGGCCAACAACGGCGCATCCATGCAAAAATATCTGGTTGACAACATTGACCGGGCAGCACTGTACCAGGAGATCGAGAAGTACTGGCAGTCTGTCAACTGATGCGCATCTTCACGAGAAGCCGCAGAATGGGCGTAAGGCGCTGGTCTTGCGCCCATCTTCCTTTCAGCACAAGACCAATTTGAAATCGAAGGTGCGACGGTATGAAGAAAAATCAAGCGTTGCGGAATACCGGGCTTTTCTTTCTGTTTGGCGGTCCGTCCTTGATCGCTTTTACGCTTGTCTTTCTGATCCCGTTCGTGGTCGGGGTGTACCTGACATTCACGAAGTGGGACGTCATCAACAATGACGGTTCGTTCGTCGGATTCGTCAACTATGTGGAAGTCTTCCGGGACAGTACGTTTCTGACGCAGCTTTGGTTTACGATCCGGTACGTCTTTTTCACGGTCATTATTTCCAATGCGCTGGCATTCCTCATTGCCCTGGCGCTGACCACCGGAATCAAGGGCGAACGTTGGCTCAGAACCGGCTATTTCACGCCCAACCTGATCGGCGGCATCGTGCTCGGTTACCTGTGGCAAAGCCTGTTTTCCCGCGTCATGCCGTTCCTCGGACAGAAGTACGGCTGGTCGCTGTTTGAAACGTCCTGGCTGACCAACACCGACAAGGCGTTCTGGGCGCTGGTCATCGCCACGGCGTGGCAGCTGGCCGGTTACCTGATGATTATCTACATTGCCGGTATTTCCGGCGTTCCGAAAGACGTAATTGAAGCGGCCAAAATGGATGGAGCGGGGAACCTCACCATCCTCAGGAGCGTTGTGCTGCGGCTCGCCATTCCGGCTGTTGTCGTCTGCATCTTCCTGTCGCTTTCCCGCTCGTTCCTGACCTATGACCTGAACCTCAGCCTGACGAAGGGCGGACCGTTCAACTCGACGGAACTGGCGACCTACCACATCGTGCAGAAGGCGTTCCTGTCCAACCAATACGGCATCGGTCAAGCGGAAGCAATCGTACTGTTCATCATCGTGGCGGCCGTTGCGCTGACCCAGTCCTATCTGCTGAAGAAGCTGGAGGTTGAATCGTAATGCTGGCGCGGCGATCGTTCCATTTCCTGAAGCATGTCCTGATTTACGCGGGACTGGTCGTTTTCCTGTCGCCTTTTCTGATCGTCATTCTGAACTCGTTCAAGAAAACCCAATACTTCGTTGAAAATCCGATCGCGTTGCCGGACACCTTCAGTTTCGCCAACTACGCCGATGCGTTTGACAAAATGAACTTCTTGCAGGGGTTCATCAATACGCTTCTGATCACGGTGTTGGGCGTGCTTGTCATCATCCTGTTCTCGTCCATGACGGGCTACCTGTTCGTCCGCTTCGACTGGAAAGTGAACAAAGTGCTGTTCTTCATCATGCTGGCGGCCATGACGGTTCCGTTCCAGGTTATCATGATCCCGCTGGTCATGCTGTATGGAAATCTCGGGCTGCTGGATTCGAAGGGCATACTGATCTTCATGTACATGGGCTTCGGCATTCCGCTCGGCGTCTTTACGTTCCACGGCTTCATCAAAGGGATCTCCTACGAATTGGAGGAGTCTTCGTTCCTTGACGGAGCCTCGAGGTTCAGAACGTTCTTCCAGATCGTCTTCCCTCTGCTCAAGCCGGTCGTCGTCACGCTGGTCGTGCTCGATGTGCTGTGGATCTGGAACGACTATCTGCTGCCGAGCCTCGTCCTGCTGTCGCCGGCCAACCGGACTTTGCCGCTGTCCACGTACGCGTTCTTCTCTTCCTACTCTGTCGATTACGGCCCTTTGATGGCCGGGCTGGTCATGACGATCATTCCGGTTCTGATTCTCTATCTTGTCCTGCAGGATTACGTCATCAAAGGGATTTCGGAAGGGGCTCTGAAGTAAAATGAATTTCATTCGCCGGGTTCATCCCGAACTGCGAAGCGCCTTGCAGCATATGACCCCGTTTGTGCTGCCCGGAGATTTGGAGAGCGCAAGACAGATTCCGCAGCCTCCGCGCAACCCGTCGGATCGGGTCACGATTCAAGACCGGATGATCCCCGGAGCGGACGGCCGTGACATGCTGCTCCGCGTTTACGAGCCGAAAGACCGGGACAGCAAAGACGCGCCGGCCTTGCTGTGGATTCACGGCGGCGGATATGTGATGGGACACCCCGGATATGACGACAATCTGTGCCTGGCCTTTGCCGAGACGGCGGGATGCGTCGTTTTTTCACCGGATTACCGTCTGGCGCCTGAACACCCTTTTCCCGCCGGACTGGAAGACTGTTATGCGGCGCTGGTCTGGCTCCATCGGTCGGCGGCATCGCTCGGCATCGACCCGGCCCGGGTGGCCGTCGCGGGCGCAAGCGCCGGCGGAGGACTCACGGCGGCCCTTGCCCTGTTGGCGCGTGACAGGGGCGGTCCGTCCATCTGCTTCCAGATGCCGCTCTATCCGATGATCGACGACCGCAACATCACGCCGTCCAGCCGCGAGCTCATGCATCCCGCGGTATGGAACGAGTACAACAACGTCGCGGCGTGGGAAATGTACCTGAACGGACAGACGGAGGACGTCTCGCCCTATGCCGCCCCGATCCGGGCAAAGGACTTATCCGGACTTCCGCCAACCTACACCTGCGTCGGCCAGCTGGATCCGTTCCGCGATGAAACCATCGAATATGTCGCGCGTCTGGCGCAAGCCGGCGTGGATGTCGAGTTTCATCTTTATCCCGGCGGATACCATGCCTTTGAGGTCGCGGTCCCCGAGGCCGAAGTCAGCATACGGGCGAGAAACGAGTACATCCAAGCCCTGGCAAGGGCGCTGCAGCGGCGTTGGATCGGCGCCGTTCCCGAAAAGATGGTATAATAATTAGCGTTGCATGCATTACATGGTTCCGGAGGAAACGGTATGGCGACCATCAAAGATGTTGCGGAGAAAGTCGGCGTTTCGGTGACAACGGTATCCCGGGTGCTCAACAACCGGGGGTATCTGAGCGAAGACTTGAAGCGGCGGGTCCACGAGGCGATGAAAGAGCTGAACTATCAGCCGAATGAACTCGCGCGGTCGTTGTTCCGCAAGAAAAGCAATATCATCGGACTTATCATTCCGGATATCTCCCATCCGTTCTTCGGCGAATTTGCAAGACACGTGGAGGAGCAAGCCTACAAGAACCGTTACAAGATTTTGCTGTGCAACTCCCAGCTCGACAACAAGAAAGAGCTTGACTATATCAGCATGCTGAAGGCGAGCCAGGTGGACGGCATCATCATGGGCAGCCATACCCTCGACACCGAGGAATTCACCTCGATCAACCTGCCGCTCGTCACGCTGGACCGCCAGCTGTCGGATTCGATTCCGTATGTCTCGGCCGACCACTACAAAGGCGGCGTACTGGCCACCAAGCTGCTGATCCGCAAGGGCTGCCGGAAAATCGCCCACATCAGCGGCAATCTGAAGCTGCACCTGCTGGCCAAAACCCGATACGACGGATTCATGGACACCGTGACCAAAGCCGGCATCCCGCACGTCGTCGTCGAAACCGACCTGAACGGATTCAAATACCATGAATATGAACAAATTGTCGCCGATCTGTTCCGCAATCATCCGGATGTCGACGGCGTCTTCGCCAGCAGCGATGTCATCGCCGCACAGGTGTTGAAAGAATGCCGGCGGCTCGGCAAGAAGGTGCCGGACGATGTGAAGGTGATCGGATTCGACGGCATCAAGCTCGGCGAATTCATTACGCCCGAACTGTCCACCATTCAACAGCCGATCAAAGAAATCGCCAAGACATCCGTCAAATTGCTGATCGATCAGATCAAGGGCGCAGCCGTTCAGCGCGAAAACATTCTGCCCGTCAAGCTGCTGGAGAAGGAGACGACTTGACAGAGCCGGGAGAACGTCTCCTTTTTCTTCTGCCCATATGTCAACCGCTTGACAATACCGGAACCCGGACCTGTTGGATATGGCACTGCTCAACTTAAACTTTAGCGGAGGGAAACGGGTGTTCAATTTCGATCAACCTGTGCGATTTCAGGATAAGCAAAATGATGTACTGGCCGTCGGCGAACTGTTGATCGACATGATCTCGGAAGCCTACGACGACGCCGTGAACAGCAACACGTATTCCCGTTTCTTCGGCGGTTCGGCCGCGAACCTGGCCTTGAATACGAACAAACTGGGGCTTCGCTCGCGCGTTGCTTCGGCCGTCGGCAAGGACGGCTTCGGCGCCTTCCTGACTCGGCAGCTGGAGCAGGAAGGCATTCCAACGGACTGCATTCAGGTGACGGAAGACGCCACCAGCACTGTCGTGATTACCAAGAGCCGGTCAACGCCCCAGCCGATCTTTTACCGGGGAGCCGACTTCCAGCTGAACTATACGCCGGATCTGGAACATGCGGTAAAGCAAACCAAAATCGTCCACTTCTCCTGCTGGCCGATCTCCAGGGAACCGGCCCGCTCCACCATCGGGCAAATCCTTTCCGCAGCCCGGGCGGCGGGGGCGCTGATCGGATTCGACCCCAATTACCATCCCGCGATCTGGAACAAAGGGGAAGACGGCGTCGCCTGCGTGAAATCGATCATCGGCCAGGTGGATGTGGTCAAGCCTTCGAAGGATGACGCGGACCGGTTGTTCGGTACGGACACGCCCGACAACCACCTCGCCAGATTTCTCGATCTTGGCGCCGGATTGGTCATCTTGACCATGGGGGCGGACGGAGCGCTGGTCTCCAACGGCAAGGACAAGCTGCACGTGGACAGCGTTGCGACGGAAGTCGTGGATGCAACCGGAGCCGGAGACGCGTTCTGGGCCGGATTCTACTCCGGTCTCATCCACCAGCTCTCCCTTTTGGATGCGGTGAAATTCGGCATGGAAGTCAGCGCCTACAAACTGCGGTGCGTAGGGCCCGTCCGTCAATACCCGGATATTTACCAGCTGGCTGATCATAAACATGGCGGTGAGCAGCGCTCATGAAACTTCAATCCCGGGTTCAATTAATTACGTATCCGGATTCACTCGGCGGCAATCTGGCTGCCCTGCAGGAGATCATCCAGCGCTATTTCCCGGATCTGTTCAGCGGGGGGATTCATATTCTTCCCCCTTATCCGTCCTCGGGGGACCGAGGGTTCGCACCGCTGGATTACAGCCGGATCGATCCGCAGTTCGGCAGTTGGGAGGATATCGGAAAGATCGGCGCCAAGTACGGCGTGATGCTGGATGTCATGGTGAATCACATTTCCCGCCGGTCGGCATATTTTCAAGATTTCCTGAAGAACGGGCGCAGTTCGCCCCATGCCGACATGTTTCTGACAATCGACAAGATTTGGCCGGACGGGCGTCCCGTGCAAGCTGACATCGACAAAATGTTCCTGCGCCGTCCGCTTCCCTATTCCACCTTCACCGTCGGCAACGGACAGGAAGAAATCGTGTGGACGACTTTCGGAAAGACGGATCCGTCGGAACAGATCGATCTGGACGTGAAGTCGCCGCTCACCAAGCAGTATTTGTCCGGGATTTTCCGCCACTTCAAGGCAAACCATGTGAACATGGTGCGGCTGGATGCGGTGGGCTATGTGATCAAGAAACCGGGGACCAGTTGCTTCTTTGTGGAGCCGGACATTTACGAGTTCATGGACTGGGTGGCCGAACAGGCGAAGGAGCACGGCATCGCGCTGCTGCCTGAAGTGCACGCCCATTATTCGATCCAGTACAAGCTGGCGGAGCGCGGCTTCTGGATCTATGACTTCATCCTGCCCTTCACGGTCCTCGACGCCCTGGTCAACCGATCCGCCGGCATGCTGCTGCGCTACCTGCAGACCCGTCCGGCCAATCAGTTCACGATGCTGGATTGCCATGACGGCATTCCGGTCAAGCCGGATCTGGACGATCTGGTGAGCACGGAGCAAGCGCGCCGGGTTGTCGACCTGTGCCTGGAGCGCGGCGCCAATCTCAGCTATGTACTATCCGACAAGCACAAGTCGCCGGACGGATTCGACGTCCATCAAATTCGCTGCACCTATTACGATGCATTGGGGCGGAATGATGACGCCTATCTGGCCGCCCGCGCCATCCAACTGTTTACGCCCGGCATCCCGCAGATCTACTATGTCGGCCTGCTGGCGGGCGAGAATGACGATGCGAGGGCGGCGGCCACCGGTGACGGCCGGGAAATCAACCGGCACAATTATTCGCTGGAGGAAATCGAACAAGCCGTTCAACGGCCTGTCGTGCAGCGGCTCATGAGACTGATCCGCTTCCGCAATGAACATGAAGCGTTCCAAGGCACATTCCATGTCTGCGATACGGATGACCGGGAAATCAGGCTGCAATGGGAGAACAACGGCAGCCGATGCGTCCTCCACGTGGATCTGGACACATACCGCTCCGTCATCCGCTGCACCGATGAGCAGGGCGAAGAAGCGCAATGGGTCGTCTGACCATTGCGCTTCCCCCTGCTCCTTTCTCTGTCTGCGGTCTGATCTTTTTCTGCAGCCTGCATGATCCTGCGGCTACCCCTTTTTGACGCGGTACCAATACCTGTACGCCTCGCGGTAACCCAGCTTGGCGTACAGCCTCAAGGCCGGCACATTGCCCGTCTCCACCTGCAGGTAGCTGCGTTTCGCCCCGTTCGCCTTCCCCCAATGCAGAAGATGGAGCATCAGCTGCCCGCCCAAGCCCCGATTGCGATAATCCGGATCGGTCACAATGCAGAACACGCCGAGCGTGTTGCGTTCCAGCACGCCCATTCCGCAGGCGGCGACCCGCCCGTCCAGACGAAGCGAAACGCAGGCCGCCGGTGTTTGGATATTCGCAAGCATCCGCTCCAGCACGCTCCGGTGTTCAGGCAGCACGCCGCTCAGCGCGCCATACGCGTCCAGCCAGTCCGCGGTGAACGACTCACTGATCTCGGCGGACCGGTTCCACGGCTCCTCGGTAACGCGGTCCAGATCCAGCGTCTGCACGCTGATCGTGTCGCTCATCGCATAGCCCATCTTCTCCAGCAGGCCGTCCAGATGCGCCGGCTGCGCGAAGGGCGTCAGCTTGTAGACGGCCGGCAGACCGCGGCGGGCATACAGCTCCTCGCAGACTTTGATTTTCTGCGCAAGATCGAGTGTTGAAGCATAGAGCGGGCTGATCGAGTTGGCCCTTTTCGTATACCCTTCGGCAAAACGCAGCACCCAGCCGTCATACAGCATCGTGGACAGCGCGGGCCAATGATTGATCGATATTTCTTCAAGTTCGAACGCGTTCATGATTCTTCCCCGCTTTCTCCGTTCCTGCACATCCGCGATCCTCAAAACAGCTCCGGCTGCGCAAGCCACCGTCGGATATCCACCGACCCCTGCACGCCCATCAGCCGGTAGAAAAACCGGTACACCATGCGGCACCGTGACAAATCGGGCATCGCGCGGACGGACGAATACCCTTCCGCGAACGGCCGCGCCGACCGCTCGTTCATGACATATTCCAATCCGACAAAATCGAGCTCCCGGGGAGCCGCGACATACGCCTCCGCGTCCACGAGAGCGGCAATCTTCCCGTTCTCCTCCAGAAACTGTGCCGGCTCCAAATCGATCATGACGGGACAGAACGCCTCCGGCGCCGGCAGACGCTCCAGTTGTTCCAGCACGACGGTCAGATATTCGTTCATCGCCGGATCATGCGCATGTTCCCGCTCGACCATGATGCGCATCGTCTCCGCCAGCCTCGGATGGAAGCGATCCTTCGCCTCCGCCTGCGTTCCCGCCAGATTGCCGAACTTGTCGAACGAAATGGAATGCACCTTGGCCAGCCATACGCCGAAATCATGGAGCAGCCCGTCCGGTTGGCCGACGAAAGAGCGCAGCATGCTCCCCTCCATCCGCTCGACCGCGAGGTACTCCCTGCCATGCAGACTCTTGCGCACAAGCACCTGAGGCACCGGAATATCCGGTATGCCGCCCAGCAGCTTCAAATTGGCCTCGAAATGGATCATGTCGCGCGGGTCGACCCCGAACAGCTGCTTGAGGCCCCACCAGAATTCATGGTCCGGCTCCTCCCGCAGCCGGGAGGAGCGGACAATCATTTCCGACGCGGCCGTTCGGATCAGCCAGACGTCGCTGCCGTGTCCCGAGTAGCCGGGATCGAGGGCGAGAAGTTCGACGATGGGTTCATCCTGCACAAAAGCTTTCAGCAGTTCCGGATCCAGCTCTGTTGTCAAATCATCCTCCCCTCTCCGCCGCATCTCCGTCATTCGGCCCGCGCCCCGGCTCATAGCGCATCCGGATGCTGCGCCCGGCGAAACCGAGCGATTCCCAGAACCGGCGTCCCCGCATGTTCCAGACCAGCACGTCGATGTCAATCGTGTCCGTTCCGAGTTCCTGCAGCAGCAGGCGGAAGCCTTTCCTGCCCCAGCCCTGCCGTCTGCAGTGCCGGCAGATGAAAAACTGTCTCAAATACAACGGATGCCTTCCGTGATCGACCAGCGCGTACCCTTTGACGTCATCGCCGGCCACGAACAGCCAGGCGCTGTAGGTGTCGCTCAGGAACCCTCGCATCCGCTCCGCGAGCTGCGCAACGTTCATCGGGTTGTCGTGCTGCTCGTCCTCGATCAGCTGCTTGTTCATTTCGGCGAGAAGTTCGATGTGCTCGTCCGCTGCCTGCACGATCCGCAGTTGATGCAGTTCGTCCATACGATTTTCCTCCCCTGGAAAAATAACCCTCCGCTGCCGATCCAACGCCTCCGCCATCTCATCCACAACCGCCGCGAACGAAAGCCCCCGCCTCGCCGCGTCCCGCAGCCTGCCCGATGCGTGCCATTGCCGGCCCAGCTCCACCGCCCGCGGGTATTCCTCTTGATCCCGGCTCAGAATCCGCCCGGCCTTGACGAGATCCAGCGCCCCGAGCACATGATCCGTTCTGATGACGCGCTGGATCTCGCCCAGCCGGTATTCCGCCCGCCGGATGTCGATGTTCCGCTCCCGGATGAACGGGTTGTCCGGACGGTTCAGGCCGGCTCCGCCGGCGATCGGGTCGGACGCGGCGTACCGGACCGTCCGGACGCCGCTCATGACGATCGCGCCGAAGCACTGGACGCACGGCTCGGTCGTCGTGTACAGCGTCAGCTCCTTCAGGATGTTCGAGTCCGCGGACTTGATCTGCAGCAGGGCGTTGATCTCCGCGTGGGCCAGCCGGCTCATGCAGATCTGGCCCGGCGGCGCTTCATACTCGTGCATCCGGTTTCTTCCCCGGCTGACGATCTCGCCGTCCGGGTTCACCAGCACGGCGCCGATCGGAATCGAGCCGGCGCGGTATGCTTCCCACGCTTCTTCAAAACAGGCTTGCCATGGTGCGGACAAAGACGACCACATGCAAAATCTCCTCCCGCATCGGATCAGACATCGATTGTAAACCCGTGATCGAGATCGGTTGCCGGCTTGCCGAGAACTCCCCAATTCTCCATCGGCGGTTCCAGCAAAATGATCATGACGTCCGATTCGTCAATCCCAGGGCGGACTTGAGATTATTCGTGATCAGCTCGCAGATTCTCCGCTTCGCTTCACGCGAGCGGCCCGGGAACATCAGCATCTCGATGCTCGTATAGTTGTCCGTCTTGCCCGGCGGAAACAGGATGTCGATTCGGATCTTGGGCATGACGGGAGCCTCCTCTCATTCGTCCCATGGAATGACGGTCAGTTCCGGCCACTGCCGGATCCATCGTTCCACCTTCCGGTCGTACACGTCCTTGCGGATCAGCACTTTGTTGGCGCGCACAGTCAGGCTGAACAGGTCGCCGAGACCGAAGGGCGCGAACAGCTTCAGATCGTCCCCCGCCTTCCGGACGCCGATAAGCCGTCACGGTCGTCTCCCAGGTCCGGATCGAAATAGACGATATCCACGTCCTTGACGCCGCAGCCGAGCTCCCGGCCGGTCAGCGCGTTCCAGACGGTCTGGGCGATGCGGCCGGCGGCAACATAGTAATCATATAACCGCAGCTCGGGTATGTCCTCCAGTTCGTTGAGCACGTGGGAGAGCACGGGGTTCGCCAACACGATCGATTTCAATTGAAGGGGCATATCATCCAGGGACAAAAAACGCGCCACCCGCAACGAATTCCGCACACGCCATTCAATATTTGACAAAGAACCCAAGGATACCTTCAAACGGAATCGGACCAACGGAACACAGAGGCGTTATCGGCGACATACCCGGCATTTCGTTGCCGTGAGCGGAACCGGAAGGCTTTATTTGTGGCAAAACCGCATGTTTCGCATTCGCTGCGCCTTTCGTTGCAATCCCGAATGCCGTCAACTCGGCAACATAACGTCTGTCAGTTCCGTCGGAGTCAACGACTTGAGGTTGTGAACACGAACCGATGTCATTCCCAGGCGAAAGAAACTGCTGCCGCTTCAACTCGTCAAGGGCGCCGACGGCCGTAACCTTCACTTCGTCTCCGTCAAAACGGATCAGGATCTCATCAACCAACGTTTCCACGATATGACGTTTATCCT
>ERZ795043.432-NODE-432-length-37259-cov-7.868321_pt1 | contig 37259 bp, 27 predicted proteins | sample MGYA00375127_ERZ795043 | MGnify/ENA primary metagenome ERZ795043 (study PRJEB30172, sample SAMN05518447) | compost metagenome | isolation source: Feedstock adapted compost from Newby Island compost facility, Milpitas, CA | place: USA:Newby Island compost facility... | reverse complement strand
CCCGATCCTCCAATCCACACGATGGAGGGACCTGCTTGTCAGGTCCGCTCTTGCACGTTCGATTATCCATTTCATCTTCATCTCACCGGGCACGACAAGCGTTCTCCTCCGACCTTTTTTCGGAGGTACCTGCTTGTCAGGTCCGCCCCTTGGAGGGATCCGCTTGTCAGGTTCGTTTATCAACGTTCGATATTCCATTTGCCTCCATCAGGCACGACGAGGGTGCCCCGCCGAGTTTCTGCCTCTCCATAGCCCTTGCCTGTGCTGTCAAAACACGGTTCAATAGTGGCCAGTGCCGGGGGATTCTGAATGTTGGCCGTTGCCGGCCTTTTCGCAGAGAAGGCTGACTAGGAAACGGCATCTCGTGACAAAGAAGGAGCTCACCATGGGCCAGGTGTTTTTCGGTGTCAATCTGGAATTCGTTCGCCACGCGGACAAGCCGTTTGAGTGGGGGGTCGCCAAGGCCGCGGAGCTGGGCTACGAATACGTGGAACCGATGGTCCACTGGGGCCGGGAACTCCTTTCCGAAGCAGGCTATTTCCACAGCGTTTCCATGCTCGATGATCCCTACCGCATCAAAGATGCCTGCGCCAAAGCGGGGGTGAAGCTGTCGGGTTTGTCCGCCCACTGTCCGCTCATCAAGCCCGAAATCAGTGTGGAGTATCTCAAACAGGCCATTCGCTTTGCGGCGGAGTGCGGCGCCCCTGTGGTCAACACCGACGAGGGCCCCAAGCCGCACTGGACCACCGAGGAAGAGGATTTCGTCCTCATGAAATACACGCTCCAGGAGGCCGCCTTTGTGGCCGAGCGACGTGGGATCCTCATCGGACTGGAGCCCCATCAGCAGTACAGCAAGACGCCTGAGGGGCTGGATCGGATCTACAACCTCGTGCGATCTCCGGTGATCGGCATCAATTTCGATACTGGGAATGCCTTCCTGGCGGGAGAGGATCCCATTGCCTGGCTGGAGCGTGTCGCAGATCGACTGGTGCACCTTCACGCCAAAGATATTTCGGTGCAGCAGGCCGAGGCGGAACGAGGCAAGGTCACCGGGACGCCCGTCGGCTGTGCCTGCGGAGATGGCGTAATTGATTGGAAGAAGGTCATCGAGATCTGCCGCCGTGCCCCGCGCGACATCGTCCTCAGTGTGGAGTGCGGCACCATTGAACAGGCGGAGAAGAGCATTAAGTACCTGAAGTCACTTCTCTAAAAGCGAGCAAAAGCGGCAACCCATTTTGAGAGGGTGGCAAGTTTTTCCGGATTTCCTCCGGTATGTGTCAATCACCTCCCAATTTGGTGAGCCGGTGTTTGGGAAACGGCGGCTGGCTGGGACTGCGGATAGGCGACTGCGTACAGACGGGTCAGGGTCGTCACATAGAGCACCCCGTTGGCTGCTACGGCTGTGGAGGCGGTGCCGTCGCCCAGCTCGATGCGGGCGAGAAGCTGTTTGGTGCTGTCGGCCTTGAATATCCAGAAGAGGCCGCGCCGCGTGCCCACGTAAACTTTGCCGTCCGCCACGAGTGTGGACGCCCAGACCTCGCCCTCCAGGTCGTGCGTCCAGTAGGGTCGGCCGGTTTCCGCGTCCACGCAGTGCAGATATCCGCCGCAGTCGGCGACGAACACCAGGCCGTTCCAGATGGAAGGCGTCGAGCAGCAGTGCTCCTTCAAAGGATACGACCACAGTTGATGGGTGTGCGTCACATCGCCTTGGCCGGTTGCGTCAATGCATTTCAGCCAGGCTTCCCGCTTTCCCCACCAGATATCGCCCCCCACGGTCACATACACCCGGTTGCGATAGACCACCGGCATGCTTTTGATGTTGCTCGGGCTGGTCTTTCGGTTGCCGATGTACTGGTGCACGTTTTCCTTGGGCGCAGTGGGGTCACAGTCGAACTTCCAGACCAGGCGGAGGGGGGCCACTCCGGTGGATTGAAAATCCTGGGGGAGGGCCTCAAAAGCATAAACGACGCCATCGCCTCCACAAAAGATGATGAGCCGCTGACCGTTGATCTCGGCGAGGGCCGGAGACGACCAGGTGGCGTGAAAGATCCGCGGACCGATGTGTTCCGCGTCCTCGGCCACCAGTTTTCCCGTGTTTTTGTCGAGCACGATGAGGCTGGGGGCATCCGGCTTGCGAATGCGGCGGTGCGTGTTGTCCACCCCATTCCCTGAATTGAGATAGAGGAAGCGCCCATCGAGAAGGATCGAGGCATGCGCCCCATCATGGGGATAGATTCCAGCCTGCGAAGGCATATCAAAAAGCCACAGGATGTCCGCGTCAAAGGGCGTGATGTCAAGCGGCTTTTCTCCCGGCGGGACCATGTGCTGTCCCTCGGCCAGGTAGGGGCCGTCGTTCCCGTTGCGCTGGCCTTCCAGATCGAGACACACCACTTCAAACCGATTGGTCACGGTGTAGATGCGATGCCCCTCGATGGTGGGAGGAGAACACATGCTGATCCGCGGCCAATCGAGATAAGGGTCATCTTCTCCCAATCGGGGCACAACAAGCTGCCAGATCGGTTCGCCCGTTTGCTCGTCGAGACACAGCAGGATCGCCCGATCGCCCTGATGCCGGGGATCTCGCGGCTTGGCGTTGTTGATTCCGATGAAGACGCGTCCCTGTGCAACGACGGGGGACGAATAGGTGTTACTGCCCAGGACCACGCTCCATTTGATGTTTTTGCCAGTTTCGGGATCGAAAGAGTCAGGGAGATGGGTTTCCTCGGATACCATATTGCGGGTAAAGCGCTGGCCCCATTGCGGCTGGTCAGCCGCCGAACCGGCACGATGAAGGCCAATAGCAAACAGGCAGGCCCCAATCGCCACAAGCGTGGGCAACCGACTCACGCGGCAGAGCGCACGGCGGAAAGTGGAAACCGTGCCGCCCCGGGCAGGCCACATGTGTGGGAGGCAACGTGGCTCGCAATGACATCCGCTGGATGCATGGCGCATGATCCACCTCATGGGATTTCACCGGTGGGGACGTTTCAGGTCGGGCAGGCGATGGCATAGCTAATACTTTTCCCCAGGCCTGACATGCCCGAGATTGTAGACACAGGGGAGGCAGTGGTCGAGGCGCTGCGGTCCTGGGGATGCTCTTTCCGGGAGGCCGCCTCGATCTCCTTTTGCAAACATTCCACTGCCCGGTCGAGCTGCCGATCGCGGAAATTCTCCGGGATTTTGTCGAAGCCTTCCGGTTTGGGCGATCCCGGCGGCAGGTAGATATCGCGGAGCGCACGGTAGCGAAGGAGGGTTTCCAGTTCCTCTTTCCCCAGGGGCACTTCCCAGCCCGGGTCAGGTTTCACGCCCCATTCCTGAGACTCATCGGCACCCGCCATCCGATGGATATTTTTCCCGCTGGGCCGCCAGTAGGCAGCGGTGGTCAGCTTGAGCAATCCCATGCCCGGTTCCAACTGGATGAGTTCCTGCACCGTCCCCTTGCCGAATGAGCGTTCCCCCACCACTTTGGCACGCTGATGGTCCTGGAGACACGCGGCAACAATTTCGCTCGCGCTGGCGCTGAAACGATTGATGAGGACAACCAGCGGGAGATCAGGACAAACCGGTTGTCCACTAGCGGTGTATTGGGCTTTGATCCGTCCATCCCGATATCGCGTGGTGACAATGACCCCCGAGTTGATGAACATATCACAAATGGCGACGGCCACTTCCAGCCGGCCACCGGGATCATCCCGCAGGTCCAGAATGAGGCCCCGGATGTTCTTTTTGCGAAGTTGCTCAAGAATTTCGCGCAACCGTTTGTCGGAATCCTCGGCGAAAGTGGGGAGCCGGACGTACCCGATATCGGGATGCTCTTGGAGCACGAAGTTCCAGGAACCGTCCGGATTGCGGGAATCTCCTAGCACCGTCTCCGCCTTAATGACCTCCCGTTTGAGTTTCACATCGCGGGGCTTTTCTTCGCCGGGTGTTTGGATCGTCAAAGTGACGTCTGTCCCTGGTTCGCCGCGCATTTTTTTGGCGGCCTGCTCGAGGGATAAGCCCTCGGTCGGTTCCCCGTTGATGGCGATGATGATGTCCCCCGGCCGAATCCCCGCTCGCTGGGCTGGTGTGTTTGGCAACGGACTGGCCACACAAATCTTACGGGTTTTGGGCTCCACAAAAATTTCAATGCCCACGCCACCAAACTGTCGATCCAGCTCCTCGGCAAATCGGGGGAGGTCCTGTTCGCTGATGTAACTGGAATACGGGTCGAGGACCTCCGTCATGCCGCGGATGGCCGCCTCGGCAAGTTTTCGGGCCGGCTTGGGCTCCAAAGCCTTGAATTCAATCTGTTCCAGCGCGTAGGTGACCACCCGGGCATAGCGGGAACTGCGGTAGGCACACAGCAGGCACACCACACAGGCAATGACGAGGATCTGGACATTTTTTCGCGGCATAAACGTTCCACAGCCTGATCGCGGAGATTTGAGGGACGTTGGCAAGCCAATCCTCGGGCCGTTTAACTTCATTATGACTCCACCGGGCGCCAGGAATGAGTCCCTTACCATCGAAAAACACTTCACACATCCAACCTACTTTTCGGAAAAGCCCGGCGGACAACCCAACCGCCTGGCGGGGAGAGACCTCGTCGCTGTGAAGGATCCAATCAAAAAACGCTAGCTTATAACTGATGATTGGAGGCTGGTGGGGAATCTGGGACTGTGCGTGGGGGCAACCTCCATGGTGGGCGGGCCTAGCCCGGCACGTGGATGGCCCCCGGACCTCCAGCGACCGCTGCCGCACAGAACCCTCGGTTTTGCCGTATAATTGTTGGACGTCCGATCGACGGCCCGGCCCTAAGCAGCAGAAATGGACCGATTGGATATGTTTCCGCGAACGGTCTTGCACGATGCCGATTTCAATCGAAACATCACTTAATCGCGAACAATTGATTGGATGGCTTCGGGAGGAGAATCCTGCCCGGCTCGCCCAGCTCTGGCAATGGGCCGACCACCTCCGCCAGATTCATGTTGGGGGCGAGGTCCACCTCCGCGGACTGATCGAGATTTCCAATTACTGCGTGCGGCTCTGCGCCTACTGTGGCCTGCGGGCGCCCAACACAGAACTGGTGCGTTACCGGATGTCGTTCGACGAAATCCTCGCCTGTGCCCGGAAAGCGGCGGCTCTTGGCTACGGCACCGTGGTGCTTCAATCGGGCGAAGACCCCGGACTAACCACACAATTCATCACCGAAGTGATTCAGGCCATCAAACAGGAGCTTGGACTGGCAATCACGTTGAGTCTTGGCGAACGCGAGGAGGACGAGCTTTGGACGTGGCGGCAGGCCGGGGCAGACCGCTATCTCCTCCGCTTTGAGACTTCGCAGCCCGAGTTGTACGCCCGCTATCATCCCCCGCGACCGGGGAAAACCAGCGATCGGGTCGCACTGTTACGGCGGCTTAGGGAGATGGGTTATGAAGTGGGCAGCGGCGTGATGATTGGACTGCCGGGCCAAACCTACGGTGATCTGGCTGATGATCTTCTGCTCTTCCGCGAGCTCGATCTGGATATGATCGGCGTCGGGCCGTACATCGCCCATCCCAGAACGCCCCTTGCCGATCCGGCATTCTGCCGAGTTGTTCCCGCAGAAGAGCAGGTCCCCGCCAGCGAATTGATGACCTACAAGGTCATCGCGCTGTCTCGAATCTTGTGTCCTCGGGCGAACATCCCCAGCACCACGGCCCTGGCCACACTCAATCGGAAAAATGGTCGGGAGCTGGGGCTGGTTCGTGGGGCGAATGTTGTCATGCCCAATTTAACGCCGCCGCACTACCGCATCCATTACGAAATTTATCCCAACAAGGCCTGCATTCAGGAGACCGCCGAAGCCTGCCATACGTGTCTGCGAGCGCGGATTGAGTCAATCGGCCGTCACGTGGGTCAGGGCCCCGGTACATCCCCGAATTATCGATGGCGAACCGGCATGCAGGTTGAAACGCCTTCCGCGGACCAAGCGGTTGCACCGTCCGTCATCAACGACCGGCCAGCATCCGGGCGTTCATTCCACGGTGCGGAAGAAGGCCAACATCGCGAGGAGTGAAACCATGACCACCACCGCCAATCGGCGCTTGAGCACCAGCGCGTACGACTTCATCAACGAACCTTACCTTTTGAGCTTGCTGGAGCGAAGAAGCGACCCCGGCGAGGTCCGCGAGGTCATCGCGAAGAGCCTGGCCAAGGAACCGCTCACGGTGGAGGAAACTGCCGTGCTGCTTGGTATTTCATCGCCGGAGCTTTGGGAAGAAGTTTTCCAGGCCGCTCGGCAACTCAAGCGCGATGTGTATGGCAACCGCATCGTTTTGTTCGCCCCGCTGTACATCGGCAGCGAGTGCACGAATGACTGCCTGTATTGCGCGTTCCGTCGCTCCAACCGGGAAGTTGTCCGCCGCACCCTCACGCCGGAGGACATTGAGGCGCAGGTCCAGCAGCTTCTTGATCGCGGCCATAAACGGTTGATTCTCGTCTTCGGCGAGCACCCCACCTACTCCCCCACATTCATCGCCGAATGTGTGCGGAGGGTGTACGCGGTGCGACGGCCAAAGGCCAACATCCGCCGCGTCAATATCAATGCCGCTCCCATGGATCATGAAGGATTCGCGGAAATCAAAGCCGCGGGGATCGGGACGTATCAAATCTTCCAGGAAACGTATCATCACGAGACCTACGCCAAGGTCCATCCCCGCAACACCCGCAAGGGAGATTATCTCTGGCGACTCGATGCGCTCAGCCGGGCGATGGAAGCCGGTTGCGACGACGTGGGGATCGGGGCGCTGTTCGGACTGTATGACTGGCGGTTCGAGGTCCTCGGCCTGGTGAGCCATGCCTGGCACCTCCAGAAGCACTATAATGTCGGGCCACACACGATCAGTTTCCCCCGTTTACGTCCCGCGGCGGGTGTCAAGCTCGATGAAACCTATCGGGTCTCCGACGAAGACTTCAAACGCCTCATCGCCGTCCTGCGACTGGCGGTGCCCTATACGGGCTTGATTCTCACGGCGCGGGAACCGGCCTGGCTGCGGCAGGAGGTCATGGAATTCGGTGTCTCCCAGATCGACGCGGGAAGCCGCATCGAAGTTGGCGGCTATACCGAGGCAGGTGACGCCCAGGTGCTGGAGCGTGAGCAATTCGAATTGGGCGATCTCCGTCCGCTGGATGAGGTGATCCGCCAACTGCTGGTGGATGGCTACATCCCCAGTTTTTGCACGGCCTGCTATCGACTGGGGCGAACGGGGGAGCATTTCATGGAGTTCGCCATTCCGGGCTTCATCCAGCGCTTCTGTACACCAAACGCGCTCACCACGTTGATGGAATATCTTGTGGACTATGCCAGCCCGGAGACGCGTGCAGCCGGCATGAAACTCATCGAAAGCGAACTGGCAAAGCTTCCCGACGGTCCGCGAAAAAACGCCCTCATTGAACGGCTGCGTCTGATCCAGGAAACAGATCAAAGGGACCTCTACTTCTGAACGTCAGATCTGCAACCGGTGACCACCCACGTCCCGGGGCGATTCGGTGGCTTTTGCGGATGCTGGTCCCCTTTGGTCATCTTTTCCCTCGACCGGTCTGGCCTGCGCTGTCGGTTTCGATTGGGCAGCGGCAGTCTCCCGTCGACTTGCTTGACCGTGTGACGCCGGGGTGTTAGTATTACGATTACCGAATACGTAACACCATGCGATGACCAGTCGAATATTGTCTTTCCGGGAGATGCTGGCATGAAAACCTTGGGAAAACCTCGTGGCTTTACACTGGTTGAGCTGCTGGTCGTGATCGCGATCATCGGCCTTTTGATTGCCCTGCTTCTGCCGGCCGTGCAGGCCGCTCGAGAGGCTGCCCGACGAATGAGCTGCACGAACAATCTTAAGCAAATCGTGCTCGCGCTCCATAATTTTCACGATAGTCGGCGGGAGTTCCCTGTTGGATCTCCCCAAAAGGTTTGCAAGGGGTATGAGCAGATTCCCGATTGGCAGTACCGCTGGGGGCCGCTCGCCATGCTCACGCCCTACATGGAACAGTACAACATCTATCAGCGGCTGAACCTCGATGTGCCGCTCTACGGTCACACGGGCGTGTACAATGGGCCGGGCGTGGGCGTCCATCCCGACAACGTGGAGCCCGTCAAGCAGGACGTCAGCTTCTTCTACTGCCCCAGCGACCGCCGACGTCGTGTCCAGCCGGAGTTTGGAGCCACCAACTATCTGGGCAATTGGGGCCGGGGAGCTCCCACCAGTTCCGGTACCGCCATCTTTGACGGGGATGGTCTATTCTTGCAGGATCGGGCAACCAATTTTGCCGACTTCACCGACGGTACCAGCAACACCGCGGCGTTCTCCGAAACGGTTCTCACCGACGAGAGCATCTCCTTTTCCGGTGGAGTGGTTCTCACACCACAGAATAAGGACCAGGTCATTGTGGGAGAATCCAGCAGAAGTGATCCATTCCTGACTGTGGAATGGTGCACGCGATACGGTCAGCCGGTGGCGTCACAGCCCAGCCGAGGACTTCGCTGGGTGGACGGGTTCGTCCTCTATGGTGCGTATTACCATTGGTGGGAGCCGAACTCGCGGATTCCCGACTGCGCGAAATGGTCGCCCCTCCGTTCGCTCTGGCAGATGGCCCGGAGTCGGCATCCCGGTGGCGTTAATGTGGCCATGGTGGATGGCTCCGTTCGCTTCGTGAGTCAGACCATCGATGTGGAAACGTGGCGAGCATTGGGCTCCCGAGACGGCGGAGAAACCCCCGGCCAGTTCTGATCCGTCGAGAGCTGAACGAGAAGTAAAGCGGGAATCTCTTCGATTCGCGGGCAATAGACTGCGAGAGCCCGTCCGTTGGAAAATCAATTGGTGTCGGACTCGCGCAAAAAAGAAACCCGGCCCTCGCGGAACCGGGCACCTGCCGAATGGGCGGCACTGGATTCGAACCAGTGACCTCGACCGTGTGAGGATCGCGCTCTAACCAACTGAGCTAGCCGCCCGCAATAAGCTTCAATCGGTTTTCGCCGTGACTCTCGTTTGATCTCCGCTTTTTCACGGCGAACCGCAGCTCTTTTGCCCTGTGTCCGTTCGTGCACAAACAGCGACAAAAATTGCGCAAACTGCCGCGAAACCTGCCACCCATCGCCGCTGTTGCTGGTCGACGGGCACGGATGGTCAGGGCTCATCTTTGATTTTATCGGGCGAGCGCCCCATCGTGCAAGGCCCACACTCTGAACCATCCCCACTTTCGCGGAAACCTGTGAGATGCCGCGGCTCCACGGTGTCGTAGGGGCAATTCATGAATTGCCGCCATCATTTAACCGGCAACTGAACTGACCCGTTGGGGCTTGCCTGGTGAAACGGATGATCCAAACTTGGGAAGCGGACCTCACAAGCAGGACCGCCCGAATGACGTTTCCCACTTCGCGAACACGATAAGCATTCACTGGTAGGGGCAATTCATGAATTGCCCCTACCGGTGAACGCTGTGAGTACCCGTTCTGTGTGGAGAAGCAGATCCCTCCCGACGTCCAACACACGGACCTGACAAGCAGGTCCCTCCGAAGCACGTCCCTCCGAGGTTTTTCTGGAGGGGCACGCCTGTCGTGCCCGGTCTGTATGGAGAAGCCCATTATAGGCTGTGAAACTGTGCAAGCGTTTAAACCCTCGTGCAGGATGACGGTCCGCGCGGAATGTGCATCACAAGCCAACAAAACACTGATCCGCGGCATTTTTTGCCTTCAAAGACCAGCTTCCTGTCTCTAAAACACACCTATTACCAGTCTCCCTGCTCCACGCACCCACTGACTTTTCTTCTGTGACTTTTTCTGATTCATCCAGTTTCAATCTCCCAACTTACCTTTCCGGCAAAAGCGTTTACAACGCAAACGGCTCGTTGTCGCTGCGGAAAGGAAAGCCGCTCTTGCCGAACAGCACGGGGCGCGGTCAACCCTTTTGCCAAACACTTTTGGGCATGCGCACTGGTTTGTCTGCCAGCCGCGATCAAAGGGAAAGGCCCCGAAAACGGAATTTCACGGATTATCGAAGAGTCCTCACGGCAATCGCCGTTAAGCCGTCTTATTCGTGTTCTGTCGGCTCAAAACTTTCATCGTGAGGGTCATCATCCTCGTCGTCCGGCGGGACCTGCCATTCGAACAGGGCGGAGACGATCGCACACAGAAGGAGCCATGGCGGCAACGTGATTGGCCATTCCAGTTGAAATTTGGGTTTAAAGTTGAGCAGAAAGAAAACGATGCCCATGGTCACGCCCCGAAGGGCCGCCAGGAGTACGCTCGTCAGCGTGGCGTACGGATTCCGTTTTTCCAGGAGGCCCATGGTTGATATTGCTCCAAAACCTGCCACCGCTGAGCAATGATCTACCTTTCTCACCCAGCGGCACAGACTTCCCCGGCGGAAACGCTTTTTCCACCTGGAATGGCTTGCTCCGCTCGTCTTCTCTTTGCTTGCGAATGCATTTTATCACATTGGTTTGTCGAGGGCCAAAGGGATTTTCTCATTTCTGATCGTGGACTTGCCGGCAGTTGCCGGAGGTCTGGCTGACGACCAAAATAGTGAGAGTTTCTGGATGGTCACCGCAAACCCGGGGAGAAATCGAATGAGTGCGGGGAAACAAGGGATCCCTCACGAAGAGAATGAGATCAATCGATGGGCACGGCTGGCGAAAGACGGCACGCCGGAGGAGAGAGAAGAGGCATGGCGAAAACTGGATTCCGCTATTCGTAAACTTGTGTATGATATTGCGGCCAAGTATGCACTGAGTCCTCAAGAGCTTTCTGAATTAGCGGACGAAGCGCCTACAGCAGTTTACACGCGATTCAACTCCTTCGACCCAGTGCGAGGCAATTTCCGCGCATGGTGCTACCAGGTGTTGGATCGTTGGTTGATTGATGAACACCGCAAGAAGGGACGTAGACGACGCCGGGAAAGGCCAATTTCTGAGGTTTTTGACGCCGAATCTCGGCCAAACGAGGGCATGGCTGAATGTCCAATCGAGGACCATCACCTCTCAGACCCCGCGACGCAGGCACAGTGGCGAATGGACCTCGATCGCGATTTCGGTGAGGAGGATCTACAGGAGCTTGAAAAAATCCCGGTCAAAAGAAGGGTCTTCGGTCTTGCGGTGGCAGGCCTTTGGGACCGTGTACCGAAGGAGACCTGGCAAGCGTGGGTCGAGAAGATCGATGGTTTACCTCAACCCTTTCCTCCTCCCGGGATTGAGGATTGCCAGACACCGAACGATCGCATCCACTTCCTTGCGGATTGCCTCAACGTTAGCTCTCAGAGCGTGAGAATGCACTACGAACGAATGGAAAACAAGATTCGTTCACTTCGCTGGTTCGATTCGTTCCGCTCGCCGTAATAATACCGAAACTAACATGTCGCTTGAGGACAAGGAAAAGCGATGAACGTATTGCAACGTTGGCCGGACTTGCCCGATCCCCGGCCGCAGCAACAGCATTGCCGGCTCGCTGTGGTGTTCTCAGAGGGAGCGTGGTATCACTGCCAGAAACACTGGACAAGCCGCACTGAACCGTGGAAAGAGGAGTTCGGGTCGGACACTGTGGCACACCTGAAGCAGAACTTGGAGATTCAATCGGCGGACGGTCAGGCCGTGGTTTCGCGCGTGCTGGGCGTCCTCCGTGAACAAACGCGCGAGGCCTTGAGTCGGCCGCAAGCTCTGGTCTACCGTTCTCAGCATAAGTCCGCCAGTTGGATGACCTGGCACCTTGTCCTTCCAAGCGGGGCTGTTGCTATTCTGAGGGGAACAGGCCCATCCCTGCGGTGGGTGACCTGTTATTATCTCCATGCGGCAGCCGTAGAAAAAAACAGAAGGCACCGGTGGAAAGCCGCCGTCCGACAGATTATCCGCCGGTATGTGCCTCTCAAGGGTGAACCACCGCAATGGTTTATGCCATCGCCTCAAGAAGACGTGGTCCTCCGAAACTCAGAGGGGAAAGTTACCGGGCGGGCAAAAAATTTGCAGTTTATCACGCCGGAAAACTGGGGATTTGAACCGGAACTGAAGGGCTGTCCGTGGCGGGGTCGATTGCCCTCCTGGCCTGCCGCCGAAGAGGCTCAAGGCTCAAGACACTCCAGGTCCCGCCCACGGTGGCTGAAACCCCGGCGACGGTGGGAAGAAAGTGCCGATGCTGATAGCGTACGCCTGCATTAGCTTCTCAGTTCCAGAATCATGGGATTATCAGGAATGCCGCCATGACGACTTTTCGTTCGTTAAGGGAAGATTTATACGGATATATCGATCAGCTAAGGGAAGCCTTGGCTGATCCCGCCTTAAATGAGTTTCAAACGGGGACGCCCAGTCCCGAGGCGAAACAAGCGGCCGCCAATGTGGCCGTGGCCCTGGGATACTGTAGAGTCTTCGGGCTCGATGCGGGTGAGGATGACGGGACTCTGCCCGCACTTGAGGCCATCGCGGCGATCGAGGCATTAGAAGAAAGGCTCGCGGAGCTGGCGGAGGCCGTCGAAACTCTTCCTCAACGGTGGGACGATGCCCCCGTTGGCGAGGAAGACGCCCTCTGCGCCGATCTTCTCGAGCAACGAATGGACCTCTGGGTGGCCATGGCCGCCCTCGGGGAGGCCGCTTGCGAGGCCTTTATTGACGCCGATCCCTTATGGGAAACCTTGCACGACAAACTCCAGGGATTGGCTGAAAAAATAGAAGTTGTGGACCGCCAAATGCAGCAAAGGGAGATTCTGGAACTCCTTTCCACGCTCGTGGGAACGGAGCTTCTCAATAACTGGCGGCAGTTGCTTGTGGAACCCTACCGTTCATTCGCCCCGTACTGGCTTGATGGCACGCTGGAGGAGATCGACGAAGAATTGCAAAAGCGATTTGAACAAAAGAGTGCATGGCTTTCCAGACTTCCTCCCCGGCGTGCTGGGGCAGCGGCGGCAAGGGAACAAGCGGCCCGGCGAACGGCGGAAATCATTCTTGCCACTCGGGCCCTGAGCGTCGCCGCGGAAACTTCGAACTTGGTCGAACCCTTGGCCATGTTGAGTTGGCGGTCGCCCGATCGCCAATACTACGCGGCGACTTTGTGGCCTTCTTGCCACAAACGAGGTCAAGAATTGAAATTGCGGGTTTTCCGGACTCAGGACAACCAGCCTGCCACCGAATTGGCGGGGGCTGCAGTCGAATTTGCTGGGGTCCAAAGTCAACTCACACCGAACGCGGAGATGCCTTACAAGGTGGATGACGTCTATGAATTCGTAAAGGCTCATTCTCCCGGAACGGTTCCACTCCAAATCAACGGCATCCCTTGGGAGGAGGAAGAGCCGGATACCCGATGAGCCATATCACAGAGGCTGTATGACAGGTCGAAAGCACGTGACCATGAGTCCCTCGCAAGTGGTCGCTGAGAGAATCGAACGGTTGGCCCAAAAAAGTCCGGAAGAGCTCACTAATCCTGAAGCGCTTAAACTCGCAAGAGAACTTGGCCCGTTGGCGAGCTGGCTTCTTAAACCCGAAGTCTTGGAGAAAGCGCGTTTGGAACTAGCGGCCTACGGGTGGCCAACCGAGGAGATCTCCCAGTATCGAAAGCCTTACTTGCCCGATGGCCCGGGAGCGTGTTGGGTTGTGGCGGTTCGAAAAGATACATGCTATCCCGCGCTGCGCGATTCGATAGTCCTGCCTCTCAGGTGGCAAGAAGGACTTTCAGAAAAACCGCCCATTCTTCCCGAAGGTCTGCAAGAAGTTGCCGACGAGGTGGTCCGCGAGCTGAAGGCTTCTCGGGCAATTGCGGAATCCGACCAATGGGAACTCCATCCGGCCAGCGACAACCTCTTCGATCCTGGCCTCCCTTTCCTCAAGGGTGACTATTCTTCCGCCTGGGCACCGCTGGCAGGGGCCCTCATACTGGCCGCAAACAAAGGCAAGCCCGACCACAAAGTTTGGGCCACTGGCGCCTGGGATCGCCAAGCGGGCGTGACTCGCGTGGAAGGGATCAAAGAGAAATTGGCCGTGGCCAACGAATTCCATGCAACCCAATTCTTTGTTCCTGCTTCATGCTTCGAGGAAGCTTGTCAATGGGTCCGCGAAAATAATTGGCCCATAGAAATCAAGACATTCGAAAGGTCCACACCTCGTCCCCACGAGGCACTCCGCCCCTACAAATTGCAGCTTCGCGTGCCGGCGAGTAAATCTGACCCTCCGGAAGAGCGCGCGGCAACATACCTGGACATTAGCTCTGATCACGAGCGTCGGAAATATTACCTCGATTGCATTTTAGAAGATTTGGCAAACGAACTCCGGAATCAATTCAGCAAAGAGCCGGAAAAATTACAGTGCCGCTATTTTATCACAATTGTGAGCGACAGCCCGGAATTGATCTACCTCATGCACTTTGTATTTCGCCCTAGAAAATCTTTGATTCTTTATACTCAGGAAAGTCAAAGCAATCGAAGAAATGAAAGCTATCCGAAACTGGCAGCCGAAGTTGAAGAATGGCTGAAATCCCCTGAAGTTCAAAAACAACTTGGCTCATCCGAACCTCGCGTCGAAGCATTTCCGGATGGAGATCTGGAGGAGTTGGTTCGCCGATTTCGCAGCCTCGTGGACGAATTACTCCAGGGCGATGATCCGCGCTCGTTGGTCATCGATGTTACGCCGGGAAAAAAGATTATGAGTATTGCCTGGACCCTGGCAGCACCAAAAGGCGCACGTCTCGTGTATGTTGACTCCAAATTTGCTCCTGCTGCGCGCAAGCCGCAACCGTTTACAGAAAGACTGACTATTTTCTCCCTTGACACACTCTCGAAGAACGACTCATCCGCGTAATATCCCACATAAACTTGGCATCTTCTCTATCGAGCCGCCCTAATAATCGCTCTGTCGATTGGGAATTTCTTTAGTGTTTTTGTCATTGACCGATTTTGTGACGCGGGTGAGTTCTGCCATTTATTAATCACGCCATGACGGCGTTGTTCTCCGTGAACGGTGCCGCAAAAGGTTTGCTGCCAGACGCTGCGGTGTGACGTTATTCCGATGGCAATACAAGGCCGGCATCAATGTACTGGCCACCCTCGGTTTGCTGGCAGGTAATGGCTATCACGTTTCGCCCAGGTTGTAACGCTGCGAGCGCCTCCGGAGTAATTGCCACGTCGTCGTAATCTGTGAGGAATCCCGATTCACGGAAGGCTTCGACCCCGTTGAGATATACCCGAACATCTTCATCATGATGGATTCGTAGCCGAAGCTGCTCTCTCCGGATCAGGACTTCTGCCGGCAAATGGAATTCGCGGCGGAGCCAAATCTGCTTGGTGGTCCACTCGGTTCCGATAATGGCCCCTGGAGTCCCCCGACGTCCGAAACCCGCCATCCCCTTCGCCCAAGAGCTATCGTCAAAGTTTGGCTGAAACCAGTTGGCAGATGGCTCCTGGGTGGTGTAACGCCAGATTCCACCGCCCCAGCGAGCCGTGGGAAGCAGTTCGTCACCCGACAGCACGCACAAACCAACGACCCCAGAACGAAGCACTTCAGGCTTCACTTTAAAGATCGCCCGATCGTAAGTCAAAAGACCATTGCATTCGGTTTCAACATCCACAAGCTGGGTGTAGAAATAGCCGCTGCGTCCGTCATTCTCCCTTTGACGCCAAAACGCCTGGTACATTCGCCTTATCCATCTTGTGAGCCAATCTCGGGCATCCTCGGTCAAGGGTGGTAAAGGCGGCTGCATTCCCTCGACAGGCCGCCAGGTCTGCGGCTCATACGTTCTGTACGCCCAGGCCAGAGTCTCATTCCATGAATGCCCGACCGCACAAGCCCCCCATCCGCCATCTTCACTGGTGATACTGATCCGTTTTGCATCGCTGGGGGGAACACCGCCGTGAGAATCGATGACGTCGCCACCCCCATGCCACGGAAAGCCACTGGCTTCATCAACCAATCGGGTGGGATCGATCTGTTTGACCCATTCTGCATTGCGAAGAGTATCAAACTGGCCCCAGCCTTCATTGAAGACAATCCACATGATGATCGACGGATGGTTGCCAAACTGTCGCAATATCTGCCGGACTTCCGTTTCCCACTGCGCGGCTGCTTCGGGAGAGCAAGCACGATCCGTCCTGGCGTCGCCCGCAGCGCCAGAAGGAAAATCCTGAAGCACCAAAAGCCCCAGCCGATCACACCAGTAGTACCACCGCTGTGGCTCCACCTTGACATGCTTGCGCACGGCGTTCAGTCCCAGTTTTTTGGCAGCCTCGATGTCAAATCGGAGAGCCTCGTCGGTTGGGGCGGTATAGATTCCGTCTGGCCAGTAACCCTGATCCAGGGCCCCGACCAGCACGTAGGGCTTACCATTGAGGAGAAGTTGAGCACGCCCCCTGGAATCCTGACCGATTGTCACCTCGCGGATTCCCACGTAGCTTCGTACGCTATCCGATGTCCCGGCTGTCTCGTCAGTGAGCTCAAGCAGAAGATCGTAAAGATGCGGCTCTTCCGGCGACCACGGTTTCGCGGAATCAACGGTAAGTTGCATGTCGATACTGAAATACGTCGACTCTGCCCTGTAAAAGTCCACCAGATTCTGCTTCACGGCAGGCGCAATCTGGTAGGAAACCACCTGACTGGCCACGGACGTTTCCCCATCACGAAGTTCCGCCCGCAGGCGAATCGAATGGTCAGGGGGCATCCGGCCAGCCACCTTCAGGTAAACTCTCCCCTGCCCTTCCCGGAGTTCAGTGCGAATCGCGAGGTCTTCTACAAACGCGGCGGGAACTGCTTCCAGCCAGACCGTCTGCCAGATACCTGAGCAGGCCGAGTAGGAACACCCTACCGGCCGCAGTGACTGTTTTCCCCGCAATTGCCAAAACGTATCAGTGGGATCCCAAACAGCCACGACCAATTCCTGAGCACCATCCTGCCGCAATAACTCGGTAATATCAAAACAGAAGGCATCGTAGCCACCGCGATGTGTTCCCAGGGACCGTCCGTTGAGCCACACACGAGTTTCCCAATCCACCCCATCGAAATGGAGCAGTACCCGCTTGTTTTTCCAGGATTCGGGAACCTCGAACTGCCGCCGATACCAGAGGCTCTCCGCTGGACTGAGCGGCCGCATCACTCCCGAAAGTGAGGACTCAACCGGAAACGGTACCAGGATTTTCCCCTGGTATTGGGACGGCTGAGTAAGCTGGTTGCGGGCCTGAATGGTGTAGCCCCACAAGCCGTTGAGGCAGATCCAATCCTCACGGGCCAGCTGTGGTCGCGGATGCTCACATCGCGGTCGCTCCGCAAGAACCTGGTCGGCCCACCGCGTTCGTAGGGGCCCCTTCGCAGAGAACTGACCTGTGTCGCCCGATTCCTGCCCCCACAACGGCTCTTTCCCGAATTCAGATGCCGTCAGGAGAAACACATTCAGGATGATCCATAATTTCATTGCGAGCATGAGGCTTCACCACAGAGTGCCAACGCCACAACCAGGGACGGAGGACTATGGTCCTCAACCACCTCCTCCATTCCCCAAAAAGTATCTTTCGATGGGGACCTCTGATTTGAAGATATCGATTGGCCCAGGTCCAAACAACATTGTTCTCGAATTGAAAGACTACGGCCTGTGTACATAAGCGCAAGCACGGACTCGAGCTTGCACGCGCCAGACAAAGCTTGGAACAAATAACATCTGGATTGGTTTATCGGGACCACAAAGGTGTTCACACACCTGAGTCGGCCCCTTGCGATTCCGCGATGGTTGTTGTCCCGGGTTGCTGTTCCCGGTGCTTCTTTCTGCCAAAGAGTTGCGAAATCAGCACGAAGAACATGGGAATAAAGATAAGATCGATGAAGGTGGCTGAAAGCATGCCGCCCGTCACCGCCGTGCCGATGGCGTTCATGGCCCCGGCCCCGGCTCCGGTGGCCAAAGCCAGTGGGAGTGTCCCGAAGAAGAAGGCCAGCGACGTCATGACCACCGGGCGAAAGCGAATCCGTGTGGCAGCCAGCGTGGCTTCAACAAGCGGTTGTCCGCGGCTCAACTGGTCTTTGATGAACTGAATGATGAGGATCGCGTTTTTGGTGGAAAGTCCCATCGTGGTGAGGAAGCCGATCTGGAAATACACGTCGTTGGGTAGACCGCGAAGGTAGGTCGCTGTCAACGCACCGAAGACCCCCAGAGGCAACATCAACATGTTGACGAAGGGAATCGTCCAGCTCTCATAGAGCGCCGCCACACAGAGGAAGATCACCAGGACCGAAAAGGCGTAGAGGATCGGCGCCTGGGTTGTCGCCATCCGTTCCTGATAGGAAATCCCCGTCCAATCGAAGCCCACGCCCGGCGGCAGTTTGGTCATCAGTTCTTCCATGGCCTTCATGGCCTCCCCGGAACTATGGCCGGGGGCTGGTTCCCCCCAGATATTCATGGAAGGAAAGCCATTGTATCGCTCCAACCGCGGAGAACCGCTTGTCCATCGCGTGGTGGCGAAGGAGTCGAAGGGGACCATTTTCCCCTCTTGATTGCGGACGTAGAGCCGCTCCAAATCCTCCGGCAGCATGCGATAGGGTGCGTCCGCTTGAACATAAACTCGTTTGACACGGCCTCCCTGAATAAAGTCGTTGATATAAGCCCCACCGAATGCCGCCGAGATTGTCGTGTGGATGGTACTGATAGGAACACCGAGCACGCCGGCACGCTCCCAATCGATATCGACACGGTATTCGGGAACATCCTCCATGCCGTTAGGTCGAACGCGCTGCAGCGCCGGATGACGCGCTGCCATTGCAAGCAACTGATTGCGGGCAGCCATCAGGGCCTCATGCCCAATTCCTCCCATGTCGATCAGTTGAAAATCGAAGCCTGTCGCATTACCCAGCTCTCGGATGGCCGGCGGTGGAAAGACATAGATGTTGGCCTCACGAATCTGGGAAAGGGCGGCCATGGCTCGGTCCGCGATCGCTTTTGCCCGCAGGTCCTTCCGTTCTCGCTGATGCCAATCTTTGAGCATGATATAAACCATACCGTTGTTCTGGGCACGTCCCGAAAAACCACTGCCCACGATCGTCATGCAGGAGGCCACTCCCTCCGCCTCTTTCTCCAGAAAATATTCCTGGACTTTGTCTGCCACAGCCTGGGTCTGTTCCAGGGTTGAACCGGTGGGCAAGGTGATCTGGGCCATCAAAACACCCTGGTCTTCCTGAGGGAGAAATCCTGTGGGAACACGAAGAAAGAGATCGGCAATGAGGATCAGAATCAATACGTAACCCACCAGATAAGGCAGTTTATTTCGGATGGAATGATGGACAACCTTCACGTAGAGATCGCGAATTGAGAAAAAGATCCGGTCGAATCCGACAAAGAACCATCGCAGAAACCAGATCGCGTTTTCGCCTGGTTCATGTCCCTTAGGAACAGGTTTCAGAAGCGACGCACAGAGGACCGGCGTCAGGATCAGGGCCACCACCACAGAAAGCAGCATGGCGGAAATGATGGTCACGGAAAACTGACGGTAAATGATGCCCGTCGATCCTGGGAAAAACGCCATCGGGCCAAAAACAGCGGAGAGGACCAGACCGATCCCGATCAGGGCACTTGTGATCTGTTCCATGGATTTGATGGTGGCCTCGCGTGGGGGAAGGCCTTCTTCGCTCATGATCCGTTCCACGTTTTCAACAACGACAATGGCGTCGTCCACCAGAAGTCCAATCGCTAGCACCATGGCGAACATCGTGAGCATATTGATCGAAAAGCCCATGGCCCCCAAGACCGCAAACGTCCCCAGGAGGACGACCGGTACCGCGATTGTTGGAATGAGCGTTGCCCGCAGGTTACCCAGGAATAGCAGCATCACCAGAAAGACCAGGCCAACGGCTTCGAAAAGTGTCTTCACGACTTCATAAATGGCAACACGAATGAACGGGGTTGTGTCGTAGGGATAGACCACTTTGACCCCTGGGGGAAAGTACTGACTCAATTCGGCCAGACGTTTCTTGACGCGGTCGGCGGTGTCGAGGGCATTGGCCCCCGGTTCCAGTCGCACGGCCAACCCAGCCGACGGCATCCCGTTATACTTGATACTGGTCGCGTAGGAGTCCGTTCCGATTTCAACCCGCGCAACGTCCCGAATACGGACGATAGCACCGTCCGGCTGAACAACGATCGGGATACTGGCAAATTCCTCGGGCGTTTGCAGCAGATTTTGAACGACGATGCTGGCATTGAGCCTCTGGCCAGGAACGGCAGGCGCTCCACCGAATTGACCGGCCGAAACTTCCACGTTGTACGCCCGGACGGCCCGGATCACATCTTCCATGGTCAACTGGTACGCGGTCAGTTTGTCTGGATTCACCCAGATCCGCATCGCGTACTGGCTGCCGAAGACCTCGACTTCGCCAACACCCGGGACACGCGCCAGGACGTTTTCGAGGTTGGACTGAGCATAGTCCCGGAGGTCGATATCCCTCAGGCGCCCATCTTGACTGATGATACTGGCGATCAGGAGATAGTTCCGCGTCGCCTTGCGGACCGTGATCCCCATGCGCTGAACCATCTCCGGCAGGCTGGCCATGGCCAGTTGCAGCTTATTCTGGACTTTGGCCCAGGCGAGATCAGGGTCTGTCCCTGGAGCGAACGTCAACTCGATATTGCAGGAACCCGCCGAGTCGCTGGTGGCGGAAAAATAGATCATGTCATCGAGCCCCGTCATCTTCTGCTCGATGATCTGGGTCACGCTGTTTTCGACAGTTTCGGCTGACCCGCCTGGATAAAAGGCCGTGATACGGATCGTCGGCGGTGCGATATCCGGATACTGCGAGATGGGCAGATGATAGATCGCCAGCCCACCGAGAACCATAATCATGATCGCGATCACCCAGGCAAAAACGGGTCGATCGAGAAAAAATCGGGATAACACGGCTACCTCCCGTTGGTAGGCTCAGATGCTTTTGACGATTCCTCTCCTTTGGTGGGCGATGCGGTGGAAGATGTCTCAGTCCAAGGCACGACGTTGACCGTCATGTCGGGTTTGAGCCGCTGCATGCCCTCCACCACGATTCGCTCGCCAGCCGTCAATCCTTCCAGCACCAGCCAGCGATTTCCGAAAGCACGATCCGTGACGAGATCGCGGACATGGACTTTGTTCTCCTTGTCCACAACCCACACGAAAGGCTCCCCCCGGGAATCCCGCTGAACGGCCTGCTGAGGCACCAAAATGGCATCCTGTTGCTCGCCGAGCTCAATGACGGCCCGAACAAACATCCCTGGAAGCAATTCGCCCTCCGGATTGGGAACGATGACGCGCACAATGACCGATTCCGTCCCGGGATCCACGCTCACATCGCGGAATTTCAGAATGCCTTCATGTGGATAAACAGTCCCGTCTTCGAGGATGATCTTAACTTTGTCGGTCCCCTCCGCTTTGAATCGTCCTTGTTCCAGTGCCCGACGAAGACGATATAACTGGCTGGTCGATTGAGGGATATCCACATAAATTGGGTCGAACTGCTGGATCGTGACGAGCGGCGTGGCCTGGTACGCTGTGACGATGGCACCTTCCGTGACGCGGGATCGCCCGATGCGGCCAGAAATGGGAGCCGTGACCTTGGTGTAATCGAGATTGATTTTGGCCGCTTCAAGGGCGGCCTCGGCCTGACGGACGGCGGCCTCCGCGGCGGCCAGGGCCTTGCGATCAGTTTCGACGCGGGCCTTGGCGGCAAGCAAGGCGGCCTCAGCCACCTCGGCATTTGTCACCGCCTGATCCCGTTCCATGGCCGTGGTCGCCGATTTCTCGTACATCCGCTCGTACCGTTCTAGATTTGTGCGGGCAAGATGAAAAAGGGCCTCCTGCTCCTTTTGTGCCGCGAGGCTAGCCTCCAAAGCCGCTTTAGCTTTCTCCACCGCCTGCTTGGCTGTCTCCAAATTGGCCACCGCCATGTCGTAAGCCGCCTGGTAAGGTGCCGGATCGATTTGATACAGGACCTGACCGGCCTTGACTTCGGAACCTTCTTCGAAAAGCCGCTTCAAGATGACCCCATTGACCTGCGGTCGAACCTCCGAGACCAGATACGAGGCCGTTCGCCCCGGCAACTCTGTGGTGATACGCACTTTCGTTGTTTCCACCGTGTAGACAGCAACTTCAGGGGGCCGTGGAGGCGGTGCCGCTGAGGGTGCCGTTTCACAACCAGCGATTGCGAAAATACTGTCCACAACCAACAAAACAGCCAATAACTTCTGCCGAATATTCATCAAAACTCTCCACGGTAAGGCGACCGCAATCATCTTCCGGAGGTGCTCCCTCGTACGCTCATCGATCTACAGATACCAAACACCGCCGGTATCATTTGGTTCTCAAAGGCCTTGAGCGAGACTTTGTGAATGCAACTTAAGGGGGGAAGACAATTCCTTCAGGGAGGATTCGCCTCCAGTATAACCATTATAACCAGAATCACTTCAAAAATGGATCACTTGACGGCATCTGAAACCATACTTGCGTCACCACCGAAGAGCCCTTTGCTGTGTTTGCGCACCGCGGGACGGCGGACTTGCAACAGGGACTTCCAACGGCCCCGAAAACAGCATTTCATGCAAGTGCGAAAAAAGGGGGTTTTCCCGCAACAAACGATCTTTCCAGAGCCTGCTTGAATCCAAGATGCGACCAACGCAAACGACTCCAGCACGCCACGCATCGGTTGCCCTTCTGGTGGCACACAATAAGATAAAGGTTGAGTCGGCGTCAGACGCCGAGTTCTTTGTGCGTGGTTCCATGGGAAAGATCACCTCGCTTGGGAGGATACATTAAGATGGCCACACAGATCGAAGCCGCTCGGGCCGGGGAAATCACCCCGGAAATGGAATACGTCGCTCGCTCCGAGCACCTCAGCCCAGAATTTGTGCGGGACGAGGTCGCTCGGGGACGGATGATCATCCCGGCCAACAAAGTTCATCTCAAAAAGGGACTTAAGCCCATCGGTATCGGCATCGCGTGCCGCACCAAGATCAACGCTAATCTTGGTAATTCGGCATTGCAAAGCGACGTCGAATGTGAGCTGCAAAAGGTCCATTGCGCGATCAGCCTGGGGGCTGACACGATCATGGACCTCTCCACTGGTCCAGATATTGTGGGAATCCGCCAGCGGATCATCGACGCGTCGCCTGTCCCCGTGGGGACCGTGCCCATCTATCAGGTGGCCGAGGAACTCGACGACATTGCCGATATGACGCCGCAACACTTCCTCGATGTGGTCGAGCAGCAGGCCGCCCAGGGCGTGGATTACATGACCATCCACTGCGCCTTGCTGCGCGAACATCTGCCCCTGGTGGAAAAGCGGATCACGGGCATCGTCAGTCGCGGCGGGTCTCTGATTGCCAAGTGGATGGCGGTCCATAAAGAGCAAAATCCGCTGTACACGCACTTTGACGACCTGTGCGACATCATGCGGCAGTACGACGTGAGCTGGAGCCTGGGCGACGGACTTCGACCGGGATGTCTCGCCGACGCCAGCGACGAAGCCCAGTTCGCCGAACTGAAGGTGATGGGCGAGCTTGCCCGGCGGGCGCGGGCGAGAGGCTGCCAGGTCATGATTGAAGGTCCGGGTCACGTCCCCATGGACCAGATCGAGCGGAATATCCGCCTGCAGATGGAATGGTGCGACGAAGCCCCCTTCTATGTGCTGGGACCGCTTGTCACGGATGTGGCGCCAGGCTACGACCACATCGCAAGCGCGATCGGAGCAGCCATGGCCGCCTGGTATGGCGCCGCCATGCTGTGCTACGTGACCCCCCGGGAGCACCTCGGATTGCCCACGCTGGAAGATGTCCGACAGGGAGTGGTGGCCTACAAGATTGCCGCCCATGCAGCGGATGTCGCACGACACCGCCCCGGTGCCCGCGATTGGGATGATCAACTCAGCCGGGCACGCTTCCGGTTCGACTGGGAAGAGCAGTTCCGACTGGCGATCGATCCGGAGACAGCGCGGCGGATGTGGGAAGAGACGGCCCGACCCGGAACCAGCCTTCATGCCAAATACTGCAGCATGTGCGGCCCAAAGTTCTGCTCGATGCGGCTCTCCCAGGACGTCGCCCGGCTGGAACAATCCTCCGAGCAACCCGCCGCCAAAACCGTCAGCTCGCGGTGATTTGACACATCACTTTGGAGAAAAAGTGTAGCCTCACGGCTCCACGCGGGTGACGACAACAAAATAAAACCCACGCCAGGAGCCGTCTTCCTCCACGTGCCGCGCCTCCAGCTTGGTTTTGCCTGCCGGCAGATCGGCCTCGAAGACAACGCCCTCGGCATCCGGCGGGATCGGCTTTTCCTTGTCCAGCAGACCTTCGACTACCAGCCGAGCCCTTCCTTTCGGAAGCTTGAAGGACACGTATGGTGGCCGATCCCGAAGCTCGAATCGGTACCGTCCGGGACGAGCAAATTCCACCGCCCAAAAACCCTGCCCCTTGAGGCCTCTTTGCATCTGGCTTTGATCCCAGGGAACGATGTTCCCGTGCCAATCATGCGAGCAGAGTATCACGGGATTCTGTTCCGGTGCGCCAAGGACCAGCTCGCAATATTCCCCAAAACGTTGGGACACATCAGCATACCACCGCTCATACGCACCGCGGAGTTCAGCGACTTTCTCCGGATGTTCCGAGGCCACGTCGTGCTGCTGGCCGGGATCGCTCCGCAAATCGTAGAGTTCCTTTCCGTCAATGAGCCGCCAGGGCCCCTCCAAGACCGCCGAGGCGGCCCACGGCCGAGGATGATCCACCCTGTTTACCTGCACCACCAGAGTCCGTTCCGGAACTGGTTGCTCAGTTTCCAAATAGGGGCGCAGAGTGATGCCGTCCAGTTTGAGATCCTTCGGAAGCGGGACGCCGCAGAAATCCATCAGCGTCGGCAGCAAGTCAAGGTGAGCCGTCAAGCCAGGGACCTCTTTGGGCGTGAGTTTTCCCGGCCAGCGGATGAAACAGGGAACGCGATGCCCTCCTTCGTACATGGAACCTTTTTTGCCCCGCATTCCGGCATTGAATCCTCCCCCTGCCGTGCCGTTGTCGGTCATGAACACGAGGATGGTCTTCTCTTCCAAGTGGAGTTGCTTCAAACTCTCCAGGAGTCGGCCGACATTCTCATCGATATTGGTGATCATGCCGTAAAACCTGGCTAGGTTGTCGGGAAGCCCCGCCTCTCGATATGGCTGGGCGTACCGCTCCTCGACCTGAAGCGGCGCGTGCGGTGCATTGGTGGGAAGATAGACGAAGAATGGTTCGTCCCGGTGTGATGTGATGAATTTGAGAGCTTCACGGAAAAAGATGTCCGTGCAATAACCCTCGTGCTTTTCCCACGAACCATTGTGACAGAGCATGGGAGAAAAGTAGGTATTGCCCCAGTAATCCGGGCCCTGCCCGATGCCCCCGCCCAAATGAATGAGACATTCCTCGAAACCGCGATCCCACGGCCGATAGGGAAAGCTATCCCCCAGGTGCCATTTTCCGAAAATGGCCGTGCGATAGCCCGCCTGGCGGAAGAGCTGCGCCATCGTCACCTCATCCCGGCGCAGTAACGATCGCCCCATGATGGTGTGCCAAACGCCGGTCCGACACGAATAGCGTCCTGTCATCAGGGCAGCGCGGGTCGGCGAACAGGTGGGGTCCACATGGAAGTCTGTCAACCGCACACTTTCCCGGGCAAGGCGATCCAGATTGGGCGTCTTGATGAGGGGATTGCCGTTACAGTGCAAATCACCGTAACCCTGATCGTCGGTGATGATGAGAATCACGTTGGGCCTTGACGGACGGGCCTCCGCGGCCTGACTCTGGCCGCGGCAAACCGTGCCCATCAGAAGTGCGCCCACCATGAGGACGAACGCCCAAGGTTGGAATCTGCTCATGGAACGGCTCCTCTCCCCGACCATCACAGTAACACCCCGCGCTGTGCGCATCTGTCATGCTGAGTCAGAGCCTGTCTTTTTGATCCTGGCAAAAACAATTCACTTCCGTGTTCCACCGAGAAAAGAACGAGTTCGTTCTCAGAACCCTGCATGCACGCCGGTGGCTATTGTAAGTTTGACACGTCCTCTCATCCACCTGTCATTGCCCTGACTCATCCCCTCTTTTCCCTCGCCCACGGGGGCGCGGACCTTCACAGGGGTTCGCGTGGGAGCGAAATACGACCCGGCGGGCACTGCTTGTCAGGTCCGCCTCGTGGAGGGTCCTGCTTGTCAGGTCCGCGGTTCCAACATGGATGATCCTCTGGCTTTCGCCGGGCACGACAAGCGTGCCCCTCCGAAGGACGTTTCCCATTTCGCGGACACCGTAAGGATTCACCGGCAGGGGCAATTCATGAATTGCCCCTACGACGTCGGAGGGACCCGCTTGTCGGGTCCGATGAACACCGATTGATGACCCATGCCGCTTCGCCGGGCACGACAAGCGTGCCCCTCCGAAAAAATTTCGGAGGGATCTGCCCGTCGGGTCCCCCTCTCGGAGGCACCCGTTCGTCAGGTCCGTCATTCACCGTTCGATCATCCATTGCCCTCCCGCCGGGGACTGAAGTCCCGCGTGGAAAGCGGGGCTAAAGCCCCGCACTCCATGGAGTGCGGCGATTCATCGCCGCTTTTCGGTGAAGGCTTTAGCCTTCACAACCTTCGCGCTTGCGGTTGTTTTGCCGAGATCACGAAAACGATTCCCGGGTAGGGGCAATTCACGAATTGCCCCTACGATACGTGGTGCCCGTGGGATGTCGTAGGGTTTTGTAAAAGTGGGGATAAGTCAGGTCGGTGCCGACCAACCCCAAACCGGAATGCTGCTCTGCTTGTTGGAATTGCTTGGCCTGGTTGTCGCGCACGCCCAGACCGATACCGTGAGTTGCTTCCAGCTTGAAGTGGTGCTTTGCGAGGTCTGCGTCTCGCTTCGCTGCAAAACCTTCTGTCAAGCCACTTGGTCCCCCGTTGTGGAAAACCGTTCGGAAGCGGCCTGCGAACATGGAATGAGTAGGCAATACAGGTAAGATTTCCCCCTCGGCCAGGTTATTGGCGCAGCGAGGCCCCAAGGCGAGAATAAATCTCCAGGACCAGCCGTTGAAGTTGCATCCTTGTCTTGGCAGCGGCTCCCGGGGGCTTGAGTCTTGTCCGTGTTGTTTGGTGGGAGGGAGAAAGGAGTCGGTCATGAACGCGCAGACGACGCTAGGCTGGGATCTGGAAGTCATGCGGGGAGAAGGCTGGCTTATCGTGCGGCCTGTTCCCCGCGGGGAAGGCACTTCGGAACTTGTCCCCTTGGCCGACGAGCTGTGTCAGTTGCTCGAACGCTGTTTGGTGAATCGGGTCATCCTCTGTCTGGATGGAATCCAGTTGTTGAACTCTTTTTTGATTGGCCAACTCGTGAAGTTGCAGAGGAACCTGGAAGCGCGAGGAGGACTCGTTCGCCTGTGCCACGTCTCCCCGAACAATCGCCGGGCCCTGGAAGTGACGGGGCTGATTCGGAGACTTCCCGTCTATGACGACGTGGAAACCGCCGTGATGGCCGGTTTTCCCCGCAAACCGCGCTGAAGGACCGGGATGAAAAGAGATTCCCAATCTGCAAGCGTTCCCGCAATTGAAGTGTTCTGCTACCGCCGGGTTTGCCCTTTGACCCCGGAACGCACAGCGGGGGAAAATTTTCGCTCCCTCAGTCGCAGCCGAACGCGGACTCCCAATGGGTGATTTTGGGAATGTCGATGTCGTTTTTCGGCCAGAGCACGGTGATCACATCGAACCGCATCGGTCGCCGTGGACCACCGTGTGACCTCAGGTACTGCAAAGCCGCCCGGATCACGCGACGCTGCTTGGCCGTCGTCACGGTTTCTGCAATATCAGGATCAGAGTCCAAACGGCGGGAACGCACTTCCACAAAGATCCACGTTTTCCCATCGGTGGCCACGATGTCCACTTCGCCAGAGCGGAACCGAACATTTCGCGCGAGGATTTGATAACCACGCTGAACAAGGAAGCGACAGGCGGCTGCCTCACTCACATCGCCCAGCATCCTGCGGGAATTGCGCGGAGGCCCTTTCTGCTCTGCGTGGTTGGCAGCCCCGCGGCCTTCTCCCCGGGAACAAAAAAGACCTGTTTCCCGCAAAAAAATCCGCGAGATGGTCAACGCCATCTCGCGGGTTATTCTTTTTAACCAAGACCAAAGCGAAAACTTTTCGTGCCGCTGTCGCTTTGCCATTCTTGGGTTGCCCGGGACCACGCGGACGTCTCCCACGCCAATTCAGCGGTGTTTGTGGTCCGCCTGCCGGTCCGGTGCAGCCAGCGGTGATCACGCAGAGGTCGTCTGCTCGACGGGTTGACCGCCCCGCTTGGCCCAGTAGGCGCGTTCCCGATTGAACCGCTTCTGCATCTGATCGGGGCGCCGTTCGCGGAGCCGCACGGCTTTGCCCACCCGATCGCGGAGGAAGTACAGTTTCGCGCGGCGAACGATGGCCGTCCGCTTCACCTCGATTTTGGCGATTCGAGGGGAATGGAGCGGGAACTTTCGTTCCACGCCTTCGCCCTGGACAATTCGCCGCACCGTGAACATTTCCCGCGTGCCACTTCCGCTGCGGGCGATGACCACACCGCTGAAGACCTGGATGCGCTCGTTATTGCCTTCGATGATCCGGCAATGGACGTCCACGGTATCCCCCACTTCAAAATAGGGGATGTCCGTTTTCAAGCAGGGTTGCTCGACCGCCTTTAACAGTTCACCTTTGTTCATGGCAGGCCTCTGATTTATGCTTAACTACCTTCTTCTGAATTCTTCTGGCTTTCTGTGGCACAGCTTTCAGCGTTTGAACCTCCGTCGCCACACCCGCCAAGCAAATTCTTGGAGGCTTTTTCGTCCCGTGTACTCTCTCCCGACCTGGGAGTCGTTGAATCCAGCAGATCACGCCGTCGTTCTTCGGTGCGGCGACGCCGATCCATCAGCCGCCACCGTTCGATTGCCCGGTGGTTGCCGCTGAGCAGCACAGCCGGGACTTCGTAACCCCGATAACACCTCGGCCGGGTGTACTGGGCGTGGTCCAGCAATCTGTCAGGACCGGAAAACGAGTCCTGGCGACTGCTTTCCTCGTCTCCGAGCACTCCGGGCACGAGACGGATCACGGCGTCGATCACCACCATGGCCGCCACCTCGCCCCCATTGAGCACGTAATCCCCGATGGAAATTTCATCGGGTCTCAAAATGAGTCGGATTCTTTCGTCAAATCCCTCGTACCGCCCGCATAAAAGCAACAGCCGCGGATGCTGGGCCAGTTCCTCCACAATTGCCTGATTGAGTTTTCGTCCCTGGGGCGTCAGCATGACCAGGTGGCCGGGCTGATCGGCCATCGCCTGGACTGCCTCGACGCACTCGACAACGGGCGGTGCCATGAGCACCATTCCCGGCCCGCCCCCAAATGGTCGATCATCTACCTTGTGGTGCTTCTTGTCGTGACTCCAATCGCGGATGTTATGGAGATGGATCTCCACCAGCCCCCGCTCGATCGCTTTTTTCAGGACGCTCTGCCCAAGGTAACTGTGAAATATTTCCGGGAACAGCGTCAGAACATCAATCCGCATGGATCACTCAGCGGACGCCTCTTGAGCAGCTTCGGCCTCCGCAGCGCGGGCAGCCTCTTCCAGGGCTTTCTTGGCGGCCTTCTTCTGCTCCGCCAGGACCAATGCATGTTCCGCCGCTGCCTTGCGGGCTGCCTGCATCTGCCGCAACTTTTCCACGGCTTCCCGCTGCTTTTCCAGATGGGTACCGTTCGGACCGTATTTCTTCAGAAGGATTTTCACCTTTTCACTGGGCTGCGCACCCACACTCAACCAGTACTGAACCCGCTCGAAGTTGAGCGTGACCCGCGCGTCCGTCAACGGGATCATCGGGTCATACGTTCCCAGCACCTCGATCACGCGACCGTCCCTCGGCGCCCGGGCATCTGTGGCACAGATGCGGAAAAAGGGACGGTGCTTTCGGCCACATCTTTTCATGCGGATACGAACGGCCACGGACTCACTCTCCCTCTCTTAGTTACGATTAAGTGTACGCGAGTTAGCTGCAAATTGTCGGCCTAAAAATTGTGTACACGATGGCTGATGCCCCACAGTCTTTCCCCAAACGACCAGACCACCAGTGCCGCACCTGGCGCGGTCATGAGGACGACAAACGGGGAGGGCAAAAATTTAAGTGTGCCAGATGCGGCGGATTCTTTCAATAGGGAGCCCGCATGCCCAATCCCCACTTTGGTACTGCTGGGGCGATTCATGATCTGCCCGTATTGCAGGGGTGATTCGTGAGGCGGCCCGACCGATGCCTGACAGGTCCGCTCGTCATGGGCGCGCTGGTCCACCACGTGTTGCTAAAGCTCCCGCCGCGGATAGCAGCCCATTTCGGCGATCCCCGAGGCGCGCTTCGCGTGCCGCGAAATTGGATCTGCTGGAAGCCGTTCCAGAAACCCGGCCTTTCCAAATACCTTCATCGCCACACGGTGGGACCGTTCCATTCGATCAGGACATTCGGTCGGCCCTCCGCCGTCTGGGGATAGCCCACCACTTCATTGGGGACAACAGGCTTGGAGTTCTCAAGTTCGGCGGGCGTCGCGCCGCATCCACAGCCCCGGGATTGCTGCCCGGCAGCAGACGGGAGAGCCTGAGCGGTGAGCGGCGAAGTCACTGGAGAGGGGCGCCAACCCGAAACGTCCACAAGAGGGGGATTCACCGGATCATACTGGGGCGCATTCACCAGCGCACCAGCGGCCGGTTGTCCCGCACCGAGCGAAGGTTCCGCGACGGATATTCCCACTTCGAGGGGGGACGCCGCCAGTTGCTGGTAGAGGGAGGGCACAACCGCAGGCGATGCCCCTTTCGCCCGCCATTCGGAGGTGGACCCGCCGATGTTCGCCGCCACGAGTGTGGCCTCCGGTGCCGACGGAACTGACGCCGGGGAAAGCTGAGGAAAGCCGCGCGAAACCCAGTCCACCCAGCTTAACTGCAGCCGGCCCAGGTCCTGATACGGATAATGCCTCGCCAGGGCGGCATCCCAGTTGTTGTCCTTCAGACCGTCTTCCAGGAACTGAATGAACTTCCGATGCCCCCCCTGCTGGATGAGGAACTCGGCGAGGGTGTACCCCTGGGCGTAGAGCGGCATGATGTCCTGGGGGTATTCTTCCATGGCGAACATGTGACGGAAGGGAATTCCCCGCCGGGTGCGGAGAAATTCGAGGAGCATACGACGATGCTTTTCTTTTTCGCTGATGTGTTCCACCGTGGTGGCGGCTCCCTCGTCCGCCCATCGGGGCAGAGGCTGCCGGAAGTGGCTGGCCAGGATCATATGGGTGATCTCGTGAGGAAGCACGGAGTCAAGCAGGCGTTCCCGGGACCCCTGAATCGTCATTTTCCAACCATACACCTCTCCCCGATCGAACACGAATGTCGTCGCCCCCCCGGCTCCAAGGTTCGGTCCCACGTGAACGGTTACCGGGCACGGGCGAGACCAATCGGGCAGCGTGTGCCCCAACCACAATTGGGCCAGCTCTTTTCGGTATCTCTCCGCCGCTTCACCAAGCTCACGCGCAAGCTGGGGGTCCTGGCACTGGATGATGAAATTCGGGGTGGGATAAGACGCTCCCGCCGCGGTCGCGACGACAAGAAGGGCGCAGGCAAGACGGGACAGTTGAGCTTCCATGCTCCACGGCTCTCCTTTAGAGGGAAGTCCATTTCCGCGTTGGGCGGAAAACCAGGGGATCAGAACCCGTCATCCAACGGGCGTCAGCACTCCCGCTATTTCCGCCAATCCCTGCCGTTTTAAACCGGCGCGTCCCGCCCAATCTAGCACGCCAGGCAAAATCCGCAAAGGGCAATTTTGCCCCTCTCTTTCGACCAATCCCTACTTTTGGGGAAACCTATTAGATTCCGCGGGCGCAATGGGCTGGTTAGGGGCGATTCGTGAATTGCCCCTACCGGGAGGGGCGCCTTCCACGGCGTCCAATGAACCCTCGGAGGGGCACGCTTGTCGTGCCCGGAGTAATTGAACGCGTCACGATTGGACACCGTAAACGCGTCTATCCATGGCGTGGATTGCAGGAACGGCTTCCACCACGGCCGGTACTCGGTTTCCATCCGGATCAACGGTGAGATTGTGAAGGCTAAAGCCTTCACTCAAAGTAACTAACGGCATTGCGAAAGATGATTAGACCGTGGGGAGGATCATACCGCTCGTCCCTGGTCCATCGAGGGTGATGGGTCACATCGATGAAACGCTCCGGATGGGGCATCAACCCAAAGATGCGTCCTGTCGCGTCGCAAACTCCCGCCACATTTCCCATCGAGCCATTGGGATTCCAGGGGTAGGGCACCCTCGTCCGCCACGGCTGCGAAGCGCTGTTCTGGGCTGTTGTTGTACCGGCTGGACCTGGTATCTGGTAACACAGCGCCACGTGTCCCTGGCGAACCAACTGCTCGAGCCAATCCGCATCGCGGACAACGAATTTTCCCTCCGCGTGGGCCACGGGCAACTGGAGTTGCTGGATTCCGCGAAGAAAAACGCATCGGTCGCTTACAACGCTCAGGTACACCCAGCGATCCTCGTACCGCGCCGTGTCGTTCCATGTCAGGGTGGCCACAGGTTTACCGTCGGAATCCGGCGGAAGGATGATCCCCGCTTTGAGGAGCACCTGAAACCCGTTGCAGATCCCCAGGATCAGCCGATCGCGCTCGTGGAATTCCCGGATCGCAGCCAGCAGATGGTGCCGAATTTGAAGGGCCAGAATCCGGCCGGCGGCCACGTCATCTCCATAGCTGAAACCACCGGGCACGCAGAGAATCTGAAAATCCCGAAGGAGGGCCGGCCGTTCCAACAGCCTGGCGATGTGCAGGCGTTCCGCAATCGCTCCCGCCTGTTCAAAGGCGTAAGCGGTTTCAACGTCGCAATTTGTTCCCGGTGCTCGCAGCACCAAAACGCGTGGTTTTGCCATTGTTCCCGATTTTCACGTCACAACAGAATTGCTTTCAGTGAATGATTGCCATGCGGGTTGGCCGGTTCTGCCTGCTGGCCCCAACATGCGAAGGTCACCAGGCCAGCGGTTGTTTCCAGGCTCGTTTCAGGTTTTCAACCGCCGTGTCGATCAACGTTTGACCTCTCCACTTGACAACCAGGTGGGGTTTTTCCTGCACCGTGCCCAGTCGCGCGATTGGCAGTCCCGCAAATAAGCCTTCAAATGCGGAGGCCCGCTCCACAGGGACCTCACAGAGGAACCGCGAGTTGGACTCGCTGAACAATCGAACAACGGGTCCGAGGTCTGAACTTGCGCAGGGAACGGCGTCCAGGTCGATTTCGGCCCCGAATTCGCCGGCAAACGCCATCTCGGCAATTGCAACGGCCAGGCCGCCTTCACTCAGATCGTGGCATGCCCGGACGCACCCCGTCATGATGGCCCGGTGCATCGCTTCAAATACGCCTCGTGCCCGCTCTCCGTCCCACCGCGGAACGGTGCCGCCGGATAGTCCGTGGATTTCCGCCCAGTGGGAACCCCCCAACTCATCAGCCGTAGTGCCCACAATGTAGATCGCGTTGCCGGGCTGTTTCAAATCCATGGTGACACAGCGACGCACGTCGTCCACCTGGCCAAGTGCGCTGATGAGGAGTGACGGTGGAATGGTGATCGTTTCGGTTTCGCTGAGCCGAAACTCGTTGTTGAGGCTGTCCTTACCGCTGATGAAGGGCGTTCCCAGTGCTACTGCCACATCGTGGCACGCCAGCGCTGCCCGAACCAGCGAGCCGAGCACCTCCGGCCGATCGGTGTTTCCCCAGCAGAAATTATCGAGGATGGCGATGCGGCTGGGATCGGCGCCGACGGCGACACAGTTCCGCACTGCTTCGTCAATGGCGGCGGCCGCCATCCAGTAGGTATCGTAGTCGCCATACTTGGGATTCATCCCGCAGGCAATCACCAAGCCACGGTAGGAACTGAGAACCGGCCGGAGGACAGCGGCGTCGGACGGCCCATCGTTCCACCGTCCTACCAGCGGCTTGATCGCGCTGCCGCCCTGCACTTCGTGATCGTACTGACGGATGATCCACTCTTTGCTGCACACGTTGAGAGAGCCGAGGATCGCAACCAGGTCGGCCGTCCAGTTGATTTCACGTTCCGGGGGCAGCACCATCGGGACGGTCGGGGCCGGTGCATAAACGGCCTCGCGAACCACGGCCGGCCGGCCCTTATGGAGGAATTCCATGCTCAGGTCGGCGATCTGATGGCGCTGGTAACGGAGGACCAGGCGTCCTGTGGGAACGAACCGCCCAATGGCCGTGGCTTCGACGCCTTCGGAGGCGAAAAGCTCCCGCAGTTCCGGCCATTTCTCTTCCGGCACGGCCAGAACCATCCGCTCCTGTGCTTCAGAAATCCAGATTTCCGCGTAAGAAAGCCCTTCGTACTTAAGGGGAACGCGTTCGAGGTCCACCTCCGCCCCGATAGCGCGTCCCATTTCTCCCACCGCTGAAGAAAGCCCCCCGGCACCGCAGTCTGTCACGGCGTGGTACAGACCGCGATCGCGGGCCACAAGCAGGACGTCGAGGAGCATTTTTTCTGTAATCGCATTCCCGATTTGGACGGCGCCGCCGGAGAGAGTCTCACTTTCGGTGGTCAATTCGGCGGAACTGAACGTGGCACCGTGGATGCCGTCCCGCCCTGTCCGGCCGCCGACAAGCACAATCAAATCGCCTGGCTGGGCCGCCTTGTGGGCCTTGTCACGGGGAAGGAGCCCTACATTGCCGCAATAAACGAGCGGATTACCCAAATAGCGCCGGTCGAAATAAACCGCCCCGTTGACCGTGGGGATACCCATCCGGTTTCCGTAATCGCGGACACCCGCCACCACTCCCTTCATCACCCGTCGTGGGTGAAGCACCCCGGGGGGAAGCTCATCGTGGGAAATGTCCGGCGGGGCGAAGCAGAACACGTCGGTATTGCAGATCGGTTTGGCTCCCAGCCCCGTACCCATCGGATCGCGAATGACACCACCGATCCCGGTGTTGGCACCACCGTAGGGTTCCAGAGCCGAGGGATGATTATGCGTTTCCACTTTGAAAACCACATGGTAATCATCGTCGAACTTCACGACGCCCGCGTTGTCTTCGAAGACACTCACGCACCAGTCGCGATCGCCCAGCCGGCGGCGGATTTCGTGGGTGGCGGCAAAAATGGTCTCCTTGAGCATATTCTGAAACTGGATTTGCCGCTGCTCATCGCGATAAGAAATCTGCCCGGTGAGCGTCTTATGGCTGCAATGTTCACTCCAGGTTTGGGCCAGGGTTTCCAGTTCCACATCCGTGGGGTCCCGGCCGAGAGAGCGGTAAAAATCCCGAATGGTCCGCATCTCAACCAGGGATAAGAAAAGCTGGCCCTCGCGACTCAGTCGGAGCAGGGCCTGATCATCCATCTCCCGGAGCGGAACGGTGATCAGGCGGAATTCGTACGGTCGCCCCTGTTCCAGGGTACGGAATGGCAGTGGCCCGAAGATGACCTGTTCAATAGCGTCGTTGGCCAGGATTTTCTGACAGATGCGTCGCAAGTCATTGTGCGACAGTCCACTAAACCAGTATTTCCGAAACGTGCGTACCGCCCGGGCATGCCAGCCGAAGTCCTCAATGGCGGCGGCCGCACTCATCGCCACGGGATCCATGACACCGGGCTTGGGAAGCACATAGACGGGCTGCATATCGGGGCCGGGTGGCTCCAGCAAAACAGAATCCCCGGCTTGCCCGATCACGAAACGCTCCACCACCGGGTCGGCAAAAAGTTCCTCGGCAAGTCGCTGCACCTGGGCGTGGGTGAAATCACCTTCGACGAGGTAGCCACGACCGGCCGCCACCTGCCAGGCACCGTGAATCCCCAGGTCCTGTCCATCGTGACGCACCTGCTCCGCCACGACATCCGGTTGACCGGGGGCCGGATAGATATCAACCTCCCAAAGCATCGCGATTCTTTTTCCCTCGCGTCAAGATTTCCTCAACAACCTTTTCATTTCCATCTCGGAGAGCCTGGGCCGCCCGAAGCAGTTCCTGCGCCAGCGCCTGGCAGTTTTTCATGACATTGAGGCGGTTCTGCATAAGGATTTGCTTCCACAGCTCGATGTCTCCGGCCGCTATCCGTGTCGTATCGAGAAAGCCGGTTCCGGTGAACCGAAACCATTGCTCGGGCAACATTCCCGCCAAAAGCGATGCCACCAGATGGGGAAAGTGGCTGGTCATCCCGATGGCTTCGTCGTGTTCTTCCGGGGACATCCGCACGACGACCGATCCAAGACCGGTCCAGAATTCCTCCAGGGCATCGAAGTCTTCGGCACGGGTGTTGCGCGTGGGGGTGATGATCGTGACACGCCCCTCAAACAGTTCCGCGTCCGAATAACTGGGGCCGGTCTTTTCGCTCCCCGCCAGGGGATGGGACCCCAAAAAGCGGCAGCCTCGTGGCAAGTTGTTGTCAAGAGCTGCCACGATAGCGGCTTTGGTGCTGCCGGCGTCGGTAATCAGGGTCCCCTCGGGACAGTGTTCCGCGGCGCGACGTACCAACTCCGGGATGGTAGCCACCGGCGTGCAAACGACGACGAGGTCGGCTTCGGCCACACCCCGGGCCAGATCAATCGTCGTGTGCGTGACCGCGTTCACACGCCGGGCGGCGCGGAGCGTTGTTTGACGTCGGGCGATACCGATGACGTCGTCGGCCAGCCGCCGTCGCAGCAGGGCCTGCCCGATGGAGGCCCCAATCAATCCCACCCCCACAATCGAAACTGTTTTCCAGCGTGCCATGACAATCCCCGCTCCATGAATGCGTGAACGCCCTATTTTAGCAGGTGATCCGTAACCAGTCGCCCCGGGGCTTTGAGTTTCGCCCCGCATTTAACCCCTCGGTAGGCGGTACGGATTGAGGGAACACCCCGCCAAGCGTCTAAGCCATCCCCACGGTTGCAAAAAACCTACGACATGCCGCGGGCACAATGTTATGTCACGGCAATTCACGAATTGCCCGTACCGGTGAATCCTCATGGTGTCCGCGAAATGGGTAACGTCCTTCGGAGGGGCACGCTTGTCGTGCCCGGTGATAGGGATGGATGATCAAACGTTAAACGGCGGACCTGACAAGCAGGTCCCTCCGACAGGTGTCCCCCAGAATTCCGGAGGGGCACGCTTGTCGTGCCCGGTGAAGCGGCATGGGTCATCAATCGGTGTTCATCGGACCTGACAGGCGGGTCCCTCCGACGTTGTAGGGGCAATTCATGAACGGCCCCTACCCGGGAATCGTTTTCGTGATCTCGGCAAAACAACCGCAAGCGCGAAG